>Ga0209483_1003509_pt1 | contig 10279 bp, 7 predicted proteins | sample NGEPerA_FD_184508 | JGI IMG/M metagenome (GOLD analysis project Ga0209483, IMG submission 184508) | Arctic peat soil microbial communities from the Barrow Environmental Observatory site, Barrow, Alaska, USA - NGEE PermafrostL2-A... | ecosystem: Environmental > Terrestrial > Soil > Wetlands > Peat...
GACGAGCGCTTTCTCTGCAGGTCTAGGGCGCCGTGGTGTCCCCACCGGTCCCCACCGGGACTGTGCACTACCCGCTCGACGACACCGCTGCGCCCCCGAGGGCGGGTGCGTGCCGCTTTGGGGCTCGGGTTGGTCGCAGGGGTAGGCGGGGCCGGCAGACTTGCGACCGAATGTGATCGCGTCCGTTGACGGGCCACCGACGGTGGCGTATTGCAAGAAGCGTCCATGCGAGCAGAGCGGGAGCGAGCCAGCGTCGGACGTCGACCCGCCGTCGGACGTCGAGGGCACCGCTGGTGATCCGGAACAGGTCGACGCCGTAGACGCTCTGCGCGAACTGGAACGTCGCTGCGCCAGCGACAGGTTGCGCCGTGGTCTGCTAGTAGCAGAGTCTCGCGGCGTGCCGCAAGAGAGCCGCGCTCGCCGACGCGACGATAGTGGACGTGCCAACCTTCGACGAGCGCCGCAAACGCCCGGATGTCTTGGGGCGCCCGGCATGAAGGCCGGCCCTTCTATGCTGGGCGGCTGTCGTTCTCGATGTCGCCACCCCTACGCGAGCCCGTAATCCCTTTGGTGCAGCCATTCCTCGTAGCTCGGGAACCGTCCCCGATCCTTTTACAGCTCGCCGCGCTCCAGCTTCTGGCGGTCACGCTGTTATCCAATGATTTCGCTGTGCCGGAGACGAGACTTGAACTCGTAAGCCCGTGAAGGCGGCGGATTTTGAGTCCGCTGCGTATACCGTTTCGCCACTCCGGCAATTACTTGTAATTACGCGTGATTATATCGATTCCTGTGCCTCGCCGATGTGGGGCACTGTAGCCTGAGTGGAGCTTGTCGGCAGCTCAAATCGTGAGCTGGTAGGCCAGATAGCCTTGGCCGCGGGCATCGCCGCCGAACGCGGGTCCGGCCGACACCAGCAAGTGGTGCCTGTCGCTGAAATCTGCGACCAGCCCCAAGTTTACTTGCAGCTCGATCGGATTGCCGTTGAGCGGGAAGGTGAAAAAGGTCTCGGCTCCGAGCGTGACCTTGCCGAAAAGCTGACGCTGGAGGAGCCAGCCGGCGACGATGTCGTCATTCCCGGACACGAGGCGCAATCCTGCGCCTCCATAGGTCATCCACGGCCCAACGCTCTTTTGGACCCAGATCGGCAGCAAGACCTGCGTCGTCCCCGCTCCCAAGCCGCGCTCCGCCGAGCCGGTCGGCAGCAGCACGAGCGGGAACGTTCCGATCTGCGGCCGCTGCTCTCCCTCTTCGACGAAGCGGTACTTGGCTCCGAGCTCGATGTCGCCGAGTCCGTACTGGACCGGCTGGCCGTCTTTCCACCCGAGCGTGGCGGGCAAAATAGCGTGTAGCTGCAGCTCCGGCAGCGCGCCATAGTTGACCTCGACATGGGGCGCGGTCCCGGTCGCCGAATGGGTCGCCACCGACCACTGCGACGCCAGGTAGAATTCCCAGTGTCCGAGATCGACCGGTTGGGGGTCGTCGGTGAGGAAGGGGGGACCGGCCGATACCGTGCGGCCGCCGAAAACCACGGCGAGCAACAGCGCCGCCCCCAGAACGGCGCGACGGCTCACGAATCGCCCCCACTCGAAAGCCGCCCAATGCCCGGTCGCGCCATCGCCGATCTCATCCTATCGGAGGTGGGTCGCGACGGGCCACACCGCCTGGCGGGCCGCGGGCCGGTGAAGAAGATAGGCGGCGAGGCCGCCGAGGAACACCATGCCGGCCAGGATTTCGCCGAAGATCAGTCGGTGGCCGGGGAAGGTCAGGTAGAGGCTGGCCACCCCGAGCGCTGCGGCACCCGTCGCGCCAACCGCGACGATGGCACTGTCGATCTTCAGACGCCTCAGCCGATCAGCGCCCGACGTCGTGAGGCGCTCCCACAGGAGCTGTTCGAGCCTCCAGTAGGTGACGATCACCGGGATGATCTCCAGCGTCAGGAACGCGGAGGTGAGGAGCCCACCGACCATCGGCGCGGCAATTCGCTTCATCACGTCTGATCCGGAGCTGGTGGCCCAAAGCAGCGGAACGAGACCAATGAGCATCGTCGAGACGGTCATCAGCTTGGGCCGTACCCGCTGAACGGTCCCTTCCATGTGCGCGGCGACGATGTCGTCCAGGTTCCGGATCAGGCCCTGGGCCTTCCGGCGCTGGAAGGCATGGTCGATGTAGACGATCATCACAATCCCGGTCTGCGCGGCGAGCCCGACCAGTGCGATGATGCCGACCCAGACCGCCGTCGAGAGTCGGTAGTCGAGCAGCCACATCAGCCAGACGCTGCCGACGAGCGCGAACGGGATCGACAGCAGGATGATCAGCACCTCCATGAAGCTCCGGAACTGCAGGAACAGCAGCAGGACGATGATCAGCAGGGTGATTGGAACGACGATCTTCATCCGCGCCAGCATTTCGGCGAGCTGCTCGTATTGGCCGGTCCACTTGAGGTAGGTGCCGGGGGGGAGCTTGAGCTCGCCGCTCGCCATCGCGCGGTTCACGATCTCTTTGGCCTCATTCACGTAGCCGCCGATGTCGCGCTGGGCCTGGTCGATGTCGATGTAGACGTAGCCGACCAAGCGGCCTGCCTCGTCGCGAACCATCGGGGGCCCGCCGGCGACCTTGATCTCCGCCACTTGTCCGAGCGGGACGAAGGTCTGCCGGCCCGATCCGCCGCCGGTCTGTGGCGCCCCCCCCATTTCCGGGGGGATGTCCGGGGGGATGTCCGGGACGATTTCCGGCCCGGCGCCAGCCGTCTCCACCGAGCCCCGCGTCCCCATCGGCGCATCGCTGCCGCCCGCGGTCGAACCGCCCACCGGGACGAGCACTCTCTTGAGCGAATCCAGGTCGCTGCGAAGATCTTGCGGATAACGAACGTTGATCGAGAAGCGGTTGCGTCCTTCGACGGTTGTTCCGATCGGGGTCCCGCCGATCGCGCTCTCGATCACGCGTTCGACATCGGCGACCCGCAGTCCATAGCGCGCCAGCTCGTCCGACTTCGGGATGATGTCCAGGTAGAGGCCGCCGAGGTTCCGCTCGTAAAGGACGCTGCGTGTCCCTTTGAGTCGGGACATGAGGTGCTCCAGCGAGACGCCCACCCGCTCCACCTCAGTGAGATCGGTGCCAAAGATCTTGATCCCGACCGGCGTGCGCACGCCGGTCGTCAGCATGTCGACGCGGGTCTTGATCGGCATCGTCCAGGCGTTGGTCCACCCCGGGAACTGCATCTTCCCGTTCATCTCGGCGGTCAGCTCTTCCCAGGTCAGTGGCCGCTCCTCCGCCCAAAATGGTCGAAACAAGGGCTTGAGCCAGCTCGGCGCCCAACTCGAATACCAGCGGTCATGGTGCTTCTTGCGCCACTCTTTCGGGGGGCGCAGCTGCACGGTGGTCTCCACCATGGTGATGGGGGCCGGATCGGTCGCGCTGTCGACGCGACCCACTTTGCCGAAGACCGTCTCGACCTCCGGGAAGCTGCGGAGGATGCGGTCCTGATACTGGAGCTGTCGCTTGGCTTCTTCGATCGAGATGTTCGGAAAGGTGATCGGCATGTAGAGCAGATCCCCTTCGTTAAGCGGGGGCATGAACTCGTTCCCGAGCCGCAGGGCGACCGGAACCGCCGAGGCCAGGGCGAACAACCCGATCGCAATGGTGGACTTCGGGCGCCGGAGTGCCACATACACGAATGGCTCGTAGAGGCGAATGAGGAAGCGTGACACCGGATGCTGCTTCTCCGGCCTGATCTTTCCGCGAATGAACAGGTCCTGCAGCGCCGGGGCGAGCGTGATCGAGAGCAGCGCCGAGATCAACATCATGAAGGTCTTGGTGTAAGCCAGCGGCTTGAAGAGCCGGCCGGCTTGCCCGGTGAGCGTAAAAACCGGCAGGAACGCCACCGCGATGATCAGCAGCGAGAAGAAGATCGCCGGCGTGACCTCCTTGGCCGCCTCGACGAGGACGCGGTGGCGATCGGCGCCGGGGCCGGCCTGCTCGAGTTTCTTGTGCCCGGCTTCGATCATGACGATCTGCGCGTCGACGGTGGCGCCGATCGCGATCGCGATCCCGCCCAGGCTCATGATCGTCGCCGGGATGTCGAGCAGCACCATCGGAATGAACGACAGCGCCACGCAGATCGGCAGGGACAGAATCGGCAGCAGCGAGCTCCGAAAGTGGAGGAGAAAAAGCAAGATCACCAGGCTCACGACGATCGCCTCCTCCGTGAGCGCGTGCTCGAGCGTGTCGATCGATCGCTCGATGAGACCAGACCGGTCGTAGGCGACGGTCAGCTCCACGCCCGTCGGAAAGCTCGGTTTGAGCTCCTCGATCTTCTTTTTGATACGCGCGATGACGTCGAGCGCGTTCTCCCCGTAGCGCGTGACCACCACCGCGCCGACGGCTTCGCCCTCGCCGTTCCACTCCAGCAGGCCCCGGCGAATCTCGGGTCCGAAGCGCACGGTCGCCACGTCCTTCACCAAGAGCGGCGTCCCACTCGGCCCGCTGGCCCGTAGCGCGATCTTTTCGATGGTGCCGAGGTCGGCAATGTACCCGCGTCCCCGCACGTAATACTCGCGGCCCGAAAATTCGATGATTCGCCCGCCGACGTCGTTATTCGATTGGCGGATGGCGTCTATGACTTCGGTCAGCGTCACGCCGTAGGCGCGCAGCCGGATTGGATCGACCGTGACTTGATATTGCTTCTGGTATCCGCCGACGCTGGCGACCTCGGCCACCCCTGGGACGCTGCCGAGGGCGTAGCGCAGCGTGAAGTCCTGGAACGTACGCAACTCGTCGAGGCTGTGCTTACCCGTCTTGTCGGTGAGGGCGTACTGGAAGGTCCAGCCGATGCCGGTGGCGTCGGGCCCGAGCCTGGGCGTGGCGCCTTCTGGCAGCGCCCCCTTGAGACCGTCCATGTACTCGAGCACGCGGCTGCGCGCCCAGTAGATGTCGGTCCCTTCATCGAAGATGACGTAGACGAACGACATCCCGAACATCGACAAACCGCGCACGTCGCGGACGTGCGGCGTGCCGATGAGCTTCGAAACGATGGGATAGGTGACCTGATCCTCGATCAGCGTCGGGCTCCGCCCCATCCACTCGGTGTAAATGATCACCTGGGGATCGGACAGGTCCGGAATGGCGTCGAGCTTCACCTTCTTCATCGCCACCAGCCCCGCCACGAGGGCGAACGCCACCCCCAACACGACCAACCACCGGTTGCGCGCGCAGAGCTCTATGATTTTTTCGACCATGATCGGCTCCTAACGGCGCTCCGCCGAGGTTTGGCCTTCGATGGCCGAGCGCAGACGGCTCTCAGAGTCGATGAGGAAGTTGCCGGTCGTGACGACCGTCTCGCCCTCAGCGACGCCGCTCAGGATCTCGACTTTGTCTTTCAGATGCGCGCCGACCCTGACCAGGCGGGGCGTAAACCGGCCACCCTCTTTCGACACGAAGAGGTATTGGGTCTCCCCGGTATCCACGACGGCCTCCGCCGGAACGGTGAGACCTGTGGTCGACGGCAGATCCAGATACACGGTCCCGTACATTCCGGGGCGCAGGCGGGGTCCGTTGCGGTCCGATTTGTTGTTGAACTCTAGTCGAAGCCTGAGGGTCCGGCTTCCCGAATCGACGATGGGATAGATGAACGTCACCTTCCCGGTTTGCGTCTCTCCGGGATACGAAACCAATTCGAGCCGGGCGGGCTGGCCGACGCGAACCCGAGAGATGTCCCGCTCGTAAATGTCCGCGGTCACCCAGACCTTCGTGAGGTCCGCGACCTCGAAAAGCACGGCCCCGGGTTGGACCGCCACGCCGGCAACGGCATTCTTGGCCACGACATAGCCATCGACGGGGGACCGGATTGGAATTGCCTCGGGGGCCTTCCCGGTTTTCAGCATCTCGTCGATCTCCTGGGGGGCGATCCCCAACAACTCCAGGCGCCGACGGGCATTGGCATCGAAACCAACCGCGAAGTCCTGGTGGTCAGGGGCCGGCTTCGCGTCGCCGGCGGCCGCCGCGCTCCAGCCGTGCGCCAGGAGCAGCTCCTGCTCGGCCCGGAACACCTCTGGGCTGTAGATGGTCGCCAGCACCTGGCCGCGTCGAACACGCTCGCCGGTCTCCGAAACGAACAGCTTCTGGATCCAGCCGCCGAATCGCGTGTTTATCTGGGCGAGCCCGCGTTCATTCGCAGCGACGACACCGACGGTGCGCAGGTCTCCGCCGATTGCCTCGCGCTTGACCCGGGCGGTGCGCATGCCAATCAGCTGGATGCGCTCGGGCGTGAGATCGACGTCGGCCAGGCCTGGGACGCCTGGCGCGGTCGCCGCGGCTGTCTGGCTGGCTCCGCGGGCCGCGGACGGATTCGTCTTGCCCGCGACCTTCAGCACCAACGTCATGCTGCAGATGGGGCATTCGCCCGGATGGTCCTGCACCACCGACGGGTGCATCGGACAGTAGTAAACCTGGCCCGAGGACGCGCCCCTGCTTGAGCCGAAGTGGACGCCGACAAAACTCAGGATCGATCCGGTCGCCACCAGAGCGGTCAGCAAGACAAGAACCCAACGAACGATCGACATCGTCGCCACACCGCGCGGTGGACCCGGCGGCGCTTCCGCGACAGCGCGCTCCCCCGGCGTCTTTTCTTCGAACGTCTCCGGGGCATTCATCGGGTCGCTCCTTCGACGGCGAGCGTTCCCGCCGCGCGTTCCAGATCGGCCTGACGAGAGGCCAACTCGGCGAGCGCGCGAACGCGCTCGATCCGGACCTGCAGATAAGACCGCAGCGCATCCAGCAGACCAACCGCGTCGCCGTGGCCGGCCGCATATTCCGACTGCGCCGCCTCCAGGCTCCGCCGCGCCTGCGCCAGCAGCTCCTGGTCGATGAGCGTGAACGACTGCCGCGCCGAATCCAGACGTGCGGCGGCATCGTGCAGCTCATATCGAACCGAGTTCTGGGTGGATTCGAGCGCATCTTCTTCGGCCTCGAGCGTGTGCTCCGCCTCGCGCTCGTCGTCCCCGTGCCGTCCGGAGAGCCAGGGCAGATTGATGCCGACCATCGCGCCGTACGCCTGGTGCATGTCGGGGAAGGTCGGCATGTACCAGTAGTCGAGGCCCACCATGATGTTCGGGAATCGCGCCGCGCTTCGTGCTCCGTCCAGCATCGCCTGGCTGCGCCGAACCGCGCGGGCGGCAGCGCCAATCTCCGGCCGGTTCGCGTCGATGCTCTTTTCGAGCGCGGTGATCTCCGACGCCGGAGCCACAGCCAGCTCCTCGGGCGGCCCGAGCGGCGCCTCGGCGGGCCGGTCCATGAGGGCGTTCAGCAGCGCCCGGCTCGATCGTCGTTCCCATTCGATGCGCGCCACGTCGGTGTGCAGGCGGGTCAGCTCGAGCTCCAGGCGGAGGACGTCTTGCAGGCTGCCGCGGCCGGTGCGCTGGTTGAGACGGGCCAGCTCGAGGACGCGCGACGTCAGTCCGACGTGCTCCAGATGTAGCTTCAGCTCCTGGTCCGCCCGGTAGTAGGTCGCGTAGGTTCGTCGGACTTGCGCGGCGACCTCCTGCCGCCGCGCCCGCGACGTGTCTCGCGCGCTGCCAGCTTCTTCGGCGGCGGCGCGGTCGCGCGCATCGAGCGTCCCCCAGGCGGGGAACGTCTGCCGCACACCGAGCATCAGCGTCTGCGCGCTGTCGAGTGCGTAGGGCCGCGACAGCGGAACGCCCCATTGCTCATATTTGAGCTCGAGATCTGGAAGCCGTGAGGCCGCCCGGCCACGCGCTTCGGCTGCCGCCGACCGGGCCTGATCCTCCGCCACGTCACGATTCCGATCGAGCGCGACGCGCAAGATCGTTTGTAAGTGCGCTGTTCGTTCCAGCCCGGCGTCGTCCGCCGCCGGCATCGATCGACGCGACGAAGAGGTGGTGACTGCGCCATCCCCGCGATCGGTTTGTGCCCGGGCGCGCGATCCCAGCAATGACGTCAGCAGAAAGATCGATGCAAGACCTACGAATCTCATGAACGGCTCCTGGAGAAAGACGAAACGGCCTGGCATGGGAGACGGGCTGCGCGCGCGGATGCGCGGCGCAGGGGCTCACGGCCGAACGCCCTCAGGCGGGCGCGTCACGTCTGGGCGCCAGACGGCCCAGGGACGTTTCCCGGCATCCGCTGCGCCGAACCGATTCGGCGGGCAGAGGTCAGCGCTCGGCGCCCACGCTCAGATCAGAAACGCTTGCTTCAGAAGAACGATCGGCCGGCCCTGATGGGGAGGGCCGTGCGCGTGCCAGGTCAAGCCGGAGCGATTGGGCTCGGCGAGAGGAGCGGCGATCGGAAGGACCGCGAGGAACGACGCCGGTGCGACCACCAGATCGATGGCCCGCTGGTCGCACTCGACGACCGGCCGTTGGTTGACGGATAGCTCGCGATCGCAGCAGCCCTGGGCCTTCACGACCGGCCCCGGGTCTGGCGTCTGCTCGCCCTGTGGGCAGCAACACGCCGGCCTGAGGTGCCCGTCGATGCGGCACCGAAGCATCATCTGACCGGGCAGATAGACCACCAGCAGCAGCAGCGGCGCGAGCGCCACCACTTTCTTCCAGACGGAAAATCGCCGGGAACCCATCCGGCCTACAGCCTCCGCTATAGGCTCAACCCTGTCAAATCCGGAAATTGGCTCACTTGGTCGTCAGCAAATTGGCCGGATCGGCGACGGGAGATTCGACATAGAGATCCTTGAATTCCTCGACCATGCCGGGCGTATGAACCTGCAGCGCGAGCGGCGCCATTCGGCCGGCTGTGGGGTCTTTGAAGTCGACGATCTCTGATGCTTTGCAGGGCGCAGTCCCGGTGCTCTGGCAGCACGCAAAGCGCATCGTCCCGGCCGCTTGGTTGGCCAACATCTCGCACTGACTCCATTGCGTGTCGTCGAGCGACGGCGCTCCCTTGATCCGCGTTTCGTACCGATCTGGGCTCTGATTCGCGGTCGGGCCCGTCGTTCGGTAGTCCCACATGTACCCTTTCGGGGGTTGAACCTGCAGTGCCTCCATCGCGTCGGCGGTGGGTGACGCTCCCCAAAAGAGCACGCACGGAACGTGGGGAGGATTGTCATTCGGATCTTGGATCAGTCTCGACGTGAAGATGAACCGAAAGTCACCATACGTTTTCGTTGTGTAAATGAAGCCCCTGGCAGACTTCGCCGAGCCCGTGCTGTGCATTGTGCCGTCTACAACCGACCATTGCGACGCCGGCACCTGAACCCAGCCGCTCAAGCTGGCGCCGTCGAAGATAGGCTTGCAGTCGGGACAGACCGACAGGATCGCCGCGCCCGACGCTGAACCATCTACGCCCGCATCCGGTGCTACCCCCTGGGTACCAGCGCTCCCGCGGGTGCCGGCGCCGCCGACGGTTCCGCCGTCGGTGCCTCCGGACGATGTGCCGCTGTCTCCCCCCGCTCTGCCTGCGTCGCCGGAGTTGCCCGCGCCTCCGGTGCCACCGTTGCTTCCGGCGGCGCCGGCAGTTCCGTTCACACCCGCCATTCCGGTCGTGGTGCCGCCTCCGATTCCGGCGTTGCCTGCGCGACCGCCCGACGCGACGGTGCCCGCTTGGCCGCCTTCTGCGCCAAAGCCGCCCGCCGCGCCGTGTCCTCCAGAGCCACCGCCCCCGGTCTTCTCAATCCCAGAAGAGCCGCAGGCTCCTGTGGTTAGGATCAGACTCATCAATAACAGCGGGCGAACAGCGGGCGCGTCTTTTTGAAGTCGTGCATCGCCACCGTTACTAAGGGTCGTTTGCATTCCCATTGGTACACGGCGGACAGCTCGGAGTCTGAGGCGGATGGCCTTTCTTGAGCTCGCAGTAGTTTTCCTGGCGATTGCCCTTTTTGTGCAGATGCAGCCACAAAGCGTATCTACCGGAACAGGCACGCCGGCTGGCGGCGGAGCCGGTCGCTTCCGTGCGAGGTGGGCGGTGGCCTGGGCGTCGTTCGCGATCGCGCTGGGCGTACCGGTACCGGCGCGTGGCCAAACCCCCACTACGGTCAACATTTCAGTGGACGCTACGGCGGCCGGCACACCGCTCGAACGTATCTGGCCGTTTCACGGATACGACGAGGTCAACTACTCGACCACCTCGGATGGACAAGCGCTTCTAAAGACGCTTGCCGAGATCCACACCACGCCCGTTCATATCCGAACGCACTTCCTGCTCAATACGGGAAACGTCCTCGAAACGCTCGTGCCGAGAGCTTCCCGTTCAGACAGGAGGATACATGCGAGTTAGGTGTGCTGTTCCAACCATCCGCGTCGCCGAGGCCATATTG
>Ga0209483_1003510_pt1 | contig 10278 bp, 10 predicted proteins | sample NGEPerA_FD_184508 | JGI IMG/M metagenome (GOLD analysis project Ga0209483, IMG submission 184508) | Arctic peat soil microbial communities from the Barrow Environmental Observatory site, Barrow, Alaska, USA - NGEE PermafrostL2-A... | ecosystem: Environmental > Terrestrial > Soil > Wetlands >...
AGAAGATCAACGAACGAATGAAACCCAAAAATCTTGATGACCTTGATGGCCACCAATCCATTTTCGCTGCCCCTCGATGCCGCTGCGTCCGCTCGATTTCAAAAACAACCCCTTTTGCAGACATCTCTGTTCTGAATTGTAATCGTTTGGGCTGATGCAAACCGATCAAGATTAAGCTGACGATTATGATCAAGATTCAACCTTTCGGATTGACGATTGGCGCGCGGCAAACCACCTTTTACCACTCGGTTTCTGATGAAGACGATTCTTTTTCTCTGCACGGGCAATATTTGCCGCAGTCCGATGGCCGAAGGGCTTTTCCGCCACGCCGTCCAAGGGCGCGGCGACTTCCGCGTGCTGTCGGCGGGCCTCGGCGCGCTGGACGGCCAGCCGCCCACGCCGCATTCCGTGCAGGCGATGCGCGAGATTGGCATTGATATTTCGGGCCAGCGCAGCCGCGCGCTGACGGCGGAGATGGTGCGCGCGGCGGATTACATTTTTGGCATGACGCACAGCCACGTGGACACCGTGGCGCTGCTTTATCCGCAGATGGCGGAAAAAACTTTTCTGCTGCGCGAATTCGACGAGTCGCTGGAGCCTTTCGAGAAGGACATCAGCGATCCCATCGGCTGCTCCTATGACGTGTATGTGGATAGCCGCAACCAGATCGAACTTGGCCTCGCGACGCTTTTGAAATTTATGGAACAACAAAATCTTTTGTCGCGGGCGGAAAATCAGTCCGCCGGCATCGCCAACTTTGCGGTCGGCGCCGACCATGGCGGCTTTGAACTCAAGGAGGCGCTCAAACAATACCTGCAGTCGCGCGGACTAAGCATCGTGGATTTCGGTGCGAAGACGAAAGACCCGGCGGATGATTATCCTGATTTCGCCCAGCCGGCCGCGCGAGCCGTTGCCGATGGAAAAGCGGAACTCGGTCTGCTCGTCTGCACCAGCGGCGTCGGCATTTGCATCGCCGCCAACAAGGTCGCCGGCGTCCGTGCAGGCTTCGCTGAAAACGAACCGGACGCGACCTTGATGCGCCGGCACAACGACGCGAACGTCCTTTGCTTGAGCGGCAAAAAAACTTCGCTTGCAGTCGCCAAAAAAATCCTAGATGCGTTCATTGCTGGAAAATTTGAAGGCGGACGCCACGAACGCCGCGTGCTGAAAATGGACGCGAAGTTCGCGCCCGCAAGCTTGCGCCTGCGCAATGTTGATCCCGAAATCGCCACGGCCATTGACCACGAACGCCAGCGCCAGCAGGAAAACATCGAGCTGATCGCCAGCGAAAATTTTGTCAGCCCGGCCATCTTGGAGGCGCAAGGCTCGGTGCTGACGAACAAATACGCCGAAGGCTATCCGAAAAAACGCTGGTATGGCGGCTGCGAAAACATTGACGTGATTGAACAGCTTGCGATTGACCGCGCGAAGAAGCTTTTTGGCGCGGAACACGCGAACGTCCAGCCGCATTCCGGCTCCGGCGCGAACATGGCCGTTTATTTCGCGGTGCTGAAACCCGGCGACAAAATGCTGACGATGGATTTATCGCACGGCGGACATTTGACGCACGGCAACAAGGCGAATTTCTCCGGCAAGTTTTTTGAAATCGTCCATTACGGCGTGCGCAAGGACGACGAACGGATTGATTACGACCAGCTCGCGCAAATGGCGCGCGAACACAAACCGAAAATGATCACCGTCGGCGCGAGTGCGTATCCGCGCGTGATTGATTTCCAGCGCATGGGCGAAATCGCGCGCGAAGTTGGCGCGTATCTGCTAGCGGACATCGCGCACATCGCCGGCATGGTCGCGGCGGGCATTCATCCGAGTCCGATGGATCACGCGGATTTTGTGACGACGACGACGCACAAGACGTTGCGCGGCCCGCGCGGCGGATTAATTTTGACGCGCGAAAAATACGCGAAGGAAATTGATTCGATGATTTTTCCCGGCATCCAAGGCGGACCGCTCGAACATGTCATCGCTGCGAAGGCGGTTTGTTTCCACGAAGCGCTGCAGCCGGGTTTCAAAACGTATCAACAGCAAATCGTCACGAACGCCGCCGCGCTCGCCGACGGCATGAAACGCAACGGCTACCGCCTCGTCAGCGGCGGCACGGACAATCATCTGATGCTCGTGGACGTGGGCGCGAAAAATCTGACGGGCAAGGATTGCCAGATCGCGCTCGACGAAGCCGGGATTACGACGAACAAAAATACGATTCCATTTGAAACGCGCTCACCGTTTCAAGCCAGCGGTGTCCGGCTCGGCACGCCCGCCGTCACGACGCGCGGCATGAAGGAAACGGAAATGGCCGCGATTGCCGACATGATTTCCGAAGTATTGATGGACATCAAAAACGTGGACGCCGCGCACAAAGTCCGCGCCCGCGTGCGCGAACTGACGGCGAAATTTCCGCTGCCGTATTGACAAAAATCTCGATTTGTGGGATTGTCCCACCATGACGATTACAGCCGACAGCAAGAAGCGCGTGGTCATTCCGTGGGTCAGGCCGGGCGACGTTTTTGCCTGCGAACAACGGGACGAAAATCATTTTTCCCTCGCGCGATTGAATCCGCCGCCGCCGCGCAAAAAAAAGACCAAGGCCCAAATCCGCCATGCAATTCTTCATAGCAAAATGCAGCCGATGATGTCCTGGGATGAATTGCGCAAGCTGACGCGGGAATGACCTTGTTCGATACCAGCGTGATTCTGGATGCTCTGGGAAAAAATTCGGAGCATTTTGAATGGGCGTCCAAATTGATCATTGAAACCGCGGCCGAAGATGGCGCGGCGGTGAACGCCGTGACTTTGGCGGAATTGTGCGCCGGCGACCGCGATCCTGAATCAGTCGAAGCCGACCTGCTCAACTGGGATTTGCAAGTTTTGGATGTTCCCGCCGCAGCGGCAGCCGTCTGTGGCAAGGCGCATCGTCGCTACGCGATTGCGCGACGCGTTTCCGGCGGCGGAGTTGCGCCGAAAATACCGCTGCCGGATTTTTTTATCGGCGCGCACGCCGAGATCATGGGCTGGAAACTCGCCACACGCGATGCCGAAAGGATTGCCAAGTATTTTTCCAAGGTCGTCCTTGTGACACCGAAGAAGTGATTCAAATTTATGTTCAGCGTCGGGCAAAAGGTGGTTTTGGTGGATGACAAATGGCCGGAGACGGTCAAGCAGCTTTACCTCGCGCTGCCGGTCAAGGACAGCATCTATGCCGTCCGCGCCGTGCGCGTGGGCGTGAAGGCGGACGAACTCATCATGGACCTGCGCCGCGTGCTGGAGCCGTCGCTGTTGCTCGTCGGCATTTACAATCCCACGAACAATCTCGGCGTCGAGGCCGGTTTTGCCGCCAGCCGTTTCCGCGCGCTGGATGAATTGAAACAGACGGCGGCAGAAGAAGCCGCCAAGGAAGACGAAGTGGTGGTTTAATTCGCCGTAGAATCCGGCTGGTCTGGAATGGAATCGGTTTCTTCCGGCTTGTATTTTCTGTTACCTATGTAATCAACAATCGTAACGGTTACAAAAACCAAAGTTTCCGTTGAGAAATTTTTTGATTTTGCATCGCTTGACGATTGAAGCGTGGAATTGTTCGCAATTTGTTTGTCAGTTAGCTTCAAAACCAAAGTTTGATCATCCCGCAAATTCACTTTGGCCGTGGATTCCTGCACGCGAAACTTCGGTGAACTTTGCGGCAAGTCAACTTCCTGACCGGATCTTGTGTAACTCGGCACGGTGTTGGTCGTTGAATCGTATCCCAAAAAATCCGTGACTGATGCGGTTGCTGACAAAGAAATCGTGTGGGCGTCCGATAAAACTTGCGGCGATACATCAATCATCGGGCCGGTTTCAACGGGACAGGTTTGCGGAATGATTGCGGTTGTTCCGTTGGACTCCACCAGCGTCGAATTGGTAATGACGGAAATTATTTGTGTCGCCCGCGCTTGAGTCTGTCTGCCGCTGATCGTGGTGACTTCGGGCTCTCCCAAAATTTCCACGCCTTCGCGCTTTTTCAGCATCGCAAACAAGTTGGTAAAATTTTGATGGCTCAAAATTCCCGTCAAGCCATTGCCGGCAGTGGCCGGCGTTGCAAAACCATCTTTGGGGACAGTTATGAATCTTGATTTGATGTGAACCTGTGGCGGCGCGGATGCCAAATTTGTTTCCGAGTTTGAAATACGAGCCAGCCGCCTTTTCAACGCCTCGTTGTCTTGATTCAAATTATTTTCCTCATTTCGCAACACACCGACTTCGCCGCGCAATTTCAGCAATTCATTAAACTGGTCGTCCGACAACATTTTTGAATCATCAATCGTCGCCAGCCTGTTCGACAAACTTTGATTGTCCGTTTGCAGTTGCGCGAGTTGTTGCGTCAACACTGCGTTATCCATGCGCAAATTTTCCTGCGCTTGATTTTGAATCACAAAGGCCGTCGCCGCGGCGGCCACAACGAGCGCACTGAAGCCGAGTTTGAGTTTGGTCGCTGTAAGGATTTTCATAAGGATAAAAGTTCCGGTTCCGGCGGTTACAATTGAAGTCGTCGTCAGCGCCGCCGCCAGACCGGCGGGTGCGAGTTGAACCGCGTTGGCGGAGATCACGGACGCCAGAGCCGTCGCCGTCGTGATGCCGCGTTTGGTGAAAATGTCGCGCAGCTTTTCGAGCGCGCGATCCACGCGCATCCGCGCGGCGTTTTCGTTCAGGCCGAGTTTCGCGCCAACTTCAGCAAATTGCCGGTTTTCAAAGTAGCGCAGCAAGATGGCTTCGCGGTCGGCTTCCTTGAGTTCGTGCATGGCGTCATCGAGCGTGGGGCGGAGACTTTCCCATTCAGCCAACTCATTTGCAGACTGGATAGGCGGGACGCCTGTCCCACTACCTTCGGTTTCGCGCATAAATTGTTCCTCGCGGTCGCGCCGGCGATTTTCTCCGCGAATAATTTTCGCGGCGGCAAAATGCGCGCTGGTATAAAGCCAGCCGGTCAAAGATTCCCGGCGTGCCAGCGACCCGGCCTTGCGCGCGAGATCGGTGAAGACGGTCTGGGCCACGTCTTGCGCCAGGTGCGCGTCGCCATTGACCTGCCGGAGCGCGGCGGAATAAACCAGATTGACATGCCGCCGGACGAGTTCGCCAAAGGCATCTTCGGAATTCGTCCGGGCAAAGGCGGCCAGCAGTTCGGAGTCGGGCGTCATTGATGTTCAAGTTATAGCACCCGCCAACACGGGAAGCGCACAGGAAAAAGCAAAGTTCCAGACGCAATTCGGTTTTGGCGGCGGGGTTATGTTTGGGATTACGATTAAGATCCGGAAAGAAGCCGAAAATTGTGGTTTGACTTGGCGGGCAGGTTGCGCGAAACTGGCCGCGAGTTGACTGCGAAATTTCCCCTGCCGTATTGAGGGCCGCCTCAAGCGCTCGGTTAAACAAATCATATTGAACTTTTTCCGAAGCCGTGCGTCCAATGCGTGACCCTTTCGCCGCGCCGGATGCGGCAGCCGGAATTCCCCGTCACTTACAACCAATTAATTTTATGCCCAGAGTTTCCACGAAGAAAACGGCAAAAAAACCTGCCAAGGCCGTTGCCGCCGCCGCATCACCGGCGGTTGAGACGCCGGTGGCTGAAAGTCCAAATGTCGCGCCGGTTCCGGTCGAACCGGAAATGACGGCGGAGCGGACGGTGGACAGCATCAAGGCCGCCGCGCAGGCGGACGCCCAAAAGGATGCGTCCAGTTTTTCCGCGCCCGCCACGCCGGCGGAATTGCGTCCGCCCTCCGCGCCGGTCGAGCCGACGGGCGAAGATCCGCGGTTCGCCGAGCGCCGCGGCGGTTATCAACGCGACAAGATCGCGGCGTCGCTGAACATCGCCAAGCTGCAGGCGATGAGCATGACGGAACTGAACGCGATGGCGAAGGAATACGCCGTGGAAAATTACGGCACAATGCGCAAGCACGAGGTCATTTTCCACATCCTCGAAAAAAATGCGCAGCGCGCGGGCGTGTTATTTTCCGAGGGCGTCATCGAAGTGCTGCCGGAAGGTTTCGGCTTTTTGCGTTCGCAAAGTTTTAATTATTTGCCCTGCCCGGAAGATATTTACGTTTCGCCGTCGCAGATCCGCCGGTTTGATTTGCAGACGGGCAACCTGGTGGCCGGACAAATCCGTCCGCCGAAAGAAAAAGAAAAATTTTTCGCGCTGTTGAAAGTCGAAGCAGTGGACGGCGAAGAACCGGACAAGGCAAAAGACAAAACGCATTTCGACAATTTGACGCCGCTGTTTCCGAACAAGCGGTTCATCCTCGAAACGGCGGCGGATGAATTGAGCACGCGCGTTCTGGATCTGGTTTGTCCGATTGGCAAAGGCACGCGCGGTTTGATCGTCGCGCCGCCGCGCACGGGCAAGACGGTTTTGATGCAGAAGGTCGCCAACGCGATTTTGAAAAACAATCCGGAGTCGTATCTTTTTATTTTGCTGATTGATGAGCGGCCCGAAGAAGTCACGGACATGGAACGTTCCTGCAAAGGTGCGGAAGTGATTTCGTCCACGTTCGACGAGCCGCCGGAGCGCCATGTGCAGGTCGCGGAAATGGTCATTGAAAAAGCCCGCCGCATGGTGGAGCACAAGCGGGACGTGGTGATTTTGCTGGACTCGATCACGCGCCTGGCCCGCGCCTACAACACCGTGCAGCCGCATTCGGGGAAAATTCTTTCCGGAGGCGTGGACGCCAATGCGCTGCACAAGCCGAAACGGTTTTTTGGCGCGGCGCGCAACATCGAGGAAGGCGGCTCGCTCACCATCATGGCGACGGCGCTGGTGGACACGGGTTCGCGCATGGACGAGGTGATTTTTGAAGAGTTCAAAGGCACCGGCAACATGGAAGTGCATCTGGATCGCGCGCTGGTGGACCGCCGCATTTTCCCGTCCATCAACATCGAGCGCAGCGGCACGCGCAAGGAAGAGCTGCTGTATCATCCGGACGAATGCAGCCGCGTGGTCATGCTGCGCCGTGCGCTCACGGGCGTGCCGCCGGTCGAGGCGATGGATTTGATGCTGGGCAAGCTGAAGAAAACGGGGAGCAACATTGAATTCCTGCTCAACATGGGCGTGAGTTGAGGTTGAAGGCCGGATGAAGCCGTAAAAGCCGTTTAGCCGGTATGTTAATTTGTCTCCGACGGGCCGTCTCGTCGGAAGCGTGAAACTTCAGGACAGGCTGGGCAATGCGGCGCAGATCTATAGGCTCAATTTCATCGTATGAAACAACGATTCATGCTCTTGCTGTGCCTGTTAACTGGATGTGCCGGGCCTTGTGTCAGTCATCCTTGTGGTTTTTGACGGCGGGGCGGATACAAACGGAAATGACGTTTTGCTTAGTCTCCTTCACGTCATTTGATGTATCAGCTTTCATCTATCCGCATGATAGATTGAAGATAGGATTTTGTAACTGCATCATTTTTACAAAAAAAATGGTGGAGGCGGCGGGAATTGAACCCGCGTCCCAGGCAGACCAACCAGCCGCGACTACATGCTTAGCCCGGATAATTTTTTCTGCTATGCGATACTGTCCGGACTCAAGTCGCACTGCCTAGTCCGCATGATAAGATCTCGGCTGACAGCGCGCGGTCTCCGCCGTCAACCATGCCTGCTGTTGCGTCCGTCCACCGTAGCAGGTGTCCAGTGGCGGACGTCGTGGCACTTAGGCCGCGAGGGCTAGTTCTTCGTTAGCTTTTTAGTTTTGATGCGAATGATTAACGAGGCCAACGCATCTTCCTCGGCATGCCGCCTCTGGCGTGTTCACATGGTCGAAACCAGTGCGCCCCCATCCAAAATTTTCGGCAACTCTATAATCCGCTAATTAAACCCTTTGGTCAAGCTGGCGAATTGCAAATGCATCCACGTAATACGCGACTGAAAACAAATTTTATTTCTCGTCCAACTCAAAAATCTCCTCGATGGATTTTTTGAACAGCTTTGCGACTTTGAATGCCAGCGGCAGGCTCGGATCGTATTTTTCCGTTTCGATGGCGTTGACGGTCTGGCGTGAGACGTCGAGTTTGTCGGCCAGATCGGATTGCGACCAGTCTTTCGCCGCGCGCAGTTCGCGCAGACGATTTTTCATTTATACCTCCGCCACGAAAAAATTAAACCGATTCCATAGTAAGCCCACATCATGTAAAACGCCCATTCCGCATGAAATTCCGGCGCGCCCATGTCGCGAAGAAACAGATAACTAAAACAAGTGAAACCCGTGGCTATTCCTGAAAAAGCCCAGGCTTCAGTAATAATCTTTCTCCACATTTCATCCATTTCTGAAATGTAGCGGATGATGTTAGCGGCGATATAGAGCAACGGCAGAACTGGCAATAAAATTAGCCAATATCTGTAAGGCGATTGTTTTATGTAAAAGTAATTCAGCGCAAAAAGTCCCAACGCATACGCGATGAATCCGAATATCATTCGTAAAAGATATTTTTTGTTCCATTTCATATTCCGAAGTGTAAAGCATACTTGTCATGTGTCAAGCATGCTTTACATGAAAAATTAACAAAAAAACGCGGCCGGAATTTCTTCCAGCCGCGTTCGTGATTTCCGCGACGGTCACAGACCGCCGCTGCAATTTTAGTATCCGCCCATGCCGCCCATGTCGCCCATGCCGCCGCCGTGGCCGCCGCCGCCGGGTGCCGGCTTGTCTTTTTCCGGCATGTCGGTGATGAGGCATTCGGTGGTCAGCAGCAGGCCGGCGATGCTGGCCGCGTTCTGCAGCGCGCTGCGGGTGACTTTCTTCGGGTCAACGATGCCGGCTTTCACGAGGTCTTCGTAAGCGCCGGTGGCGACGTTGTAACCTTCGTTGCCCTTGGACTTCTTGACCTTGTCCACGATGACGCTGCCTTCTTCGCCGGCGTTCGCAGCGAGCGAACGGAGCGGAGATTCGACGGCGCGCTTGACGATGCTGACGCCAATCGCCTCGTCCTCGTTGGAACCCTTGACGGCTTCAATCGCCGCGATGCAGCGGATGAGCGCCACACCACCGCCCGCGACGATGCCTTCTTCGACCGCCGCGCGGGTTGCGTGCAACGCGTCTTCCACGCGCATTTTCTTTTCCTTCATTTCGGTTTCGGTCGCGGCGCCGACGTTGACGACGGCCACGCCACCAGCGAGCTTCGCCAGGCGTTCCTGCAATTTTTCACGGTCGTAATCACTCGTGGTTTCCTCGATCTGGCGGCGGATCTGGTTCACGCGGCCCTGGATGTCGCTGTTCTTGCCACCGCCTTCAACAATCGTGGTGTTTTCCTTGTCAATCATCACATGCTTCGCGCGGCCGAGGTCGGCGAGTTCCACCGTCTCGAGCTTGATGCCGAGGTCTTCGGTGATGAACTTGCCGCCGGTGAGCACGGCGATGTCTTCCAGCATGGCTTTGCGGCGGTCGCCGAAACCCGGGGACTTCACGGCGGCGACGTTGAGCGTGCCACGAAGCTTGTTCACGACGAGGGTCGCGAGCGCTTCGCCTTCGACCTCTTCGGCGATGATGAGCAGCGGCTTGCCGGAGCGCGCGGCCTTTTCAAGCAGCGGCAGCATGTCCTTCAAGTTGCTGATCTTCTTTTCGAAAATCAGAATGTAAGGATCTTCCAGCTTGGCTTCCATTGTCTCGGCGTTCGTGACGAAATACGGCGAGAGATAGCCCTTGTCGAATTGCATGCCTTCGACCACTTCGAGCGTCGTCTCGATGGACTTCGCTTCTTCCACCGTGATCGTGCCGTCCTTGCCGACCTTGTCCATCGCGTCGGCGATGATGTCGCCAATCGTCGTGTCCCAGTTCGCCGAAACGGTTGCGACCTGCTTGATTTCTTCCTTGTCCTTGACCTTCTTGGAGATCTTGTCGAGGTGGCCGACCGCGGCTTCCACGGCCTTGTTGATGCCACGCTGGATGCCGATCGGGTTCGCGCCGGCGGTGACGAACTTCAAGCCTTCGCGATAAATCGCCTCGGCCAGAACCGTCGCCGTCGTGGTGCCGTCGCCGGCGATGTCGCTGGTCTTGCTCGCGACTTCGCGGACCATCTGGGCGCCCATGTTTTCGTAGGGGTCTTCCAGTTCGATTTCCTTCGCGACCGTGACCCCGTCCTTGGTCACCGTCGGGGAGCCGAATTTTTTGTCAATCACGACGTTGCGGCCTTTCGGTCCGAGCGTCGCGACGACCGCCTTGGTGAGCTTGGAAACGCCGCGCAGAATCGCCTGCCGGGCCTGCTCGTCGAATATCAATTGTTTAGCTGCCATATAATTAGTGGATAGTTATTAGT
>Ga0209483_1003512_pt1 | contig 10272 bp, 8 predicted proteins | sample NGEPerA_FD_184508 | JGI IMG/M metagenome (GOLD analysis project Ga0209483, IMG submission 184508) | Arctic peat soil microbial communities from the Barrow Environmental Observatory site, Barrow, Alaska, USA - NGEE PermafrostL2-A... | ecosystem: Environmental > Terrestrial > Soil > Wetlands > Peat...
AATCAGTGTGAGCCACATTGGGCTGTTGATTCGCTTTCCCACAATTTTGCTGTTGAGAAAATACTCCAGTTTGTGAATAAAGATCAGGAAGACGAGCGCATAAACCCCGGTTCTGGACGAAAAAGTGAAGCCGACACCCACAACAGCGGCGTTGCTGATGATATTACCGACGATTGGGATCAAGCCACACAGAAACACCAAGGTGACAAGCAGCCCCGCATGCGGATAGCTGTTGAAGATGAGAAATGCTGCCGTTAACCCGGCATTAATCGCAGCAATTACAATCTGCGCTCCCATCATCTTTGCGAAGCTTGCATACAAGGTTTTGAAGCGCGTCGTAAGTTCTCGCGTCACCGCGCAATAGAAATTGTCTGGCGCAGCCGGCGCACCATTGTTCGCTGTCCAGCCGGAGCCGAGGAAGATACTTACAGGAACCACTAATCCCGCTACCACGAGCACGAACTGCAACGACGCGACCTTGGCATATTGTCCAACAATGGTTAGGCCTTCTTTGGCTGTATCCAGGGCGGCACTTTTCAGACTTGCATAATCTGTGAATGGCAGTTCTATTCCGTTCTTTTCGGCAAAACCCGCCATTGCCGGAATTGAGATTTCGGCAATCCTCGGCAACGTGCGATAGGCGAGATTGGAGAAATAGACCAGTCCGACGCTAATAATGGCCACGGCAATCAGATAGATCGTCACACTCAGCCATTTGCTTCCGCGAATGCTGAACACCTGCAAGGCTAAATATCCAAATAGCGAAGTGAGCAGAAACGTGCCGAAATGCAAATGCACCACGAGGGCCATCACAACGACGACGATTAAGTACGAGATGCGGGCAGGTTGACTCATGGCGTAATCATTCAGTCCCTCTGGGCAATCCCTGATCATCCTGATCTTTAGCCATTAAGAGCTGGCCAATCTGTAAGGCGCTTTTCGGATCGATTCTTTACTATCGGCGCCGGTGTCATTCTGAAATCGCTAAGTGGTCCAACCGGCACAATCATTCGAAGAGAATTCAAAATCGAGAGAAGATCAATCAGCTCCTGCAGAAGGGCACCTTGGATTGGCGTCAAATACCCTGCGGCCGCTGCGCCCATTCCCAGGAGGCTCAAAGTCATTCCGCCTAATGCGCTCTGAAGGGCAATTTGGCGCATCCGTCTTCCGATGTGGATGAGCTCGTCAACGCTGGCGAGAGAGGATTGGAGAATGACCGCACCGGCTGCTTCGGACGTGATATCACTGTTCACGCCGAGGGCGATCCCGGCTGTTGCAATGAGCATGGCTGGCGCGTCATTGATGCCATCTCCGATGTAGAGAGTCGGGGTCTGAGCAGTTATGCTGCGGACAATCTCAACTTTCTGCTCCGGGCTCTTCCCGCCTAAGGCATGCCAGATGCCCATGCGCGCGGCGAAAAGCGAGACTTCGGCGGGACGATCGCCCGAGAGTAGAACGATCTTGTCGATCTTGTGCCTTGATCCGAGATGACTGAGAAACGGCTTACTCTCTTGCCGTGGTTGATCTTGAAAATGGAGCAAACCGGCAAGCCCGCCATCAATCAGAACAACACACTCCAGGCCGGGACTGACCGGAGAAAGCTCGCGAGCCATTTCATGAGACAACTTGCCTCTGCCCGTCAACGTCAATGAATGTCCGCCCACGTAGCCTGTCAGGCCTTCACCCGGCGATTCTGAGACATTTTCGGCATTCAGAACGGGCAGGCCTTCTTCGCCGGCAACAGTGAGAACGGCTTTCGCGAGAGGATGTTTTGAATATCGTTCCAGACTCGCGGCCAGTTGCAGCATCAGTTCCCGAGGCCATTGCCCCAGTCGCACAATCTCAGAAAGAATCGGCTTGCCATAGGTCAGGGTACCGGTCTTATCAACAATGAGGGTCCGGCAGGAGTCGAGTTTTTCAAGGATAGAGGGGTCTTTGATGATGATGCCGTAGCGAGCACCAACTGAAATTGCGCCGATGATTGCCACTGGAATGGCGATGAGTAAAGGACATGGGGTTGCAATTACGAGCACCGCAAGAAAACGCTCTGATTGTCCGCTGAAGAACCAGCTCGCGAAAGCGACTGCGAGCGCGAGCGGGGTATACCAGCCGCCTATTCTGTCTCCCAGGCGCCTGATCTTCGGACGATTCTGCTCAGACGCGTGGAGAACCTCCACAATCCTGGCGTAGCGGGAGTCACTTGCGAGCCGAGTCGCCTGAATCGTAAGTGCTGAATCTCCATTGATCGCCCCAGAGAGCACCATCGTTCCGGGCGCTTTTGATATGAGGAACGGCTCTCCCGTGAGATAGGACTCGTCCATGCCCCCCGATCCTTGCATTACAGTGCCATCTACTGGACACAGTTCGTGCGGATACAGGACCACTTGATCGCCGACGTTGATCGATCCGGTGGAAACATCCTCTGGAGAGCCATCGCGTTTGATGCGATGTGCAATCTGCGGCATGCGCTTCGCCAGTGCGCTCAGAACGGAGGAGGCGCGTCGTGTGGCAATCTCTTCAAGTGCCTTGCCGCCGGAAAGCATCAGAATCACGATCGCCGCCACCCAGTACTGATGAAGCAGAAGTGCGGTAACTATGGAAAGAACGGCGAGAATATCCACGCTGAAGTTCAGCCTTAGTACTTCGCGCGACGTTTCAATCAGAAGTGGAAGCGCAGAAATCGCGATCGCAAGCAGAAGAATAGAATTTACCGCCTGCTTTTGATGGAAGAAGAGCAGAGCACTCAAAGCAGTCAACATGCCTACGGAAATAATGACGCTGATCGTCCGGTGTACCACCGATGCCTGAAACCAGCGAGTATAAATGTCGCCATACTTCATCGAGCTTCCTTGCAGATCGTCGGCTAGGCCGATTCCAAGAGTTCTGCCTCAAGCCGCCTGGACGCATGAAAGCGGATGGGAGGCTTCGAGACGCGGGGTTCGGCATGGATCGAGGGAAATTGTCTATCCCACGTGGATTTGGACAGAAGAACTATGCCGGACGGCGTCCATCGGTGGAGGACATATTTCTCACTGCAATCGACACAGAGCCAAAAGTATTTGATTTGCTGGTGGGAAATTGGAAATCCGTTGTCTTCACCGTGTATGAGATCTCCTGATGATGTCTCGAGTTCCATCATCCAAAGCGATCCGCCGGGCTGGTCGAACAGAGCGCAGCAGCAATCCGGATTTGCACAGCGCATGCTTTCCTCACTTTCTTTGTTGGTTGGTGTTGATCACTCAAGCGTGCGTCAATTCAGCACACGTGTCTTTGCTCATTTCCTCATCCGAACCTGATGAGGGAGATTTGATCGTGATGACTGGGCACTGAGATTCGATTACGACTCGATGAACAACGCTGTACGTCAGAAGCCGCGACACGTTCGAAGAATTCGGCGTGCCGAGAATTACCACGTCCTGCGACACGGAGCCTGCTTCGTCGAGAATGACCGTGCCCGGATCTCCATCACGAATCAATAGGACAGGTTCATATCTGTGCCTCGCCTCTCTCGGAATCAAGGAAGCTAGTTTCTGCCGGGCAACCATCCGCGCAAGCTCTCGTTGCTGGTCGCTCATGCCTTCGGTATCCATGACGTGAAGCAGCGTTAGCCGCGAGTGATTCAACTCCGCAAGCGTGCTCGCGAAACCGCCAAGAGTTGAGCTCATTGAATCAAGCGCCGTCGCCATAAGGACCCGACCGAGTGGAGTGCCGCAAGCGGGCCCCGGATGTACGCGTCGCCCGATAATGCAAACCGGAATGTCCAACGTCGCTATCAGTTCTTCCGCAACAGAAGGCTCAACCAACCGCGCGACCCCCGATGCATACCTTGTCGCGGCGATCACTCGATCAACGCACCTGGACTTAGCGAGCAGAGCGATTTGTTCCGCTGGGTGTCCGGCCAGAATGATCGGCTCGCACAGGATGCCTTCGTGCAGAAATTCCCTGACAGTTTCGTCAAGCTTCGATTTGACTGATTGAAGCACAGGGCCGGGTAAGAAAGACGGCGCGCCTTTGGGGACATCAGATCTCAAAAAGGAGCGACGAACCACGTGGACGAGAAGAACTGTTGCACGGCTAAGCCTGGCTTGGTACATGGCGTGGAGTATCAGGGTTTGCCCTTCAAGAAGGTTCGTTGCAACCAGGATCACCTTTGGGTCGCTCCACCGGACAATAGCGCTCTGTGCCATCGCAAGTTCCTCACACTCTTCTGGAATTTAGGCTTTGTTTGTTCAAACAACCCACATACCTTATGCATTTCGCTAACCAAATCCTTGGCCTCTGAAATGAGCGGCTTGGCCGACTTTCACGTGGTGCGGCAAAGAAAATGTCAAAGGATTCTGACGCTCCACTCGAATCTTTGGACAGAGGAGAGAATTCAGCGCGTTTCGCCGTCTCATAAGTATCAGCACCTCCTATTAGTTCTCGATCGGTCAGGGAAATGCTCAGGGAAGAGACGTGTGCTCCGCCACGAGTGCGCAAGGGAGGAAGTATGAAATTTGAAATTTTGGAAAGTACTATTTCGCATCGGCACGGTCGCCGCCGCGGCGCTGGTATTCATCGTGAACGCACAGAAGATGCCGGCCCAAACAGGCGACTCAGAAGAAATCTCGAAGCTCCTGATTGAAGCAAAGAGTCACGTTGTGCTGGCCGAAGATGACGCCGCATCGCTCCAATCTTTCCCCGCTTGCGATGCTTGCAGATGGTTAGTTCTTTTGATGACTTTGAATTCGTAAATTCGACAGTAACTTAGGGATGGGCTGCACTATGTCGCGGAACAGTCCTCACGGCTTCCCCTCAAAACAGGGAGAATGTCAGAACTGGACATGCGCACTTCTGAATCAGGCGGTGAGCTAGGTTCTTCTTGCTGCGATCTTTTGCCGATCCGTCCAATGGAAACGCAATCACCGTCGCTTTGATGTCGGCAGCTCTCTTGGAGATTACCGATTCGGGATGGCCGAATAAGAGGAGCGCATGCGCGTTTTTCTTGAGAGCTTTCAGGCTGCGCGCCAGCGCCTCAAGGTTGTATTGAGCACCCATGTGTGCATCTGGATTTGAAGAAGCCTGACCGGGATCGACAACCTGCAATAGCTCCAGATTCGCTCCGTGCCTTTCTGCCACCTTGAGGGCAAACGCAAGAAATTCCGGACTGTCGCTGACCGAATCGGTGACGTAGAGAAGCGCCCTCTCGTCAGAATCATTTGTCGCCGGTCGTCTTTCTTCTACGAGTGGCATCATTGCCTCCGAGGGCTAAATTGCTCGCCCACCACCCTGCACGTGGACATCCAAATGACCGCCTGTTAATATCCTTTCTTTTGTGGAGATTAGGCTGGCGAGACGGTTCCATAAGAGCGCACTGTCCAAATATTTTGACGACTCCGTCAAATCCTTTGGACAACTCTCCGCCCTTTCAGGGGCAAACAGGTCGTCAAACCGCAAGATTCGATGCCTATTTACCTCCGGGGAATGGCAAGAGACATGCAAATGCAGAAACGAGCATCCTCATTCCTCACTGAAGATCGGGAGGTGCGGGATGGATCGGATGCCGGGGCAGCCGCGAAGCCAGAGGAATACCTTAGAAGATGGAGTTCCAGCGTCGGGATTTTGATTCATGGCAGAACAAGGAAGACATGACCACCAAAACCGCGCCGTCGAGAGAATCAGATTCCGTAGAAGATCTGTGCCGGCAAAAATCAGTCTTCAGCGTTATCACTGTCCTTGTGGTTGCGGTGCTCCTTCTATTGCACGTGCTTTTTTCCTCTGTTTTGGGTCGACCCTCGCTTGCAGTTGTCCTGCTCCTCGGTTTGGCGCTTCTTTTTTCGGCTGTTGAATTGATTTGGCTGCGTACTCGAAGTCAGACCGTGACAGAGCGGGCAGTCAAGCTTGAGAGTTGTTTTTTGATTGCCGCCGCGTTCGCACTCACCGCGCTTCTGACCTACATCACGAATCGAGATGAGAGTCCGTATTTTGTCCTTCTTGCAATTCCAATCCTTCAATGTGCATATGTCTTTGGGCTGTTTCCGACTATCCTGTCTATCGTCGCCGCTGACGGCATGATCTTCCTTTGGCTTTGGCACTATTTCCTTTTGCACCCGCCTGCCCGGGTATCACAGTATCTCGAGGGCGGAATGCTCTCAGTCATCTACATGCAAATGGGATTGCTGGTGTGGTTCCTGGTGGACCGGCTGAAGGCCAATCAGATAAAGCTGTCTGCAACGCTCACCGATCTGAGAGCAACACGGGAACGTCTTATTAGTGAAGAAAAGCTGGCTGCTGTGGGACGACTTGCGAGCGGAATCGCACACGAGATCCGGAACCCCGTGGCCATGATCTCGAGCTCATTATCGACGGCTGCTCATCCCCAGACGGAAGTCGCCGTGCGAGAGGAGATGTTTGCGATAGCAACACAGGAGTCGAAGAGGCTGGAGCATCTTACGGCGGACTTTCTTACCTATGCCCGGCCATTGCTGCCGAATCGCTCGCCGGTTTCGATAAGAGACCTGCTTACTTACGTCGCAAGCGTCACCAAGTCGCACGCCGCAAAACGCTCCATCACCATCTCATGTGAGTTATCAGAGGAGTTTCCAATTGAAATTGACGTCTCTCAGGTGGAGGGAGCGCTTCTGAACCTCGTCCTGAATGCTATCGATGCGATCGAGGAGGGAGGCGTCGTCAAATTGAATGCGGCGCGGGAGGGGAATCTACTCCGCATCGACGTTCAGAACTCCGGTCCGCAGATCCCCGCACCAGTTCTTGACCGGATCTTCGAACCCTTCTTTACAACAAAGCCGGCAGGAACCGGTCTCGGCCTTGCGATCGCAAGGGGTGCAGCCAGGGCACATGGTGGAGATCTGTCGTTGCGCAATAATGAGGATGGATGCGTGACGTTCTCGATGACGCTTAAACAGTCAACGATTGAATAGTGCGCGAAAGGCAACTGCGAATGGGTAAGGTACTGATTGTCGACGACGAACCGAATATGAGGCGGATTCTCAAAGCCAATCTCCGCATGGACCATCACACTTGCATTGAGGCGTCCAACTCGTCTGAAGCCATGATCCTTCTGTCGAAGGAAGACTTTGACGTTGTTGTCACGGATCAAAAAATGCCTGGTGGCACTGGCCTCGATGTGCTTCGGGCTGTCCAGGAAAGTGATCCCACCACGTCGGTCATCTTCCTGACGGCAGTGGGCACCGTTGAGTTGGCCGTTGAGAGCATGCGACAAGGCGCCTTCGACTTCCTGGCAAAGCCTTTTGAAATTGACGTGATGAAGGCGACCATCCGCCGGGCCTGCGAGCGAACCTTTCTATTGCGAGAGAATGCTGTTCTCAGAACGACCGTGCGAAAGCTCGAAGGCGCTGAAGAAATCCTCGGCAACTGCCCGAGCATCCAGGCTGTGCGCGACCTCATCGCGCGTGTATCCGGAACGCCATCGACCGTACTGATTACCGGCGAAACCGGGACTGGAAAGGAACTGGTTGCTCGCGCAATCCACCGCACTAGCCCGAGAGCGCAAAGACCGTTTATCGCGATCAACTGCGCGGCTGTAACCGAAACTCTGCTTGAAAGCGAGCTATTCGGCCACGAACGGGGCGCGTTCACCGGAGCGGATAAATCGAGGGCGGGACTTTTTGAAGCTGCTCATGAAGGTACTCTTTTCCTCGACGAGGTCGCTGAGATGTCGTCAGCGGCGCAGGCAAAGCTCTTGAGAGTCCTCGCCAATGGGGAGATTCAGAGAGTCGGATCGACAGCTATACGCAAAGTCGACGTAAGGGTCCTGGCGGCGACACATCGTGACCTTCAAGGGCGAGTGACTGAAGGGCTCTTTCGCCAAGATCTCTTCTATCGATTGGCCGTTGTTCCAATCCAGCTTCCTCCTTTGCGCGAGCGGAAAGAAGACATCGAAGTGCTTTGCGCGATGTTGTCGTCAAGAATCGCCAAGGAAATGAAGGTGCCGAGCAAGCCGCTCAGCCGGGAAGCCCTTAAAAAGCTGGAGAATTATGCCTTCCCAGGGAACGTTCGCGAACTCGGGAACTTGCTCGAGCGTGCCCTGATTCTTGGCCAGCACGCAGAGCTGAAAGCTGAAGATTTCCCGTTGCCAACAGTGGATCTTTCGTCGAACTTCGTATCCAGGGAATTCAGCGTAGAGCGGCTTATCGCTCAGTTTCCCGAGCAGATCGATATTCGCGACACGTTCACGCAGCTGGAAAAGATTCTGATTGAACGCGCCATCGACTTATCGGGAGGCGTACAAGCTGAAGCTGCAAGACGGCTTGGATTGTCGCGAAGTGACTTCGGCTACAAACTAGGCAAACACTCGATAATCAATAAGTGTCGTTGATGAGCCTGCGCTACTCCGTTTTTCAATAACTGTCGACCGCGGTTATCGAGTCGCATCACATCATGCTCTGAGTGCATCTCCGACAACCAAGACTTTTTTCGATTACTCCTCATAAGCGGGCATGTAGCTCGGAAAGCTCTCGGTTGATTCCAAAATGCGCTCACAGTAAGTATCCTTCAAAGCGTACCAATCGCCCGTTACCCAAATGAACGTCCAAAGGGGGCAGGCCCTCTGCGCCAAACCGCGTATAGCAGAATCTGTTCGTAGGCAATGGGTTTGCTGCCCTCTCAATTCCTACGTGTACGAACACGGAGAGATTCTGTTCGTAGGGAAACGATGCATTTACATGCGCGAGAGACAAGAGTGCAACTAGACAAATGCTCAGATTGACACAGCCGTGACTAATACCAATTCTTCACGCATCTCCTGAAAACTTCCTCGCCACTAACGGACGGCCGTCCTGCCTTACCTATTGGCCCACGTCTAGAGTCGACTGTCTGCGCTAATTGTCCGAGCATTCGAGCGCGATGTCCAAATTCTTAGACACCAACTCTGCAATGCATGATTTGAAGCACCGATGTCCCAATTTGCCTAGACCGTGTTGCTTTGGCTAGCGAAATGCAAGTTGCCGATCCCGCGTGGCGGCTCGAGCCGGCGTTGGAGTCAGTTCTTCCAGCCGATGTTATTCCGGGACTTCCTGATTCCGCTGATGATCGCGAGCACTATCGAAGCGACAATACAAATTGCACCAGTCAGCATGAGGGAGAGTGGGAAGACGCCTCCTCCGCTACCAAGTGACCGCAGAAAGAGAAGGAAACCCAGAACCAGCAGACCAGTGCCAATCGCGAACGTAGTCTTCAGAGGTAGGCGACTCTTTGCCATGACGAACAGAATCCCCAGATAGAGTATCGCAAATATTCGATGCTCGATATCTCTTTGCCGCTTGCAATTGAGCGGAGTCGTGCGATCGACGGAAGGTCGGGAACAGTCGACCAGATTCCAGATGCGGAAACCGCGTGGTTGGTGTATCCAGCAGATCACGAACAATGGCGCGCCGTTAGAGCGAGTGACGAGAGGTCGCAGAGCAGAAGATGATGGGGCTTTGCTCGCCTGCCTCTAGCAAAGGACGATCGTGTCTGAGTTAGTTGTCGCAAGCCTTCGTCGCATCGCAGGCAGGTTGGGTTCTGGAGAGCGAACTGCCGGGTGTGTCCTCGTTGCCACCGCTACGTTTTCTGTAAGTGCATTGACGAACGACTGGCCCAAAATGTGATCCAGCACACTCTCCGCGCGGAGAAAGCAGGCTCTTTATTTGTCCGAGCTCGGTGAACAATTCCCATCCCGAGTTAGCGGCGACGCACAATGTTCAAAAGAAGACAGCTAATCAATTTCGCAATATCTAAGCTGTGAGCGAGGCACTGGGTCATGAAAAGGCTTTCGCAAGGGCTTCCGTCGAGGCTATGAGGACGGCTACAGCAGCCAGTATCGATACGGCCGCTATTCGAGCGGCTCATACATCGTTTCTTCGCAGGTTCTCAGCTTGCAGTCGCTTCGCTAAGGAAACCGAGAGGTAGCAGGCTCAACGGCCAGATCTGATGAGGAGCATCGCATGTCGGAGACTTGGGAACATTATCATCACGCTGCCCGGCATCATGAGCAGGCGGCCCACCATTTCACAGAGGCAGCAAAATACGAGGAGGCGGAGGAGCGCGAAAAGGCAGCTCACCACGCATACCTGGCCCGTAAACACAACCAACTTGCAATTCATCACGATTCTGGAGCAGCGAAGCTGCGCGCCGAGCAGCGCGATAGCTCGGCGACGTCCGTGATCGAGCAGGGGGCAAGGAAGAAAAGTGCCGCATGAGGGTGGCTCATTTTTGTTTCCACGCCCCGTTTGAAATCGAAGGAGATCCACCCACGACGAAGTGTGCCCGACA
>Ga0209483_1003514_pt1 | contig 10269 bp, 7 predicted proteins | sample NGEPerA_FD_184508 | JGI IMG/M metagenome (GOLD analysis project Ga0209483, IMG submission 184508) | Arctic peat soil microbial communities from the Barrow Environmental Observatory site, Barrow, Alaska, USA - NGEE PermafrostL2-A... | ecosystem: Environmental > Terrestrial > Soil > Wetlands > Peat...
GTTGTGGCGCAGATCATGAACACGAAGGCCGACCCGCCCGCTTCCGCGCGGGGGCTTGAATCCGCAGCGCCGAAATAAGGTGTTGAAGCGCATGCCGGCGTTCCATAGGCTGTCTGGCTGGCCGTTCTCGCGCTCGAACAGGGGTGTTTGTGGTGCCAAGACATATCCTGCCCGTCGACGCTTGTTCATCCAGACCTTCAGTTCACGGACAAGGTCTCTGCCGAACGGCACCAGGCGAATGCGCCCTTTGCTGGGGCCGATCCGGAAGTAGGCACGTTGGAGATCGACATCGACCAAACGTATTCGCAACGCCTCACCCAGTCTCAGACCGGTGCAATACAGAACGAGAAATAGTGCTCGCAGTCTGGCACGCCGCAAGTCCGATCCCTGCAGTTCATCGATAGTCCTCAAAAGAAGCCTGATCTGTCGGGGTGAGAGAATGTAGGCCTGAAATCGCGATCGGGCCCTCGGCGAAACGCTATCCGGGACGAACCCCTGGGGGTCGAATCTTCGTCGATAAAGACAGAACTGCCGGATTGCGATCAGTTCACTACCCCTCGTGACGGGATGTGCCGGCGGACTACGCCTCAACCATTGGTCGATTGTCTCGGGAAATGTCAGGTCGGGGTGTGCGATCGCCCAGGTGTCAAATCGACGCAGGGCCGATGCCGGCCAGTCGGAGGTAAAATAGGTACTGCGGAACTCAACGAACTCCTGCAATTGGCCGGACCAGCGGCTATGGAACGATCTCTTCATACAGGCACCGGTAGAGCCAAACGACGCAGCTTCCCAATCGCACCGCGCACATAGACACCCGTGGTCTGGCTATCGGCGTGCCCTAAAATATCGCCTATCACCTTCAGCGGTGTTCCGTGCTCAAGATGATGCGTCGCGAAGCTGTGGCGAAACAAGTGAGCGCCGAGGAAGGGGGCCGTTATCTTCGCCCGCTCAGCCCAGCATATTACTCGCTGCCCTACCGTCGCGTGACTGAGCGGGCCAAAAGGAATGGTGTGACGGATAAATACGTGCCTGCAGGGACTCTGGGGACGTGCGCGCTGAAGATAGAGGGCGAGCGCTTTAGCCACTGCCGGCAGTAATGGCAGATCGACGGTCGATCCATTCTTCACGCGACGGATATGCAGAATACCCGCGTGCCAGTCGATGTCATCGAGCTTCAGGTTGGTGACTTCAGCACTGCTGAGTCCGTAGGCGCAAAATAACAGATACTGGGCGTCGTCGCGTCGCCCCATGGGCGTCGACAGATCGATGCCGCGACGCAGTTGACGCACCATTGGCCACGGTAGCGCACGGGGCGGCCTCGGATAGCAAATCCTTGGCGGCAAAGCGACGGAGGAAGCAAGATCATGTTCGCTGCGACCGCTCACAAACAAGAACCGCAGCCAACTGCGAAATGCACCAGCCGCAGCGCCTACCGTCGTTCGCGTCCAGCGCCTTGCCGCACGTTGAAGATAGCGGTCAATATCTCTAAGGCGTGGGACAGGCCATGGGCAATGGCGTCGGATTAGAAAGCGGCGCAAGTAGAACAGGTACCGCAGGTTCGACCGTAATGTCGAATCAGCCCAGCCCAACTGCCTGACGTATCGGATATAGGCTTGCACAGCGATATCCGGATCACGACGCGACCGTTTCCTGAGCTCCACTGAGCCCACCGCTTTGCCCTGACGTTCCAGCCCCCACGCGAATGCCCTGAACGTTGAAAGCCACATCCATCGAGTTCGCCGCGGATCTAGGTTGCGTCGCCGCGCATACGAGAGTGCCAGTTGAGCGACACGATCTGCGTTGCGCGCTCGGTAATCGCCGCAGCGGGCCTCCCGCAGAATGCGCCTAACATAATCGCTGTACACCGCGATGCCATCGGGCGAGCGTCCAAGCTTGCGCCACTGTCGCGCGACACTCTCCAAGTCGCGCGCCTGCTCTATTACACGCGATGCCTTCATGTCCAATATACGTGCATGGCCACAGAACGGATGCAATCGAGCGTACCAACCCACGGAATAGCGGAAATCAGCCTATTCGCATCATCTGATGAACATTACGGCCGCTCAACATTAGGCAAGGAATGTTACCGACAACATTCTTTTCCATATTCAAGCCGCTTGGCATGAAGGACACGCGCTACGTTCTAAGAGCGCAGGACCATGCCCGAATGGCAGCGCTTTACCAGCGGCACGAGGACGGCACACTTTCACGCGAACCCGATGACACCGCCCTGGAGTTCAACAATCGCGACTGGCCGATGAAGCCCGGAAGCTTCGGATTGGTATCGACACTGGACGATTACATGCGCTTTGCGCGCATGCTGCAGAATGGCGGCGAGCTCGATGGCAAGCGCATTCTCCAGTCCGAGACAGTGCGACTGATGGCCACCGACGCGATGCCCGCGGATGTCGGCGACACTTCCTGGCTGCTCACGGACAAGGGCCAGGTGGGTTTTGGCATCGACTTTGCGGTGCGCATTCGGCCTCCCGCCAATGCCCGGGAGAATTCCGGCGAAGTCGGCGAATTTTTCTGGGATGGCGCAGACGACACGCTTTTTTGGGTGGATCCAAAGAACAAAATCACGGCGGTGCTATTTACCCAGTATCGGCCGTTCGGCAAAGTACCGTTGCACAAGGCGTTTCGTGACGCGGTGTGCGGCGGGGTCCCAGAGGCTTTGGCGCATTAGCATTACATAGGCTTCGAGCACATGTTGATCAGCGTTTGCTCGAAGGCCTGCACAGCCGATAGGTTCCCGTCCGCCTTGGGCGCCGCCCTACGGATGGCTTCACGCCGCGCTGCCGACTGGTGGGGCCGACGACATTCCTGCGCCCAACGAACGGCGATTTCCACATATTGCTCGCAAGACGAGGCAATACCATCGGTAATGCCGATCTGCCGCAAGAGGCCCGCCGCCAGGCGTTGGCGCAGGAATTCACCTTCCAGCGTTACGATGGGTAGACCGCGATGAATGGCCTGCCAGGCTGTCGTGTAGCCGGAAAACGCTGGGCAGTCCAGATAGACATCCATGTCGTCCAAAAAGCCTGCAAATTGGTTACGCGGCAGCCAGGGCATCACACGCAGATGAGCGTCGGGATCCAGGCCTTCGGTACGGAAGGTAGCCGCCAGGCGATCGCGCAATGCAACGGTGGTCCAACGCTGTCTGACTGGCGACGCGATCCAGAATTCGCTGCGACCCACAGCCTTTGCGATCCGGGCCAACAGAATATCATCCGCCGGATCAAATTTAATCGGCTGCTGGCACAGGGCGAAGCGGACAACGTCTCCTTGTCGAGCTGGACCTTCCCAGTGCTGCGATTGGACGGTGGCCATTTCCGTGCAGACACCCGTTCCGGGTAGCCTGATCAGTTGTTCGCGATAATGCTGTTCGGCTCCCTTCCCTTCCAGAAGCTCCCCGGATAAAAACAAATCCATGCTCGGCAATCCGCTGGTTACGGGATGGCCCCAGCCAGCGACCTGGAGCGGGGCCAGTCGCAGTGCGGCCAAGGCGCAGGTGGCGGGATCCATGCCCACTTCGGGATAAAACATTACGTCGGGTCGATCCTGTGCGATCTCGTCCAGCCATCCATTCAGGGGCTTTGGGCCTTGAACGAATCGATCGACACGGCTTCGCGCCCAGGCCGTTTCTTCATCCGTGATCGCGCCCGTATGGTAGAGAAGAATTTCGAACTGTCGGCGATCCATGTGAGAAATGATGCCGCGCAGGACCACGTCCCATACGGGGTGTTCGCGCACCTGGCCACTCACGATTATCATGCGCAGACGATCTCGTGCCGGCCCAACGATCCGGCGACTATCCGTCTCCTGTGGCCACCGCGCCGCCGCGGCCGCGCACGCCAGATCACCATAGCGGCATAGCAAGCCACTGACATCGAACGGGCGATACGCCAAATAAAAGGGCTGGTTGCTGCCGATCGCCTTTCCCAGCTTTCCCGGATGGGCACTGCTCCATGCCGCCAGGCCATCGAGTGAATGCGCGAACCTGTCGGCTGTGCCGGTGCTTTCGGTAGCGCTGCTGGCGAAGATGGGGATAGCCGCGATAGCCATATTCAGACTTGCCTCGGCGTAGTCGGGTTTGAGAGCCAGTGCGCGCCCATACGAGGCTATGGCTTCATTCGGCCTGCCCTGTGCCTGGTAAGCATCGCCAAGATTGTTGTGTGCCTCGGCGTACCCCGGTTGCTGAAGCAGCGCCCGGCTGCAGGAGGTCACGGCCTCATCAAACTTCCCTTGCTCCAGACGGACAATGCCAAGGTTGCTATGAGCCTCGGCATAGTCCGGTTTGAGCGTCAGCGCCCGCCCGTAGGCGCTCACCGCCTCGTTGAGTTTGCCGAGCGCCTTGAGGACATTGCCAAGGTTGCCGTGCGCTTCGGCGAAGCTGGGCCTGATGGTCAGCGCTCGCTCGTAGGAGGCTACGGCCTGCTCTAGCTTGCCCTGCGCCTGGAGAGTATTGCCGAGGTTAACGTGTGCTTCGGCATGGTCCGGCTTGCCGGACAGCGCTCGCTTATAGGAGGCCGCAGCTTCGTCCAGTCTGTCCTGCGCCTGAAGGGTAATGCCCAGGTTGTAATGAGCCTCGACGTAGTCCGGCTTGTAGACAAGTGCGCGCGCGTAGGAGGCTGCAGCCTGCTCCAGCCTTCCCTGCGCCTTGAGGGCATTGCCAAGGTTGTTGTGGAAGGCCGGCACTCGGCCATTTTGCTCGATGGCCTTACCGATCAGATCCACTGCGACGTCGATGCGGCCGGTTTGCAATCCAAGCACCCCAAGAAAATGCAGCGCGTCGGCATTGCCGGAATCAGCCTGCAGGATCTGGCGATAGAGCTGCTCCGCTTCGTCTAAGTGTCCGGCCTGATGATGTCGCAGCGCGATGGCCAACATCTGTAGGGCGCCTGAAGATGCGTCTTTCCGCACAACGCTCAGGCCGAACAGTGTTGATTAATAAAATCCTGATGCAATGGCATGGCCTCGGCACATTTCCTTACGACCGCGCGGATGTTTTCGAGGTTGGCCTGTACTTGCTGCGGATCGAGTATGTCGGCCATGGGATCGTAGCTGCTGGGCGCGATATTCTGCCCGAGGAAAACGTACAGCCAGCTTTGCACCGGAAACAGCTCGTTGTCCTCGCGCAATATGCGGCCATAGCTGCAGAACAGTTCGATTCTTTCCCTCAGGCTGTCGGGAAGGGGAAGGTTGCGGCAATGGCGCCAGAATTCGCTATCGGTTCTTTCGGTCGAGCGGTAATGCAAAAGCAGGAAATCACGTATTCGTTCATATTCGAAGGCAAAGGTCTTGTTGTAGCGGTCCATGTCAGCCGGCTTGAAATTCCGATCCGGAAAATACTTCAGCAGCATGGCGATGCCGCGATGGATCAAATGAATGCTGGTCGATTCGAGCGGCTCCAGGAAGCCCGAGGAAAGCCCTATTGCCACGCAATTCCTGCTCCAGGATGACTTTCGCCGTCCGGTGAAGAATCGCAACTGCAGCGGGTTCGCCAGCGCCTTGCCTTCAAGGTTTGACAACAGATAGTCCTGGGCCCTGGTATCGCTGATGTAGTCGCTGCAATAGACATAGCCATTGCCTACGCGGTGTTGCAAGGGAATGCGCCACTGCCAGCCGGCGTCCCTGGCAATGGTCAGCGTATGTGAAGACAACTCGCCGGTTCTCTCGCAGGGGATGGCAATGGCACGGTTGCACGGCAGCCAGTGGTTCCAGTCCTCATAGCCCGTCTTCAAGGCCTCCTCGATCAGCAAGCCACGAAAGCCGCTGCAGTCAATGTATAGATCGGCGTCGATTTGCTCGCCGCTTTCCAGTGTCAGGGAGCTGATGAAGCCGTCTTCGGCGCGCAGTGCGACGTGTTTTACCTTGCCTTCCGTGCGTACCACGCCGCGCGTCTCGGCATAGCCGCGCAGGTACCTGGCAAAAAGCCCGGCGTCCAGGTGCAAGGCGTAGGTAATTGTCTCCAGAGGGGTGGTAGGGGCCCTTATCGGGCGCATGAACTTGCCCATTCGCGCGGCGACAGCCTGCAGGGAATACTCCTCCAGCCCGCTGGCCTTGCCTTGCTGGAACAACTTTAGCCAGTAGGCTGAAAAGGCCACGCCTTCCATCTCAAAACCAGTCGGGCCAAACGGATGGATATACGAATGGCCAATGCGGGTCCAATCCCTGAATTCAATTCCCAGTTTGAACGTGGCCTTGGTACTGCGGATGACCTCGTTCTCGTCGATTCCGAGCGTGCGGATGAAGTCCATGATGGGCGGTATGGTGGCCTCGCCCACTCCAATGGTGCCGATCTGCTCGGACTCGATCAGCCTGATGGTGCAGTTCAGGCCCTTTAGAAACTTGGACAGGCTGGCGGCCGTCATCCAGCCCGCGGTGCCACCGCCAACGATGGCAATGCTGCGGATTCGATCGACAGTCATGACGTCTCCCTCATATGCACACGTGGCTGTCAGTACAGCGACGCATTTATAACCGATTGATCTCCAATAAATTAGAAAAGCTTCAGCAAAGGTTCCGATGCCCCTGAGTACTCCGGACGTCTAACCGTGTAAACCGGGAACACGACCTGGCCGCGGAATAAACATAAATGACCGGGCGTCGAGGTGTCCGTGAGAGCGTGGCAGGACGACCAGTTGCAGATACTCCTGAGTGAGCAGGACGAGCACCGCGTGTTCGACAAACTGGTTGATATTGCCCGCCAACTGGGCTTCGATCATTGTGCCTACGGTTTGCGACTGCCGCTACCCTTGTCGCGCCAGCGCGTCGTGATGTTCAAAAACTACGCCGCCGGCTCATCCGGGCAATACGCACAGGGTGTGCAGCACGGGCTTAGATCGCCACCACCGGTCATCTGGAACGACGAGTACTGCGCCGACGAACGCGAGCTGTGCGGGGAGGTACGCGAATCCGGCACGCGCTATGGCTGGGCGCAGCCGTGCCGGGATGCCCAGGGCGCATTGAGCATGTTCACCGTGGCGCGCTCTGACGAGGCACTCAGTGACGTGGAGATGCAGGAGATCAACATTCGTCTGGCGTGGCTGACTCAGGTCGCGCACCTGGCCATGACTCGCCTGCTGGTCAAGAAGCTGGTCCCTGAGGCCAGTGTCCGCCTGTCGTCGCGCGAGACCACCGTGATCCGCTGGACTGCGGAAGGCAAGACCACCGCCGAAATCGCCGTGATCATGGGTCTGTCGGTGCGGACGGTGACTTTTCATATCGGCAATGTGGTCAAGAAGCTCAATGCCAATAACAAGACGGCTGCCGCGGTTCGCGCGACCGTACTTGGACTTCTCTAGCGAAGCAGTTATCTCGTAATCGGTAATCGATCGGTAATAAGGCGCCTCACCACGGCCGCGACCAGCGAGTTAGGATGCAATGCCGGCAGAGTTAGGAAAAAGCTTCGCCGCAGAGCCTGGCTTGCCGGTGATATCGCGATCATTCAATAGCAAGGGAGGATTCGTAACGATGGCTAAACGTAAAGCGCCCGGCGCTCGCCCGATGGACGATAACAATCAGGGACCGCACCTCAAGAAGAAAAAGAAGAAGTCCGCCAAAAAGGGTAAATAGAGCCGGCGGCCACTGCCGCCAGACAGCCGCCTGTTCAGTGGACCGGATGCACCTCAGAGCGCATCCGGTCATTGCTTGAGTTTATGCGAGCGATCAGGGCGCGGAAGTCAGTGCGCGACTGCAGTGCGGCGAAATACGGTTCACGCTGGGCCCACCAGGAATATCGCCAACCCAATTCAGCGGCTCGATTCAGATCCCGCATTGCCCCCTGCGCATCCCCGCGCATCGCCAGAATCTCAGCCCTCAAAGCATAGATTCCATTGCGTTCCTCGCCGGCGGCCATGAGCCGGTCCAGAAGATCCGCGATCTCCTGCAGGTGCTTCGCGGCTGCGGCCGAATCTCCGGACTGGAGTTCGGCGTTCGCCAGGATCAGCTCGTCCGACTGCCCCCAGCGTGCAACCCAAGGGCCATTGAAGCGCTCGGCGTCGAAATCCGGCGCCTGCATGGCGCGCGTCATGAGCTGGCGGGCTTGTGACGCCTCTCCCAGGAGCAGATGTAAGCGAGCGGCATGGATCAGAGTTCGGGCGTGCGCCGACTCATCGAGTTTCGCGGCGCTCAATTGTGAGCGCAATGCCGAAGCAGCCCCCGCATAGAAGGCGGTATAGGCCAGCCCGATATTGACTGCCTCGTCATTGCCGGTCGCGGTACGGGCCTGCTCGTACGTCTGGCGGGCCTCAGCGGGCATTCCGAGGGTCAGCAGGAAATCCGCGCGCCGCTGGTAAAGATCGATATTGTGGGGATCGTCTTTCAGGGCCGAAGCGTTCCAATTCATCGCTTCCACCAGATTACCCTGCGTCCAGGCCAGCCAGGTGGAGGCCACGAAAGCCCAGTTGCCCGGGCCCTGCAAAGAGCGGGCCCGCTCGCAGGCGACACCGGCCTGTTGGTAGCGGGCCAGGTCCTGCAGCGCCAGACATTGGCGCGCAGGCAGCATGTAATCCAGGGGGTCCAGCGCTATGGCGCGCATGAGGTTCTGCAATGCAACGCGCGGCTGGCCCAGGCCGCTGTACACCCGGCCCAGCTCCGCGAATGCCCAGCTGTTGTTGGAGTTCAACGCGACCGCATGATTCAGGTCCGCCAGGGCGTCGTCGGTACGCTCCTGCTCCTCGCGCAGCGCCGCCCGCACCGCATATAACTCAGACAGGTCGGGGTCGAGTTTCAGCGCGCGGGCGAGCAATGGTTCCACCGTTGCGGTCACGTCTGCCACTGAGCGACCATCCAGATAGAGTTCATTGATGGAGGCATAGGCCAGGCCAACGTTGGCCAGCGCAAACTGGGGATCCGCCGCCAGCGACTGCTGATAGAGCGCGATGGCCTGCTGGTTGGAGTCGCGGGTCCGATCCTGCTGGTAGTGCCGCGCGAGCAGGTAGAGCCTGTAGGCCTCGGAGCTGACACTGCGCCGTTCGGCAAAACGCTGCGCGGTATCCTGGGTCAGGCGGATTTCCAGGTTGTCGGCCACGGAACGCGCGATGTCCTCCTGTATTTTGATCGCATCCTCCATCGGATGGTCGTACTCGGAGGACCACATATGGTAGCCGTTGCGCGCGTCGATCAGCTGCACGGTAACCCGCAGGTGATCCCCGGAGCGGCGCAGCGAGCCTTCCAGAACGTGATTGGCGTTCAGGGTCTTGCCAATGAAGCGCACGTCCTCGCTCAGGCCGCGGAAGCGGAACGCCGAGGTGCGTGCCACCACCCGCAGGGTCGGAATCTGGGCCAGCCAGTTCGAAAGCTCCTCGGTCAGGCCATCGCAGAACGGCTGGTCGCCCTTCTCAACGCTCATGTCGACAAACGGCAGCACCACGATCGAGGCGCTGGTGCCTTCCGGCTGCAGCCAGCGACGCAGAGGAACCCAGGCAAGCCCAATCAGCGCAATCAGGGCAGTGCCCACGAGGACGCCGAACCAGACCCAGCGCCTTGGAGCGGCTCCGGCGGCGCGGGGCGGGGAAGCCGGTGCGGGTGCCGGCGGTGGCGGCGAGGGCACCATGGGACGGACCGGCGCGACCAGCCGATAGCCCTTGCGGGGAACCGTGGCGATGTAGCTCGGTTCCGGGTCAGTGTCCCCGAGCAACCGCCGCAGTTGGGAAATGGCCTGATAGACGGAGGCGGGCCCGACGACCACGCCGGCCCAGACATCCGTGAGCAGGCGCTCCAGGCTGACGACTGCCCCTGAAGAGTTCGCCAAACAGGTCAGGAGCCGCATCATTCGCGGCTCGAGCTTCAGCGTTTCCCCACCGCGCGAGATCGTATCCAGGGTCGGATCGACCAGCCATGCTCCGAGGTGAAACGGGTCCTGTGATCTTCCCAACATCCAGGTTCCCTGTGTCGCCGCCTGCCAGGACGACGACGTATTTATAACCGATTGATCTCCAATAGATTAGAAAAGCTTCAGCAAAGGTTTTGATGCCCCTGAGTACTCCCGGGACGTATCCGTGTAAACCGAACCACACCCACTACCGACGGAATACCCCGATGGACGCTATCGCTATTCAGGCCCTGGGCGGGTTCGAAGTCCTGATCCAAGGCAAGCCCCTTCGTTTCGTTTTTAAGGCGCCGCGCAAGCCGCTGGATCTGCTCAAAGGCCTGTTGGCCTCCAGCGGCTCCAGTGTAGGACAGCATACCTTGTGCGAGGCGCTGTGGCCGGACCTTGACGCCTGGTCCGCCGGCCGCGCGTTGAACACGGCGGTGTTCCGACTG
>Ga0209483_1003516_pt1 | contig 10268 bp, 8 predicted proteins | sample NGEPerA_FD_184508 | JGI IMG/M metagenome (GOLD analysis project Ga0209483, IMG submission 184508) | Arctic peat soil microbial communities from the Barrow Environmental Observatory site, Barrow, Alaska, USA - NGEE PermafrostL2-A... | ecosystem: Environmental > Terrestrial > Soil > Wetlands > Peat...
CACCTCGCGCCCGGCATCGAGGCGCTCCACCTGCCCGCCGCCGCGCGAGATCTCGACGCCGACCGCGCGCTTTCCCTCAAAGAGGATGCGATGCACCAGCGCCTTGGTGATGAGCTGCAGGTTCCGCCGCTTCAGCGCCGGGCGCAGATAGGTGCGCGCGGTGCTGGCGCGCCGCCGTCCGCCGCGGGTCTGCTGGCACCAGCCGATGCAGTCATTGTGCAGCCGGGTCAGATCGTTGACGTCCTCGCGGTATTCGAGGCCGATCTGCTTGCCGGCCTCGACCGCCGCCTGGCAGATCGGCGGCCGGTCCATCTTCGAGGTGAACAGCGGCCCCTCCTTGCCGCGGACCTCGCTGCCCTCGCCTTCCCAGCGCTCCGCCTTCTTGAAATAGGGCAGCACGTCTTCCCAGCCCCAGCCGCGATTGCCGAGCTGTTGCCAATGGTCGTAATCCTCGGGTTGGCCGCGGATGTAGATGAGCCCGTTGATCGACGACGAGCCGCCCAGCACCCGGCCGCGCGGGTAGAGGATCGCGCGCCCGTTGGTGCCGGGATCGGATTCGGCGTAGAAGCCCCAGGTGAGGGTCTTGTGGTCGAGCATCTTCATAAAGCCGGCCGGCACATGGATCAGCGGGTTCCAGTCCTTGCCGCCCGCCTCGATCAGCGTAACGCGCACGCTCGGGTCCTCGGTCAGCCGGTTGGCCAGCACGCACCCGGCCGAGCCGGCGCCGACGATCACATAATCCGCCTTCATGTTGCTCTCCCCAAAGCTCGGACCTTCAACCCTCAACCTTCCCACGCCTACGGTGCGGGCCCCTTCCCTCTCCCGCATGCGGGAGAGGGTGTCGAGCGACGGTCCCGTCGGCGCGAGGCGGGTGAGAGTAACCTCGCGCCTACTCTAGCGCACCGAAGCGCGATGAATATCGGCTTCTTCCGCGCTACTCTGATCGGCGAAGGGGGGGCCGGGCCATGAATGCCGCGATCACCGACATCTACCGCTATCCGGTCAAGGGGCTGAGCGCGGAGGCGCTCGACCGGATCGACCTCGGCATCGGCCAGTGCCTGCCGCAGGACCGGCGCTTCGCGATCGCGCTCGGTCCGACCGAATTCGACCCGGACCGGCCGCAATGGCTGGCGAAGACGAACTTCATCATGCTGATGCGCGACGCGGCGCTGGCGCGGCTCGGCACGAGCTTCGACCCGACGAGCGGCGAACTGACGATCGCCGAGGCCGGCCGCACCCTGCTGCGAGCCTCGCTCGTCGAGGATGACGGCCGCCGCGCGATCGCGCGGTTCTTCGACGAATTTCTGGCTAATTCTCCCGGCGGCGCCGTGCCCGGCCCGCTGCGCGTCGTCGAGGCGCCGGGTCACGCCTTCGCCGATGCCCGTCCCAAGCCCAACGCCGCGACCGACAAATACGTCTCGCTGATCAATCTCAACAGCATCCGCGACCTCGAGAGCAGGATCGGCGCGACCGTCGACCCACTGCGTTTCCGCGCCAATGTCTATTTCGACGGGCCGCCCGCCTGGCGCGAGCAGGAATGGCTGGAGCGCGAGCTGGCGGCCGGGAGCGCCCGTCTGCGGGTCATCGCGCCGATCACCCGCTGCGCCGCGACCGAGGTCAACCCGGCGACCGCCGAGCGCGACCTGGCGCTGGTCAAGGAGCTGATGCGGCATTTCGGGCACAACATCATGGGCATTTATGCCGAAATGGTCGGAGGCGGCGTCATCGCGATCGGCGACCGCCTCGCCCCTGTTTGACCAGCCATGCTGTTAAATTTTTTTATTTGGTGGCGGGGCTCAGCCTGCCGGAGGCTGCCGAACAGGCTCCATCGCCGGGCATGAGGCGAGTGACGATCGCGCTTGCCTTGGATAGGCTGCCGACTTCGCTCGCAGTCGCCGCGCCGGGCAATGGTTTGCGAAGCCCGGCGTTGACCCGCTCGACACCCGACGGAGACGCCCCATGCTCAGATTGGCCCTTTTCTTCCTCGTGGTCTCGCTCGTCGCGGCGCTGTTCGGCTTTACCGGCATCTCGGCCGCCACGGCGGGCATCGCCAAGCTCCTGTTCTTCTTGTTTATCGTGATCTTCCTCGCCTTGCTGATCGGCGGGCTGATCCTGGGTTCCTCGCTGTGGTGATGCGCCGGCGCGACGCGCTTTCGTCGCGTCGCGCACCGGCGTAGCATGGCGCGAGATCGTCCACGAGGTTTGATCATGACAGACCGCAAGACCGCCGCGCCCGATCGCGCGGTGACCCCGTCCGGGGTCAACCACCTGGTGCTCAATGTCCGCGACATCGAGGAATCGCATCAATTCTGGACCGAGATCGTCGGCATGAAGCAGGTCGGTGCGCTCAAGCCCGGCACCCCGGAGCGGCCGCGCCCGGTGATGCGCTTCTACAGCGCCGACCACGACGGCCAGCTCAACCACCACGACATCGCGCTGGTCGAAAACAAGGATTTGCCGCCGCGGCCCAAGGATTGGGCGATGTTCGGCACGCCGGTCGCGGTCAACCACATCGCCATCGCCCTGCCCGGCCGCGAGGCGTGGCTGCGGCAGCTCGCCTTTCTGCAAGGCCGCGGCGTCAAGTTCGAGCGCCGGGTCAATCACGGCATGACCCGCAGCGTCTATATCAGCGACCCCAACGGCTACGGCGTCGAGCTCCTCTACGAGCTGCCGCGCGACATGTGGGAAGGCGATATCGACACCGCGCTCAACTGGGCCGAGAACCTGCCCACCGAAGGCGACGCCGCGCTCGTCGACGAAATCGACAAAGCGCCCAGTTTCGGTCCACGGGACAAAGAGGCGGCGGAGTAGTCGCCGCTCAATCGGCCAGCACGAAATCCGCCAGGCCCGCGAGATCGCGGGTGTGGCGGAGCGGCTTCGGGGCCTCGGGCGGCTTTGCCATTCCGACCCGGTCGTGCCACCAGATGTCGAGGCCGACGCGCGACGCGCCGGTCAGGTCGTAGGCCGAGCCGGCGACAAAAAGGCAGCGCTCCGTCGCGACACCGAGTTCGGATAGCGCGAGACGATAGGGCGCGGGCTCGGGTTTGTAGAACCCGACCCGTTCGGCGGTGACCAGCACGTCGAACGCGGCGCCGACACATCCGAGGGCGATCCGCCCCAGCGCCGCGAAGCAATTGGTCGCGACGCCCAGCCGGGTGCCCGCCGCCGACAATCGCGTCAACTCTCCCTCGACTCCCGGCCACGGGCTCAGCTCGCCATACCGTGCCGACAGATCGTCGGCCAGCCGAGAATCCAGCCCGACCTCCGCCGCCGCCTCGGCGACCAGTGTCTCATAAGGGCGGTACGCTCCGGCCCCGTAGGTCCGCCGCAGATAGGCGGTGCGCCATTGCCGCCCGGCCGTCTCGCCGCCGGCGACACTGTTCCACAGCGACCAGCTGTCGAGCAGCGCGGTCAGGAGGTCGAACAGCACGGCGTCGTATCGGTGCGGCCTCACGCTAATGAGCCTTGCGTCCGCTTGCCGTACGTCATCTCGGTTGGTTTGGATGAGTACCAATTCTCCGTGCTCACGGTCACGACATCCTTCATCGATGTTCGTCAACGCATAGCTGAGCCGTTCGCCATGTCGAGAATGACGGCCCGCTTCTGTCCCGCGATGCTATAGTTTTTACACAACAACCGGTTGAACCGCAGCCACCGCAAGGAGGAAATCCCATGGCGTACGACATCCTGATCAAGAACGGCCGCGTCGTCGACGGCTCGGGGATGCCCGGTTTCCAGGGCGATGTCGCGGTCAAGGACGGCAAGATCGCCGAGATCGGCAAGCTGTCGGGCGCGGCCGACCAGGTGATCGATGTCGGCGGCCAGGTCATCGCGCCGGGCTTTATCGACAACCACTGCCATTACGACGCGCAGGTCACCTGGGACCCGATGTGCTCGTTCTCGTGCGACCACGGCGCGACCAGCGTCGTCATCGGCAATTGCTCGCTCAGCCTCGCGCCGGTGCGCAAGGGCAAAGAGCAGCGCATGGCCGAGTTCCTGTCGTATGTCGAGGCGATCCCGATGGAGGTGCTCAACACCATCGAGGTCGACTGGGAGACCTTCCCGCAATACATGGAAAAGCTCGACAAAAACCTCGGGGTCAATGTTGGCACCCTCATCGGCCACACCGCGGTGCGCTATTACGTGATGGGCGACGAGTGCCAGACCCGCACCGCCAACGACGCCGAGCTCCAACAAATGCAAAGCGTCGTGCGCGACGGCATGGAGGGCGGCGCGCTCGGTCTCTCGGTGTCGCGCAACAAGGGCCATTACGACCCGCAGGGCGTGCACATCCCGGCGCTGTGGGCCGACGAAAAGGAGATTTTCGCGCTCGCCGACGTGCTGCGCGAACTGGGCACCGGCATCATCCAGTCGGGCGGCGGGCGCGACGCCGAGATGAAGGACGGGCTGATGGCCCGCCTCAGCGAGGCCACCGGGCGGCCGGTCGTCTATAACAACCTCGGCCAGTCGGTGCGCCGGCCGGGCGAGTGGAAGAAGCACATGGAGCGGGTCGACGAGACTTCGGCGCAGGGCATCCGCGCCTACCCGCTGGCTTCGCCCAACACCACGACGCAGACTTTCAACATGTCGAACACCCAGGTGTTCCGCGGCTCGCCGACCTGGCACCCGATCCTGTTGCTGTCGGACGAGGAGAAGCTGCGCGCCTATGCCGACCCGGCGACCCGCGCCAAGCTGCACGAGGAAATGGTCGAGTGGAAGGTCGAGATCCCCGGCAACACGATCTCGCGCGAGTGGTACAACTACATCTGGGTCGAGGAGCCGAAACTAGACAAGAACAAATGGATGGTCGGCAAGACCCTCAACGAGATCGCCAAGACCCAGAACAAGCGCATCATCGACGCGTTCTTGGATCTGGTGGTCGAGGAAAAACTCCAGACCACTTTCATGCAGGCCGAAAACAATATCGACGTCGAGGCGATGCGCGAAATCCTCAACTACCCGAACGCGCTGATCGGCCTCAGCGACGGCGGCGCGCATGTGCAATACCACGGCGGTTACGGGTTCTCGACGCGGCTGCTGGGCGAATGGGTGCGCGAAAAGCAGGTGATGAGTCTGGAACAGGCGGTGCGGCGGCTCACCTTCGACTCGGCCTCGACCTTCGGGCTCTATGACCGCGGGCTGCTGCGCCCCGGCATGACCGCCGACATCACCGTGTTCGACCCCGGCACCGTGAAGCCGCTGCCCGAGTTCGTGGTGCATGACTTCCCGGCCGGCGGCTGGCGCTTCAAGGAGCCGGCACAGGGCATCTATGCGACCTTCGTTAACGGCCGCATGCTGATGAAGGAAGGCAACCACACCGGCAACCTCCCCGGCCGGGTGCTGCGCAACTCGCGCTACCAGGCGAACCATCGATAGGTCTCAAGTCCGATTGCAAAGCCCCTCCGCGCGACGGCGGAGGGGCTTTTTGTTTTAAAAGACGACGCTTTGACGCAAAGCTCGCGGAGGATACGCAAAGGACGCAAGGGCGTCCGTCGGTCGGTCGCGTCGCGTGACCGAAAATCTACAATGAGGCGGTGAGGCGGTGAGTTTGCCGTCACTCGGAATCTCACCGCCTAACCGCCTCATTGTTTATATTCGCGCTTCGCGTCGAAAGACGCCTTCGCGTCCTTTGCGTATCCTCCAAGACCTTGGCGTCGAAGCGTGTTTCTATATCCGTCCCAACGGGATAGGAGACAACCATGTCGCTGAATCAGCCCGATCTCGGCGCGGCGTTCCGCAAATCGGTGCGCGAGCATTGGCGGGCGTTCCTGATCGAAGGGATCATCCTGGTGATCCTCGGGCTCGCGGCGATCGCCTTGCCGCCGATCGCCGGGCTGGCGACGGCGGTGGTCCTCGGCTGGCTGTTCCTGTTGGGCGGGGTCGTCGGCCTCGTCGCCACCTTCAGCCAGCGCAACGCGCCGGGCTTCTGGTGGGCGCTGCTGTCGGCGGCCATCGCCGTGCTGGCCGGCGGCGTCCTGCTGTCGAACCCCGTCGCCGGCGTCGCGACCTTGACCTATGTGCTGATCGCGTTCTTCCTGATCGACGGCGTGCTGATCATCGTGATGGCGTTCGAGCACCGCCGCGAGCTGTCGGGCCGCTGGGAATGGATGATGCTCGGCGGGGTGATGGACCTCGTCCTCGCCGCGATCATCCTCGCCGGGCTGCCCGGCACGCTGGCCTGGGCCTTGGGGCTGCTGGTCGGCATCGACCTCTTGTTCGGCGGCTTCTCGCTGGTCGCGATGGCGCTGTCGGCGCGGCAAGCTACCTGAACACAACGCTTTGACGCGAAGGGCGCAGAGGTAACGCGGAGACGTTTTTTCGACGCGAAGCGCCGATATGAACAATGAGACAGTGAGGCAGTGAGATACAAAGCAGCGGCAATCTCACCGCCTCACTGTCTCATTGTGGATTTTCGGCCGCGCTATGCGCGACCGACAGAACGCCTTCGCGTCCTTTGCACGAAGGTTCCTTTACTTCGCCGCGTCCCTGACCGCCGGGCGCGGACGGAAATGCGGCATCACCTCCTCGGCGACGATGTGGAACTGTTCGAGCATGATATCCTTGGGCGTCGTCAGCGGCGGCGATAGGCTCATAAGTTCCATGCCGGGGTAGTCCTCCTCGATCTGCTTGAGGCGCGCGACCAGATCGTCGGGTGTGCCGGCGAACCACGAGCCGAGGCCGACATAGTGGTCGACGCTCGGCACCCCGGCCGCCTCCCAGCCGCCGCGCTTGGCGACCGCCGCCACCTGCGCCGGCGTGAGACCGGGGACAAAACCCAATGGCGCGAACATCTTGGCATGCTCTTCATAAAGCGGCTTCAGAGCTTTCATTGCCGCCTCACGGGTCTTGCCGACCATGAAATGGATGCCGATCGTCAGGTTCTCGCCGAGCTTCCAGTTCTTCCCCGCGCGCGCCGCGGCGTCCTGATAGGCCTGGATCGGCCCGGCCGACATCGTCGCCGCGCCGCCGCCGACCGCGCCCTTGATGTTGTGGCGCACCATGAAGTCGAGCCCGCGTGGGCTGGCGCTGACGATTGGCTGCCAGCATTCGACCGGCATGTTGACCGGGCGCGGCACCAGACTGAGCTCCTTCAGATCGTAGCCGCGATACGGCACTGCCGGCGGCAAGGTGTAGTGCTGGCCCTTGTGCGAGAAGCGCTCGTTGTTGAACGCCTTCATGATGATCTCGACCTGTTCCTCGAACAGCTCGCGATTGGCCTCGCCGTCGAGCATCGGCGCGCCGAAGGTCTCGACCTCGCGGCTGTGGTAGCCGCGCCCGACGCCGAATACGGTGCGGCCCTTGGTGAGGATGTCGGCGGTGGCGAAATCCTCGGCGAGGCGCAGCGGGTGCCACATCGGGGTGATGTTGAAGCCGCAGCCGATCTTGATCTTCTTCGTGACGTGCGCGAGATGCACCGCCAGCATCAGGATGTTGGGGATGCACTCGTAGCCCTCGTGCTGGAAATGGTGCTCGGCCATCCACATCATGTCGTAGCCGAGATCGTCCATCGTCTTGGCGATCGCCTCCGATTTCTCGAACACCGAGGCGAGCTCGTCATTGGAAAAGCGTCGCTCGTTGGCCGGGGTCGCATCCTGCCCGTGATCGGGGAAATCGATATGGCCGGCATAGACGGTGGTGAATTTGCTGATCGCCATTGAGTTTCCTTTCCCGGAAAAGACCGTCATTGCGAGGAGCCGTAGGCGACGAAGCAATCTCGATCACGGTGCGCACTCGTCACAAGATTGCTTCGCTGCGCTCGCAATGACAAACGTTCAATCAACCAGCTTTCGAAACAGGTAGGTGAATTCGAGGGCGTTGCGGCGGGCGCGCTCCTTGAGGTTGGCGGCGGCCGCGTGCCCGCCGTCGATGTTCTCATAATAGAGGAAGGGCAGCCCCATCGCCGCCATTTTCGCCGCCATCTTGCGGGCATGGCCGGGATGCACCCGGTCGTCCTTGGTCGAGGTGAGGAAGAACGGCTCGGGGTAGGCAACACCCTCCCGCAGATTGTGATAGGGCGAGATGCGCTTCAGGAACACCGCCTCCTCGGGATTATCGGGGTCGCCATATTCGGCCATCCACGACGCGCCGGCCAGCAGCTTGTGGAAGCGCAGCATGTCCAAGAGCGGCACCTGGATGACGATAGCGCGGAACAATTCGGGCCGCTGGGTCAGCATCGCGCCCATCAGGAGGCCGCCGTTCGAGCCGCCCATGATGCCGAGCCGCCGCGGCGAGGTGACTTTGCGCCGGATCAAATCCTCGGCGACCGCGATGAAATCGTCGAACGCACGCTGGCGGTGCTCCTTGAGCGCGGCCTGGTGCCACCCTGGCCCGAATTCGCCGCCGCCGCGGATATTGGCGACGACGTAGACCCCGCCCGGCTCGATCCACGATTTGCCGAGCGCCCCCGAATAGCCCGGGTTCATCGACACCTGAAACCCGCCATAGCCGTAGAGCAGGGTCGGCGCACTGTCGTCGAACGCCATCTCGCGCGGCCGCACGACAAAATACGGCACCGCCGTCCCGTCCTTCGAGACCGCGTCGAACTGCTCGACAACGGCCTTGGAGCCGTCGAACCGGGCCGGCATGGATTTGACAGGTTCAGCCTGATCGACGGCGAGATCGGCGTAATACAGCGTGTTCGGCTGCAGGAACCCGGCGACGTCAAGAAACGCGCCGTCGTCATGCTTGCTCGCCGCGACCAGCTGCACCGACGCCTGGTCCGGCAAGGGCAGCGGCGTCGCCTGCCAGGCGCCGGCCGCGAAGCGGTAGACCACAGCGCGGCCCTGGACATTGCGGTAGATCGCGACCAGCAGGCGCGAGCGGGTCGCCGCCGCGCCCTCGATCGTCTCGCGCGGCCCCGGCGCGTAGACCAGCAAAGGCTCGACCGCCGCGACATCCGCGAGGCACGCCGCCAGACCGAGCGAGATCAGCGCGCCCGAGGGGAAAGTATGGCCCCGCCACGCCCATTCCTCTTCGATACTGACGACGAGCTGACCCGAGACGAAGGCCACAATGCTCGCCTTGCCGGGCAGCGGCAGCTTGACCGGCCCCGCCCCGGTCAGCAGGAACCGCTCGCTCGAAAAGAAATCGACCGCACGGGTTAGGGTCACGCCGCGCACCGTGCCGTCGGGGTCGCGCAACACGCCGGCGCCGACGCTGACATCGGCGGCGGCGCCGCGAAAAATTTCTTCCGCGGCGTCGAGCGGCGCGCCGCGCCGCCAACTTTTGACGATAAACGGGTAGCCCGAGGCGGTTATCGTCCCCGGCCCCCAATCGCGCCCGACGAGGAGGGTGCTGTCATCGAGCCAGGTGGCGCTCTGCTTTCCTTCCGGAAGAAAGAAGCCGCCCGCGACGAAGGCGCCCGACGCGGTGTCGAACTCGCGCCATTCCGAGGCGTCCTTGCCGCCGTCCGAAAGCCCGACCATGCAGCGCCGGTCGTCGGGCGGCAGCATTTCCGTTCCGGCCATGACCCAGTTCTTCCCCTCCTTGGCGGCGAGCGCGTCGAGGTCGAGGATTGTGTGCCAATCCGGCGCGGGCTGGCGGTACGAGGCGGGTGTGGTCCTGCGCCAGACCCCGCGCACATGGCTGCCGTCCTGCCAAAAATTGGCGATCCCCTCGCCGAGGAAGCGCGGATAGGCGATGCGGTCCTCGGCGGTGATGATTTGGAGCGCCGTCTCGTAGAGGCCCTGGTAGCGCGGGTCGGCCTCGAGGTCGGCGAGGCTGCGCGCGTTCTGTTCGCGCACCCAGCCGAGCGCCCGCTCACCCTCGACGTCTTCGAGCCACAGAAAGAGATCGTCTTCGGTCATTGCTCACCTGGGCCGTATTATTGGTCTCATACATAACAATCAGGCGGAACCGGGCATTCCGGACGGCTCTTGGGCTGCATGCCGGACCGCATGAATGATGATCTCTCGCTCGGTGATCTCGTAGAAAACCAAATATGGGTACGGCGTCGTCGCCATCCGGCGGATCGATGGATCGTTCGTGCGGCGGCCTATGCGGGGATGGACCAGTAGAAGATCGGTGAGGGCCTGGGTGCGGGCATGAACCCGGCGCGCGCCCTGTGGCGAGTGGGCTGCGATGTAATCGAGGATCGCGCTTAGAGTCTGACTCGAAAAGGTGTCCACGATTTCAGGTTTGAGCGATGCGTCGTGTCAACAGCCTGATATGAGCGACAAGGACCCAGGCAACGGCGCTGGTAAGGGTGGCCTCGAAGTCTTTGGCGAGCCTTCGGCACCGACCGAGCCAGGCAAAGGTGCGCTCGACCA
>Ga0209483_1003517_pt1 | contig 10266 bp, 11 predicted proteins | sample NGEPerA_FD_184508 | JGI IMG/M metagenome (GOLD analysis project Ga0209483, IMG submission 184508) | Arctic peat soil microbial communities from the Barrow Environmental Observatory site, Barrow, Alaska, USA - NGEE PermafrostL2-A... | ecosystem: Environmental > Terrestrial > Soil > Wetlands >...
CGCCAGGACCGTGATGAGGAAGTACCCGATGCCCGACATGTACGTCGGCCACGACATCGACCCGTGAACGATCTTGGCAACGTGGGTAATGGTCTCGTTGGAGCCGTGCGTGACGAACTCGACCGCGCGGTGATCAAATGCGTGCGGATTCGGCCATGATGGCGATGGCAGAAGAGATCCCAACCGGAGCCACACAGCTGAGCGGAATCTCTGATAGCTCGTGGTGTAGAGCACAAGGGGAATCACGAGTGCAATGGGGAGGGCCGCTGCGGAGGCGACGACCTGTCGACGAATTGCCGTTGAGTGCGTCAGGTCCAGAACCGGTCCGTGGGCCCACTGGCGCAGGGCATCGACGGCAAGGCCACTGGCGACGCGCCAACGGGATCGTCCTTCCTTGAGGAGATCGGCGGTGATAGTCGCGACCTCGTCGCCGTAGCGCCGTCGCCACCACCGAGGGTGCATCGCCAGGGCGATACGGACCGGGTCGATTCTCACGCCGCCCCGAGTCGTCTGAGGCCGATTTTGGCAACGCGGGTGATGGTCTCGAGGCGCTCGCGCAGCGCCACTGCGCCGGCTCCGGTCAAGCGGTATGGGCGGCGACGATCCTCGGACTCGAGCGCCTCGACGAGGCCTTCCTGCTCCAAGCGGACCAGAACACCGTAGAGAGTCCCGGGTCCCATCGCTTCACCGCTCATCGCTTCGATGTCCTTGATGAGCGCGTAGCCGTGCTTTGGACCCTCCGCCAAACTTGTGAGCACCAGTATCGTCGCGTCCTGCGTTCGTCCAATCTTGCTTCGGGCCACTGGTCCCCCTTCCGGTTGCACGTTAGTACGGAAGTCGTAATAGTGCAAACATCGCTCAATCGCCTAGGTGATCGATCGTGTGGGCGGCGGTCCGTCAGTTCATTGAGTGCCGTCCGCGACTTTCATCCACCAATTGGCGGAGCTCGTGATCACGAAACACCGATGCGTATTGCCGACCGGTGTTCGCTTCTAAGAATTGCGGGGAGGGCACCCTGAGGGCACTATTGGGAGGACATTGGCAAATAGTCGCGGCAACTCTCGACCAGAACTGAGATGCCATGACACCAGGGTAAATTGCAGAAAGGGGGTATCCGGTTAAGTTCAGTAACCAACGATAAGACAGTCCATTTCGACATCGGGAGGCAATGATGTTCGCTAGCGTAGGATTCGCCTTCACGATGACCCAGTTCATCGTTGCAATCGTCATCGTCGTCACCGCCTTCGTTGGCTTTGGCATGTTCGCGAACTACAAGATCCGCCACGCACCGGCCGGTCTCTCGAAACGGGGGACGTTGCTGTGGAGGCTCGCTCCGACGATTGGATTCGCCGGTGGGGTCATTGGCCTCGTCATCTGGTTCGGCATCTTGAACGCTATCGAGCATCATTGGCCCACTTACAGTTGGTCGGCCCCCTTGGGGATCTTCGTCGGCATCAGCCTTTCAATGGGCCTGCGCCGTGTGGTCGAAAAACGGGTGCATTAGGGGCGCCACTTCCGGCAACGTCAGTGGCCCTGGGAACGAGGCGAACTCACCCTTGACGACTGGTCTCATTATCAAAGTGGGAAGTCCGTGAATGGGTTCCAGTTAGTCACCACAACATACAGGGGTACTGCACTCATTCGGATACCCCCTTTTATTGAGTTCCGAAGTCCGAACTGCAACGTTACATATATCGGTTTGCTCTGCATCGTTAAGCGATGTAGTCTCACCTCATGAGCAAATTAGAGAACCCCCTGAATGGCCTCGGCCGCAACGCGGGTATTGCAATACTCATTCTTTCGAGTCTCGCCGGTGGTGAGAAACATGGCTACGCACTCGTGAAGGACGTAGAAGAGTTTGCTGGCGTTCATCTCGCGCCCGGTACCTTGTACGAAGCTTTCGCACGATTAGAAAGCAAGGGTCTGATCGAAGCGCTAAAGAGTGATGACCGTCGCCGTCCCTATCGTCTTACTGGCACAGGGGCCTCAACACTTGCCGATTATCTCGCAGCGCAGCAGCGAGTTATCAAAGTGGGCCAGTCCCGCCTTAAGAAAGGATGGTCATTCGCGTGAACAATATTTCTGTGGCAACTCGACGAGCCCAGCGACTACTAAGGCTCTATCCGCAAGCGTGGCGCGAACGCTACGGAGCAGAGTTTGTGGATTTAATGGAACAAGAGATCGAGGAGACACCACGCAGCGTCAAACGTACGAGCGACATCATTCATAAAGGAATTGTCGCTCGATTCAATGACGTTGGCTTGACTGGTTCGACCATCGACACATCCGAGCAATCACGGGCAGCACTTGGGACGATGTTTGTTGCCGTTGTGATGTTCATGTCGTTGGCGCTGCACTTCTGGTCAGAAGGAATGTTGAACTGGAATGTTGTGAACCACGCTTCAACTGCTACGTCATTGTGGCTGGGCGTCGTTACAACGCTCTCCGTTGTGCTCGTAGCGATGGTGCTCGTCGTCTTTTCTTCATTGATAGGGTCAGCCATTGTAAAGGTTGCCACCGGTAGGGCTAAAGGGGCGGGAGGCCCGCTCTCGCTGGTGGTGGCGACATTTGTATTTATGGGATATTCCGTTAGCAACGCGTTGCAGGGCGTTGTTGCTCGGGGTGGAATCCAATGGACTCATCCCGGCGAGGCAGTCAAGCAAATGGCTGGTGAAGTTTTCGCCGTGTCCCAGAACGTGATCAGGGTGTGGCTACACCCGGGTCAGCAGATGGTTTCCGCTTCAGATCTGGTTTACGCACTTATGCCGTTTGCGCTTGTCCTCTTTGCAATAGGCGTAGCTACCCTCATCCGTCGAAGCGAGTTCTTCGCTCTCTCGAGTCGAACTGGTCGTGTCACAACGATCGCACTATCCACAACAATGATTCTCTATCTCATATGTATCTTGGGTTGGGCGATTGCGACTGGACCAAATGGCACAATCTTTCCCACTCCCATGACTTCCTCATCACAGATTGTTGAGCTTGGAGTCATGGCGTTCATGGCGATTCTCGCTGTTCAGATCACACGACGACTTTGGAAAACCGCTCGGCCCTACCCGGCTGACTGAGCCCATATCAAGCTGCCGTATGAAGAAAAAGATTTCCACGATTAACTACACACTTTGACACAATCACTGGTATTCGTTGTACCGGTTAGCCTCCCGTCACAGGACGGGTCTTACGGAACTTCGACTCCTGTCCAACGCGGGACTCGTAATTGCAGACGCGTTGTCCGATGAGCGATCGTCAAATGAGACTGACGCGAGGACGAATTCTTCACCTGTATTGACACTACGAAACGTCGAATCGTAAACGTATAGCGTACGGGTTCGAGTCGGTGACCCGACGTCCACAGTCTCCGACTGGAGAGTTGAGTCGTGGTCTTTCGGATCGATTCCTTAGCGAAAAGTCTCCGGAAGACCCAAGCCGATTCAGGTCCTGGACAAACGTATCCCCAGGGCCAACCGGTGGTGTACAACAGCACACTTTAGATCGCCGAATTAATTAGGCGATCTTCACATAGATACCTGTTTTACGTAATGACGATTCGCGGGACTAGCCGTCTACTCCCGCGAATCGTCATTACGTTCGAGAAACGCGGCGTCCTCTTGCGACAGCCACGTGTTAAAAATTGTCTGAAGATGTAAACCGATCAATCAGCCGGGGTCCATATATGAATCAGAGTGGGATTATTCCAGATTCGTCCGCATACGCCTCACCCCGTCACCTCTTTCGTCGCATTTTGGGGTCACGATTGAGATTCATCGTTGCATTGGGTTCCGCGTTGGTCATCGTGGTTGTGTTGGTTGGCATCGTTCGTTACCAACCGATCAGCACCAGCACGATGGGGGTCAGTGCGAACGTTGTGTCGACACCCAACGGTTTGCAAGTGGCGAAGAAACCTGGTGCTGTCGAAAGAACATGGATCATGCCATCAGGAAATGCGGTGCTTGAAGTTGTCGCGACGATTTCGAATCGCGGGCCATTTGGCGTTGAGATTTCCAATATCGGTGCACCAATACCGAAATATTTTTGGTCACATGTCGAGTCGCTCAGGTTAAAGGTTCGTGCCGGGCAGTCAAGTTCTTGGAAGCACGATGGAGCCTTCAAGCCATTCGGGCTCGGATCTCACAGTTCTGAGAAAGTTGTTGTTCGAGAGACTTTCTCATGCGTTGTGAGGTCTGGCGACACATGGGATGTTTCAACGTTGCCGGTTTCGATGAGATTTCTTGGATTAACGCACCAGGTGGCCGTTCCGATCGAACCGTTCTCGATGGCTACACCGAGCTCCTGCTAGTACGAGTTTCTAGCCCGGAGCTACAAAACTACCGAACAGTTCGACGGAGATCGGCGATTGACTGAACGCTTTCACCTTGAAAGACGTAAAGGCAAGTTACACATCAAAAGCATTCTCTTAACGGCTCTGTTCGATTATCGACACCTGGACTCTGGGCCGCGGGCACGCAGCACCAATGGGCCAGTCCGGTAATTAGTGACAAAAAAGTCAAACCAGAAAGAGGCAGATCACGAGGTGGTAGCAGAACCGTGGTGTCGGGGCCCGACATTAGGAATGCCATCTTGCACTGGAGGCTGCGAATTGAACCAGGACCGCCGACTAGGAAATGTCATTCCAGTTCGTCCTGAAGAACAGCAGTCCGTAGCTCTCACTCATTGGTTGCACGGACATCCGCCGCGCGGGACCGACACCGGTTGATGGCTGTTGCGGAGCTCCCTTGACGTGACTCAGCCTGTATTCACCACTGACGCCTTGTCGTGCTTGACTCTCGCTGCGTGGTCCCAAGGCGAACTATGGAGATTTCCAATGACGGGATAGCACTATGCCTCCCACCTGGGCTAAAGTTTTCCTATGAAACTAGATAAAGAAGTAAATAGCGCGCACGGCGATCAGTCTCCAATCAGGTTTCGACTCAACGCTTCATCAGGCGTGCCGACCTACGTCCAACTCGTTATTCAGGTCGAGCAGGCGTTGCGCATCGGCTATCTCAACGTCGGCGACCGCCTTCCTCGAATCAAGGAGGTGGTCGAGTCCCTCGCCATCAATCCCAACACGGTGCTGAAGGCGTACCGGGAGCTTGAGACCAAAGGAATCGCAGCGGGGCGACCCGGGGTCGGCACCTTCATCGTCGCATCGCCCCCCACGCTCAGTGCTGAGGCGTTCGAGAAGCTCCGACAGGAATTCATCGACGGATGGCTCGAATCCGCAACAAAGGCAGGCCTCAACCACGTCGACATCATGACTCTCCTCCAGAGCACGTTGGAGTCACTCGGTCACTCGTCGTCGATCCGAAGTGGAGGTGTCAGCCAATGACCAGTGCCGTCCAGATAGAAGCCGTCTCACGCCGATTCCGGAGATGCACCGCCCTGCGATCAGTTACGGCGACAATCCCTTCGGGAAGTGTCACTGCGCTCGTTGGATCCAATGGTGCGGGAAAGACGACTCTCCTCAACCTCGTAACCGGCCTACTCACCCCATCGACAGGCGCCATATCCCTATTCGAGAACCTGGCTCCCGGATCCTTAGAGGCGCTGGGAAGAGTCGCCTACGTCGCACAAGACGGTCCGGTGTCCACCAGTCGGACCGTGGGCGACGCAGTGCACATCGCTCGTTCTTTCAATACGTTGTTCGACCTCGATTCTGCGGTCGTACGACTCCAACGCCTCGACATCGATCTCAAGCAGAGAGTGTCGAAACTCTCTGGCGGGCAACGTGCTCAACTCGCCATCACCTTGGCCCTCGCGCGCGCACCGGAGCTCCTGGTGCTCGACGAACCACTGTCCAGCCTCGACCCCATCGCCCGACGGGACTTACTGGGCGAGCTCATGGGACACTGCGCCGATAGCGGCATGACCATCATCTTCTCTTCACACGTCATTGCGGAACTTGAGAAGATTGCGAGCCACCTCGTGCTCATCAAAGACGGAGAGGCAGTCGTGGCAGGGGAAATCGACGAACTTCTGGAACACCACCGAATCTTCACCGGGACCGCGGCAGAAGCCGGGCTCGTGCACGATGGCCACGGGTCGGTCATCTCTCAAGCCCATCCATTGACTCTCGCGCCGCGAGTCATCCGCTTTGCGGTTCCTCCGACCGGCAATGCTCTTCTCGTCCCCGTGACGCTTGAGGATCTTGCCTACGCCTACCTGGAACATTCCACTTCCGGTTCAGGAGGACCAACCACATGACCGCGACTCTCACCCGCACAGTGGGCACGCCCACATCAAAGACCTCGTGGCTACCGCGGCTTATACCGGGGGTCGTCAGGCTGAATCGCACCGCACTGATCAGCGTCGTCCACCAAGTCGGTCATCCGAGAGCCATCATTCTCGCCGGAGAAGTCTTCAACGGCACCCTCTACAGCGTTTCGACGTACGCCTTCTACCTGCCAGTCCTCGTGGCAGTCTTCATCGGAGCGCCGCTGTTCGCGCGCTCCCTCGAGACCGGCACCTTCCGCTTCGCTTGGACTCAAGGCGTGGGACGCCGACGACTGGTGGCCACGACACTCATGGTCTTCGTCCTGGAGCTGACTGTCCTATCATTCCCCTTGGGAATCGTCCTCAGTCGGCTCTGGTTCGATCTCTCGCCTCAGTTTCCAGGCCTCTGGACGAATCACGTCTTCTTCACTGACCCGTGGATGATGGCTTTCTCCAGCGCGATTGGACTCCTCGCCGGTGCACTCCTCGGCGTCGTCTTTCGTCGCGTGCTTACAGCGTTGGCCGCAACAACCTCGATGATGATCGCCATCTACTTATGGGCGATCATGTTCCCCTTCTTCCAAGAGACGCTCCTCTGGTTCGTAAAGCGGATGCCCTCAAGCTATCCGGGTGTGCCCTTGGAAAATGGCAACTTCCTCGCCCACTATGACGACAGCAGCGTCAATATTTACCTCACGAACCGATCAGGACACGTGATGAGTATGAACCAGTTCAACAGCCAGATCTACCCGAAGCTTCCACAAGCCCAAAAATTAGCTCTCAATCAAAATGCCGCCCCCGAATTTCATCGGCTCGGTCTGCAAGAATGGCAAGGCTCACTCTTTCACTCACAGTTCCATGGATTTCTCATGATGTGGATAGGGTTCGGGATCGTCACAGTCATCGCGCTGGTGGTGGCAATCTTCGCCCTCATAGGCGGCAATGATCGATTGCTTCTTCGGCGTAGACGGCTGTAGTTGCCACCCCGCAACAGCGGGGGCCTGTTGGGGCAGGTGACGGCAGCTCGTCGGTTACTGGAGCACCCATGCGTTCAGTGATCCAAAGATTCATTGAACTGAGCGCGCTTTCACGACGCCGCCGTTCCAAGTACATCGTGAGCCCGCTCCAGACACCGCCGAGAGAATCCTGATCAACTGGGTTGTCTCCAGCCGCCTTCATCTCAGCCCCGAAGGTTCGCAAAAGTCGCGGTTGATCTCGTTGAGACTAACCAAACAGGCGATGACTAATCGGTGTCGGAGAGCCGACGTCAACAATCTCCGAGTGGCGAGTCTCTACTTGGGACATTGATAACTGATCCGTGGCGCCACAAGCTAGGCCTTGTCATTGTTCTTTGATTAGTCATGTCGTTTTGAGTCGGTACGGTCTGGTGGTGTCGGTTTGCGATGCGTCGGCAGAAACGCACTCAACTGATGGACAAGCGGTAACAGTTTTCCAGGTTGTGAACTGTAAAGCCAGCTTTTAACAAGATGCGACCAGACGTAAGAGGTCGCCCTCTAGTCACCGCGATTGTCGCACCAAAATCACGGGCCTGACGTAAGCGGGAGGAGAGCACGGCTTGATAACAGCCACGTGATCGAAATTCTGGCAATGTGACCGCGCCGTATAGCCGTCCCATTTCGCCGGCGATTTTGCAGTAGCCAGTCGAAGCCGGCTGTCCACCTACGTATGCCACGAACTGAAACTCGGTAGACGTTTCGAGATTATGGAGAGCCTCACTGAGCCGAGCACCTATTGCCTGTTCGTCTGGCAACGATCTACCCCAACCCTCAGTTTCGACGGCAATGGCATCTCGGAGGGAACGTTGATCACGGACCAGTTCGACGCTTACCTCCGTTGAGGGAGAACTGTCAATGGCGTCGTCAACAAGTTCGCGGGCCAAGATTTGGTAAGAGTCGCTCAGAACTCCACCACGAGCTCGTAAATACGCCTCAGTGTCGAGGGGACGCGTTGTGCTCGATACCCACCAATGGATCTCATCGAGGCCCCAGCCCTCAATCTCGGACGCAACCTCGTCGAACACGATGTTAAGTGGTCTCAACGTATTTGACCACACAACCTGAGCCGCCGGAAGCGTCGGTGAAAGAACATGCTCCGGATAGCGAATGAGTCTGTATTCCCCTGTCCGAACGTCAATGAAATCATCCGGTACGGTTTCGTCGTCAAGTGATGTGAGGGCTCCCAGAATCTCTTGAGTGCCCCAATTTCTCATTACGACTTCCCTCTCTTCACTACCGAAGCTCTTCTTGTTGAGGTGTGCTCCGCAGGCGGGGGGGCATCACCCACTGAGTTTACCGAAGGGGCTTCAAAGTTTCTCTGAGGCACGGGTGCGCTCCCTGTGTATCAAAGCACCTCTCAAACTGCATTTGTCAGTTCGGCACACTCAAGGCGTTGCGGTTACAGGGAAATGGGCCGGTCGGATTTTGTTGGTGTCGGAGACCCGACGTGGCAGGAATGCAACTCTTCACTCGCGTCTCTTATTGGCCAAAACCTCAGTCGCTTCAGAGGTCCGTCGAAACAAGGCTTTGGTCGGTTGAACGTCTCGATGAACTGAATTATCGGCCCTTGAATGAGCTCATCCGTGAGCCGACCTCAATTGAATTCGGTTTCGTGAGGTTTGCCATTGTCAGCTAAGACAAACCAGCGGCCTTCTACAGGAGATTGGCCAGGTAACTGGCCTCCGCTTTCGTAAAATTCCCGGTAATCAGACCCGACCTGCCAAATGAAGTGAAGGTGGTGGACATTGGCTGAATGAGAGGAGCAGAGTAGACCACTCCGTTGGCAACGATAGCTATCAACGCATGGAACTGTCGCTTCGCGAACGAGTTCCACACCACATCGCCCGACGGGGTCAGTTGATACGACACGGCCCACTGGCCGTATAGTTTCTTGACGTTTGCCGACTGAATAGACGAACTCGTCATTTGTACCGGTCCAAGCACGTATCGCTCGGTCGATGGGGTCCCCCTGGCTCCAGATAGTCCAGGCAAAAGCACGTCGGAAGTCAATAAAACTTTCGCACTAGAAGTGTTCGGCGTATGTCGAAAAATTGGGTCAGGTCCGATCGTCTTGCTCGTGCCCACATTTACGTTGACATCGAGATTCTTTGCGGTGAGACGATATGAGGGTGCACACGCCGGAATCGATGCAGTTCGACCGCCTGAAGGCGGAGATGACTGCGTGGTTGCCAGTGCGGGAGCGAAACAAAGTACCGCACGAAAAGAGACAGCGTCAGCAGGTTTGGTGCCCGCGGCCGTGGCGACGATGGGCAATGCGAGAGACAAAGCAACCAGTCCCGCGCAACTTGCGAGAACCATTCCCGGTCGACGACTCATCACGTGGCCACCATAACCCGCAGCAACGTCGATTCATCTGCGAAGAAGATTAGAACCTGCGCGTAAGAATCACATCTCACTTGAATTCGTGCATTGGCAACGCGATTCTGGTGTCGGAGACCCGACGCGATAGGAATGCCACCATGTACTGTCGGCTCGACTTTGCCAAGGAATGGAACTGGCAGCCCAACCGAACCCTCCTCGTAACATAAGGGTATGTCGGGAAAGCCAAATAATGAACCTGTTTGGCCACTGTTCGACCTGCGACTGACTTGCAACGACACAGTGCTGCGACCGGTTCGAGAAACTGACCTCAACGAGTTGGCACGAATTTTGCCCGATGACTTCGAGCACGATCCCAGTTCCGGCCTTTTGCTCGGACTAGACCTTGCGTCAAATCGTCGGCGTTTGTTGTTCCAGAACTACTGGCGCAATTGGGGTACCTGGTCGGTGGAGTCATGGACATTGGACTTTTGTGTTATCTACCAGGGTCGGGTAGTCGGGATCCAAGCGCTCGAAGCCGAACACTTCGTCGAGCTTCGAACCGTCGACTCAGGTTCATGGCTGGCGCCCGACCACAGGGGCGTTGGACTCGGCACCTCCATGAGAATCGCGATTCTGGGATTCGCGTTTGACCACCTTGGTGCGCAAGCTGCGATAACGTCCGCCCGATTCGAGAATGCAGCGTCTCTCGGTGTGT
>Ga0209483_1003519_pt1 | contig 10263 bp, 4 predicted proteins | sample NGEPerA_FD_184508 | JGI IMG/M metagenome (GOLD analysis project Ga0209483, IMG submission 184508) | Arctic peat soil microbial communities from the Barrow Environmental Observatory site, Barrow, Alaska, USA - NGEE PermafrostL2-A... | ecosystem: Environmental > Terrestrial > Soil > Wetlands > Peat...
CCGACCCGTGGAGCGTAAAATCTGCCGCGAGGTGGGAGGGGGAAGCACCTTCGCCGCCTGCGGTACTCCGCAGTCCTCCCTTCTTTGGTTGCGGCCAAAGGCCGCGCTAAGCTCTTGCGCCTTCGACGGTGAGTATCGGTTGAACATCGCGGCGTACCGCGACTCCACGGGCGAGCCGCCCGTGCCACTATTTCTGGCCACGCCCAAGGCGCTTCCGTTGAGTCTTCATTCGTGTCAATTCGTGTTCATTCGTGGCTGCCCTTCCCTCGTCGCCGCCGGGGACCGGCTAAAAAACCTTCATTCCCGCGCCTGCGATGTTTCGATCATACTGTGGGCCGCAGGATGGGAATGGATGCGAAGCTGTATAAGCGCCTGGAGAAATCGCTTGGCGTCATTGACGACCACGGCACCGTAGGCCCGCGCCTGCTGGACGATGCCCAGCGGCTTTGGGACCGCGTCCGCCGATTCATCGGCATGGGGCTGGTGCCTTCGCAAACCCTTGACTTGCAAGCCCTTGAACTGGCGTGCCATGCGCTTCAACTCCCCCTGCGCCGCCCGCGCCTGCACGCGAGCGGCCGGCCCACGCGCTCCACGCTGCGCGAGCGCACCGAGGAAGCCGCCGAGCTTTTGATCGGCGTTGCCATCGGCGAGGCCAGCGAGGAATTACTCGACCGCACCGCCCGCATTCTCCATGAGATGCCGCACCGCAATCCGATGTTCGAGGAGGCCAAGCTGCTGGCCGATGCGCTCAACCTCGAGGACTTTGGCCTGACCGGCCTCATCAATCTCGCCCTGCAAACCGACCGCCAGGGCGGCGGCGTGGGGCAGGTCGCCGACGGCCTGGAAAAACGCGAGCAATACGGCTACTGGCACGTCCGCCTCAAGGACGGCTTCCATTTCGACCCCATCCGCGCCCTGGCCCAAAAGCGCCTCGACCACGCCAGGGAAGCCGCCAAACGCCTGGCGGGGGAGATCGCGGAGGATAAGCTGTGAGCCGATGGCGCGGGAGTGAGGGGTGGCAATCCGCCACCGTGCACCGCCGTCAGGGTGCATTCTCGTTTGAACGTCGGGATCAATGACGATCCGACGCGGCTTCGATCAGTCGAATCTCCTTGGCGCTCAAATCATACAGTTGATAGATGAGTTGATCGATCTGGCGGTCCGCCGCTTCGATCCGTCGCCGAACCAGGTCTTTTGCGTGAGGGACGGATACGGCGGCCGGCTTCTTGTGCAGGGCGAGCATCTCGGAGACCAGCCTGACGATTCGTGCGCGCCGCGAATCTGCCGAAGGCGTCAGTGGGATCGGGAACACATCCACATACTGCGCGCGGAACTCGAGATAACGGTCATTCTTTCCTTCGAGCGCGGCACAGACCTCCGAGAAATAAAAATTCGCCACGCGGGAATTGAGGATGCCGACCACGAAAAGGTCCGACGTGGGCAGCACGAAGACCTTGTCATTGACCAGTGTCCCATCCGTATCCAGCGCGAACCGGCACTCGTTGGCGATGATTGGATATACGATTTTCGCATCTCTCGCTATTTCCGCGAGATTCATGGCCGGCTGCTGTAGCTGCCACCATTTCTGGCCCCCGGCTCGCTTGTTTAGCCGATTTCGGAATTGGCAGAGATGGGCCTTCACCAACGGAAGTTCTTCCAGGACCCGCCCAGGGTGAAGGTAAATCACATATCGGTCGGCAAAGTTGACCAAATAGCGGCGAACATCCTTCCCGAACAAAATCGGCTTCAAAACAATTGACTTTGGATCGAGCGCCTTGGCCGCGGCGCCTTCAACGATGAACGCCTCATTGCAACCTGTCTTAACGCCAAACATCGCACGATGGCCCAGCATTTCGTGCAACGCCATTCCATTGCGACGCAGCTTTTTGACCAGCGAAGAATGCTCCCGCGAGCTCAGGCGCCATTCATCAGGGCCGATCGCATCAGCCGCGAGGACGGTGCCAGCGCCGTCGGCGTATTCCGCCAGCGTCGTAACGCCCGCTTCAAGCGATTCCACGACCGCCGGAGGCGGGACAGGAACATACTCTGCCGGCTTGGTTTGCTCCGTTGTCTTGCGCTGTAGGATAAGTATGAGGGTGCGCACGGTGGCGCTGTGAAAAACATCCGCGCCGCCCAGGTCGATGATGTCGAGAAGGTGGCTGCGTTCACTGAGCACACCTCTCAATGGCCGTCCATATTTCGCTCGGATGAATTTGTTTGACACGATCTGTCCAATACGGCCCGTCTTGGCGACAAGCCGGAGCCCGCGCTCTATAAAATACGCGTAAAGGTCCGCGCGCTCTTCATGGCAATCATACCATTGCGATAGATACGACTTGATCGGCGTGAACGATTCCATGCGGACGTATGGCGGGTTCCCGATCACCGCGCTAAATCCGCCGGCTTTGCGGGCCCTCTCAAATCCCCGCTCAAAATCGAACGCATTTATCTTGTCTTGTGCCGCTTGATCGAGATCGGCCCACCCCGCCGTGGCCATGATGTCCGTCCCGATCAAGCTATTGCCGCAAAAAATATTGCGTCCAAGGTCCGGCAGCGCCCGCTCATGCGCGAGCGCCCACAATCCGCCCAGTGACTCGGCGGTTTCGCCTTCCAATACCTTGAGCAGCAGCGAGAGCTTGGTGACTTCGACGGCCTGATAGTCGATATCCACGCCGTGGATGTTGTCCAGAAGAATGCGCTTGCGTTCGTTGATGGTGAGATGCCAGCCGCCTTTCTGGCCGGGGCGGAGAACGGCTTTCCTGCCCTTGCACCATTTCTCGGCGCCGGCGGCGATGTACCACTTGAGGTGCCAGTCGAGCAGCAGTTGGTACGCGCCCAGCAGGAATGAGCCAGACCCGCAGGCGGGATCGAGGACGGTGAGTTTGGCGGCTTCCTTTGGCGTTTTGCCTTCGAGCAGTACGCCGACGGTTTGCTGGACGATGTAATCGACAATGTAGGTTGGCGTGTAGTAGACGCCGCCGGCTTTGCGGACTTCGGGTTTCTCCTCGATCCGCGCGCGATGGCCGGCGGTCAGCGTGATCACCTTTCCCAGGAACCGCTCGTATACGCTGCCCAGGATGTCGGCGCTGACCACGCTGAATTCGTATGGGCTTTCTGGATAATAGAGCCGCCGGATGATGCCTTTGATGGCGGCATCATCCACCTGCAATCCCGGCGTGAGCTCATCGGGCAATTCCTCGCGGCCGCTCTCGGGCTTGAAGTGAAACAGCCCCGAGTTGTAGCGGTCGTCGGCATCGCGGAAAAGATGCGTGAGCCGGGGGTAGACTTCCTCGGCATTGAGCAACGCCTGCAATCGGCCCACGCGCTCCAGGCCGCGATCCTCGCAGATGCGCAGGAAGATGATCCGGTCGATGATCCGCTGCACCGCGAAATTCAGCGAGCGCTCGTCGAGCGACTCGTTGCGCGTGGCGAGCACCGTCGCCAGCTTGAGCCGCCATTCCTCGATCTCCTGGAGAAACGCCTGGTCGAATTCCTGGGCCCCTTTACCGCGCGTCGCGCCGCAGTAACGATCAAAGTCGCCGCGAAGGATGGCATCCTTGCTGAACGTGCCGGAGATGAAATCCCATCGCGACTCATACTCGCGATAGGTAATGTATTCCCGCCGGGCGGTCGATGCCTTGTCGAATTGTTTGGGCTGAATCCGGCAGTCATAGACTGCCAGCTCCTCAAAATCCGTCAGCAGCGAAAGGGCCAGCTTCGCGCTCCAACCATAGCGGCGAAGCTGATACGCCGGCTCCCAATTCTCCTTGATATTGACCAGCGGCTTTTTGGCTTCCAGAAAAAACTTCCGCATGCCGCCGATGCGGAAGCTGTAATCGGGGGCCTTGGTGGCGCCGCCGACTTTCAGCCGATCCTCGTACACCACCTCGCGGTACTGCTCTGCAAATCCCTGCGCGTTATCCACGTCCCAGCCCAACGCGCCAAACATCGGATTGATAAAGTCGATGCGAAGCTGCGCCTCGTTATAATCCGGCGAGCGCACCTGCTCGATCTGATGATCGAACCGCTCGACAAGGCGCTTGATGGCATCGGGCGCACAGTCCATCGCGGGATCATAACGGACGGCCGCGCCAACACCAAAATCTCACCTATCTCTAGACGGGTCATAAATTCCCGTGTTGAACGTCAATGGGTAGGCTCGCGCAATATAACCCTACTTGGATGGGGCCGCCGATTCCACGATTCGTATCTCATCGCTGCTCAAGGCGTATATTGTGTAAACGAGTTGATCAATCCGACGGTCAATGGCTGCGATCTGTCTGCGGACCTGTTCCTTTTCCTGTGGAAGATTCGTTGACCGTTCTTGCTTATGGAGCGCCAGCACTTCCTCCGCCAGGCCTGCGATACGGTTTCGATCCCGAACTTCCGCTGATAGTATGGGAACCCGCGACAGAAACTGCCGGTTTGCCGAGTACCACCCACCTCGAAATGGCGCACTGATATGTGGAAAATACCATCCCAAAAGCCGCGAGTTCAGAAGCGCCAAGATGTACTTCAAATCAGGTTGCGTCGCTTCTTTGCGGAGCGTGACGCCTCCGACATCCACATTGTCGAGACAAAAATCACCGGATTCGTCTATGGTTGCACATAGCCGTTCTACAAGACGTGGAACACACAGCTTCGGACGAGACTGTATGCCGATATTTTGATTTCGACCAAATCTATACCAGCATTCGTCCGAAAACTTCGCGTTCTCACGCTGCTCGAGCGTTTTCCGATGGTGTGCGAGGTAGGCGGCGGCCTTAGGAGCATTTTCAATCAGTTCGCGCCATGTTCGCAATGTCGCGCGCTCGTCGCGGACATCGTAGGGAAACAAAACGCATTGTCGGACGCGCAAGGGGACGTAACGCTTGACATCCGTACCGCTTATTATCGGCCTAATGGCAGAGGCTTCCAGGAAGACAGTATCCTTATCCGCCCGCGAAACTGCCGCGACTCTCGATTCGCCCCACGTCGTCACGTCAAGAATAAAGATGTCGTCGGCGCTTGTTTGGACACCCACAAAAATATCGGCTATTTCTCCCAACTTCGGGCTGAGTCGATCCAGGCGCGCCGCAAGGTCCCCTGTTGGGCCCACCCTGAAAGACCAGGGCTCGCCTGAGGGTGCCGGGTGGGCGACGATTCCCGACGCGGAAGTCCCATCCTTGCGCCAGGCGGCAATGTCCGCGACACGATGGTAAGTGAAACCATCTCTTTGTCGGGTCGCCGATAGGAATAAGAGGCATGCGTATGTGGTCGCCCCTGCAAATACCTGCTGAGAACCGAAATCAACGAGTTGCGAAAGGGCCTTGCGAGCGGCAATAAGTTGACGTATCGGTTCGCCATATGACGAATTGGCAAATTTTATTGGCAGGATCATTCCCAGACGACCTGCGCGATTAAGAAGGCGCATGCCCTTTTCAATAAATACGACGTAGATGTCATAGTTGCCGACTTTCGCGCTGGCATAGGTTGCCTTCAGAATATCCGCTGCTGCCGCCAATTCGGACGTCAGGAGTTGGATTCGGATGTACGGCGGATTACCGACAACAGCATCGAATCCTCCGGCTTTTGCAATGTCCGGAAATCCATGCTCATAGTCGAATACGTTAATCCGACGGCGTTCTTCGTCCGAGAATTGGTTCCACGTCTCAGTGGCCATGAGGGCCGTTCCAATGACGCTATTGCCGCATTGAATATTCTTTCCCAAATCCGGAAGCGCCCGCTCGTGCGAAAGTGCCCACAATCCGCCCAACGACTCCGTGGTTTCGCCCTCCAATACCCGCAGCAGCAGCGAGAGCTTGGTGACTTCGACGGCCTGGTAATCAATATCCACGCCGTAAATGTTGTCCAGAAGAATGCGCTTGCGCTCCTTGATGGTCAGATGCCATCCTCCATGCTGGCCGGATCGAAGGACAGCTTTCTTGCCTCTCGCCCATTTCTTGGCGCCGTCATTGACATACCAGTTAAGATGCCAGTCAAGAAGGAGTTGGTAGGCTCCAAGTAGAAACGAACCTGACCCGCAGGCGGGATCGAGCACTGTAAGCTTGGCAGCCTCCTTTGGCGTCTTGCCATCGAGAAGTTTGCCGACCGTTTGCTGAATGATGTAATCGACGATGTAACTTGGCGTGTAATAGACGCCGCCCGCTTTGCGAACTTCGGGCTTTTCCTCAATCCTGGCGCGATGGCCCGCCGTGAGGGAAATAATCTTGCCAAGGAATCGTTCGTACACGCTGCCAAGAATGTCGGCGCTCACCACCGAAAACTCGTAGGGGCTCTCAGGGTAGTAGAGCCGCTTGATAATGGACTTGATCGCTGCATCATCAACCTGTAGGCCCGGCGTCAGCTCGTCGGGCAATTCCTCACGGCCTTTCTCCGGATTGAAGTGAAACAGCCCTGAATTGTAACGGTCGTCTGCATCGCGAAATAGACGCAGAAGTCGAGCATAAACCTCGTCGCCATTGAGCAAAGATTGCAGCCGCCCGATGCGTTCCAGGCCCCGATCCTCGCAGATGCGTAGGAAGATGATCCGGTCAATGATCCGCTGGACGGCGAAATTCAGCGACCGCTCACTGAGCGATCCGTTACGGAGGGCGAGCACCGACGCCAGCTTGAGCCGCCACGATTCAATTTCAACAAGAAACGCTTCGTCAAATTCCTCTGCTCTCCTGCCGCGGGCCGCGCCGCAGTAACGGTCGAAATCGCCGCGAAGAATGGCATCTTTGCTGAACGTGCCGAACAAGAAATCCCAGCGAGACTCATATTGGAGATAGGTGATATATTCCCGGCGGGCGGTTGAGGCCTTGTCGAGGTGCTTAGGCTGAATGCGGCAGTCATAGATCGCCAACTCCTCAAAATCCGTCAGCAGTGAAACACCCAGCTTAGCGCTCCATCCGTAGCGACGAAGTTGATACGCCGACTCCCAATTCTCCTTGATATTAACCGCGGGCTTTTTAGCCTCAAGGAAGAATTTGCGCATCCCGCCGATGCGGAAGCTATAGTCGGGGGCTTTGGTCGCGCCGCCGACCTTCAAACGGTCTTCGTAAACCACCTCGCGGTATTGCTCGGCAAATCCCTGGGTGTTATCCACGTCCCAGCCCAAGGCGCGGAACATCGGATTGATGAAGTCAATGCGGAGTTGCGCTTCGTTAAATTCTGGCGCGCGCATCTGTTCGATCTGTCGATGGAAGCGTTCGACGAGCCGTTTGATGGCATCGGGTGCTGAGTCCATCGCGGGATCATAACGGAGGGCGCGCCGCCGCCCAAACGATGAATGATTTGTCAAATGTAGTTGGGTTCCGTTAGAGTTTTGGCGGCACGGCATCATCCCCTCCACCGATACGCCGGAGGAGGGTAGGGTGGGGGTCTTTGTTCCTCGGCGATCGCGGTGCAAACCCCCACCCCGGCCCTCCCCCGGAGTACCGGGGGAGGGGGAAAGCAGCCCGCGATGTACGCACCGCTACGTGTCCTTATTCCGAATTTCCAGGAGAATATTGATATGACCACGCTCTCATACCCGACACCATCGCCAGCCGTGCGTGCGCAGAGAACGAATTGGCTTGGGTTGGCTTTTGTCGCGGTGATCTGGGGCTATTACCTGATTCTGCGGCTTCTCGACACCGAAAGCTTCGTCGGCTTCCTTTCGATGCTCGGCGTGAATCTGCTCATGACGCTGCTCTTTGCCGTCTGGTGGTTCACGCGGCGGGCGTTCACGCGGAGGCAGCGGTTTCTCGCCTTTGCGGCCGCGCTGCTGACGTGTTGTTTGTTTGTGGGATTCAGCCCGTTTTCGCTTCGTCCGACCTTGGTGTTGTTTGGCAATCCGCTGGTTCTGACGCTCGGGGCCGTCTGGATTCTGGCGACATCGCGGGCCGCGTCGCGGATGCGGATGGGCGGGCTGTTCGCCTGCATCGCGCTTGGCTGGGGCGCGTTTTTGCTGATCCGCGTGAACGGCACGCATGGAAACATGAGCGCCGATATGCACTGGCGATGGACGCCCACCGCCGAGCAACTCTATCTGGCTGAGCAGGGGAAACATCCCGCCGCCGCGACTCGGCCGGCGGGCCGGCGCATCGAACTTAGGCCCGGCGACTGGCCCGGCTTTCGCGGCCCCGGCCGCGACGGCATCGTGCGCGGTCTGAGCATCGCGCTGGATTGGGAGAAGTCGCCGCCGGCGGTTCTGTGGCGGCAGCGCATCGGGCCGGCGTGGTCTTCGATGGCGGTGGTGGACGGCTGCGTCTTCACCCAGGAACAGCGCGGCGGGCGCGAGGCGGTTGTCTGCCGCAATGCACTCACCGGCGGCGAAATATGGGTGCATGACAGGCCGGCCCGCTTCGAGGAATCAATGTCGGGCGTCGGCCCGCGTGCCACACCCACATTCGCCAATGGGCGAATCTATGCGCAGGGCGCATTGGGAGCGCTGGATTGCCTTGATGCGGGCACAGGCGCTTTGATCTGGACGCGCGATATCCGCGCCGACGCCGGCGCCGCGCTGCCGATGTGGGGATTTTGCGCCTCGCCGCTGGTTGTGGGCGATCATGTAATTGTGTTTGCCGGCGGCGAGGGGAAAAAGGGACTGCTGGCGTACCCGCTCGATGGCGGCGCGCCGGCCTGGACGGCCGATGCCGGCAAGGTGAGTTACGCTTCGCCGCAGATATTCGGCAATGGAGCCCAGCGCCGGATTGTTATGTTTGCCAACGAAGGCGTCTTCGCGGTGGACGCCGGCACGGGCCGGATCGTTTGGGATTTTCCCCTTCAAGGCGGCGTCGGCATTCCCGCTTCCATCCAGGCCTGCCAGATCGGAGCCAACGACCTGGTGCTTGGCAATGGCGTGGCGTTCGGCCTTCAGCGCATCACCATCCCCCCCAACGCACCCTCGGCAACGCGCATCTGGATCACCAGGAAAATGAAGCCTTCCTTCAGCGACATGGTTTATTACAATGGCTACCTGTACGGCTTCGACGGCACGGTCTTTTGCTGCATCGACGCCTCCACCGGCGCCCGGCGCTGGCGCGACGGCCACTATGGGGCGGGGCAGGTAGTGCTGCTCGCCGATCAGGGCGTGATGATCGTCAGCTCCGAAGACGGCCAGGTCGTCCTCCTGCGCTGCAATCCCGACCGCCACGAGGAACTGGGCCAGATTCAAGCCATCACCGGCAAAGCCTGGAATCACCCCGCGGTCGCGGGGGATCGGCTTTATGTGCGGAGCGATGGGGAAATGGCGTGTATTCAGCTTGTTGCCAGTGGAGGATCGCGTGGCCGGTGAAACAATCGAGCAGATCACCCGCGGCCAACCCCGCCCGCGCGGGCGGCCCATGAGGGGTTGGAATACCGAACCGCCTTGCGGTTTGCGCATGGGAAGTGACGAGTTCCTTATAACGTCCACGGCTCCCGATACCTCCTCCGCAGCCACTTATCCGCTTGCGGGGCATTGGGGAACCGCAAATTCGTCGCGTCCCATTCCAGCTTTTCGCCACCGGCGCGGATGGCGACGTTGCCCAAAAGAATGGTCTCGGCGAGCAGGCCGGCGTAGTTGAAGTTGCTCAAGGCGGGTGGGCCGCCTTTGACGGCGGCGAGCCACTCGGCTTTGTGGGCTTCGTCCATTTTATTGTTGTCGCCATGCAACTCTGGGTTGCGCGGGAGGGTCGGCGGCGGCATTTTGTAATCGCGATAGGCGTCGGCGGGGAGCAACTCCCATTGGCGGCCATCATCCACCGGCGAATAGAGGATGCCCTTGTCGCCGACCATGATCGAGCCGCCGATGGCCAGCGGCGCGGTCTTGCCGTTGGCGACGCGCTTGTCATTGCGGGCCTTAAGCGCCTTATTGTATTCGGAAACTACCTTTGAGATCAGCTCCTGAGGCGGCTGGACGAGTTGGCCGTCCTTGTGGCCTTCGTACCAGGTGAGGGTGACGGGAGGCTGCTGGCCGCGCGCGGGGAATTGGTAGGTGATCTTGGCCCAGGCTGGATAGGTTTCGGGATTGGGAGTTTCGCTTTGGGCCTGGATGCTCGTGGGGTGGGCGAGGCCCAGGGCCATGAATGGGAGGTTGGCGGTGTGGCAGCCCATGTCGCCCAGGGCGCCGCTGCCAAAGTCCCACCAGCCGCGCCAGTTGTGGGGGTGATAGTATTTTTTGGCGTAGGGGCGGGCGGGCGCGGTGCCGAGGCTGAGCGTGCCGCCGTCACCGGTTCCGGCGCCGCCGATGTCGTAGACGCTGTTGTTGACGACGGTGACCCGCTCGACGGTCGGGGCCGCCGCCGCCGGCTTCCA
>Ga0209483_1003520_pt1 | contig 10263 bp, 8 predicted proteins | sample NGEPerA_FD_184508 | JGI IMG/M metagenome (GOLD analysis project Ga0209483, IMG submission 184508) | Arctic peat soil microbial communities from the Barrow Environmental Observatory site, Barrow, Alaska, USA - NGEE PermafrostL2-A... | ecosystem: Environmental > Terrestrial > Soil > Wetlands > Peat...
TCTCGGTATTTCGCCGGGTGATTTCGCTTGCGCTGACAGCCACCGCCGGATCATCCGCCAACTGCTCCATTCGGCTGGCCAGCGTGGCGGAGTCTTTTTCAGGAAAACTCGGCAGCCCTTCATACTCTTGAAAGCAGCGGATATCAGTCACCAACATCGGCTTGCCCGTCGCCAATGTCGTGGAAATTGCGCCGGACGGAAAATTACGATCCAGGTATGGAAATACAAAACACAGGGTTTCGGCGAAAATTTCCTCCAGCAATGGATCGTCGTTCGCCAAATAGCCGGTGAAGATGACGTATGGTTCGAGCTTCCGTTCCGCCGTCAATTGCTTGAGCCACCCGATGTAAGTTCCGCCCTGACCGCCTCCCGGAAAGCTGCCCTTTCCAGTCTCGCCGCTGATGACCACCAGTTTGAGGTTCTTGCGATTACGTTGGTTGACCAGAACGTCCATCGCATAAATCCCGTATTCATAACCCTTGATCGGGAACGCAAAACCGAACAGCGTGAAAACTTTATCTGACGCCGCGACCCCGGCGTTCTTCTGAAGCAACCCGTTTCGCCGCATTTGGATATTTGACGCATAATTGCCTAGATGAATATAGCGGACTTTCGCATCCATATTTCGTGCCGAGATCACGCGCCGGAGGTTCTCCAGCCCAACCTTGCTTAAGATCACTATTCGCCTTGAGAGTTTGCCGACGGTGAGCAGGTGCATCCGCATATAAAGGCTGCCCAGAGGAAACAGCCATTTGAACTTTGCGAAATGCGGCAACGCTCCGGCGAGGTCATCAACATTGTAAGTCGAGTGAATCGTTGTGACGATTTTGTATCCTAACAACTTCGACCAGAACCAGAGGTAGGGATAATAAAACATTGCCGACAGCCCGACCAGCCTGTCGAACATGAAAAATTCGTGCTGGATGTGCAAAACGTCCGCTTTTTTGAACGGGGCGGCCAGCATATTTCCGGCAGTGATGTCCGCGATCGTGAACTCAATCTCCCCGGGCTTTTGAAATTCAGGGCGGAATACCTGGCGCGTGTATTCCGCAATTCCGTCCCGCTCTTTGCGCGTGGACGAAAGCACCAGAATTTTGAGCGGTTTGTCTTTCATGATTACTCCATTTGCTAAAACATCGCGCCATTCGGCTATGAGATGCAAATGCAGGCAATATCGTAGCCGCTTTGTGGAAATTCGCCAACAAAATGCCCATCCCTTTCCATTAGGCCGACAGACAATTAAACCGATATTCCACTTTTTCACATTCAGACAACCATCGTTGACCTCACAGAAAATCTCTATATTTTTGGATAAATAATGTTGCGGAACCGAAATGAAGAGAATCAATCGAAGAGACAAAACAGAACACTTCGCTTCGTTTTAGAAAATGAACAACCCGTGACAGGTCGTTCAGTCATTGACTCAAATGCCGCTTATGAATGAATCGGAGCAGGCTCCGTTAGTTACCGTCGCCCTCGTTTGCCACAATGATGGCAGATGGTTGCCGCGCTGCCTGGAATCATTGCGCGCACAGACCATGTTTGATCGTCTGGAAATAATCATCGCAGACAATGCCTCGCAAGATGGCACCGAAGAATTGGCGCGCAGCCTGATCGCGAACTGGCCCAACGCCCGCCTGCTGCCTACGGGTGGCGACAACGGGTTTGATGTGGCGTGCAACCGCGGAGCAAAGTTGGCGGCTGGCCGATACCTTTATTTCCCCAATCCAGACATTTGGCTGGAGCCGGATTGTCTGGAGCAGTTGTTTTTGACGGCTGAACGGGAAAATGCCGGTTGTGCCGGCGGCCTGATTCTGGAATACGAGGATGACACCGAGCAGGCGCGGGGGAGCGTCGGGTTCGACTTTTGCGGCTATCCGTTGGCACCGCACAGGAGCCGAATTCCAGAGCAACTTTGTTGTGTCAACGGATTCTTTTTCATTCGCAGAGACCTGTATGCCCGGCTGGGCGGGTTCGATGAAACATTCTTCATGTATGGTGAAGAGATGGATCTTTCATGGCGGGTTTGGATATCGGGAGAAAAAATCGTGCCGGCGCTTGCTGCGCGCGTGCATCATCGCGGGGCGGCCTCAGTCAATCCTGAAGGCGGGGTCAAAATTGTTGAGAACCGGACAAGCACCCAAAAGCGGTTTCTGGCAAACCGGAACGGCCTTTTGTTTGTCGCCAAGAACTGCGAGCATTTGCTGCTGCTCATGCTGCTGCCATGTGCCGCGCTCATTGTAGTGGAAGGATTGTTCGTCCTGCTGATGACGAGGAACACGGCGATTGCAAAAAAAATCAGTCTGGATGTATTTGCCGATTTCTGGCGTTTGCGCGGTCATATCTTTAAGGAACGGAAACGCATCCGTTCATTCCGCCGTCGTGGAGATTTCTGGATGCTGCGTTTTTTCCGGATGGGGTTTGGCCGGAGCCATGAAATCAAAGCCATCCTCAAACGCGGCTTTCCCAAGTTCAACCGTTCTTGATTTGACTTGTTTTTTGAACAAACATCCGTCAATCGCGTGATTATTTTCCTTCTGATGGAAACGCCGGATGCCGTCCAGTTTTGCCGCAGACCCCGTCCCAAATGCCCTTGAAAGCGGCACTCAATTTGACCAGACGCTCTTTTTCCAGGCAGGCGATTCGAACCAGTTCCAGCGGTATCCAGATGGAATGCCACAGGATCAAGAGCGGGAACTTGACCGCATACCTGCGACATACGATCACCCGGTTGCGGAGAATGTAATAATAACGCCAGGCGGTATGAATTCTGAACGAAAGCTGAAATCCCGGAAAGAGGCGGGTTTGTTTGGTTCCCAACTCGTGAATCAAAGCAACCTGCGTGGCGCTCAAAATTCTGAATGCATGCTTTTGCAATCGCAAACAAAAATCCACATCCACATAGTCAATGAAAAGAGCATCATCATAAAAACCCATTTTTGTGAAAACGCTTGATTTAATCAGGCTTCCTGAACTCATCGTCGCCATGACAAAGGAAAATTGCGGTTTGCCCGAATGTGCCGGCTTTGTTGCAGACGTGCCTTGCGCCGAATACTGGCCGGGAACAATCATTCCAATCTTTTCCGGCATGGGACAAGCGTTGTAGGCGTCGAATAGTTCTTCAAAATAATGTTCTGGAATGGCGGAGTCTTGATCAAACGTGGCAATCCACTGGCAGCCGGACTTCAGGGCGCAACGAATGCCAATGTTCAGCGCCGTGGCGATGCCGAGATTGGAGCCGTTGCGGATCAGCCGGACGCCCGGCAGGCTTCCCGCCATGTCCACAGTTTTTGCAGATACGCTGCCGGAACCGTTGTCCACTATGATGATGTCCGCAATCTGTTCGGACAGCTTGCGGAGGTTATCTAGGACGGTTGCGTCAGGTTGGTAGGTGACGACAACAGCCGAAACGGACAAACAATTATCACCGGGCGTTTTTGGGAGCATATTCAATTTTTGCAAATCAGAATTGTCAATTGGTCTTGCCCGGTGTCATGGCGCAATTGCTTGTTTCCACACAATGCAGATCAAGCTGCGAATGCCTCGGATGAAGTTAAATTAAATTTATGCCCGTTCTTTTGCACTTCGCCTTCTTTCACGCACATTACCTGCAGCCCACGCCAAATAATGCAAAAATACTCCTTGAAAATTTCGGCGAAGCCAAGATTATTATGGTTTGTTTGGCGGCAATCACATTTTACGATAGTGTCGGTAACGAATCAAAAACAATATAATCGCTGTTGATATAATGAACATTGCAAAGATCCCCAATAAAAGAATCAAGCTTGGCAAAGCTTTGAGGTCGCGCGGTTTTTTCGGCGCAATGGCGGCCGCATCTCGTCTTATGTTCCCGCCGAAAGCCGCCACTTTGCCGGTTTGCAGGGATTTAGTTGCGGGGCGCAGCGGTTTGGAAATAGGCGGCCCCAGCTTCGGATTCGGGCCAGATGGTTTTCTTCCGATTTATCCAGCAATTGCCAGGATGGACAATTGCAATTTCGGTTTCAACACGGTTTGGGAAGGTTCAATTTCAGAAGGACTCACCTTTCAATTTGATCCGCATAAGCCAAAAGGACGCCAATATGTGGCTGAAGCAACTGATTTGAAGATGGTTCCCGACAAGACTTATGATTTTGTCATTTCATGCCATGCCCTTGAACACACGGCAAACCCGCTCCGTGCGCTGAAGGAATGGGTTCGCATGCTCAAAAATGACGGCGGTGCCGTGCTCGTTTTACCTCACAAGGAAGAGAGCTTTGATCACCGGCGACCGGGGACCACTTTGCAGCACCTGATTGAAGATTTGCAAAAGAACACCGATGAAGATGATCTGACGCACATCCCTGAAGTCTTGGAACTCACTGATGTGGACAGAGATTGGGGGTTGCTGGATTTCAATGATTTAAAGCAGCGCAGCGAAAAAAATTTCCAGAACCGGTGCGTTCATCATCACGTTTTCAAAACGTCTTTGGTCGTTCAAATGTTTGATCATGTGGGAATGCAGGTTCTGTCGGCGGAATCCATCCGCCCTCACCATGCCATTGTCAGCGCCCGGAAACTTCCCGCTGGCGAAATTCCAAAAAATGAATCTTTCCTGTCTGCCAATGCTTCTTGGCGAAAGACAAGCCCGTTCAAAATTGATCGTGAATAACCTGAAGGGCGTTTATTTATGGCAGATTAACACGGCCTCTTCACCGCAGTTTAACTGCTTGTGCAAAAACAAAGCCTCGCGGTATTGAATGAAACAACTGCGAAGTGCGCGCATCATGTTTATTTCATAAACCGCCTGCGAACAGGTCATTTGCTTCCTGGCTTCACGAATTCCAAAACTGGCCCCAATGACAGCATCGGCGTTGGCGGCGGAACTTTTTACTTCTACCGTTCCAAACGAAGCTTGGCGGGCGCAATTGCCCAAGGCTTGAAGTGAAAAAATTTGAAGGTGACGCGGTGGCTCCAATCCCCTCCAGCAATCTTTGAAAAGAGAATGCCCCAAACTATGAACATTTGGAGTGGTTACAACTAATCGTCCACCAGGCTTCAAAACACGGTTTGCCTCGGACAGCAGGGCGACCGGTTCAGGCACATGTTCGATAACATGGTGCATGGTCACGGCATCAAAAGAATTGTCGGGAAAACGAGCGCCGGCCAAATCACTGTGCAACAATTCAAATCCATATTTGGCTTTTGCATTGGCAATTGCTTTGCCATCAAAATCCACTCCTGTGACTGACCAGCCTAACTGATGCATCCGGAATAAAAAACCACCAGTCCCACATCCGACGTCCAAAACCCGGCCCGGGTGCAGATCTTCCAGAAACATATGGAAAATCTGCCGTCTTTCTTGAGACAATCCCAAAACGCTTGATGGGAGCAATTTGGCAAATTCATAGGCACTTAAAAGAAATGACCTTGCTTTGGCGCGAAACCCTGAAACTGAAGCCCCTTCCTCGTGAGTGTAATAGTTCTCATATAGATATTGAAGGTCTGCTTCAATCGCCATTGGATCCAACCAACACAGGCCGCACTCGGCATTGGCACATCGTTTCATTTGCCATTTCCCGGGAGCCTTAAATAAATAATCCTCCAAACATTCATACAGCAAGTCGCCTTGACTGGCACAAATTGGGCAAAAAGGGCGATGGGTTGTTCGGATTTCCATTTGGGACGCGTTAAAGGAATTGTTATTTGTGAAAATCACAAAAAATTTACACAAGAGCGCAGTAAAGTCGAGCATCAAATGCGCCCGCCTCAGGCGACGGAAAAGACGGAGCTTTTACCACGCTAGTTCCGTCCTGCCAAAAACAAACGCAGGCGGCAGGTGATGTAGAATCCTCAAGATCGCCCACCGCCCGTTCACCCGATACCACACCGGGCAAATTGAAATCGTATTGGATAAATGGAATGGCACTCCAACCCCTCACCCCGTCTCTCCCATCGGATGGGATGGGTGTCCGAAGGACGGGTGAGGGCACGGTGGCCGTCCGCAAGGACTTACGTTGACATGATGGAGCCGTTGGCGGTCCAGTTGTTGGCCCCGGTGCTGCCGCCGATGGCACGCGCCCGCACGAGATACGTCGTGCCCGGCACAAGGTTCATCAGCACGATGCGCCGCGCCTGGGTGGACACGCACCATTCCAGCCACGTCTTGCCGCCGTCCGTGCTGACCTGCACCTGATACGTCTTGGCATTGGTCACCGGTTCCAGGCGCAGGAGCGCCTGCGTGGTGCCGTTGTTCAACAGGCTCACGATGGACGTGTCGTCCAGCGGGCTTGAACTGCGGTTGGTGCTGGCCGGCAAATAACCCGTGGCCAGCAGCATTTCAAGGTCGGTTCCAACCGTGTCTTCCACCACGTTGGCGTCCGCGTTCAAGGCATCGGTCAACGCCTCAAACGCCTTTTGCTTGGCCGCCGTTTCCACCTTGCCGCCCGTCTGCATTGCCGCCAGCTTGTCGCTGAGCGTATCCGTCAGCGCCGTGATGTCCTTGGGCGCGACTTTCAGGTTGGGGAACACCACCGGATCAAGGCTGGCTCCCACGTTGTAGCCGAATGGAACAATGTTCGCTGCGGAATATTTGTAAAAATTCCGCAACACTTTTAGCTGTGCTTTCATTTTTTTACTTTCTGGATTCTTCCACATTCAGACGCCCTGCAACATTCGCTGCCATGCAACGTCCTTGGCTGATACAAAAGCAGGCGTCATGCCAACATAATTACGCAACTCATTCATCCTGATATACTTGCATACACATAAATTGTCATCGTCAGGACAACATAAAGTGAGTTCTAAACTTTGAATGTTCGTTTTATTGGCTTTTTCAACAGCCAATTGTGACTGCGACGCTGAAACCGACCTTGTCCGGCGTCAATCAGGAGAAAAAATAAATTTTGCTCGGAAGCGGCTCATTAAAGAAACGTCCCGAACCATCCCGGTTTGCCAGTCCATCACCAACCAATGCCGATTGGCCAACAACTTTTGCCGGTTGGTCACCAACCTTTGCCGATTCGTCACCAACCTTTGCCGATTCGTCACCAACCTTTGCCGATTCGTCACGAACCTTTGCTTGTTGGTGTATAAAAAGAGCCAGTTTCAGCCCGAACGGCCTTCAAAGTGTCCAAACGTCCAACAAACCGCCTTGAAATTGGACAAATGCCGGTTTTGAACCATCACCTGTTGCGCCGGAACCGGATGAAGGCGGAATATCGCCGTCCGCCGGGCGCGCTGACATAAGCCGCCCGCTGGCGTCTGTTTTTAGCTTTCATGGCCAGTCCGGCCCGGACTTTCAGAATTTCAGCTTTGATTTTCCACCGCCGGGCGTAGCATTGCCGCACGGCTTTGCACTTGAAATCCACAGACAAGAAAAACCGGCTTCCTTTGAAGCGCTGGACAGACGAGGAAGACCAATTGCTGGGCACCATGCCCGATCAGAAACTGGCTCGTCGTATCAAGCGAACCCGGATGGCGGTTGGCTTGCGTCGCGCCCAAAGGGGCATCCCGCCCATGTGTCCCAAACACAAATTGTGGCGGCCCGTGGATGAAACAATTCTCGGAACCCGTCCGGACAGCCAAATCGCCCTGCTGCTGGGGCGGACGATTCACTCGGTCTTGCAACACCGGCGGCGACTGGGCATTCCAAACCGATGGTCCAAGAAAATCCAGCGGCCCTGGACGGTGACGGACGACCGGCTGCTGGGCACCGGTTCCGATCCTGAAATTGCCAAAATCCTGGGCCGCAGCACGACCGCCGTATGCCAACGGCGGCGGAAATTGGGGATCAAGGCCGCGCCCCATCCCAAGGCCTGGAGCGAAAAGGAACTCGCGCTGCTGGGCACGATGCCGGACAGCGAAGTTGCCCGCTTGACCAGACGCAACCCGGATGCCGTGAGCGCCATGCGCCTCAACCGGAACAAACCCTACATCAACCCGGCCCGTAAACCGTGGAGGAAAGAGGAACTGGCATTGCTGGGTAAAATGGCCGACCGGGAGGTGGCCCGCTGCACGGGCCGGACTGTGGGGACTGTCCGACAGGCGCGTTTCGAGCGAGGCATCACCTACGCACTGTCAAACCGCCGCCCGTGGACTGCGGAAGAAGACAGCTCGCTGGGCACCGCGCCCGACAAGGAAATCGCCCGGCGGCTCAACCGGTCTTTCAATGGCGTATTAACCCGGCGGCAAAGCTTGAAAATCCCCGCGTGGCGGCTGGAAGACTGATTCCAACTTTCCGATTTCCACTTTCTGCTTTTCCACGCCGTGGCACGGGCGTAACATCGCCGGACAGTCTGAAATCAGGAAAATGGGCTATGAAAGATTACGTTCTGAATAACAAACCGGAACCGGCTGCAAATGAAACGGTCTGGGCGTTTGACCAGAACCATCCTCTCCGCCTCGAACGGGGAGAGGACCGAGGTGAGGTGTCGAATCCTGGCCACCAAAAAACTGCCGTGCAGCGCGGCAACGAATTTGGGCATCCCTGCTCATCCCGGCGGAATTTGCCTTGCCCCGTGGGAGAGAGTGCTGCGCCTGCCTTCGTCGGCCTCGGTCCAGGGTTCTCCCACGGGGCGAAACCAAAACCGCCGCCGGTCGCCGCCGGATGTGGCGCACGCGGTTGGCACACAAGGCGCGTGAGCAATGGCTGGAAAAAGTCATGCATATGGTCGGCATCAAGAGGTGCTTCGAAAATCAAAAACGCGAAACTCGTCATCGGCGACCCGGAATTCAAGCCACTCGATAAGGAAATCAACTGGCTGAAATGACATGCAAAAGTTCCAGTGCCCTACTCGCTGGCAGGTCGCCTACTTGAAAATGGTGGCAACAGCATCGGGTTGGGTGTAATATTTCTTTCAGCAACCGTGATTTCAACAACCGAACAAGCAGACCAAAGTGCAATCCGGCATTCTAAACGCCCGGACAAAAGCGCGATTGCTCCAATTATTACACCCACAGCGCCGGGGGTGATAGATTTTTGCAGTGGCCTCGGGGGACTGTCGCTCGCCGCAAAAAGCCTCGGGCTTCAAGTCGTCGCAGGCGTGGATGTGAATCCGAGCGCACTGAAGACGTTCGCCAAAAATTTCCCCAATGCCATCGCGCTCGCCGGAAGTGTCCGGTCAATAACAATTCTTGAGCGGTGCGTGGTGCTGATGGAGCAATTTAGGGCCGCAAAGCAACCAGTAATATTTTTGTCAGGCCCGCCATGTCAGGGTTTTTCAGCAGCGGGATCACGCGACCCTGCTGACCGGCGAAATAAAATCTTGGTTGCCGTGGCACGGACCATTGCAATGCTTCAGCCCGATTGCGCTTTGATCGAGAATGTCTTGATGTTGCTGGCTGATAAGCATGGTGATCGAATTAAGAAATTTGAACGGGCAATCCAAGAAAGTGGCTATCACGTTACGCATATCGTGCTCGATGCATCGGAATTCGGTGTCCCACAAAAGCGTAAGCGCGCATTTTTTCTGGCGACCAAACAACCGTTGGACAAGCAGGCCGTAATGAAGCGGCTGGAGAGTTTTAAGACTGACTCTGTCAACGCAAGGCAAGCACTTCATGGTTTGCCTACACCCAGAGTCCGTCCTGATCGCTATAAAGACGAAATGGATGATGGCGCAGTTCATAACCATTTCGCCATGCAACATTCGGAGCGGGTAAAGAAAAAGATCGCCAAGATTGAACCGGGTAAAGGGCCAATGTCTTATCGCCGGCTGCACCCGACACGTTTGTCGAACACACTTTTTTCCGGACATCGGGCACCACCCGCGCATTTTGACGAGCCGCGCAGTATCACAGTTCGCGAGGCTGCACGATTGCAAGGTTTCCCGGATAGTTTTCGGGTTTATGGTGCATTCGCGAATCAAATGGAGCAAGTGACCAACGCCGTGCCGCCCCCACTTGCCAGCGTTGTTCTGCGCGTTTTGATGGAGTCTGCGCGGATTCTTCAACCCCAAAGATGAACAAGGACGAAACAAAGCTCGCTCAAAGCATCCGCAAGACAGGCGAAACGGGCAAGCCATTCGAAACCCCGCTCACAACGAATGAGCGGGTGCTTGCTCGTATTACCGAAGGCATCTACCGGCAGCCAGCTTCCGCTTTACGCGAACTCATATCCAACGCCTACGACGCAGACGCAAAGCAAGTCGTGATTCTCACGGATGCTCCGCGTTTTTCTTCAATCATTGTTCGTGACGATGGTCTTGGGTTATCACCGGAAACGCTCATTCATCTACTCAAGAACATCGGTGGCAGCGCAAAAAGAACCAAGGAAGGACAGGAGCT
>Ga0209483_1003522_pt1 | contig 10257 bp, 6 predicted proteins | sample NGEPerA_FD_184508 | JGI IMG/M metagenome (GOLD analysis project Ga0209483, IMG submission 184508) | Arctic peat soil microbial communities from the Barrow Environmental Observatory site, Barrow, Alaska, USA - NGEE PermafrostL2-A... | ecosystem: Environmental > Terrestrial > Soil > Wetlands > Peat...
ACAACGACGCCGCAGTTATGTACGCCTCTTGCGGTGACACCACACACTGCATGCTGGTGCCCGTAGCCTTCCCGTCGAAGGTCCCTTACGAGATTGCAACCACGTCGAACGCCGGCGTGTCCTGGCAAGTGTCGAGCCCCCCGGCCGGATGGCAGAACATGCCCACGGCAGTTTCGTGCGCCAATGCCAACGACTGCTGGATCGCCATGTCGACCTACGACAACCACAGCCCGAACGGTGTTTATAGCCAGGCCGCCATTGAAGCAACCAACGACGGCGGGACCACCTGGTCGTCGGTGGCACTACCCACGACCACGCCGCCGATTGGCGATGTGGTCGCACTCGGTTGCCCACAGTCGGGCGACGGCTGCATGGGGATAGGGAACCTCGAAGACCACTTTCTTCCCCCGTCAGGTCCGACATCGCCCACGGTCCCACTCTCGGTTCCGCAGGTAATCTCGAACCTACCCGGAGCGGATCAGAGCCGGTAAGCGGATCTAATGACGTAGTCATCAGGTGTCGTCAGTTGGATCGCAAATCTACTGCCTGAAAGTGAATGGCTCGTCGAAGTGAAGGAGGTGGAAGTACATCATGCGCACAAGCGCTATCTACGGTCGGTCGACGAATCGTGGTCGGCGGCTCGGGGCCGTGCTGTTCAGGTTCGCGCCCAGTACAACGGCCTCAGCGACGAGCGGCAAAGGGGCCGCCGGCGCTGCGGATGCACCGAAGTGCATCCGGCGATCTCGCATGCGACGGATCCTCAGGGTTGCCGCGTTTGGCCTGCTTCTTAGTCTTGGGATCGCTCAATGGTTGCCTCAGCCAGCGTCGTCAGCCGCGTCGCCCACAACGACCCCGCCGGCAGGACTTCCACTTTCACTGGAGTCCTTCGACTTTTCCAACCCGACTTCCGGTTTCGGCGTCTTTACCAGTGAGTCTCCCAGCGGTAAATCGTGTTCGGACCTCGTAGGTACGTCAACGGACGGTGGTGCCATCTTCAAATCGCTCGCCACGGCAATGACGTGGAATTGCGCCAACAGTGACTTCAGTTCCACGCTTACGACCGACAGTTACGGCGACGTGTTCCTTTACGGTCCGCAACTCTTCGTAAGCCACGACGACGCCAAAACGTGGGCAAAGAGTCCTCAACCTGGATTGGTTCTCGACGTGAAGGCAATCGGTCGCTCGATTTGGATTGTCGTTTCCACGTGCACGAGTGTCGAAACGGTCGCCAACAAGCCTTGTCCGGTGCACCTTCGTGAGTCGAGCGATGGGGGGCGCACCTGGGGGTCCTCGATTGAAAGCCCTAAAGGCAACAGCGGAGGGACTGCCTATGGAGCGCACGGGCAGACCTACTTGATTCGCGTCAGTCGATCGAGCGCCTATCTGATGATGGCACCACCCTTCAACACCAGCGGTGGTCCGAGCGTGGTTCCGCTTTGGTTTACGTCCGACGGAGGCCATTCGTGGTCAGGTCGCCGAGTGCCTTGTCACATTGCAGCACTATCAGCGGTTCTCGCGGTCGCGCCGGACGGAACACTGATGGCGGTGTGCGCCTCGGGTCCGAGCGCCGGCGGTCAGAGAAAATCAGTGCTCGAATCGAATGATGGCGGTCGCACGTGGGACCTGAAGACCGGTTCGAACATTGATAACGGATACCTCGGAGCCGTCGACTTGGTCACCAGCCGGGAAGCATTCTTGGTTGGCGCTCGGAGTTCGCTGCTGGTCACGCACGATGGCGGTGCCAACTGGAAGCCCGTGCAACCACTAATTGGCGGTTCAGACGGTGGTACTTCTGAAGTGCGGTTCTTCAACATTGATCGCGGCATCGTGTTGGGCAACGACCAGTACAACGACGAGAAATTGACGCTTTGGAGCACAACTGATGGCGGTAAGCACTGGAGTTCGATTGTGTCACGGGTCGACTCCTCGGTACACACTGTCAACGCTAAGACGGCGTTGCAATCGACACCGATTCCACTGTTACTCACTGGAGTCGCCGGCACGCCGTTTACGTTCGTTGTGAATGCGAAGGGTGAGGATTGTGCGAGCAGTGGGTGCTTCAATCTACAACGGACGAGCGACAACGGGGCTAACTTCACGACACTCCACCTGCCGCCGATCTCCTCGGCTAAGGGAAGTTCCCTCGGCAACCTCAGTCAACTGATCTTCGCCAACTCGATGGACGGATACGCCAGCCTCGACGAAGCAAATTCATTTGCCTGGTACGCGACTACCGACGGAGCCCAGTCTTGGCATCGTGTAAGCGTTGCCCCCGGTGAATCGCTACTGCAGCTCGCCCCGACTCATCACGAATTGTATGCCGTCATCGCCCAATGTACGAAGAAGTACACGTGCACCGACTACCGAATCGCTCGATCGCCGCTCACCGCCAATAAGTGGATCATTGAGTCGTTACCAAACCCTCTTTCCAAGGGCGACTTTGCCTTGGGTGTCTACGACTCGAACGTCTGGGCAAATCTCCAGGGTCCTCGGGTGCCGCTGCTGTTCACCTCCGACGACGAAGGTCGAACCTTTATTCAACTGTCGGCGTCGCCCCTTGCCAGCGTGTCGGGCTGCAACTTGACACCGACGTCGTCGACTTCTCTGTGGGCCGAGTGCCCGACCGGGATGCTCGTCTCCTTCTTCCACTCAAGCGACGCCGGCGTTCATTGGAGCAGTATCTCCCGATATGAGTACGCCGGCACCGGTGGCGGAGCTTTCGACCCCGTGTCAAGTTCTCTTGCTTACCTCAACTTTGGGCCTTACACCACACGGGTCAAGGACCTCTATGCCATCACCAACTCGGGGCACAAGATGACAGCAGTAGGGAATCTCGCCTGTACTTCGAACAATTACCTCGTCTTCTCCGACGCGGACCACGGCTTGGCCATCTGCCAAAAGAACGGCACGGTCACGTCCACGTATCTTCTCCGAACGTCCGATGGAGGAAGGGATTGGACCAAGGTAAATCTGTCCTAGAGGTCGCGGGCCCGACACGAACCCCGTCGCCCCATCCAGTTAACGTCGTGTAGATCAAGGAACATGAAGCGATGGCGGAGTCCAACCCAGCAGACGACGCAGAACGCAACACAATTATGGCGCGTTCACTTCTTAGTCCCAAATCGCTACGCCAGAATCCAACTCGAAGAATTCGAGTCGGTCTGGATTAACTGTGAATGTGAACTGGTCCCCGGCGTGGACCACGTTCCTCGGTTCGATACGCGCAACACAAACATCTTCCTGCGTGGTCTTTGCTGACACATCCTCACCGTCAATGCGAACCGTCGTTCCTTCAGGAACCACGACCTTGGCATCAGTTCGAAAGTGAACAAGGATCTCTGATCCAAGAGCCTCGACGAGTTCCACGTTGCCCTTGAAAGTCACGCCGGGACGCTCGTCGCTGGCCGCGGGGAGGTCTTCGGGGCGAATTCCCACGACGATCGTTTGTCCAACGGATCGTTGAAGGGCCGGATGTCGTTTCACAATGCCCTCTGAAAGCGCTATGGCTTGGCTACCAAGGACGACCGAACGACAGTCTGACGAGAGCTGCGCTTCAAAGAGATTCATCGCGGGTGAGCCGATGAATCCGGCCACGAACATGTTGGCCGGTCGATCGTAAAGGACCTGGGGCGTGTCGCATTGTTGCAGTGCTCCGTCTCTAAGCACCGCGACTCGATGGCCCAATGTCATAGCTTCGGTCTGGTCGTGGGTCACGTATATCGTCGCGACCCCAATCCTTGATTGAACTCGGGAAATCTCCGCACGAAGTTGCACGCGCAGTTTGGCGTCGAGATTGGAGAGTGGTTCATCCATCAGGAACACGCTCGGCTCACGCACGATCGCTCGACCCATCGCGACGCGTTGGCGTTGCCCTCCCGAGAGTCGGGTCGGCTTGCGGTCGAGCCACGGTGTGATGCCGAGCACTTCCGCGGCGGCGCGCACTCGTCGATCGACTTCCGCTTTGGGCACCTTGCGCATTCGGAGGGCGAATCCGATGTTCTGGGCCACGGTCATCTGAGGGTAAAGCGCATAACTCTGGAAGACCATGGCCACGTCACGATCTCGCGGTGCGATGTCGTTCATCACGGCGGCGCCGAAGCGCACGGTACCCGACGTAATGTTCTCCAGCCCGGCAATCATTCGCAGCACGGTCGTCTTGCCACAACCAGATGGCCCGACGACCACCATGAACTCACCGTCGGCAATCTCGAGGTCGAGACCATTCACCGCTTCATAGCCGTTCGAGTAGATCTTGGTGACCTTCTCAAGACTCACTGACGACATTAACTCTCCCCTATTCCAAAACGAACCACCGACCATCCGTCGACGATCGGCACCGTGCACGTGAGTGCTCGACCTTCCCGATGGACGACTTCGTGAGTTTCAACGGCGACGAATCGATCGCCGTCGGCGCCGAGTACGGCCGCATCGGCGCTCCACATCTTGGGCGAGTCGACGAGAACGGTGATGACCGCTTCGCGACCGTTTCCGGCTGAGCTCGTGTGACGCCACGATCCTTCGGTGGCCCCAGAAAGGTCAATAACACCCACCACCACTGAGTTCTCACGACGACGTACGCGTACAAAGAGGGTGCCTCCGAGCGGTTCGGGGCTAGTAGCACCTGACCACGTCACAGCGACCGACGCGTTCTCGTCATCCAGTTCGTACCAGCTGGTATCGACGCCGTATCGAAAGAGGTCGCGACAACGAAGGGCGAAACGGTGCCATTGGAGCACGACGTCGACCTCGTCTTCATGCAATTTCTCGTGCTCGACGTAGTAGGGATGACAGAGGACGCCGAAGTCGTCGCCCCACATAAGAACCCCGGCGCCCAACGACGTGACGATCGCTTCGCTTAGGACCGTTGTTCGCAGCGCCGCGCTTCGTTCGCCGCCCCACACCGGGGGGTAGATCGCGAGGGTGTCTCCCTGCGTCGGCGCGTCGCCAGCACTTCGTCCCAACAGCCCTTCGAGGTGACGCCATTTGTCGTTCGGCGGCCACACCTCGACATACCGAAATCCCGGCAGTGTCGGCGGGTCGAAATCCCGAGGGACACCGTTCACCTGGTTGAAGCTGATGACGTCATTCGGTCGCGCGACGCGAACAGCCCGAACGAAGCTCTCGTAGCCGTCGTCGATTCCAACGACCGTTCCGTTGGTGTCAAGGGGCATTCGTGGATAACCGTACGTGTCGAGGTGAAGTCCGTCAAATCCGATGGCGTCGAGCGCTCGCCCGTAAACATCGATCCAGTGAGTCTGCCAATCGACGTTTGCTGGGTTCATGATCTGCAACAGGTTCCCTAGCGATTCGGGGGCTCCGTCATTGCGATACAACAACCATGACGAGTGCTCATCAGCGAACGGCTCGTCGGATGCGCAGACTGGGGCGTAGGCCTGGGCGACCGCACCGTTCTCACGAATGCCCTTGACGAGTTGGAGAAGTGAGGGCAGCTCGATCGGTCGCTTGAGAGGATCTTGGTACTTGTCCGTTTCGGCCAGGGGCTGTGAATACCGCTCCATCCAGTCATAGACCTGAACAACGGTGCAGCGGAGTTGTCGCAACCATGAGAGCACGGCCGGTGTGCTGGCAGAGTCAAACGAGGTCGCGAAACCAACGATCGGATCATCTCCCGGATTGGCTCGAACGCTCACGAAATCATCCGCCAACACAACTCCCTCCGCGGAACGTGCTTCGATCGTGTGCGTTCCAACGGGGAGATCCGGGAGTCGCGCTGAGGTGCCCGAAATCGTTCCGACAAAGGTCTTGCCGAATGCGGTGCAGGCGAGGACATTGGTGGTTCCGGCGGGCAGACCGTCCACGACAACGTCGACGCCCAGCACGACTGCACTGGGCAGAAACCCGAACGTCGTCGTACTCATCGGCACACTCTCATAAGAACGGGCACAATCGTTTCGAACATCAGCGAATACCGCCGAGTGAGACGCCGCGTTGGAACGAACGCTGCGATATTAAGAAGACCACCAGACTAGGAATCGTCGCGATCACAGAGGCCGCGAACAACGGACCCCACTGGGTGGTGTGTTCGCCGATGAAAAAGTTCAGTGCGATGGGAAGAGTCCTATGCGTCGGCGAATTGATCAACGTTAGGGCGATGACGAACTCCTCCCAGGCGAAATTGAACGTGAACATCGCGACGACCGCCAAGGCCGGCACCGACAAAGGCGCAATCAGTCGGGTCAGTACGCGAATCGTGCGCGCACCGTCGAGTCGGAATGACTCTTCGAGCTCTTTGGGCACAGCCTCGAAGAATCCTCGCAACAAGAAAATGGAGAACGGCAGGTTCTCACTGGCGTAGATCAAGATCAATCCGAACAATGAGTCCGTCAGGTGGAGCTTCAACACCAGCAGGTACTGAGGGATTATCAATTCCACGCTGGGCACGGCCAAGGCCGCCAGGAAAGCATAGAAAATGACTTCCTTGAAACGAAAGTTGTAGCGAGCGAAGGCGAAGGCCGCGAGCGACGCCAGCACGACCGTTATCAGAACGGTTCCCAAGGCGACTTCCATGCTGTTGAAGAAGTAGCGACCGAAACTGTTCTCTGACCACGCCTGCACGTAATTGATCACCGTCGGACGAGTGGGTACCAAGACAGGATGTGACGTGAGAATGTCGCCGGTCGGCTGAAACGACAGCGACACCATGTACAGCAGGGGAAATATCGAAATGGCGCCGAAAATGCACGCCATGACGAGACGGGTCTTCTTCCACGTTCGGATCCCGAAGAGTCCGGGCTGTGAATCCTTGACCCGGCGCCGACGAGCACGCGCCGGTGTGGGTGCGTGCAGCTCATCCTTGAAAGTGAGACTCACGACCGATCACCACTTCGAAGAACTCGAATCTGAAGGATGCTCAGACCGACGACGGCAACTGCCATGACTGATGCAATCGCCGCCGCGTAGCTGAAGGAGAAGAACGTGAAGGCCTGTTGATAGGCGTAGGTGAAGAGGGTCTGCGTCGAGCCGTAGGGCCCGCCGCTCGTCAGAATGAACACTTGCGTGAAGACCTGACTCGCACCGATGACCAGGATGACGAGAACGAAGACAATTGTTGGGCGGATGTTCGGTATGACAACGTGGCGCCACACCGCCAGCTCCTTGGCTCCGTCGACACGCCCGGCTTCGACCAGGTCTCGCGGAACACCGTCGAGTGCCGCGAGGAACATAATGAACGACCAGCCGACGCCCTTCCAGATGCTGATCAACCAGATGACAGCGTTGCCGGTCCAGGTCTGGGCCAACCAGTCGATGTGCACGGTGTGTCCCGCAAAAAACGAAATGACGGCGTTGGCCACGCCACCTTGGTCAGCGAAGATATAGGCGAAAATGTAGGCGACGACGACCCACGACGTGATGACGGGAATAAATATCAGTGCCCGCCAGAAGCCGCGGCCGGGCAGACGATCGGTCAATAATGCGGCTGCGAAGAGACCGAGACCCATTTGGATCGGCACGGTGATGACGAGAAAGAGCAAGGTGTTCCACGCCGCGGTTCGGATGGCCGGGTCTCTGAAGATATGAGAGTAGTTGGACCAGCCCACGAAGGGATTGGCGACGCCGGGAAAGATGTGCCAGTTGTAGAAGCTGATATCAAACTGGCGAAAGATCGGATAGGCGATGAAGAGCACATACAAGAACGCCGCAGGTGCCAACAGCAAGTAGGGCGTGGCGCCTCGAAGCGCGCGTCGCCTCCGACGCGAAGCAGCGCCCGGCGGATTGCCCGCCGGGCGCTGTTCGAGAACTACAGATGCCACTAACTACCTGCGAGGGCGGTGTTCCCCTGCTGCGCTGCGGTCGAGAGACCAGCGGCGACCGTGACGGTACCGGCCAAAATCTGCTGCAGTTCGTTCGACCAGTCGGAGTCGAGCTGGCTGTAGCCGGGACTGTTCGCACGGATGCGAGCCGTCAGCAACTGCTTGGCGAAGACGGCGTAGTACGGCGTGGCCTTGACTTCTAGGGCCGAGTCCGACTTAATCGCCGACATGTCACCATTCTTGGCCATCTCCAGCTGCGCAAACGGCGAGTCCAAGAACTCAGCAAACTTTTCCGCGTCAGCTATGTGGTGTCCATCACGGGCGACGACAGTGTCTTCACCACCGACGGTCGAGACCGAACCACCGGCACCACTCGGGAAGGCCGCGATGCCGTAGGACGGCACCGGGCTCAGGCCGGCGTAGGTCGGAACGGCCCAAGGACCGTCGATGTACATCGCGTATTCACCCTTCGGGAATCCGGACTCACCAGAGACGGCGCTCGCGCCACCCTGGAAGTCGCTACCGATGTCGCCGGCCTTCAAGAGGTTGACGAGCGTCTGAACGGCGGTGATCGTTGCGGCACTGTCAATGTGGCCAGTGGCCTGCGTGTAATTGGAGTTGGTGAACGATCCACCCATGCTCCAAACATAGGGCGCGGTGTTCCAAATGTCAGTTCCGTCAACGCCAAGGCCATACTGCTGCTTGGAGGGAACGGTCAACGTCGCCGCGTCGGCCAGCATCTGGTTGATGGTCGTCGGAGGGCCGGAGATTCCGGCCGCCGCGAAGTCCGCCTTATTCCAGTAAAGGGCCTGGGTGTTGGTGTCATCGGGGAAGGCGTAGAACTTTCCGCCCACTTCCGTGGTCGTCAAAGGACCAGGCAGTGACTCTTTCCGGATCGCCGCGAACGCCTTGAGCTTCGTGACGTTCTCGATGATGCCTTCCTGGGCCAACTGGGCCACCCACCCAATGTCCGAGCGCATCACGTCCGGTGGATTTCCGGCCGCCGACGTCGTGATGAATTTGTTCAATAGGTCGGAGTACGGGTAGATCACTGAATTCACCTTGATTCCCGGGTTCAACTTCTCGAACCGTGGAATGATGACCTTCGCGATCGTCGATGCTTCCTTGTCCGCCGTGTTATACGTGCTCCAGAACTGCAAAGTCACTATCTTGTGTTTCGTCGCGGCCGATGCGCCGTTGGTGCTTAGCCCAACGATCGCGCCACTGCCGATGAGAGCGAGGCTCGCGACAAAGAGAGGCACTCTCGACGCGAACTTTCTCCCAATTACATGCTTGCTACTCATAAGCATTTTCTCCTATTTGGTTGTTGATCGGACCATTTGGTCCTTTTATTCAGTTGTGTGTTGCAAAACGCTTGGACCCCATCGCCGCGGTCCTACTGCTCTTCCCCCTCACCTTTCTGTTCTTGAATCGTTGGTGGCCCTCCCCAACGCGAATGCAATTTGGACGACGGAGTCGGTGTGAGATTCATCGCTGACCTTCATTAACGTCGGCTGCCAGGTGAAAAGCGGCGTGCTCGACATCCGCTTCATCAATGGCGAGCAAGAGCACTACGTACATCGCATAGGACCACGTGAGATCCTTGGCCGGATGTCCCCATCGTTCGACCCATAGGTCGTAGTGCTGTGAGTCGCGAGCGTCACCGCCGTACTGCTCGCCCAACAAGCCGTCAGCATCAAATTTTGCGGCCACCCACGCCAAGCAGCGCTTCGCCTTCTCAAGGTCACCCGTGGCAACGGCGTGCCAGCCAAGTGACGCCGTGAGAACGGGCCAAGCGCCGCTGCCGAAGTACACGTCAGTGGAATAGCGACGGATCCCCCCGCCAAGAGATAACCGATCTTCGATCGTTGCGACGGTTTCCACAAAAGTCTTGTCGCCCGCGTCAACTGCTCCGAATGGAGCAAGTAGCCAAAGTTCGCTCGCGTCGACGTCGCTGTTCTCGCTGGATTTCACGTACACGCCGTTGATGACGGCCTCGCGAAGTCGACTCTTCACGACTGACGCAGACTCAAGAAGACTGAGGTCGTCGAGAAGTCTTGCTGCCGTAGTTAGGCCGCCGTAAACGCAGGCGAGCGTCGACGTGTGCACGGCACTTCCGTTCTCCTCCCACACGTCGTAGCAGGGGGTGAGTGCAAATGTTGCGAGATAACGAGCCGCCCGGGCGACCGAACTGCGCAATGCCTTCGGCAATGTCGCTTGATTCGATTCGATGAGGTGCTGTCCAAGAGACCACAGCCACGTGCCGTACCCGTCAATTTGGAAATTCGGCCAGTCGTCAATGACCGACGTTCCGTCGAGAGCGAAACGCGCTGGCGGCATGATCGAGGGATCGAGCAGTTCGCCACTACCCATCTTGTCAATGACATCGTCGATGATTCCGCTAATACCGCCGATGGCATCATTCACCCATGCGTGATAGCGCGCCGACGCTTTGTATTCTCCGGCGCGGTCGAGGGCGTAGGCG
>Ga0209483_1003530_pt1 | contig 10246 bp, 9 predicted proteins | sample NGEPerA_FD_184508 | JGI IMG/M metagenome (GOLD analysis project Ga0209483, IMG submission 184508) | Arctic peat soil microbial communities from the Barrow Environmental Observatory site, Barrow, Alaska, USA - NGEE PermafrostL2-A... | ecosystem: Environmental > Terrestrial > Soil > Wetlands > Peat...
GGGTAGTTGTTGCCATAATCTTCAAGGGTTGGTCCATTGGCTGGGCGGTGCTCGCTCTGTTTGCACTCCTCACCGGATTCGGCAGTCTCTATGAGGCGCTCAAGGTCACCGAAGACTAGCTTTTGCCAGGCCGACCGGCCGGATATCGTCGGCGCACCGGCCTTGTTTGACGGAGCCAGTCCGAGATTCAGGACGAAAACCATTCACCGCGGAGTCGATCAATGGCGGACGATATCGATAAGCCATGGACAGTGCACGAACTCGCGACTTCGAATGCTTCTCTCTCCGAAATCGCAGCACGGCTGGCCGAAGCGGAAGCCAAGGCGGGCACGAACCCAACGGAGCCTGCACCTCTGTCGCCCATCAACAAGATCACTTGGGCGCAAGTTGGACGGGTAACCGAACCGGGCCGTTATATTTTCAGGTTTGGATGGCTAACGATTGCTGCGGAGGATTTAGCCGTGTGGGAGCAATATCCGAACGCGGTGTTCACCCTCTTTAGAACGGCGACGGTGACAGGAGAAGCCGGAGAAGAATTTCGTCTAGGCACATTCGAACTGCGAGAAAATATCTCGCTAAGCGAAAAGTGAAACGCCAAGCAGATTAACCTTCGGAACGCAGTGCCCGGGCGCCTAACGAGCGCCTTCGGGCGGTCTTTTTTGTTTGACGGTCGCCAATCTATCGCGGCGCGATCAGGTCGGGTATGAGATTCGGATGCTTTACAAACTCATAGGCCTCGCTGCGTGGGGCCTTCTCGCCTTCATCGCTTACGCAACGATCTCGCCGATCCAAGACAGGCCGACATTGGCCACGTCGACAGGTTTTGAACATCTCGCCGCGTTTGCGGTTCTCGGCGCACTGTTTACCCTAGCCTATCCCCGGCAAGTCGTCCTCGTGTGTCTGATCGTTCTTGGCAGCGCCGTGTTGCTAGAGATTCTGCAGCTGCTGACACCTGATCGCCATGCTCGAATTCTAGATGCAATCGAGAAAATGGCGGGTGGTATAGTAGGCATCGCGGTCGGCCAGGCAGTCCTCTGTTTCAGTCGCACTACCAGCTGGTTCCAGAATTAACCCGCAGCGCCAACGTCAAGCTTAATGAGCGACATTGGTTGAAGCCGGTCGAGCCGCCGCTATCGTGGCTGCATCGCGCGGTGGCCGCTTGACCCCAAGTTCGGCCTTCGACCCTACTGCGCGACAGGGCCGTCGGCGCTTAAGCCCCGTCGGCGGTCCCGCCTATTTACCGCTCCGCACACGCGCCAGTTTGCGGCGCTCGGCAGTCAGCGCAACGGCGGCGCCGATGACGACCAGAGCCAGCGTCGCGCTCAAGCTCCCGGGTGCGATGCAGTTGATACAGGTGCCGATGATTGCCGGTGCTTCGTACAGGGTGCGACCTTTCGAGAAATCCCCGACCTTCTAAATGGCGCGGACTTCCCCGGAGTCAACCCTCTATCTTTCGGCACGGAAGGAATCCAGGTTAACGGTGATTTGTAGGAGCTGGAGCAGAAAATCGAGGCTCCATCCTGCGCGTTTTTTCGGCGTGTCTTGATGCTGCCCCTGGATTTGTGGTTACGGATCAGATCGAGAGCAAATCGGCGGATATACGCTCCTTGAGCAGGCCTCAAAACTGCCGCCGGGAAATGAACGTGACGACTTGATGCGTAAGGCGCGCCGGTTAGAGGCCGCCTCCAATTTCAACGAGTGGGTATCATCGCCCGGACTAGCGCCGCCGAAGTAGCATATGACGCGCCGATATTGGATCGTGGCCATCATACTGGCGATCTGCGTCGCAGGTTATATCTGGACGCTCCGATAAGGCCACTGCAGGCCAAAAGGAGATGCTTCTGCCGATCGAGGGGAAAAAGCCCGCGGCAAAAAGGCAGCGAAGCCCGAGCGGTCGACTGGGCGACGGAAGGCCGGATAGCCCTCCCCTTCCAAGTCTGCTATTTGGTGCCGTCGAAATATATTTTCGACTGTTGTTTTGGGTGCCTAGACAGTGCCTAAGAGATTGGGCGACCGGCTAACCCATTGAAAAGACTTACGCGCTCGTAGCTCAGCTGGATAGAGCATCGGACTTCGAATCCGTCAACGACGATTGGGACCAGACCAGCGGACAGCCACTAAGGTCCGCGGCTCAGATGATCCGCACCATGAGGCCGCACAGATGACCGCAACGACCAAATGCTGTAACGTCAAAATAGTTCTTGCCATGCGGCTGTCATCCATCGATGCACAGGTGTGGTAGCAATTTTTCGCATCATCGCAGTTTGTTGCACAATGTTGCACACGAACGGCGCAACAGATCGATCACCGGTGCCGAAGCTCGACGCATGAGTTTGGAGGCGTAACAAGCCTAGCAACCGGTGTTCAGATTAGTGTGACGCCGCCCTTTAGAGATAGCTCTGCTGGCAGCGTTCTTTCACCGGCTTGAAACACTGGAACATAGGCATAAGCGCGATGTTGCTGGGTGCGCTGCAAACCCGAGCTTGAAATCGATGATCGCGCGCATGGTGGATGTTCCGGCATTTTGTCATTCCGTCAGCGCCTTGCAAATCGCGGCAGGTTCTAACATTAGCCAAACGACTATCCATTATAGATCTCAAGTGTCTGGAATGCGCTGACCTACAATCGACTCGAATTTGTCAACAGACCGGCAAGAGCCAAGCGCATACTCCAAGCTGAAAGAGTTCAGGGGTACGACCTCTGCTCACCACGCCAATGCGTCGTCATCTGCACTCAGCCGAACGGTAGGCAGCGCATCGGGGCCTACCAATGGGCGACCGACGTTTTGTCATTTCGTCATTTTGTCAGATAGCGGACCGAGGAGAGGTCGCTCTTCGGAGTTTCGTCATTTCGTCAAGCGCGGAGTTGTCACGCAGCCGCATCCAGCAAGCAGACATCGCGACGAACGGCTATGCGGACCGAACGCCGAGGGGTCATGTAAGATCCCGTAGATCATGCGACCGTTATCACCCTCGTAGGCTGAGATACGCGGCGTTAGCGCCGGCTCAAAGCTGCAGTTGGCTGTCGACGTACTGACTGAAATCGGGCTTTGCTTAGGTTCTGAAGCTGCATTTGTGGGGGGTCGCGGGACCAATCGGTAATCGCGCGCCTGTAGATCGGATGCCGCCCACAAGCTGTGGGTCCCAAACAGCATGAGCATCATCATGGCGAAAAAGCACACCACGACCAAGAAGGCCGATTCCGCGCCGAGTGAGGAAGGCGACAGCAAGAACTGGCCGGAAGCCGTGCGCCAGATAATCCAGCACATATTCGCGCGGTGTAATATCGACCTGGACGTCGCCCCATTCCTCGGTCGGGATTTCGGCGAGGCGGCGTTCCATCAACGCCTCGCCGGTCGAAACGATCTGGATCACGGCGGCATGATCGTCCCCGAGATCGCGCTCGACGGATGTCGCTGACGAAGCTCGCCGACATTGCCAGGCGCGTAGCAGATGGCACTTATCGCTTCCGGCCAGTCCGCCGGGTTTACATCCGGAAGGGCAACGGCAAGACACGACCGCTGGGAATTCCCACGGTGGAAGACCGGCTCGTTCAGGAGGCGGTCAGGATCATCCTCGAAGCAATCTATTAACCTGTGTTCCTCGATGAGTCGCATGGGTTCCGCCCGAGGAGGTCCTGTCACACCGCTCTAAACCTCATCAAGAAGACCTGGACGGGTTGCAAGTGGCTGATCGAAGTGGACGTGCGTGGGTTCTTTGACAACATCGACCATGACGTTCTGCTCACGCTTCTCAAGAAGCGGATCGATGATGATAGATTCATCGGTCTGATCGAAGGAATGCTGAAAGCAGGCTACATGGAAGATTGGGTCCTTGGACGCACGTACAGCGGCACGCCGCAGGGCGGAGTAGTATCGCCCTTGCTCGCCAACATCTATCTGCACGAGCTGGACCAGCACATGCAGAAAATGAAGGCGGGATTCGATAGAGGCCGCGACCGACGCGCATTCCCGCCGTACGCGGCGCTGCAAAGGCGCGTCCTTGGTCTCCGCCGGAAGATTGAGCGGCCGCGCGCCGACGGCGCGGAGCTGGCCGAGATCAATGCCGCATTGGCAGAGATCAAAGCCATCAACAAGGAGAGATGGAAAGTGCCTTCCGTCGATCCCATGGACCCCAACTTCAAAAGGCTCCGCTACTGTCGATACGCCGACGACTTCCTGATCGGCATCATCGGCAGCAAGGCGGAGGCTCGCGAAGCCATGGCCTCTGTCGAACGATTCTTGAGGGAGACGCTGAAGCTCGCGATCTCGCCCGAGAAGAGTGGGATTCAGGCCGCTTCAAAGGGAGTGACCTTCCTCGGTTACCGTATCGCAGCGTACACGTCCTACGGGGGTGGACGAAGGTCCAACCGCAAGGGACCGGCAGGACGGACATGGCGTATCACGCGCCGGCCGACTACCGGTAATATTAGCCTACGTGTGCCGCGAAAGCGGATAACCGAATTCTGCAAACGACACGGCTATGGCGATCTCGCCAGGAAGACCGGCCGTGCCCGTGAGCAGTTCTTGGTCACCAGCGACACTGCGACCGTGCTCGCCTATAACTCAGAGTTCCGTGGTTTTGCGAACTATTACTCGTTTGCCGATGACAACAAACGCGCCTTGGGAGTGTTGGAGCTTGTTGTGTTCCGCAGCCTCATCAAGACGCTGGCGTTGCGACATCGAACGACGAGGGCGCGGATCATGGCCCGTCTGTGGAAAGGCACGGACTACGAGGTCACTTCTGTAGTCCGGGGCAAGCTTCGCACAATCAAACTGTGGAGACCGAAGCACCTCACGCGAACCTTTTGGATAAGTCCAGTAATTGACGATGTCACAAGGGGTGCGTGGTGGATCAGGAACTCGAATGACCTAATCGACCGGCTGAATGCTCGCCGATGCGAAGCATGCGGCGGCACGACGGGGCCGTTCGAGATGCATCACCTCCGCCGTGTTCGAGACCTGCGAAGTGGGTCGCTGATAGTCTGGAAACGATCTGGCTGGCGGCGCAAGACCATCGTCTTGTGCCCGTCGTGTCGGGCTACCGTTTCCGGTCGAGAGCACTCGCATATGGAAAGCCGTGTGCATCGCAAAGGTGCATGCACGGTTTGGAGGGAGGCGTAGGAACATCCTCCACGGAGGTGTTCCACGCCTACCCTACGGAGACAGACATTCCGCGCCTTCGCGGCGATCGGCTGGCTCGGTGAGCAGCAAGCGAATGGAGCCCGGTCGGCAGGGTGGACGCGCAAATTATCATATTGAAAAGATAATGATTTTTGTCTATTTTTGACTATGAAGCTCATGGTCTCGTATCTTTCTATTGCAAATCTTACGTTTTTCGTCTATTTTATAATATGATGCTAGAGACTGGTTCCACTCTTCGAGACTATCTATTGGAGCTCCAATCCGGGGGGCGGATTTCGTTTACCTCGGAGGAAGCCACCACCGCGCTCGGCATCAAGCATTCCGCCTTTCAGGCCTCCGCCGCGCGCCTGCAAAGAAAGCGGCTGCTGTTCAATCCACGCCATGGGTTTTACGTCATCGTCCCTCCGCAATATCTAACGTGGGAAGCGCCGCCGCCAAGCTGGTACATCGATGATCTCATGCGCCATGAAGGCCGGGCCTACTATGTCGGCCTTCTGAAAGCGGCGGAAATTTACGGCGCGACCCATCACGCCGTCATGGAATTTCAGGTCATCACCGACAAGCAACTGTCCAAGATCCGGGCGGGGCGATCCTTCATCGTGTTCTATTTCCGCAAGAACATGGCGGCTGTTCTGGAAGGCATTGAAAGCCACAAGACCGACACGGGGAGCATGAAGATTTCCTCGGTCGAACTGACGGCGCTTGATCTGTTGCGTTATCCTCATGCGGTCGGAGGCATCGATTCCATCGCGACTGTTCTGAAGGATCTGGGCGCGCGTCTCAACGCAAACAAACTCGCAACACTGGCCGTTCATTTTGAACGGACGACCAGTCAAAGGCTCGGCTACCTGCTGGAGCGCCTGGGATATCCTGCCTTGACCGAAGCCCTTCGCAACGTGTTGTTTTCAAAATCCCCGGTGCCCTGGGTCCAGCTTGAGCCCATGGATAGGAAACAACCGAACCTTGGCGAACCGCCCCTGGAAAAAAACGAACGCTGGCGTGTTACGGTTCAGCGCTATCCGGAGATCGACGAATGATTCCCGCCATGAACATCGTCGCCTGGTCGGAGAACGCACCGTGGGCGGAACAGCGGCAGATCGAACAGGATCTTATCATCTCCCGGGCGCTGGTCGAACTCTTCAACGACCCGTTCCTGGTGGAACAGTTGCGCTTTCGCGGCGGCACCGCGCTCAACAAGCTCCACTTTCCGAAGCCGCTTCGCTATTCCGAGGATATCGATCTGGTCAAGACGGCGGAGGGGCTGCTGAAGCCTTTGCTGGATCGCGTTCACGACATTCTTGATCCCTGGCTTGGGGAACCAAGCTTCGAACGCAGTCAGGTGGCGCCAAAATTCAAATACTCCATCGAAGCGGAGGACAAGACGTCCAAGGCCCCGATCCGTCTGAAACTTGAAATCAACACGAACGAGCGCGATGCGTTTGACGGCGCGCGCCTGCTCCCATTCAAAGTCAGTAATCCATGGTTCTCGGGCGAGACCAGGATCGCAACGTTTTCGAACGAGGAACTGCTTTCGACCAAAATCCGGGCGCTGCTTCAGCGCAACAAAGGCCGCGACCTCGTCGACCTGTCGCATGCCCTCGATGTCTTCCCGGATCTCGACACACAAAAGACCATCGACCTGATGGGACGATATCTGGAACTATCGGAGACCCCCATCTCCCGACCTCAAGCCGAACAGCGCATGTTCGCCAAACTCGCTCGCGGTAATTTTCTCGCGGATGTGGTCCCGCTTCTCACTGCCGACGAGGCGGCCAAATTCGACGCCGCGGCCGGCAAACGCGCATTCGCGATCGTCTTCAGCAAACTCATTCAACTCATGCCGGGCAAGCCCTGGGCCAGCACGCCGAAGATGATTGAGGAGTTTGAACTACAGGACCTGATCAAGTGAGCTGACAACACAACTAAAGGCTTGATGTGTTAACCGGCGCGGGGTCCCGACGCCGATCGGCACGCTAAGCTATTGATCCACCTAGCGGTGGAGGGGTCGCTCTTGGACGCTTATTCACAGGGACTCCGCCAATCACGCCTGGGGAGTTATGGATGTGCTGGCCGTCACCGACTTCCCGGATATCCGGTTCAAGTCGTTGATCCAGTCAGCCAACGACGGCAGCATGCTCATCATCCCGAGGGAAGGCGGCTATCTTGTTCGCCTGTACATCGAGATGGACAAGCTCGACGCCGGCGAAAGAGTTTCAAATCGCAATATCACGGTCGACGATCTCGTCGCGGCCGCGCGGCGCATTCTTCAGCCTCATACGCTCGATGTGAAAGAGGTCGCGTGGTGGTCGGTCTACGAGATCGGCCAGCGCCTCTGCGACAAGTTCGATGACGTCTCGGAAGAGGAGTCCGAGAAACGCTTACCGCACGTATTCATCGCCGGCGACGCCTGCCACACGCACAGTCCGAAAGCGGGCCAGGGCATGAATGTCTCCATGCAGGATGGCTTCAATCTTGGCTGGAAGCTGGCTTCGGTGCTGCGGAAGCAGTGCGTACCTCGCCTGCTGCATACCTATTCGGCGGAACGACAGTCCGTCGCCAAGGAGCTGATCGACTTCGATCGCGAATGGGCCGCTTTGCTTGCATCAAGCGAAGGGTTCGATGCGGCCGAGACTCAAAGATATTTCGTCAGGCACGGGCGCTACACCGCGGGAACTGCGGCCCATTACCGTCCTTCCATCCTCACCGGTGAACCGACCCATCAGCATCTGGCCGAAGGCCTGACGATCGGCATGCGCCTTCATTCCGCGCCGGTGATCCGTTTGACGGATGCCAAGCCGATGCACCTCGGTCACCTAGTCAAGGCCGACGGCCGCTGGCGTATCATTGCCTTTGCCGGAGCAAAGGATCCCGCCGCGCCCAGTTCCGGCATTCGAGCCCTGTGTGACTTTCTTGCCGGGGCAAGGGCGTCTCCTGTGAGGAAATACACCCCGCCGGGCGAGGACATCGACTCGGTGATCGATGTCCGTGCAGTTTTCCAGCAAGATCATCACGAGCTCGCCATCGAGGCCATGCCGTCCTTTCTCCTGCCCCGGAAGGGGCGTTACGGACTTTGCGATTACGAGAAAATGTTCTGCCCCGATCTGAAAAACGGCAACGACATTTTCACCATGCGTGGCATCGATCGCGTTAGGGGATGCATGGTGGTCGTGCGCCCAGACCAATACGTCGCGCACGTTCTTCCGCTCGATGGCTACGCGCAACTCGTGGTATTCTTCGATGGTTTCATGACGCGACGGCACTGAACGCAGCGTGCATTCGGCATGCGTATAATGATCGATCGGGTGTAACCTTTGTGATGGCGATCTGCTTTTTCCTATTCAGATCGCTGGCTGCCGGCAAGGATCAGCGCCTCTGCAACTTGACGAAATAGTCGAAGGTTGCCGGGTTAGCCATCGAGTCCGGATTGGCCACCTTGCCGGGCGGGCTGCCGAGCAGCAGTTTCCGAACCGGAAGCTCCATCTTTTTGCCGGACAATGTGCGGGGAATCTCGTCGCCGAAAGTTGATGACGGCGGGAATCGGAAAGGCGGGATATCGTGGGGCTGCTGGACACCTCCACTTCGCCCGGACTGAGCGCTCGCCAAGGGGCGCCCCCTCGGCGCGAGACACCCTAGCAGCCAAGCAGCGTACGCATGACGCGCGTGAGTTCGGCATCTGCCTGCGCCGGCAACGATGCACTTCGCCAGCCCACCATGTTGTCTGGACGGACCAGCACCGCGCCGTCCTCACCGACCCCGCTCAATTCTGCCCAGCGTGCCTCGGAATCCAGCGCGTCGCCGCCGCGGCCGACAACCACGAGCCGGATTGCAGCGCCCGTAGCCTCGGCGGCCGCCTCGACGGCGGTGCGCCACTGCGTACCCTTGTTCCGGACCAGCAGCACGAAGTCGCCCTCGCGACCGATCAGGTCGTGGGTGGAGAGCTTAGCGCCCTGCCGGTCGAGCCAGCAATGCGGCAGGCGATGTCCCGGCCGCGAGGTCGGCGTGTAGTGCTGCCCATTCGCCGGCCGCTCCGGCGCGGGTGATCCGTCACCGACAACAGCGGATGAGTCGTAGACGAAACCGAGCTCGACATCCTGGGCGTAGAACTCGATCGCCTGGGTGTTGAAGATGGTAGACAGACGGTCGCGCCGCATGCGCCCGTTTGCGCTGTCGGCAAACAGCGCCTGCACCGCCCCGATGACGTGGCCGGGCGTCTGCACTTCGGTGAGGTTGTTGGGATGGACTGCGACGATTCCCATTTCCAAGAGTATATGATTGAAAAAGGCATTGAGCGCCCATTCGACATTGAACGCGCCGACGGGACGCCGTTCGGCCTCGTAGCTGTCGAGCAGCTTGTCTCCCGCCTTGGCCGACACCGCCAGCGCCAGCTTCCAGGCCAGGTTATGCGCGTCCTGAATGCCGGTGTTGAGGCCGAGCCCCGTGGTCGGCGGATGGCGGTGGGCGGCGTCGCCCGCGAGGAACACGCGGCCGACCCGATAACGCTCCGCCAGCACGCCCTCCACGGCCCATTCGGACACGCAGCGCACTTTCACCGACAAGTCTGCGATGCCGAGAATCTTGCGAACCTCTTCGGCCGCCGCCTCGTCGCTGAATGCCGGCGGGTCGAACGGCATGCGGGGAAAGCCGAGCGACCATTCCGGCGAATTGCGTCCCCATTTGCCCGGCCCCATCGGTACGATGACCGAAACTCCCTGGCGATGCATCGGTTTCAGCCAGTTGAGCAGCACCCGATCATCGGGAATCCACTGCGACAGATCGGCCTCGAAATGAACGCCGATCTGGGTGATGAGCTTGGTCGGGCCCTCCATGGCGATGCCCAGCATCTTGCCGACGGTGCGACCGCCGTCGGCGGCGACGAGGTATTTCGCCCGAACGGTCTGCGTCTCCTTGGTGTTGACGTCGCGGATGGTCGCGGTGACGCCGTCGACGTCCTGGGTGAATTCGACCAATTCACACGAGAAGCGGATGCGCGCCGCACCGCGCTTTTCGGCGTGCGACTTGATGAGCGGCTCGAGGCGGATCTGCGGCAGGTTGGCGGTATCGGTGGGCGACGTCTCAAGATAATGGACGATGCGGGGCGTACCC
>Ga0209483_1003531_pt1 | contig 10241 bp, 8 predicted proteins | sample NGEPerA_FD_184508 | JGI IMG/M metagenome (GOLD analysis project Ga0209483, IMG submission 184508) | Arctic peat soil microbial communities from the Barrow Environmental Observatory site, Barrow, Alaska, USA - NGEE PermafrostL2-A... | ecosystem: Environmental > Terrestrial > Soil > Wetlands > Peat...
CGACAAGGGAGCGTGCGGCTACCCGGTGCTGTGGAACGCGTTCAAGCGCCTGGCGAGCGGCGCGTCGGCCGCGGAGAAGGCCGAGCTGTTCGCCGGCACGGCGTCGCGGTTCTACCGGCTGGGGGTATGACCTTTCGGGTCAGCCGCGCGCCGCGAAGAGCTGGCGGATATTGTCGAACAGGCGCGGCTGCTGCCGGCTTTCGGCCAGCGCGGCGAGGAAGCTTTCGGCCCAATGGTCGATGTCATTGACGGCGAGGTGGCGGTACATGCGCCGATGCCGCGCCTGCCGTTCGGCCAAGGGCATCTGCAGCGCGGCGTCGATCGCCGCCGCCATGCCCTCGCTTTCGAGCGGGTTGACGAGGATCGCGCCGTCCAGCTCCTCGGCCGCGCCGGCGAATTGCGACAGCACCAGGACGCCGGGATTTTCCGGGTCCTGCGCGGCGACGTATTCCTTGGCGACGAGGTTCATCCCGTCGCGCAGCGGGGTCACCAGCCCGACCGCCGCCATGCGGTAGAGCGCCGCCAGCGAGGCCCGTGAATAGGCGCGGTTGACGTAGCGGATCGGCGTCCAGGCCGGCTCGCCGTAGCGGCCGTTGATCTGCCCCACCAGCGTGTTCACGGTCTGGTTGATGTCGGCGTATTCGGGCACTTCGCTGCGCGAGGTCGGCGTTACCTGGAGATAGGTGACATGGTGCCGCCATTGCGGGTAGGAGTCGAGGAATTGGCCGAAGCCCTGGATGCGTTGCGGTATGCCCTTCGAGTAGTCGAGCCGGTCGACCCCGAGGATCAGCTTGCGGCTGTTGAGGCTGGCGCGCATCTCGGCGGCGAAATCCGAGCGGATCGCGCTGCGCGCGGTACGCGAATAAACCTTGGTGGCGATGGCGACCGGGAAGGCGCGCAGGTGCACGCGCCGCCCGTCGATGTCGAAGGTTGTCCGGTTGCGGTGGAACACGCCGCCATGCTGTTCGAAATACTGCCGCAGATTGTCGGCGTCGTGCTCGGTCTGGGTGCCGACGAGATCGTAATGCGCGAGCGCCCCCATGCTCTCCGCGTGCTGCGGCAGCGCCATCAGGATGTCGGGGGGCGGGCAGGGGATGTGGAGGAAAAAGCCGATCGGGTTGTCGTGGTCGCGTGCCCGCAGTTCCTTGGCCAGCGGCAAGAGGTGGTAATCGTGCACCCAGATCCAATCGTCCGGCCGGATAAAGCCGGATAGCGCCTCGGCGAAGCGGGCATTGACCCGCAGGTAGCCGCTGAGATCGACCTCGGTGAATTCGGCGAGGTCGATCCGGTAATGCAGGATCGGCCACAACACCCGGTTGGCGAAGCCGTTGTAGTATTCCTGGTAATCGGTTGGCGACAGGTCGAGGGTGACAAAACTGCGTTGGCGGCGTTCGACGATCTTTGGCTGGTGGCCGCCGCCGTTTTCGCTGATCTCGCCGCTCCAGCCGAACCACAACCCCTCGCGATGCTTCAACGCGGCGTTGACCGCGACCGCGAGCCCGCCGGCCTGGCGCGGCCCTTCGGGATCGGGAACCGCCACCCGATTCGAGACTACGACGAGACGCGGCACCACACGTCCTCCCATTTCTCCGACAGCCGCGTCGCCGAATTGATGATGCCGGCCATCGAATAGGTCTGCGGGAAGTTGCCCCACAGCGCCCCGGTCTGCGGATGAATGTCCTCCGAGAGCAGTCCGAACGAATTGCGGCGATCGAGCAGGCCGGTGAAGAACTCGCGCGCCTCGTCGCGGCGGCCGATAATCGCCAGCGCCTCAATATACCAGAAATTGCAGGCAAGAAAGGCCGTCTCCGGCGCCCCGAAATCGTCGTCGGCGATATAGCGCATGATCCGCCCGTTGCGCAGCAGATGCTTGCCGATCACGTCGCAGGTCGAAAGGAAGCGCGGGTCGCGCGCCTCAACCAGCCCCAGATCGGCGATGCGCAGCACGCTCGCGTCGAGTTCCGGGTCGTCGAGCGCGCCGACAAAGGCGCCTTTGTTCTCATTCCAGGCCCGGCGCAGGATTTCCGCGCGCAACCCATCGGCCCGGCGCGACCAGTAATGGGCGCGAGCGCCGAGGCCGAGCTTCTCGGCGATCTTGCCGAGCCGGTCGCACGCCGCCCAGCACAACGCGGCTGAGTAGGTATGGACGCGGGCGCGGCCGCGATATTCCCAGATGCCGGCATCGGGCTTCAGCGCGCTGTCGAAAGCCAGCTCGCCGATCGGCTCGAGCCGTTTGAACAGGACTTCGTCGCCCATCCGCGGCAGCCGTTCGTCGACGAACATCTGGGTCGCCGCCAGGACGACGCTGCCGTAGACGTCGTGCTGCTTCTGCATCGCCGCTTCGTTGCCGATGCGCACCGGCCCCATGCCGAGAAAGCCCGACAGGTTTGGGGCGATGGTTTCGCCGAGACGGTCGCCCGGCACGATCGAATGCACCGGCCCCAGCGGCTCGTTGATCTGGGCGGCGACCGTCGTCACGTAGCTGAGGTAATCCTCCATCGTCTGGGTGGTGCTCAGCTGGTTGAGCGCCTGGACCACGAAATACGCGTCACGCAGCCAGCAATAGCGGTAGTCCCAGTTGCGCCCGCTGTCGGGCGCCTCGGGGATCGAGGTGGTGTGCGCGGCGACGATCCCGCCGGTTTCCTCGAAGCTGCACAATTGCAGGGTGATCGCGGCGCGGATCACCGCGCTCTGCCATTCGAAGGGCAGGGACAGCGTTCGCACCCAGCTTTGCCAATAGTGGCGGGTGTGCGCCTCGAACTCGCGCGTCGTCTGTTCGATCGCGCCCTCGAACGGCTCGTCCGGGCCGAAGACGAGAGCCAGCGGCCGGGTCAGCGGAAACGCGGTCTCCTCGGAGATGTAGGAGAGCGGCGCGTCGGTCGAGAGCCGCATCACCTCGTCGCCGCCGCGAAAGCGGATGTGGTTCGAGCCGAGCGAGTGGCCTTTCGTCGGCCGGCCGTAGGCGTGCGTCGGACGCACCCGGAGCTGGACGCGCGGCAGCCCGGCGAGCGGTTCGATCCGGCGGATGATCTGCGGCGCGCGAAAAATCCGCTCGAACATCGGGAAGCGCGGCGCGAAATCGGTGATCCGCAGGCGACCGCCGTGACTGTCCTCCAGCTCGGTCACGACGATCGCGGTGTTGCGGACGTAAGACGAGCTGGATTTCACCAGGTCGGCGAGGACGACGTCGCAAAACCCCTTCTCCTCATCGCCCGCGACGAGCCGGGAGAATACCGGATCGGAATCGAAACGCGGAAAGCACCACCAGACGATCCGCCCGGTGGGGTTCACCAGCGCCGCGATCCGGCAATTGCCGATCAGCGCGAGATCGAGCGTCTGTTCCTGAAGCGAACCGGCATCGCGCACTACCGGCGCCGGTTTTTTTTGCGGCAGCGCCGCCGAAGCGGGCGGGGGCTTGTGCGGCTGCCGGGCGCGGGTCGTCTGCGGAGCCTTGATCTTGGCGGCGCTGCGCTCGCACAGGGTCGTCTTCATCGGCCGAGACCGTGCAGCCAGGCGCGGACCGCGCCGGGGCCGGCGAAGGCGCCGGTGAGGCCCGGCATCTCGACCCCGACAGAATAGGCGAAGCCGCCCAGCGCGAGCGCCGCGTCGAAGCCGGCGCGGTCGATCTCGTCGTCGCCGACGAAGACCGGCTTGCGGCCGCGGAACGGCGTCTCTTCGAGGAAGCGCGCGATCGCGCGGCCCTTGTCGAAGCCGGGGAGCTGCACCTCGAACACCGCGCGTCCGGCGAGCAGCCTGGTCGCGGTGCCGGCGGCGGCGGCGCGCTCCATCAGGCGCGACAGGGCCCGCTTCAGGCGGGCGGTGTCGGTGCCGGGATCGGGGTAATGCACGGCGAAGCTGACCTCTTTGTTCTCGGCGTAGCTGCCCGGGAATTCGTCGAGCAGCCGCGTCAGCGCGCACCAAGTGTCGCCGCCGAGGCGCCCGTTCGCCAGCGAGGCGACGGCGCCGCCGGGCCGGCGCCGCAACTCGGCGCCGTGGACACCGCTGGCGCTCAGCCGCAGCGGCGCGAACAGGCGATCGAGTTCGGCGATCGGCCGGCCGCTGACCAGCGCCAGCGCGCCGCCCAGCCTGCGTTCCGCCGCGGCGAGATCGTCCAGCAGGCCGGGTCTGACCTCCACCGCCTCGGGCCGCGGCGCAATGTCGAGCAGGGTTCCGTCGACGTCGAGAAACAAGCCGATATCACCCGGTTTCAGCTCACCGGGCAGGCGTTGCGTCGGCTGTGTCGGCGTCATCAAGCCCCGCACTGCAGCCTCGACAATCCATAATCGCCAACACGCTGGGCAACCGGAGGTTCCGCCCGCGGTGTGCGCCGCGGGCGACCAAACGGATTGCCGAGGGCGTGCCGAGCACGGAAAATGCGGCCTCTCCGGATCAACCGGAGCGTCAACCTTAAGGGAAGCGCCGCAATGACGCCTGATCTCAAAATCCTCGTCTGGTCCGTCGTCCTCACCTTTATCGAGATACTCGTAGCCGCGATGGCCGCACACGGGGAAGTCGGCCTCCCGGCGCTCGCCGGCAATCGCGACCGGATACCGCCGCTCGGCGGCTTGGCCGGCCGCGCCCAGCGCGCCTATCACAACACGCTGGAAACCCTGCCGCTGTTCATCGCGCTGATCCTCGTCGCGCAGATCGCCGGCAAGGCCAACGCGACGACGCTCGTCGGCTGCGAAATCTACTTCTGGGGGCGTGTCGCGCATTGGCTCATCTACCTCGCCGGCATCCCCTGGCTGCGCACGCTCGCGTGGCTGGTCTCGGTGGTCGGGCTGGTGCTGATTTTCCTCCAGGTGATCTGACCGGATAGGACGGCTAGCCGGTGACCGCGACGCCGATCAGGCGGCCGATGCCGTAGGTGATCGCGGCGGCGGCGAGGCCGGCGCCGAGCTGGCGCGCCGCCGAGAAGGGGAGCGAGCGGCCGGTGAACAGCGAGGTACCCGCGCCGATCGCGATCAGCGCGAGGCCGCTCAGGACGACGCTGACGGCGATCGCGCGAAACCCGTCGAGCCAGAAGAACGGCGCCACCGGGAAAATCGCGCCGAGCGCGAACAGCGCGAACGACGACCCCGCCGCCGCCCAGGGCGACCCGCCCAGCTCGGCCGGGTCGATGCCCAATTCCTCGCGCGCCAGCGTGTCGAGCGCGGTGTCCTTGTCGGCCATCAGGCTGTCGGCGAGGGCGCGCGCCTGCGCCTCGCCGAGGCCCTTGGCCTGATAGATCAGCACCAGCTCTTCTTTTTCCTCTTCCGGCGCGTGTTCGAGCTCGTCGGCCTCGATGCCGATCTGGCGCTGGTTCAATTCGCGCGAGCTGGTCACCGACAGCCATTCGCCGATCGCCATCGAGCAAGCGCCGGCGATGAGGCCGGCGATGCCGGTGAGGAGGATCGTCTTGCCGGCGATCGCGGCGCCGGCGACGCCCATCACCAGGCTGAAATTGGAGACGAGCCCGTCATTGGCGCCGAGCACCGCGGCGCGCAGCGCGTTGCCGCCGGCGCGGTGGCGCCCTTCGACCCGCGCCAGGGCGCCGCCCGCCGCGCCGCCGGGGAACGACGACGCCAGCGCCTGGACGACGCGGTTGTGCGAGCGTTCCGCTGCGGGCAGGCCGCCGGCGACCGCTTCGGGCTGTCTGTCGTAGCTGCCGACATCGCGCTGCTCCAAGGTGCTCAAGGTCGGCAGCACGAATTGCGGGCCGAAGCGCCGCGCCAGCCAGACCACGGCGCGGGTGCGCCAATCCGGGCGCAGGGCGCCGGCGGCCTTGGCGCCGATCCGCGCGAGCTGACCGCGCCAGAACTCGGCATGCGCCTCCTCGACCGCGCCGAGGCGGCGATAGACTTCGCTGACGTGCGGGTCGCTCTCCGCGTCGGACAGCGCGCGGTAGAGACCGGCGCTGTCGACCTCGCCTTGCAGATTGGCGCGAAACCGCGCCTCCGCGGCGCGCTCGCTCATGCCGCCATGCGCAGCCGCTGGCGAACGAGGTCGGCGAGCTTCTCGCCGATCATGATCGCCGCCGCGTTGGTGTTGCCGGAGATCACGGTCGGCATCACCGAGGCGTCGGCGACGCGCAACCCCTCGATCCCGATCACCCTGAGCTCGGGGTCGACCACCGCCATCGCATCGACTCCCATCTTGCAGGTGCTGGTGGGGTGATAGACGGTGCCGCCGCGCTGACGGGCATAATCGAGCAGCGCGATATCGCTTTGTACCGCGGTCCCCGGCTGGAACTCCTCGGCGACAAAGCGCGCGAGCGCGGGCTGGGCGAGCACCTGACGGCACAATTTCAGGCCGTCAACGAGGGTCTGCTGGTCTATGGGGTCCGTGAGGTAATTGGGGATCATCGCCGGCGGGTCGGCCGGGTTGGCGCTTTTCAATTTGATCTCGCCGCGGCTCTCGGGCCGCAGCTGGTAGGCGATCATCGTGAAGCCGGAGAATTTGTGCAGCCCGTCCTGCGGCCGTTCGGCGCTGAACGGCGAGATCGAGCATTTGATGTCGGGGGTCGCGAGTTCGGGCCGGGTCTTGGCGAAGAGCGCCGCGGGCGAACTGATCATCGCCAACGGGCCGGTGCGGAACATGTAGTACTGCGCGCCGACCTTGAGCTTTTTCATATTGCTCAGCATGACGTCGTTGACTGTGACCGGCAGGCGCGCCTTGAGCTTGATCGGCACCGAATAATGGTCCTGCAGGTTCTGCCCGACGCCGGGCAAATCCTGCGCCACCGCGATGCCATGCCCCGCCAGGTGCGCCGCCGGGCCGATCCCCGACAGCATCAGCAGCTGCGGCGAGTTGATCGCGCCGCTGCACACGATGATCTCGCGCCGGGCGCGCGCGGTCGTGAGCGCGCCGCCCTGGCGATAGTCGACCGCCACCGCGCGCTTCCCCTCGACGACGATCTTCTCGGTGAGCGCGTTGGTGACGATCTGCAGATTGGCCCGCCCGCGCGCCGGGTTCAGATAGGCGACCGCGGTCGAGCAGCGCCTACCGTTGCGCGTCGTCGTCTGGTGGTAGCCGACGCCGTCCTGCGCCGCGCCGTTGAAATCGTCGTTGCGCGGAAAGCCAAGCGCCATCGCACCGTCGATGAAAGCCTCCGCGATCGGATGGGGTTCGATATCGGAGACGCAGAGCGGGCCGCCGCTGCCGTGGAATTCGTCGCCGCCGCGCACCTGATGCTCGGCGCGCTTGAAATAGGGTAGCAGATCGTCGAACGACCAGCCGCTATTGCCGAGCTGGCGCCAATGGTCGAAATCCTCGGCCTGCCCGCGGATGTAGACCATGCCGTTGATCGAGCTGGAGCCGCCGAGCACCTTGCCGCGCGGCCAGAACACCTTGCGGCCGCTGGAATCGGCCTCGGTCTCGTAGCACCAATTGACCGAGGGGTCGGCGAAGGTCTTGCCGAAACCGAGGGGGATGTGGATCCAGCGGTTGGTGTCGTCGCCGCCGGCCTCGAGCAGCAGCACCCGCGTCGCCGGGTCTTGCGAAAGCCGCGCCGCGACCGTGCAGCCGGCCGAGCCGGCGCCGATCACGATGAAATCGGCCTCGATGACGTCTTGCTGCGCGGCCATCCTCTCCTCCCGCCTCTTTATCGGAGGATGATGGCGGCTAGCTGCCGCAACGTCCACAAGCTCAGGCAATGACAAGCCTACCATCTCATCTCCGGCGGAGGCCGGACCCGTTTCCGCCATGGGTCCCGGTCTTCGCCGGGGTGGTGCGGAAGAGCGGTTTGGTTTACCTAAAGATGCTCTGAGTCTTCCGGATGCCGAGAGCTATCGAGATGACGCCCGAAGCCATCCTCGCCAATCCGTCCCGCATGCTGAGCCAGGAGCAGCGCGAGCGGTGTTTCGCGACGGGCTTTCTTGCCGCCGAGGGACTGATCCCCGGCGAATGGCTCGATCTGCTGCGCGCCCGCTCGCGGGAATTTATCGAGAAAAGCCGCGACGTTGCCGCCTCGAACGCGGAATTCGACGTCGGCCCGCGGCATCGGCCGGACAATCCGCATGTGCGACGGCTGCGCGCCCTGGTCGATCGCCATCCCGATTTCTGGCGTCTCTGCGCGGAGTCGCCGCTCGCCGACATCGCCGCCGACCTCGTCGGCCCCGACGTCAAATTCCATTCGAGTAAGCTCAACTACAAATACCCGGGCGCGGGCGAGATCGTCGATTGGCACCAGGACATCCCGGCTTGGCCGCACACCAATTACAGCCCGGTGACGCTCGGCATCTACTTGGACGACGTGCCGGTGGAGCAGGGGCCGCTGACCTGCATTCCCGGCAGCCATCAGGGGCCGATCTTCGTCCACCGCGACGACAAGGGCGGGTGGACCGGCGCGATCGCCAAATCCGACCATGCGCGCATCGACAGGGAGCGCGCCGAGGATCTCACCGGGCCGGGCGGCACGGTGATCGCGATCAATTGCCGGACGGTGCACGGCTCGCGCGCCAACGCGACCAACCGGGTGCGGCCGGTGGCGCTGTTTGTCTACAGCTCGGCCGACGCCTTCAGCTGGATGCCGACCCCGACGCCGACGCGCTACACCGGCGACATCGTGCGCGGCCAGCCGGCGACGGTCGCGCATCTCGACCCGACGCCGTGCCCGGTGCCGCCGGACTGGTCGAAACAGGGCTACGGCTCGATCTTCACCGCGCAGAACACGGAGTTGTAATATTTTTCGCCTCCGCCGCGGAAGCCGGGGTCCAGGGCAACGGTTCTGTCGCTTGCCCTGGGTCCCCGCTTTCGCGGGAAAGGCGATTGAATTGGTCTCAGCCCTTGAACATGTCGGCGGCGATCTCGTCGCGCACCGTGTCGAGGTCGAGCCCGTGCGTGGCGATCATATCGCTGGTGTCGGCGATGATCTGGTCGATGTCGCCCATCATCCGCAGGCGCTTGTAGAGGTCGGGGATGTGGATGCCCATCGCCTCGCCGATCAGCTCCATGAAATTGAGCAGCTCGAAAGTCACCCGCGGCTGGTAGGCGATCAGGTCGCGGTGGCAGGCGTGGAAGACCGAGGCGATCGTGGTGACCCCGGCGGCGGCGGCGGCGGCGAACTCGCGCTGGCGCAACTCCTCCTTGAATTGCGGCAGCACCGAAAGGTGGCTCGCCTGGGTGCTCATCACCGGCACGTCGAGCTCGACGACCTCAAGCCCCGGGATCGCCCGCAGCACCTCTTTCACCGCCACCATGACGCCCGGCACGGCCGAGCGCTCCTGCAGCGCCACCCGCTTCTCGACCCGGTGCACGAACAGCGGCCGCAAATCGTCGAGCCGCTCGGCGAACAGTTCGGCGAGCGGCGCCATCTCGAACGGCATCGCCTCGCCGGTCGCCGTCGCATAGGCCGGCAGCGCTACCTCGCCGATCTGGATAAAGCAGCTCGGACACCACGACACGACCCGCGAGGCGCCCGGCCGCGCCAGCCGCTCGATCGTGTTGAAGCCGAGCCGGCCGGCGGTCTTCGGGTCGCCGCGCTTGAATTGCTGGATGCCGCAGCAGGTCGCGGTGCCGCCCATCACCTCGTAGGAGATGCCGAGGGCGTCGAGTACCTCCAGCACCAACAGCGCGATGTGCGGCGTCTTGATGACGTTGCAGCCGGTATAGAAGACGATGTCGGGCGCCGTCTCGTATTCGTCCGGCGCGCGCAGCTTCGGGGCGACCCGGTCGAGCAATTCGGGCGGCAATTGCAGCCGCGAGATGATCCGGGTGCTGCGGCCCATGTTGTTGAAATATTGCTGGGCGCCGCGCCGCACTTCGGCCTCGCCCTTCCGCGCCGCCATGCTGGCGATGCGCGCCATGTTGACCATGAAGCGCGGGTTGACCCCGTAGTCGCAGGCCGGGATGCACTTGCCGCTATTGGTGCAGACCTGCGCCCAGCGCTCGGCGTCGGCGGTGCCGGAGCCGCCCTCGAGCAGGTCGAGCGTGCCCGCGACGATCGCCACCGCGTCGGCCGAGTCGAGCCCGGCCGGCTCGACCATCGGGCAGGCCTCGACGCACTTGCCGCAACGCGTGCAGGCGTCGACCGTCTCCGCGACCCGCGCCTTCAAGGCGGCCATGAACCCGGTGCCGGAATCGACCATCCCGCGAACTCCGTTGACGATGCCTAAAGAGTAGGCGTCGACGCTGCCGTTGGCAATTCAGCGCCGGGCCAGCTCCAGCAGCGCTGTCGCTAGCGCCGCGAGGTCAAGGCGGCCGCGGCGCAGATCGTGCCCGGCGCCGTCGATCGCGATAATCCGCGCCGGCGCGGATTATCG
>Ga0209483_1003532_pt1 | contig 10236 bp, 11 predicted proteins | sample NGEPerA_FD_184508 | JGI IMG/M metagenome (GOLD analysis project Ga0209483, IMG submission 184508) | Arctic peat soil microbial communities from the Barrow Environmental Observatory site, Barrow, Alaska, USA - NGEE PermafrostL2-A... | ecosystem: Environmental > Terrestrial > Soil > Wetlands >...
ACGGAGCCGGCGCGGGAAATGGTGGCGCGGACGGTGACGCTGCCGCGGTTTCAAGATGCGGGCGTGGCGACAAACTCGACCGCGCCGCAGGGCATCCAGACGGCGCTGGTTTATCCGGCGCAGACGCTGGCGGCGAATGCGGACGTCGAGCGGCAGGTGGTCATTTATGCCGGGCCGAAGGAATTCCGCACGTTGTCGCTCATCGGCGAGCAGCATCAGAACCACGCCGACCAGGTGATGAATTTCGGCACGGGCTATGCGGGCTTTTTTGGCATCGGCTCGTTCTTCGCCAAGCTGCTGTTGTCGGCGATGAACGCGCTGCATGACCTGACGGGGCTGGGTTATGGCTGGACGATTGTGCTGATCACGATTCTCATCAAGGCGCTGTTCTGGCCGCTGACGGCGAAGGCCACGCGCTCGATGAAACGGATGCAGGCGCTCCAGCCGGAAGTGAAGGCGCTCAAGGAAAAATACAAGGACGACACGCAGAAGTTCACCCAGAAGCAGATGGAGCTTTGGAAAAAACACAAGGTCAGCCCGATGAGCGGCTGCCTGCCGATGCTGATCCAGATGCCGGTGTTCATCGGCTTTTTCACGATGATCCGCAGCGCGATTGAACTGCGCGGCGCGCATTTCCTGTGGGCGACGGATTTGTCCAAGCCGGACACGCTGTTCATGATTCCGGGCGTGACGTTCATTCCGTTCATCAGCACGCCGGAAGGACTGCCGTTCAACCTGCTGCCGCTGCTCATGGGCGGCGCGATGCTGTGGCAGTCGCACATCCAGCCGCCGTCGCCGGGCATGGACCCGACGCAGCAGAAAATGATGCGCTGGCTGCCGGCGATGTTCATTTTGTTCCTTTACAATTATTCGGCGGGCCTCGCGCTTTACTGGACGGTCAACAACCTGCTGACGATTTTGCAGACGAAGCTGACGAAAAATTTGAAAGACCCGATGGCCGGTCCGGCGACGAATCCGGCCTTGACGCCCGCGTCAAAATCGAAAAAATAATCTCATGGCCGCGCCACCCAAAGAAATCGTCGAAAAAATCCTAGGCTCGCTCGGCTTTCCCGCGACCATCGAGGAGCACCCATTTGCCGACGGCCTGCTGCTCGACGTGATAACCGACGACGCCGGACGCCTGATTGGCCGCCAAGGCCAGACGCTCGCCGATCTGCAATACATCACGAACCGCATTTTGTTCCAGCAGGACATGAGTTCGCCGAAAGTGACCGTGGACGTGGGCGGCTACCGTTTGCAGGCGCGCGAGGCGCTGGTGAAAAAGGCGAAGGAAGCCGCCGAGAAAGTCCGCCGCTGGGGCGACGCCGTGGAACTTGAACCGATGGGTTCGTTCGACCGCCGCATCGTGCATCAAACGCTCAAGGACGATCCCGACGTGGAAACGCAAAGCGTCGAGGTGGACGGCACGGAGAAAAAGGCCTTGATCCTGCGTCCCAAACGCCGCTGACCTTTGTTTCCAGTTTCAAAAAAATAAAAAAACGCGGGCATTTCTGTCCGCGCTCGAATTGTTTGGCGAATTTACTTGTCGGAAATCTTCAAGGTGAAATTTTTTGAAGCTTCGCTGTTCGGCTGCGGCTGGGTGCCTAAATTGTTGTAGAGATAGTCGAACTTGAACCGGTAGCTCACGGAGTTCGCGACCGGCGGCACCGGCACCAAACCTTCCCAGCGGTCCTCCATCATCGGCACCGGGCGCAGCGGCAGCGGCTCGCCGTTGACGATGACGTAGGGCTTGATGCTGTCCCAGCGGAGCGCCTGCCGGTTGGAATCAAAGGCGACCTCGACCGGATAAAGGTTGTTCGGATTGCGCGGCTGCTGGTCCGGCGTCAGGCGCGTGAACGTCGCGGTCGTGCAGCCGGCGAGCAGCAGCACGGGCAAAAAGGGCAGAATCTTCTTCAACATAATCACGCAGCGTGGCACAAACAGCACCGGCTTGTAAAGACGGATTTCAACGCTTGAACGCCGGTTCGGCTTCGGCTATTTCTTTCGCACAATGAATCCCCCAAGTCAAACCGCCCCGGCTTCGGGCAATTTCCGCTGGCTCATCTGCGCGCTGCTTTTTTTCGCGACGACGATCAATTACATGGACCGCCAAATCCTCGCGCTCTGCAAAGGGATGCTCGACGATGAATTGCACTGGACCAACTCGCAATACGGCCTTGTCAACTCGGCGTTCCAGATCACCTACGGTTTGGGGCTGCTCGGCTTCGGCTGGTTCGTGGATCGTTTCGGGACGAAAGTCGGCTATGCAGTTTCCATCGTGGCGTGGAGCATCGCGGCGGGCGCATACTGGTTCGTCGGCAGCGTGCGCGGATTTTTGATCACGCGGATGTGGGTCGGGATCGGCGAATCGGGAAATTTTCCGACGGCAATCAAAGCCACCGCGCAATGGTTTCCGAAATGCGAGCGCGCCCTTGCGACAAGCATTTTTAATTCCGGCGCGAACGTCGCCGGCATCATCGCCCCGGCCATCGTTCCGCTCATCGCGTTTCATTTCGGCTGGCGCGGCGCGTATGTCGCGGCGGCCATCGCCGGTTTCGTCTGGCTCGGCTTCTGGCTGCTGCTTTATCAAGTGCCGGAAAAAATGACGCAATTGAATCCCGATGAGCGCGCCCACATTTTGAGCGACCGCGACGAAAGCCAGTCGCAGCAAAAAATGCCGTGGGGCAGCTTGCTGGGCTACCGGCAGACGTGGTCGTTCATCGTCGCCAAATTATTGACCGACCCCGTCTGGTGGTTTTTCCTCATGTGGCTGCCGGACTATTTCAAAAAAACGCGCGGCCTCGACATCAAGCACAGTTGGCCGCATCTCGTGACCATTTACGCCATCATCACCGTGTTGAGCATTTTCGGCGGCTGGGTGACGGGACATCTGGTCAAGGGCGGCTGGACGATCACGCGCGCGCGCAAAACCGGGATGTTCATTTTCGCGCTGTGCGTGCTGCCGATTTTAATCGTGACGCAGGTGGGCGACTGGACGGCGGTGCTTCTTATCGGCCTCGCCGGTTCGGCGCACCAGGCGTGGTCGGCCAATTTGTTCACCACGGTTTCCGATATGTTTCCAAAAAAAGCTGTCGCTTCCGTCATCGGCATCGGCGGACTGGCTGGCGCACTGGGCGGATTTTTATTTCCGATTTTCTGCGGCGCCATTCTGGACCATTTCAGCAAAACCAACCGCGAGACAGCCGGATATGCGATCCTCTTCGGCATTTGCGCCTCGGCCTACCTGATTGCCTTCGGGCTAAACCACCTTTGCGCGCCGAAATTCGAGCCGGTCAAAATCAAGGAAGCTTGACGAATCCAGAAAAAATTCCGTTGAAGCACTTCACTTCAGCGGAATTTTTTAATCTGCGGAGCGATTAAATTGTCATCGCATCAAACCCGCCGTCCACCACGAGTTCCGCGCCGGTGATGAAGCTGCCTGCGTCCGACGCCAGCAGCAATGTCGCGCCGACCAGCTCATGCGGTTCACCAAAACGCTTCATCGGCGTCTTGCCCATGATTTGCGCGATGCGTTCGGGATTCAGCACTTTGCGATTTTGCTCCGCCGGAAAAAATCCGGGAACCAGAATGTTCACGCGGACGCCCGACGTCGCCCACTCGCGCGCGAGATTTTTGGAAATGTTGTGGACGGCCGCCTTGGATGCCGAATAAGTGAACACGCGTGACAGTGGATTCAATCCCGACGCCGAGCCGAGATTGATGATGCTGCCGGATTTCTGTTCGACCAAATGCTTACCGAACACTTGGCACGCCAAAACGACGCCTTTCAAATTTACCGTGATGATTTTGTCGAATTCCTCTTCGGGAACGTCCAAGAACGGCGTCGCCGAATTGATGCCCGCGCCGTTCACCAAAATATCCACGCGGCCAAATTTCTTCAAAACATCCGCGAGCAGTTGCTGCAACGCGGATTTAGAAGTGGCTTCACACGGAAAAAATTCCGCTTTGCCGCCGCCCTTGGCGATTTTGTCGAGCCGCGCCTGCGCCTTGGCCGCGTCGCGACCGACGAGCGCGACCGTCGCGCCAGCAATTGCCAGTCCTTCGGCCATTTCGCCGCACAGCACGCCCGTGCCGCCGATGACGACCGCCACCTTGCCTTTGAGTGAGAACAGTTCTGCTGGTGTTTTCATAATTTATTTTTGTTTATCGCTGAACGCGCGCGCTGCCGCCGCCGAAAGTTTTTTCCACTTCCTTGCGCGTGGCCATGCTTGTGTCACCGGGCGTCGTCGAAGCGAGCGCCCCGTGAGCCGCGCCGTATTCGACGGCTTTCTGCGCGTCGTTGAACTCGAGGAAGCCGAATTGCAAGCCGCTGGCGAAACTGTCTCCACCGCCGACGCGATCCAAGATTTCCAGTTCCGGATATTTGCGGCTCTCGTAAAATTTTCCGTCGTGCCAGAGGATCGCGCTCCAATCATTCTTCGTCGCGGTGATGACACGGCGCAACGTCGTCGCGGCGATTTTAAAATTCGGATATTCCTTCACAGCCGTTTCGATCATCGCCTTGAATGCATCCGTCTCAATGTGGCTCAAGCTATGATCCGTGCCTTTCACTTCAAAGCCGAGCGACGCGGTGAAGTCTTCCTCGTTGCCGATCATCACGTCCACGTATTTGGCGATCTCGCGATTCACTTCCTGCGCTTTCTTCAAGCCGCCGATGGATTTCCAAAGTGACGGACGATAATTCAAATCGTAGCTGACAACGACGCCATGTTTCTTCGCCGCTTTCACGGCTTCGATGGTCAATGCCGCCGTCGTTTCCGACAATGCGGCAAAGATACCGCCGGTATGCAACCAGCGCGTGCCGATTTTTCCAAAGATGTGATCCCAATCGAAATCGCCCGGCTTGAGTTGTGCCGCCGCCGAGTTCCCGCGATCCGGCACACCGACCGCGCCGCGAATGCCGAAACCGCGTTCGGTGAAATTCAAACCGTTGCGCACGCTGCGGCCAATGCCGTCATCCTCGCGCCACTTGATGAAGTCCGTGTCCACGCCGCCCTGCATGATGAAATCCTCGATGAGATGGCCGACCTCGTTGTCCACGAACGCGGTGCAGACGGCGGTTTTGCAGCCGAAACATTTGCGCAGGCCGCGCGAGGTGTTGTATTCGCCGCCGCCTTCCCACGCGGTGAACGAGCGCGCGGTGCGGATGCGTCCTTCGCCGGGGTCAAGCCGCAGCATGATTTCGCCGAGCGATATCTGGTCGTATTTACAGGTGGATTTGTCGCGGAGTTGAATTGCCATAAAATTTTGAATGCGAAGATTTTTTCCTAACAATTGATAACAGTCAAATTTTTGATGCGAGAAAAATGTTCGTCGCGGGCAAGAATTGGCAGTTGGGCTTCAATGGCCAATGCCGCAATCCAAATGTCATTCACAGGAATCAATTTCCCGCCTTTTTCCAATTCAATAAAGATGCGGGCATAAATAGCCGCTGTATGATGAGAAATAAGAAAAATCTGCTGGCCTTTTAGAACTTCGGTGACTTGATTCCATGCGGCTTCCGGCTTGTTCGATTTCAAAATGCCCACGCTCAATTCCGCCATTGTGACAAAAGTAATGGCAAAAGTTTTCCCGCGCACTTGATCAATAACTTTGGGATCGCGCCGACAAAGATGGATGACTGCGCTAGTGTCAGCAATGAAATCAAGATGCCAGCCGTTCGTCATGGAATTTTTTCAAAGGCATCCGCGATGTCCTTTTCAAATTTGTTCCAATCTTCAGTGGTCATTTTGTTTTCAGTAGGACGCGGCTTGTTTTTTGGATGAATGATAAAAGCATTTGCGTGACTCTTCGCAGGGGTCATTTCAAATGCTTCATTAAAATCTTCAACAAACATGGCCGATTTCATAATGACAACCTAGATTGAAACAATAATTCGCGCAAGTTTCAAACCTGCACCGATTTGAAATCACCCAAATTCCAAGCCGGTTCGCCGACTTCGTGGGCAAGATGATTCAGTTCTTCAATCTCCGCCTTTGTGAACAGCAGGCCGCCGTGCTGCTTGGACAAGCCGCCCCAGCGCGCTTCCGGCTGGCCGGGCAACAGGCACTTCTCGTTGCCGTGACCGAGCACGTCCTCGATGATCGCCTTCACGTTCTGGATTTGCGAACGGCCTTTGACATAGTCGTTGCCCTTCATCGCGTCGGGATGGATGACTTGAAAATAAAACGTCGAGCCGCGCTTCTCGCCGTCGCCGCCGCGCGATGTGCCGCGGATTTCCGGCAGCGAACCGCCGATGTAACCTGCGTAAAGTTCATCAATCAAACCGAGGCCATAGCCCTTGTGCGCGCCGAACGGCAGCAACGCGACGGCTTTGTTCGGATCGGTCGTCGGATTGCCCTCGGCATCCACGGCGGCGCCGGGCGGAAGTTGTTTGCCTTCGCGCTTCATCACTTGCACGCGGCCCATCGCGATGGTCGAGGTCGCCCAGTCAATCACGATGGGAAAACCGATCGCATCCTGCGTCGGGAACGCCCACGAATGCGGGTTCGTGCCCATCGTCGGCGTCCTGCCGCCGAACGGCACGACTTCGGACGTGGCCGACGTGCAGTTTGTGTAGGCGAGATAGCCCTTGAGCGCGGCGTCCATGACGTAGCCACCGCCCCAGAGATAATGCGTGGCGTTGTCCACGCTGACCATGCCCACGCCGAATTTGTCGGCGAGCTTCATACAGGTGTCCATCGCCTCGTAAGCCACGGCCTGGCCGAGCTTGTTGTGGCCGTTCCAGATTTCGGCGGCGGCGAAGCGCGACGGCAGCTTCTCGATCTTCGCGCCGGGCGTCCAGCGGCCGACCTTGCTGCCGAACAATTCGTCGAGGTGCAGCGCCTTGATGGCGTTGTGCGTGCGGATGCCGTAATACGCGGCGCTGGCGCAAAACCGCGCGCCGGCGGCGGCCTCGGCGGCGTCGTAACCGCGCTTGCGATACGCCTGCGTGACGAGTGAATCGTGTTTTTCTTTGGGAATGATGTAGTAGGTTTCGGGCATAAAAATTTTAATTAAGCTGATTCTTTAGCGAAATAGATTCTGCGTCTTGAATGTGCTCTTGCAAAATTGAATTGTTGAAATTAACGTCAAACTTTTCGCAGAAACTTTGAATCTGTTTTAGCCCGTCGGCCTTTTGGCCGTTAAGAATCAATACAAATCCGTAAGCCAGTCGCTGTGAAACATAATTGTCGAACCCGAAGCGATGATATTTGAGTTGTCTGCGCTCAAGAAAAAAATCGCAAAAGTCTCGCAATGAATTGACTCGCTCAAAATCTGAAGCAGCCAACCTAACCGACTGTTCAACGCGGCTGCGAATAGCAAATGTGCTACCAAGTAAAGGGCTAAATGCAAAGCTAGGAACAACTCCAGTTGCGTCAATCGGATCAATAGTCAAATCCATCACTGAATTCTTATCGGTGCTTTGCTTGCGAAATAAACCGCCTTTGAAAGACGGCGTGATTCCAGAAGAAAATCCCCAAGTAGGTGAAACTTGTCCGCCTTTCACTGGATTAAGAACAAAAAATTCTCTGATTGGATTTTTTCCAGAACGAATCCATTTGCCGGAAGCAATTAGCCGAAAGCCAGCCGAGCCAAGTTGTAAACTGAACTCGTCTTCAATCTCCCTTTTGAGATTTGAATTGGTAGGCATGGAAATAATTCGTCTGGTTAAACCACTTTCTTCACCGGCACTTCGGGATTCACCTGCGCGATGGGTTTTTCGCCGTTCATCGCGAGGATGAGATTTTTCACGGCGCAGGTGGCCTGCCGCACCACGCTCTCGTAAGTGCGCGACGCGACGTGCGGCGTGCAGACGACGTTCGGCAGCTTGAGCAGCGGATGATCCGCCGCCGGCGGCTCGTGATCCAAAACGTCCGTGCCGTAACCGCCCACCTGCCCGGATTTCAGCGCGGCCACCATGTCATTGGTGTTCACGACCTCGCCGCGCGCGCAGTTCAAAATCAAAACGCCCGGCTTCATCTTCGCAAACGACTTGGCGGAAATCATGTCGCGCGTCTCCGGCGTCAGATTGGTGTGCAGCGAAATGTAATCGCTGGCGGCATAAATTTCGTCGAGTGTCGCTGCTTGCTTGAGTCCATATTGCGCGGCGAAGTTTTCATCCCAATTGCGACTCATGCTGATGACATTCATGCCGAACGCGCGCGCGCGAATCGCCACTTCCTTGCCAACTCGGCCAAGTCCGATGATGCCGATGGTCTTATCCAGCAGTTCGTGGCCGGTCTTGCGTTTCCAATTCGTCTTGGCGTCGCCACTGCGGGTGGAGTCGGTGTGAAACAGAAAATTTTTCTCCAGCGCGAGCAGCAGCATGAAGTTATGCTCGGCGACGGTAGTGTGATTCACGCCGGGCGTGAAAAGCAGCGGGATGCCGAATTCGGTGCAGGACTTCACGTCAATCTTGTCCACGCCAATGCCGTATTTGCTCAAAACCTTCAGCTTCGGACGCGCTTTTTCCAAAACCTTGCGCGTGATGGCGTCGTCGCCGCAGATATAGCCGTCCACATCGCCGACCAGCGCCAGCGTGTCCGCCTCGTTCAGCGGCCCGCGCGCGGTGATGATTTCCCAGCCGGTCTGCTTGAGCAAATCATGGTGCGCGCCGGGCGTGTCTTGGAACGAAGTGGTCGTGAGCAGGATTTTCATCGGTGCAGCTTAAAAAATCGGCGGCGGCGGGTCAAAAAAATTGACCCCCGAACATTTGTTCAGGGGTGCAAATCACTTTGAAAAAACTGAATCAGATCGTGCCGAAGGGCGAACGCGCCATCGCGCCCAACTGCGCCTGCGCCTGCGGCGTCATGTCGGTGAAGATCATCGAAACGTGGTAGCCCGCGTGCCGGCTGCCGGTGCAGGCCACAATGACGCCGTTGCTGGCGAACTTGCTGCCGTCCAGCGGCGACTGCAGCGACACGGTCATCTCGCTCCATTCGTTGAATGGTTTAGGGCTGCGAAACTCAATGCCGCTTTTATGGATGGAGACGGTGTCGGCGGACAATTCCAACCTTGCCTGCCGCGCTTCAACCGTCACTGGTTTTTCAAACGGATTTCCACTGATGAATTTTTTTGCGCTCATAAATCAAAACAAACTAACACGTCGCCTGAATCCGTCAAATTAGCGGAATCCATTCATTGAATTAGTCACCATTCAATCACCGCCGCGCCCCAAGTCAATCCCGCGCCAAACACGACGAGCAAAATCAGGTCGCCGCGCGAAACTTTTCCGGCGGTCACGGCTTCGTCCAGCGCGATGGCGACGGACGCGGCGGAGGTGTTGCCATATTTGTGGAGGTTGACGAAAAGCTGTTCCGGCGTGGCTTTGAGACGGTCGCCAACGGCGTCAATGATCCGCCGGTTCGCCTGATGCGGAATGACGCACTTGATTTTGGTGATGTCAATCTCGCAGCGGCGCATCGCCTCGCGCGCGGCGGAAACCATCGCGTTCACCGCGCTCTTGAAAGTTTCCTTGCCGTCCATCCGCAGAAAATGCAGGCCGTCCGCCACCGACTTCAGCGTGGCCGGACACGCGCTGCCGCCGCCGGGCATCGAGAGCAAATCCGCCTTGCTGCCATCCGCGCCCATGACGGTGGTGAGCAGGCCGTGGGAATTTTCGCGGTGCTGCAAAATCGCCGCGCCCGCGCCGTCGCCGAACAGCACGCAGGTGTTGCGGTCCTTCCAATTCACAATTGAAGAAAGTTTTTCCGCGCCGATGACGAGAACGGTTTCGCAGGTGCGCGACGCGACAAATTGCTGGCCGATTTCCAGCGCGTAAATGAAACCGGAGCAGGCGGCCTCGATGTCGAGCGCCGCCGCGCGCATTGCGCCGAGCTTGCGCTGGACGAGGCACGCGGTCGAAGGAAACGGCATGTCGGGCGTCAGGGTGGCAATGATGATGAGATCAATTTGTTCCGCCGTGACGCCGGCCATTTTCATGGCTCGCCCGGCGGCTTTCGCGGCGAGGTCGGAGGTGAATTCATTCGCGGCGGCGATGCGGCGTTCCTTGATGCCGGTGCGCGAAGTGATCCATTCGTCAGAAGTCTCGACCATTTTTTCGAGGTCGGCGTTGGTCAGGACTTTTTCCGGCACATACGAGCCGACGCCGGTGATGGAACAGGTGCGGCCCTGGAAATTATTTTTGGCGCGCGGATTTTTGAATTTGTCGCTCATGCGTTTGTCGTTAAACCGGCGGCTCCCACGGCGGCGAGTTTCACATTCGCGGCGGCG
>Ga0209483_1003533_pt1 | contig 10236 bp, 8 predicted proteins | sample NGEPerA_FD_184508 | JGI IMG/M metagenome (GOLD analysis project Ga0209483, IMG submission 184508) | Arctic peat soil microbial communities from the Barrow Environmental Observatory site, Barrow, Alaska, USA - NGEE PermafrostL2-A... | ecosystem: Environmental > Terrestrial > Soil > Wetlands > Peat...
ATCCGCGGCACGGTTGAATCCGAGGGCAAGCACGTCAAGCAGTCCGGCGGCCGCGGCCAGTACGGCCATGTCTGGCTGAAGCTGGAACCCAATGCCACCGGCAAGGGCGTGGAGTTCGTCAACGGCATCACCGGCGGCTCGGTGCCGCGCGAATTCATTCCGGCAGTCGAGAAGGGCGTGCTGGAAGCGGTCAGCACCGGCGTGGTTGCCGGCTATCCGGTCGTGGATGTGAAGGTAACGTTGTTCGACGGCTCCTACCACGACGTCGATTCGGACGAAATCTCATTCCGCATGGCAGCCATCTTCGGCTTCAAGGACGGGTTTCGCCGCGCCAAGCCGATCATCCTCGAGCCCATCATGAAGGTCGAGGTCGTGACCCCCGAAGACTACATGGGCGACGTGATTGGCGATCTCAATCGCCGCCGCGGCCAGATCATGAGCATGGAAGATACCCCGGCGGGCAAGACCGTCACGGCCGAAGTGCCCTTGTCCGAGATGTTCCAGTACGCGACCACCGTGCGCTCGATGAGCCAGGGCCGCGCCACCTTCACGATGGAATTCGGGAAGTACATGGAAGTGCCGGCCAACATCGCCGAGACCATCATTAAGAAGTAAAGAGTCACTGAAGAGACATGAAGCGGCTGGCGGCATATAGACACCATGTGCTGACTTTCATTAACGAAAGTCAGCACATGGTGTCTATATGCCGCAAGTCATCTCGATGTTTCTGTAATGGCTCTTCGCTGCGTATTGAAAGGATTGTGAGAGGTTAACGACTATGTCCAAGGAAAAATTTGAGCGCAACAAGCCGCACGTGAACGTGGGGACGATTGGGCATGTGGATCATGGCAAGACGACGCTGACTGCGGCGCTGACCAAGGTGATGGCCGAGACCTATGGCGGCACCTTCATGGCCTACGACCAGATCGACAAGGCCCCGGAAGAGAAGGCGCGCGGGATTACGATCTCCACCGCCCATGTGGAGTACCAGAGCAAGGCTCGTCACTACGCTCATGTGGACTGCCCCGGACATGCCGACTACGTGAAGAACATGATCACCGGAGCGGCCCAGATGGATGGGGCGATCCTGGTGGTCTCCGCTGCCGATGGCCCGATGCCCCAGACGCGCGAGCACATACTGCTGGCCCGCCAGGTGGGCGTGCCCTACATCGTGGTGTACATGAACAAGGCCGACATGGTGGATGACAAGGAGCTGCTCGAGCTGGTCGAGATGGAAGTGCGCGAGCTGCTGAGCGTGTACAAGTTTCCAGGCGAGGACACCCCGATCATCATCGGCAGTGCGCTCAAGGCGCTCGAGGGTGAGAAGAGCGATGTGGGGGTGGCCTCGGTGATCAAGCTGGTGGAGGAGATGGACAAGTACATCCCGGTCCCGAAGCGGGATATCGAGAAGCCGTTTCTGATGCCCGTGGAGGATGTTTTTTCGATCTCCGGGCGCGGCACGGTGGTGACCGGGCGCATCGAGCGCGGCATCGTGAAGATCAACGATGAGGTGGAGATCATCGGGCTGAAGGCCACGACCAAGACCATCTGCACCGGGGTGGAGATGTTCCGCAAGCTCCTGGATGAGGGCCGGGCCGGCGACAACGTCGGGGTGCTGCTACGAGGCACCAAGCGCGAGGAAGTCGAACGCGGCCAGGTGCTGGCCAAACCGGGGAGCATTACCCCGCACACGCAGTTCGAGTGCGAGGTGTACGTGCTGACCAAGGAGGAGGGCGGCCGGCATACGCCGTTCTTCAAGGGCTACCGGCCGCAGTTCTATTTTCGCACCACGGATGTCACCGGGATGATCGAGTTGCCGGGCAACACCGAGATGGTGATGCCGGGGGACAACATCCAGATGACGGTGGATCTGATCGCGCCGATCGCGATGGAGGAGGGGCTGCGCTTTGCCATCCGCGAGGGCGGACGCACGGTGGGCTCCGGTGTCGTGTCAAAGATTCTCAAGTGATGACTCCAGGCCAGTAGCTCAATTGGCAGAGCGGCGGTCTCCAAAACCGCAGGTTGGGGGTTCGATTCCCTCCTGGCCTGCCAGCTTCTAGATGACGGTTCGGATTTTAGGCGGCGATCAACTCGATGAACGATCAGGCTTCGGAAACAGGCGTCGGCGGAGCACTGGATACCGCCAAGCTCGTGGCGGCGATCGTGCTCGCGTTCGGCGGTATCGTCGCGTTCTACGTACTGCACGCGCAGTCCGACTGGATACGCTGGCTGTCGGTACTCGCCGGCATCGTGCTGGCGGCAGTGGTATTCGCATCCTCGGCGCGCGGCAAGGCGTTCTGGCAGTTCATGCTGGATGCGCGCCTGGAGCTGCGCAAGGTGGTGTGGCCGACCCGGCAGGACACCGCCACGACCACCGCGGTGGTGTTCGTCTTCGTGATCATTGCCGGCGTGTTTTTCTGGGCCATGGACGTGTTCTTGTCGTGGGCCACGCGGCTTCTGACCGGACAAGGAGGCTGATAGTGGCGCTGCGTTGGTATGTGGTTCACGCCTATTCGAACTTCGAGCATCGCGTTGCCGAAGCGCTCAAGGAGCGCATCAAGCGCGACGGCCTGGAGGAGAAGTTCGGCGACATCCTGGTGCCCACCGAGGAAGTGGTGGAAATGCGCGACGGCCAGAAGCGCCGCAGTGAGCGCAAGTTCTACCCCGGCTACGTGCTGGTGCAGATGGAGATGGACGAGACCAGCTGGCACCTGGTGCGCGATGTGCCCAAGGTGCTTGGCTTCATCGGCGGCACCAGCGACAAGCCGGCACCGATTTCCGAGAAGGAAGCGCTGCGGATACTGCAGCGGGTGGAAGAGGGCGTTGATAAGCCGCGCCCGAAAGTGCTGTTCGAGCCCGGACAGGTGGTGCGCGTGGTGCACGGCCCGTTCAACGACTTCAACGGCGTGGTGGAGAGCGTGAACTACGAGAAGAACCGGCTGCAGGTTGCGGTCCAGATTCTCGGCCGCTCGACGCCGGTGGAACTGGATTTCTCCCAGGTCGAGAAGGTCTGAGCGGTCAATACATGGGGAGCCTTGCGGCGTTTGCACCCATAAGGATGAATTGAGATGGCAAAGAAAGTTAACGGTTACATCAAGCTGCAGGTGCCGGCGGGCGCGGCCAATCCGTCGCCGCCGATCGGTCCTGCGCTTGGCCAGCAGGGTGTGAACATCATGGAGTTCTGCAAGCAGTTCAATGCGCAGACCGGCAAGCTCGAGAAGGGCCTGCCGATACCGACCGTGATCACGGTGTACTCGGACCGCAGCTTCACCTTCATCATGAAGACTCCGCCTGCTGCGGTGCTGATCCGCAAGGCCATCGGCATTGAAAAAGGCAGCGGCACGCCCAATACAGCCAAAGTTGGCAAGATTTCACGCGCCCAGCTGGAGGAGATCGCGAAAACCAAGCAGCCGGATCTGACGGCCGCCGGGTTGGAAGCCGCCGTGCGCACCATCGCCGGCAGTGCCCGCAGCATGGGCGTTGACGTGGAGGGCCTCTGACATGCCCGCCGCCAAACGCACCAAGGCCTGGAGCACCAGGCTCACGCCCGGCAAGCAGTACCCGCTGGATGAGGCATTGAGCATGGTGAAGGAATTCGCCACCGCGAAATTCGCGGAGTCGATCGATGCCGCCGTGAACCTCGGCATCGATGCCAGCAAATCGGATCAGCAGGTGCGCGGCTCGACGGTCATGCCGCACGGCCTGGGCAAGTCGGTTCGGGTGGCGGTGTTCACCACCGGCAAGAACCAGGACGCTGCGCGCGCCGCGGGCGCCGACCTCGTGGGACTGGAGGACCTGGCCGCGCAGGTCAAGGCCGGGGAGATCAATTTCGACGTGGTGATTGCGAGCCCTGATGCGATGCGAGTGGTGGGACAGCTGGGCCAGATCCTGGGACCGCGCGGGCTCATGCCCAACCCCAAGGTCGGCACCGTGACGCCCGACGTGGCCACTGCGGTCAAGAATGCCAAGGCCGGTCAGGCGCGCTATCGCGTCGACAAGGCCGGCATCGTGCATTGCGCCATCGGCCGCGCCGGATTCGAGACCGGTGCACTCAAGGACAACCTGCTGGCCCTGATCGGGGACCTGCAGAAGGCCAAGCCGGCCGCGTCCAAGGGCATTTATCTCAAGCGCATTACCTTGTCCTCGACCATGGGGCCGGGGATTGCCGTGGATCAGTCGACGCTGGGCCTGTGAGGGGCGGCGTCGCGACGAGCAGTTTTTCGATTTGGTGCGGGTCGGCGAATGCCGACCATCATCGAAGACCGCAGGCGAATTCCTTCGTGGGAATTCTTAATAAGGCGCCTGCGCAGATGATGGTGAAAGCCAAAGCCAGGGTCGTCCCTGGTGAGGATCACCGTCGAGGGTGGGAGGCGCTGCATGGCGCCTCCTGTGTGGTGGTCTTCAAGGCCGGGAGGTTCAATGGCTCTTAACCTGGAAGATAAGAAGACGCTGGTGGCCGAGGTGAGCGCGGTGGCGGCGACGGCATTGTCCGTGGTCGCGGCCGAGTATCGCGGGCTGACGGTGTCGCAGATGACCGATCTGCGCCTGAAGGCGCGTACGGCGGGCGTGTATGTGCGCGTGGTTAAAAACACGCTCGCACGCAAGGCCATGGCCGGCACGTCGTTCGAATGCATGAGCGAAGTGCTCAAGGGGCCGCTGGTGCTGGCCTTCTCGAAGGATGATCCGGGCGCCGCGGCGCGCGTGGTCAAGGCCTTTGCGAAGGACAACGACAAGCTGGTCACGACGGCATTGTCGATCGGCGGGCAGCTGTTCAAGGCATCGGCTCTGGACAAGGTGGCGAGTCTGCCGACCCGGGAGCAGGCATTAGCGCAGCTCTTAGGCGTCATGAAGGCGCCGATCCAGAAGCTTGCGGCAACGCTCGCGGCGGCACCATCCAAACTTGTGCGCACGCTCGCAGCGGTGCGCGATCAGAAACAGGCCGAGGCGGCCTGAATCTGATTTTCTGTCAACGTATTTCAGGAGTAGACGATCATGGCTGTATCTAAAGATGAAGTTCTGGACGCCATCTCGAAGATGAGCGTCATGGAGGTGGTCGAATTGATCGCCGACATGGAAAAGAAGTTCGGCGTAACGGCGGCCGCTCCGGTCGCCATGGCGGCGGGACCGGCTGCGGGCGGCGCGGCGGCGGCGGTGGTTGAGGAGCAGACGGAATTCACCGTCACGCTCAAGGAATACCCGGCCGACAAGAAGGTTACCGTCATCAAGGTGATCCGTGAGATCACCGGACTGGGCCTCAAGGAAGCCAAGGATCTGGTCGAGGGCGTGCCCTCGCAGGTCAAGGAAGGCATTTCCAAGGCCGACGTCGAAACCATCAAGAAGAAGCTCGAGGACGTAGGCGCGAAGGTGGAGGTCAAATAACCTCCGTGGTTCGCCTGCACCGCGTATTGCGCGCGGGGGCGGAGTCGGCGCTCGCCGGCTCCTGCTCCTGCGTGCGCGTTTTTGTTTTGTTGAGAGGGTGACACGATGCCTTATTCATTCACCGAGAAAAAGCGCATCCGCAAGAATTTCGGCAAGCAGCCGAGCATTCTTGAGGTGCCTTATCTGCTCGCCATCCAGCTCGACTCGTACCGCAGCTTCCTGCAGGCGGACACGAACGAGGATGCGCGGCTGAGTACCGGCCTGCATGCGGCATTCAAGAGCGTGTTTCCGATCTCCAGTTACTCGGGCAATGCGGTGCTCGAATACGTCAACTATCGGCTCGGTGAGCCGGTATTCGACGTCAAGGAATGCCAGCTGCGCGGGCTGACCTATGCCGCGCCGTTGCGCGTCAAAGTCCGGCTGATCGTGTACGACAAGGAAGCTGCCGGCTCCAAGAAGCCGATCAAGGACGTGCGCGAACAGGAGGTCTACCTGGGCGAACTGCCGCTCATGACCGACAACGGCACCTTCATCGTCAACGGTACCGAGCGCGTCATCGTCAGCCAGCTGCACCGTTCACCGGGCGTGTTCTTCGATCACGACCGCGGCAAGACCCATTCCTCGGGCAAGCTGCTGTTCTCGGCCCGCATCATTCCCTATCGCGGTTCCTGGCTCGATTTCGAATTCGATCCCAAGGACTGCGTGTTCGCGCGCATCGACCGCCGCCGCAAATTGCCGGTGTCGATCATTCTGCGCGCGCTGGGGATGAACGAGGGCGAAATACTCGATGTGTTCTTCGAGAAGAACACCTTTGAGCTGGCCAAGGATTCGGCGGCCATGCGGCTGGTGCCGCAGCGCCTGCGCGGCGAGACCGCGATTTTCGATATCAAGATCGGCGACACCATGATCGTCGAGGAAGGCCGTCGCATCACCGCGCGCCACGTGCGTCAGCTCGAGGATTCGAACGTGACCTTGCTGCCGGTGCCGCGTGAGTACCTGTACGGCAAGATTCTCTCGCACGACGTGGTCAACAAGGACACCGGCGAGATTATTGCCAAGGCCAACGAGGTGCTGACCGCCGCCAGCGTGCTGAAGCTGATCGAGGCCGACATCACTGAGGTCAACACTCTCTATACCAACGACCTGGACCGCGGTCCGTACATCTCCGACACCCTGCGCATCGATCCCACCAAGACGCGCATGGAAGCCCTGGTCGAGATCTACCGCATGATGCGTCCGGGCGAGCCGCCGACCAAGGATGCGGCCGAGAACCTGTTCAACAACCTGTTCTTCAACAACGAGCGCTACGACCTCTCGGGCGTGGGCCGCATGAAGTTCAACCGCCGTGTCGGCCGCAAGGAGATCACCGGCTCTTTGATCCTGTCGAAGGACGACATCCTCGACGTGCTCAAGGTGCTGATCGATATCCGCAACGGCAACGGCACCGTGGACGACATCGATCACCTGGGCAACCGCCGGGTGCGCAGCGTCGGCGAGATGGCGGAAAACGCCTTTCGCGTCGGTTTGGTGCGGGTGGAGCGCGCGGTCAAGGAGCGCCTGACCATCGCCGAGTCCGAGCCGCTGATGCCGCAGGAGATGATCAACGCCAAGCCGGTGGCGGCCGCGGTCAAGGAATTCTTTGGCTCCTCGCAGCTGTCGCAGTTCATGGACCAGAACAATCCGCTGTCGGAAGTCACGCACAAGCGGCGCGTCTCGGCACTGGGCCCGGGCGGCCTCACACGTGAGCGCGCCGGCTTCGAGGTTCGCGACGTGCATCCGACGCACTACGGCCGGGTGTGCCCGATCGAGACGCCGGAAGGACCGAATATCGGCCTGATCAATTCGCTGTCGGTGTATGCGCGCACCAATAACTACGGCTTTCTCGAGACCCCGTACCGGCGCGTGGAGAACGGCCACGTCACCGATCGCATCGACTACCTGTCGGCGATCGAGGAAGGCGAGTTCGCGATCGCGCAGGCCAATGCGCGCACCGACTCCAAGGGCGAGCTGGGCGAGGAGCTGGTCTCGTGCCGGTTCCAGAGCGAGTTCACCCTGATGCCGCGCGAGCGCATCAACTACATGGACGTCTCTCCGAAGCAGATCGTGTCGGTGGCGGCCTCGCTGATTCCGTTCCTCGAGCACGACGATGCCAATCGCGCGCTCATGGGTTCGAACATGCAGCGCCAGGCGGTACCGACCCTGCGCTCGCAGACCCCATTGGTGGGCACGGGCATGGAACGGCCGGTGGCGATCGATTCGGGCGTGGCGGTGATCGCGCGCCGCGGCGGCACCATCGACTCGGTCGATGCCTCGCGCATCGTGGTGCGGGTGCATGACGATGAGACCCTGGCGGGCGAGCCGGGCGTGGACATCTACAACCTGACCAAGTACACGCGTTCCAACCAGAACACGTGCATCAATCAGCGGCCGCTGGTCAATGCCTCGGACACCATCGCGCGTGGCGACGTGGTGGCCGATGGTCCGTCGACCGACCTGGGCGAGCTGGCCCTGGGCCAGAACATGCTGGTCGCGTTCATGCCGTGGAACGGCTACAACTTCGAGGATTCGATCCTGATCTCCGAGCGCGTGGTGCAGGAGGATCGCTTCACCACCATTCACATCGAGGAACTCACCTGCGTCGCCCGCGACACCAAGCTCGGGCCGGAGGAGATTTCGGCCGACATACCCAATGTCGGCGATGCGGCTCTGGCCAAGCTCGATGAGGCGGGTATCGCCTTCATCGGCGCCGAGGTGCGCGCCGGCGACATCCTGGTCGGCAAGGTCACGCCCAAGGGCGAGACGCAACTGACGCCGGAAGAGAAACTGCTGCGGGCCATCTTCGGCGAGAAGGCCTCGGACGTGAAGGACACGTCGCTGCGCGTACCGCCCGGCATGGACGGCACCGTGATCGACGTGCGCGTGTTCACGCGCGATGGCATCGAGAAGGATTCGCGCGCGCAGGCGATCGAGAAGTCGGAGATCGAGCGGGTGCGCAAGGACCTGCAGGATCAGCGCCGCATTCTCGAAGAGGATCTGTTCCAGCGCGTGCGCGGCATGCTGCTGAATCACACGGCCGCGGGCGGACCCAAGAAGCTCAAGGGCGGCACCAAGATCAGCGCCGAGTACCTGGATTCGCTGCCGCGCGAGGAGTGGTTCCAGATCCGCGTCGAAGACGAGGAGTCGATTGCTGCGCTGGAGGCCGCGGCCGAGCGCATCCAGACTCAGCAGAAGGCGTTCGACAAGCGCCTGGAAGAGAAGCGCGCCAAGATCACCGCCGGCGATGATCTCGCCCCCGGTGTGCTCAAGATGGTCAAGGTATACCTGGCGGTGAAACGCCGCGTGCAGCCGGGCGACAAGATGGCCGGACGTCACGGCAACAAGGGCGTGATCTCCACCATCGTGCCGGTGGAAGACATGCCGTACCTGGAAGACGGTACGCCGGTGGACATCGTGCTCAATCCGCTGGGTGTGCCCTCGCGCATGAACGTCGGCCAGGTGCTGGAGACGCATCTGGGCTGGGCGGCCAAGGGACTGGGACTGAAGATCGGCCGCATGCTCGAGGCGCAGGCGAAAGCCTCGGAATTGCGCGCCTTCCTCGAGAAGATCTACAACGAGACCGCGGGCCAGAAGGAGCGCTTCGGCGAGTTCAATGACAAGGAAGTGTTCGAGCTGGCGCGCAACCTCAAGGAAGGCGTGCCGATGGCCACGCCGGTGTTCGATGGCGCGGGCGAGGCGGACATCAAGGGTCTGCTGGCACTGGCCGAGGTGCCGTTGTCGGGCCAGACCTGGCTCTATGACGGACGCACCGGCGAGCGCTTCGACCGGCAGGTGACCGTGGGCTACATGTACATGCTCAAGCTCAACCATCTGGTGGACGACAAGATGCATGCCCGTTCGACCGGACCGTACAGCCTGGTCACGCAGCAGCCATTGGGCGGCAAGGCGCAGTTCGGTGGCCAGCGCTTCGGCGAGATGGAAGTCTGGGCACTGGAGGCCTACGGCGCGGCGTACACGTTGCAGGAAATGCTCACGGTCAAGTCGGATGACACGATCGGGCGCACTGCCATGTACAAGAGCATCGTCGATGGCAACCACGAGATGAAGGCGGGCATGCCCGAATCCTTCAACGTGCTGGTCAAGGAAATACGTTCGCTCTGCATCAACATCGAACTCGAGCAGGACTAGAGGCGCAAGCCTCGGGGTAACGCAATGAAAGATCTACTTAAGCTCTTCAAGCAGCAGGCACCGGTCGAGCATTTTGACTCGATCAAGATCGGCCTGGCCTCACCCGAGATGGTGCGGGCCTGGTCGTACGGTGAGGTGCGCAAGCCCGAGACGATCAACTACCGCACCTTCAAGCCGGAGCGGGATGGCCTGTTCTGCGCCAAGATCTTCGGTCCGGTGAAGGACTACGAGTGCCTATGCGGCAAGTACAAGCGCCTCAAGCACCGCGGCGTGGTGTGCGAGAAGTGCGGCGTCGAGGTCACGCAATCCAAGGTGCGCCGTGAGCGCATGGGACACATCGAGCTCGCAAGCCCGGTGGCGCATATCTGGTTCCTCAAGTCGCTGCCCTCGCGCATCGGCCTGATGCTGGACATGACCCTGCGCGAGATCGAGCGCGTGCTGTACTTCGAGGCCTTCGTCGTGATCGACCCAGGCATGACGCCCATGCAGCGCGGCCAGCTGCTGACCGATGAGATGTACCTCGAGGCGATCGAGGAGCACGGCGATGAGTTCGACGCCCGCATGGGCGCCGAGGCCGTGTTCGAGCTGCTGCGCACCATGGAGCTCAAGGCCGAAGTCATCAAGGTGCGTGAGGACATGGCCGCCACCGCCTCCGAGACCAAGCTCAAGCGC
>Ga0209483_1003536_pt1 | contig 10231 bp, 9 predicted proteins | sample NGEPerA_FD_184508 | JGI IMG/M metagenome (GOLD analysis project Ga0209483, IMG submission 184508) | Arctic peat soil microbial communities from the Barrow Environmental Observatory site, Barrow, Alaska, USA - NGEE PermafrostL2-A... | ecosystem: Environmental > Terrestrial > Soil > Wetlands > Peat...
CCAGTCCGACGCTTCAACGCCGGACGATTCGAGGTTGATCACCCCGGAGACTACGCCAACCCTAATTCCTACCAACCCTGCGACGGCACCGGCGCAGCCTGTCTCAACTGACTTTTGCAACAACATCGGCCAGAACCCGTCTCTATATTCTTCCCCTGGACTATTTCGCCCTTGCCCAATTGATGTTAAGAATTAGAGTTCCAAATTGGAGATTTAATATGGGCGAACGGATCACCCCAGCCTGCTCCTTCAGTCGACACTTTTTCCGTGTGTTTATCATCGGCCTGTTGTTTTCGTCCATAACGCCTCTGCAAGCAGAACCGACTGACGATGCGAGCGTGGCCAAAAGTCTGGCAGACATGCTTCGCGCGGCACGTCAGGTGATTTCGAACAACCAAGCCCGCATCAACGATCCAAATCTCGGAGATAAAGGACTAACTGGCCAGGTCGTCCTACAGCAAGCTGTTGAAATCTTCAAGAAGACAACCGGAACGGATCCTTCGAGCATCGATCCGGCATCGCGTCTCGGCAGACTCATGCATGCGCAGATGGAGGCAATCGTCGAAGCCACTGATGCAAACCAGGCAACCATCAATGTCAAGGGCGTCGGGTTTAAAGCGTTTATACCTGCGGTGTTTGCCCGGCTAGTTAATGAATCATTCGAAACCCACGCCAAGAACGGGGCGCAAATCAAGGTAACGGCTCCTGAACAGCTCGTTAGAAATCGGAAGGCAAGACCTGATTCTTGGGAAAGCGAGGTTATGCGCAGCAAACTGTTGCGGGAGGATTGGCCACGCGGCCAAGCCTACTCAGCTGAAATCGACTCAAACGGGCGGCCAGCGTTTCGGATGATGATGCCAGAATATTATGCGAGCTCTTGCCTAAGTTGCCATGGATCGCCGAAAGGAGAAACCGACATTACGGGCTACCCAAAGGAGGGTGGCAAGGAAGGTGACCTCGGCGCGGCAATCAGCGTTACGCTGTTCAAATAGTAGCTGGAAATGCGGCGGATTCTGCAATCACTATGCACCGATCATTGCTCTGGAAATAGTGGGCCGAAAGGGTCATCGAGGCGTTACGAGTGATGTCTCGTCTCACCATACGGGCCAGGCTCATAATTTTGTCGAGTGCCTTGCTGTGTATGCTGATTGCGACCAATCTATATTTGATGCGAACGCTCGCAAACAATTCGACCGCCGTCGCAACCGAAACAGAACTGAGCGGCATAATCGACTCGGCAAACGGGGCGCGCATTGCGTTCGGTGAAATGCGTTACTGGCTTACGGATCTCGCAGTGAGCCTGCTTACCCCTTCCGAGCGAAGCGCAGCCGACGCGCGCAGCCGAATGGATGGCTACCTTGATCGGCTGGCGTTACGGAAGCCTAAGCTTGTGGCTGACATTCGCGCCGAGCGCGACCAGTTTGCGAAGTCCGCCGACGATGCGGTGGACCGGTACACAAACGATCAGCGTGTCCTCGGCAATTCGCTGCTAGCGCAAGCTCGCCAGCACAGTGTCAAAGTCGACGAACTCCTGAGCTCGCTGATAAGCGAGCTAAGGCGGGAACTTACGGCAACAGAACTGTTGTCGCCGATCTTTTCATCCTGGCTTTGGGTTTTGCGCTGACATTCCTCATTTTACGGTCGATCGCGGTCCCGCTTCACCGGCTCGTGGGCGCCATCGACGGCCTCAGCGCTGGCGATCTATCGGTACCGATTCCTTCCGCAGGGTATGACGAGATCGGGGCCATGGCGCGCACCCTTGCCTTGTTTCGGGACAGCCTCAAGGAACGCGACCGTTTCGCGGCCGAGGCTGAAGCACAGCGGAAAACCATTGCCGCTGCGATCGCGACCATCTCGGAAGGTTTTGTGCTGTACGACTTCAATGACCGGATTGTTCTGTTTAACGATCAGTTTCGCGCTATTTACCCGGGCCTTGTGGACATTATCAAGCAAGGAACGACCTTCGGGGAGATACTGGAAGCAGTCGTATCGCGTTCGCTGGTCGACCTTGGCGACCAGAGTCCGCAAGACTGGATCGCGGAGCGGCGAGCACGGCGGGAGCATTCGGGCGGCTTTGCCGAATATAGGTATGGTGGGCGTTACATCCGCATCAGCGAGCGTCGCATCCAAGGTGGCGGAACGGTCGCCGTCTACTCCGACATTACCGAGCTCCGCCGACACAACCTTGAACTTGAGCAGGCGCGAGAGTTGTCTGAAGTCGCCAACCGAACCAAGAGCCAGTTCCTAGCCAACATGAGTCACGAGTTGCGAACGCCGCTCAACGCTATCATTGGCTACAGCGAGATCCTTCAGGAAGACGCCACCGATGAGGGCCAGGACCACTTCATAACCGATCTCAAGAAGATCGAGGGCGCCGGACGGCATCTGTTGGGATTGATAAACGACATTCTCGACCTTTCCAAGGTTGAAGCCGGCAAAATGGAAGTATTCATCGAGGAGGTCGACATTTCGTCGCTTCTCGAGGAGGTGGGAGCAATTATAAGGCCGCTGGTAGCCAAGGGCGGCAACACGCTTGAGCTTCGTATTGCACCACATATCGGCAGTATCCGCACCGACCGCACCAAGGTGAAGCAGTGTCTCCTCAACGTTCTCAGTAACGCAAATAAATTTACTCAAAACGGCAAACTGATCCTCTCGATTGAGCGTACGGACCGAGCGACGGTTCAAATGACGATCTCGGATACCGGCATTGGCATGAGCCCCGAGCAACTCGGTCGGTTGTTTCAGGCCTTCAGTCAAGCTGATGCATCGACCACAAAGAGATTTGGAGGAACTGGCCTGGGTCTTGCCATCACGCGACACTTCTGTCGTTTGCTCGGCGGCGACATCTCGGTTGCAAGCGAGGTCGGTAAAGGTTCGGCCTTCACGATCATAATACCGGATCAAGCGGCTGGGCCAGCGCAGCCAAAGGCGGCAAGCGAGCCTTCTGCGGACCAAACGATGGGCCTTCAGGCGAGCAGCGCCATCACCGTGCTGATCGTCGACGATGATGCCGCCTCAAGGGATTTGCTGACTACAAATCTAAGGCGCGAGGGCTACCATACCATCCAGGCGCGCGGTGGGGACGAGGCGCTCCAGCTTGCCCTAAAACTACGGCCCGACGCCATTACGCTCGACGTTCTGATGCCAAAAACCGACGGCTGGGCCGTCTTGGGGGCGCTTAAAACGAACCCCGAACTTTGTGATATTCCGGTCATCATGGTTACGGTGGCGCCCGATCGTGGCATTGGTCTATCTCTCGGTGCTGCCGAGGTCATGACCAAGCCGGTCGACCGAACGGAACTTACCACGCTGTTGCGCCAGCTTTTGTCGCGCGATGGCCCAATCCTTCTGGTTGAGGACGACTTGGCAACCCGTGACACGGTGCGTGCTACAATCGAAAAGATGGGATTAGCCGTCGCAGAGGTGACCAATGGAAAGCTCGCATTATCTTGGCTGACGACAAATCCCGCACCCGCCTTGATTCTTCTCGACCTTATGATGCCAGAGATGGACGGCTTCGAATTCCTCGATACGTTCAATAGTCGGACCGATTGGCATCACGTGCCCGTAGTAGTCATCACGGCCAAGCAGTTGACAGCGGCTGAGCGAGGCCTTCTTGCAGTGCGTACAATCATCGAAAAGGGCGATTCAATCGACAGGGATATTTCGGCCGCAATCGCAAAGGCTGTAGGCCGGCGTCCCGCTGCGCACTGATCCTGTATTGTTATTGTTTAGCGGTGACTGATTGGTGAGTTTATGACAAAGATCTTATTGGTCGAAGATAATGAAATGAATCGGGACATGCTGTCGCGCCGGCTCGTTCGAAAGGGATACGAGGTCGTGATGGCAGTCGATGGCGAGCAAGCCGTGGCCATGGCTCAAACTGAAAAGCCCGATTTGATTTTAATGGACATGAGCTTACCAGTCGTTGACGGTTGGGAGGCGACACGGCGCGTCAAGGCAACTGAGGCGTCTTCACGAATTCCCATCATTGCGCTCACGGCCCACGCTATGTCAGGCGATCGAGAGAGAGCGCTCGGAGCCGGGTGCGACGACTACGACACAAAACCTATCGAGATGCCGCGACTGCTCCAAAAAATCGACGCGCTGCTGGCACGTTCCTAGGATCGCATATGTTGGCTCGACCTTACCGTGACTGATCCTGACCAGCGCTTTGAACGAGCGCGCGCTGCTTTCGTGCGCCATGAATTTTTAGCGCCGCTCGCTATTATTCTCGATTTGGCTGAAATTCTGATTGAGGATGCCCGCCGCAGCGAGGACAACTCGCTCGTCTCAGACCTCGGACGCGTTCATACTGCCGGCCTTTTGCTCCGAGAACAGCTTGGTCGGCTGGTGAGCATGACCACCCAGGGCTCGGCGTCAATCCCAGACGTCTCATCCGCTCTTAGAACCACCCTCCGTCATGATCTGCGGACGCCGCTTAATGCAGTCAAGGGCTATGGTGAATTGATAATGGAGGAGGCCCGCGAAAGTGGTCGCGAAGATCTGCTTTTTGATGTTGCAAAGATTATGGCTGCAGCCGACCAGCTGCTTGGACAAATCGACAATCTGATTGGCTCGACTGGCACGAACATTCCCGAATCTCCCAACCCCTCTCCATTGGAATCTAGCGACCTGGTCGGCGAGATCATGCGATCAATTCAGCCTATTAATGCCAAGCACCGGCCCACTTTCTTATCGGGTCGCATCCTAGTAGTCGACGACACCGACGCCAATCGTGAATTGCTATCGCGCAGGCTCCGACGACAAGGTCATACAGTGGTTACCGCTGACGGTGGAAGGTCCGCCCTCGACGCCGTGGCAAAATCACAATTTGACCTTATCTTGCTCGATCTGATCATGCCGGATATCAATGGCTTAGAGGTGCTGAAACGACTCAAGGCCCATCCAATAGATCAGCATATTCCGGTAATGATGATTTCGGCGTTGGACGAGATCGACAGCATCGTTGGTTGTATCGAGGCAGGAGCCGAAGACTACATTCCAAAACCATTCGATCCTGTGCTGCTCGGCGCGCGCATCGGAGCCTCGCTTGAACGAAAGCGTCTACGCGATCGAGAGCTGGCCTTCATTGACGAGTTGCGGGTCGAGAAGAGCAAAACCGAAGCGTTGCTGCTAAACATTCTGCCGGGAACGATCGTAAGTCGCATCCGTAGCGGAGACACCGCCATTGCCGACAGCTTTCCGGACGCGACGATCCTTTTCGCTGATTTGGTCGATTTTACCAGCCTTGCCGCCAAATGCTCGCCATCGCGCATCGTTGACCTCCTGAACACCCTGTTCTCGGCTTTTGATGCGCTGGCAAAGGAACTCAAGCTAGAAAAGATCAAGACGATTGGCGACGCGTACATGATCGCAGGCGGGATACCGGAGGAAAGACACGGACACGCCCATGCAGTTGCCGATATGGCGCTCGGCATGATCGATGCGGTTTTCAATACTGGCAAACAGTTCGGCGAAACACTTGAGGCGCGTGTAGGAATCCATTCTGGCGAGGTGGTGGCCGGCCTGATCGGCCAACACCGGTCGATCTATGACGTTTGGGGCGACACCGTCAACACCGCAAGTCGCCTTGAGTCATCCGGGTTACCCAACCGCATTCAGATTTCCGAGACAACTTACCGAAGTGTCAAGGATGCTTTCCATTGTGAGCTACGGGGACAAATACCCTTAAAAGGTAAAGGCGTAATGATTACTTATTTTTTGATAGGACGCATCAACGGGAGCTCGTGATGGTCACAGCATAAGCTAGTCATCAATTGAGGCGTCCAATGGAATGATGACATCCGATTGCCTTCAGTGGCGCACCTTTGTCATATCGAAGGTTAGGTTCGCTTTGGGCTAGCTTGCGGTCCTTAACGCGAACGTCAGCGATCAGTCGAACGTCACGTCGAGCAAGAAGAGACTCTTGCATTGCAGCAAAAACAGCCTCGTCACTCGATCACCTTGTCGGCGCGGGCCAGCAACGTCGGAGGCACCGTGACGGCGACCGCATTGGCAGTCTTCGGGTTGATCACCAGTTCGAAATTTGTCGGCTGCTCGACCGGGATGTCGGCAGTTTTCGCACCGCGAAACAGCATTGCGGCCTGTCGGATTGTAATGTCCGGAATTTGAGTGATGCTGGGTCCGTAGTAGGCGGCGAGGCCGCCTCCCTCTGCCATTTCGGCCCATTGATAGATGGCAGGTAGGCGCAACGCCGAGACGCGATCCATAATAAGCTGCCCATTGGCGAACAGCATCGGCGATGCCAAAACGTTGAGCGCCGCAGCCCGGATGCCTGCGCCATCTCGATCGCTGCTGCGATCTCCTCCGCTTTGGCAATACGGTGAATTGAAAGTTCGACGTTGCGTGCGCGTGCCGCCTGTTGGAGCGCGCCAAGTTTCGTATCCGTTGTCGAGTTGGTGTCAGCCAGGGCCGCCATGCGGCGAAGTCCCGGAACGGCTTCGATCAGGAGTTCCTGCCGTTTTCCGTCAAGCTCGGTCGCGAGGATACTGACGCCCGTTGTGTTGCCATTGGGTCGCGACAGCGAGTCGACCAATCCTTCCCCGACCATATCGTCCGAGACGCCGATGATCGGAATCGTTTTGGTCGCCTGCTGCGCGGCACGGGTAGCTACACTCCCGGCGGCTTCGATGACATCGACCTGGGCTTTTGCTAGCTCCGCTGGAAACGAAACGAAGGGAAGCAAAAGGCGGTAACGTCAGCACAAAGCCGATCGCGAGCGAACGGCTCCAGCCGCCGCTTCTTTGGGTTACGCTTCTTTGCAGCAATGATATTTGCGTCTCGCCCGTACTCGATTGGGAAGAGGCGGTCGCCCTGAAAAGCGGACGAGCGATCGCCTCCAAGCCCAACCAATCGTACGATTTTCTTATCAGTCGGCCAACTGATAAGGTTTGTGACCAAACCTTATCAGTCTACGAACTGACTCCACGCGAGCAAGCGCGGCCACACTTATTAGCTTCCGATCGGAGCAACAGCCCCGTGGCGACCTCGAGTTCAGCGATCGCTTGGGGCGCGTTGACCACTTTGATGGTGGTCATACCCATCTCGCGAGCGGGCTTAAGGTTTACACCAAGGTCGTCAAGGTAGACGCAGTTTTTGGGATTCACGCCAAGCGTCTTGGTCATCATCTGATATATGCGGGGGTCAGGCTTACGAAGACCAATCTTCGCCGATTCGATCACGTGATCGAAAAGCGTCATTACCTCGGCGATATAAAGCGACCGGCCCGCTTGACTGCCGATACTGTTGGCGGGGAGATTATTAGTGATACAGCCCGTTTTGAACTTGGCCTTCACGCGCCGCAGAGCCTCGACCATTTCGGGCCGTAGATCCCCTGATAGTAGCGGCAGCACATCCCTCCCCCGCACCTCGATCCCCAACGCTCGCGATTCCGCGGCAAACAATTCATCGAAGGTATCAGCATTGATCTCTGCGCGTTCGAATTTTGCCCAGGCATTTTCTAGATGGTTCGCAGCATTGGTGCGACGAATGATATCGAGCGGGAAGCCGCGCTCTGCCTCGAACCGCGCAAACGCTTCAAATGGCGACGTTGTGATCACGCCACCAAAGTCCCAGATAACCGCCTCAATCATCCCTAATTCCTACAGAGTACGTGGTCGATTCAAATCGGCTAACACGGTGCGATGCCCAAGACCAGCGCCCAAGATGCCTACCTCGGCAGCTTTTAGGGCCAAACGACGAAGCTTGCCGCCGCTGTCGATAGGTACGCCCGCCTTTTAGGCCGCCAATCACACAGGCCAAAAACCCTGCAATGCCGAACTTTTTTCTCTTTCCTAGTTGGGCAAATCAGCGGCGTACGAAGTGCTCGTTCAATAGTTCAAAGGCAGCCACGTCTATGGCCGAGCAGTTCAATTCATTTTCAGAATTAGTTGACACTACTCAAACGGATAGGATGGAAGATCCCGTTTCCTAGTATGGCTGATCCGGTCGCCTCGGCCGGCAAAGCTACATGTGCAGCTTCCAATAGAGACGATCGATTGGACGAAGCATTCGATGATAGACCAGCTGTGGCGCGACATTAGCCGCTATCTCAAACGCTCCTTAAGGAAACGTCTCATGACCACGCGAACAGAACAGTTTGGTGGCAGCACTGCGTTTTTGATCATCTTTGGGGCAATTTTTGTCTTCTTGATTGGATTGGTCGTCTGGCAGCCGAACGTGGCAATCTGGATCGCCGATGCCGTTGAGCGAGAACGTTCTATGCAAACTCCGGACCAGTCTCCACTCATTAAGCTTGAGACGAATCGGAAGCCAATTGACCCTGGAGAATGGGCTCACGTTTTCAACCGGTAAGACGTTGTTCAAAATCTAAGTCCGCCAGGTCATTCAAAAAAGCTCGGTTCGAAGCTCGGATGCACTTGCGAAGCGAGTGTGACGCGCAGCTGTCCTTGGAACTACCTTTTTGGGTAGTGTGTCGTTGATACGGTACCAATTATCCTGAAGTTGCTTGATCCAAGCATTTTAAGCGCAATTTCGGATCAAAACACTTTTCAGCAAAGGGGACTTAGAGATGCCCACGACGATTACCAGTCTCCCACGTTACCGCGCGACTCGCCCTGGACCTTTCTTTTGGCGAAGTCAGTACGCCCAAATCCTTGGTGGCGTCCTGCTGATCGTGTGGGCCATCATGCTGATGCCGATATTCACAGCCGCGCCGATACCTGACGACGCCACCTCAGCGGAAACGGTTCAGAGCTTGCCACCGTTCTGACTCTGCCGGAGGAGCAGCAAAGCGATGGGCGATTCAGAAAGAGTTCCTTCGCAGACGATTGCTGGCTGTGCCGCCCTGGAGGGACGGCCTGATGCAGCTCAGACCGACGTGAAAGTCCGGCGAACGTTCCGGCCGATGTTTCCGGAAGAGGAAACGACCTATCGAAAATGGAGCCGAGGCACGCTGATGTTTTATGGCACTGTTGTCGTCATCGTCGGTGGTTCGGCCCTAATTCTAACCTCGATCCCCGACACGGGAAAGGAAGCGGCCGATCTCGGGATCACGGCCATCGAAATCATGCCGGTCGCCGACTTTCCGGGAAACCGCAACTGGGGTTATGACGGCGTATTGTTGTTCGCTCCGGATTCAAGCTACGGGCGTCCTGACGACTTGAAGGCGCTGGTCGATGCGGCGCACGCCAGACACATCATGGTTTTTCTGGATGTCGTTTACAATCATTTCGGGCCCGATGGCAATTATCTGCCTGCATACTCGCCTATTTTTACCGAGCGGCACAAGACGCCCTGGGGAGCGGCGATAAACTACGACGCAGATGGGTCTGAAATGGTGCGTGAATTCGTCATCCAGAATGCAATCTATTGGATAGCCGAATTCCATCTTGACGGCCTGCGTCTCGATGCGGTGCACGCCATCAAGGACGACAGCGACACCCACATCGTGGACGAACTGGCATCGCGGGTTCGCAATGCGGCACAAGGCAGGCAAGTCCATCTGCTCTTGGAAAACGAAGAGAACGAGGTCGGGCCGCTCGAGCGGTCGGAGGGCAGCCCGCAATTCTACACCGCGCAGTGGAACGACGACATCCACCATGTGCTGCATGCGGCAGTCACGGGCGAAACTTCAAGATATTACGCCGATTATGCTGGCGACACAGAAAAGCTCGGCCGTGCACTCGCCGAAGGATTCGCTTTTCAGGGTGAATTGATGAGCTTTCGCGGCAGTCCCAGGGGCAAGTCCAGCGGCCATCTGCCGCCGACGGCGTTCGTCTCGTTCATCCAGAACCACGTTAGCAACCTTGACCAGCATCACATAGCGCGAATGGCGTTCGACAAGCGTTGCAATATAGCTATTTCTCGACCCACCAATCAGATCGCCTTCCCAATGGCCAGGGACCGCACGATCTTCGACCGACGGCGGTCGCCCACTGATGGATACGGCGTTCTTGATCTGGCCGAGCCCGTTTCGTTTCATGGTCGCGTGCCTGGATCGGCGAACCGTGCGCCTCGCCCTCAGGTGCTCAAGAAGCTCCTTTTTCAGCACGCCGCGCGCCTGAATGAACAGGCTGCGATAGATCGTCTCGTGTGACACCTGTTTTTGAGGCTCCGCCGGATATGTGCGTTTTAGCCAGCCGGCAATCTGCTCGGGTGACCATTGCCGCCGCAGCAAGGTCGATACTGTCCGCCTCAGGAACGGACGGCAAGCCAGCTTGCAAAGCTTTGGACGCCGCGCCCG
>Ga0209483_1003537_pt1 | contig 10230 bp, 19 predicted proteins | sample NGEPerA_FD_184508 | JGI IMG/M metagenome (GOLD analysis project Ga0209483, IMG submission 184508) | Arctic peat soil microbial communities from the Barrow Environmental Observatory site, Barrow, Alaska, USA - NGEE PermafrostL2-A... | ecosystem: Environmental > Terrestrial > Soil > Wetlands >...
ACGTTGATCCATGCATACCAAAGACCTGGCCGGGGTTCGGAATCGTCCTCCGGTATCGTTCCGCCCGCTATGACATCGAGATCGAAAATCCGTCTGGCGTCAGCCGCGGCGTCGCCCTTGCGGAGCTCGACGGCGCCGCCTTGCAGCCGCGCCCGGCGGGGATACCTTTGGTTGACGATGGCGCGATCCATCGGCTGCGGATCGTACTCAGATAGAGCTGAATATTTTCCGCTAGGGCATAAGTCATTTTCGGAGGTGAAATTCCCTGATACCGCTTAAAAACTCCCTGTTCTTTGAAATAGTTTGCCTGTTATTTCGCGCAGGGAGTTGCGCCATTTCGCTATTCAACCTGAATTATACTCAATCCGCGAAACGAGTATAACGTGCCAGAGCCAAATGGGCGCAAACGACCTACTCGGACAGTACTGGCAATACACCTTGGTACGAAGAGGACAAAAGCTACGTCGACGACGTCACCCAATCATGACCTCGACGAGCGCCACACGTTTCTCGCGGCGAATAAAATCCACTGCCTTTTCCAGTTCCTTGATTAGGTTTTTCCCTTCTGTGACGCAACTTGAATAGGCGTTCATTGCAGTCGCAATTTTGGTGAAATCCGGTCCTGGCTTGTCTGAAAGCTCGGTGGCCGGCACGATATTCATTTTCGACGCATAGCCGTGCGGATAAAGCCCCAAAGTCGCCGCCCGTACCGCGTTCCACTTCTTGTTGTTCCCAACTACCACCAGGACCGGCAGTTTCATGGTTTCCGCAATCTCGAAGCAGGCAATGGGATTGGAAAACAGGTAAGATCCGTCGCCCATCGCAGCGATGATCAACTGATCCCTATCGGCCAATTGTATTCCGAGTGCGATTGGGAACGTCTCCTAATCCTCCGGACAAGGCTTCCTGGTAATAAGTATCCGGACGGGTCAATCCGGTGAACTCCTTGAGCGTCACCAGTTCCGAGACAATCTTTCCGTTATATTGCTCGGCGATTTTGCCCATGCAGTGGCTAAGCCACGGCTTGCTGATGGGGTGACCGCTACCTGCCTGCGCCAGCGCGAAACGCTTTGTTTTGGCATCGGCGTTCTTCCGAGAGACCTCACTGCGGCGCGCGTCAACCTCCGGGCCCCTTGAGGTGGCTTTGCTCTCCAACGCTCGAAACAAGGCTTTCAAGCTGACATGAACTTCGCCGCACAATGAAACATCGGCGCGGAAGCTTCGGACCGGCATTTTCTCAAAGAGCGGATCCGGCCCAATCTGGATCACCGGGCAACTAGCATTAGGCCTGACAAAAAGGGGCATCCAAGGGGTCAAGGAATCGATGGCGATAATGACATCGGCATCTCCGATCCAGGGTGTTGGGTCGGCGCCTGCCGCCATCGGATCGTTATCGGAGATGGCCACCCGGATTGCCCAATACTCGACCACCGGGATGCCCAGGGCTGTTCAACGCTCTTTACTGAATCTCATGGAAAAGATGGATTTGAGACCGCCGAGTGCTGCGGCGTAGCGGTCTTGGGCGATCGTATCGGATTGGTTGATCCGCAGGATATTGTAGGCGAAGCTGCGCATTCTTGCGAAGACGTCGGGATTTTTTCGGATGCGCGACGCGTCTTCACCTAGCGTGACATCACGCGTGTAGTGGAGCTTGTTCTCGATCCGCCAGTGCTTGCGAATGGCGTCCGCGGCATGGTTTGCATCGATCGAGCGGTTGGACAGATAGAATGATGTTTCGGCTGAGGTCTTCCAAAGGCCGGTCGCGGGTTGGAATGCATGGACCGTGCGCTCAACTTGAACGACGGCCGCAACATAACGCTCCCATTCCGTTCCGATGACGGCGGGCGTTGCGTCAAACACGGCAATGGTTCTGGTTTCGTGGCGATTGCGCTTTTTCCCGTCGACGGTCTGAACAGCGGAACGAGGCATGGCCGTGTTGCAGGAAGCCTCGACTTTCTGACGCAAGGTAAGCTGATTGTCTTTGAGTTGAACGATCAGATGCGCGTTCGCGGCGGCCGCGACTTCGAAGGTTCTTTTTGACAATGCATCGCATCGCACGTGATGATATGGCCCGCCACGTCGAGTTCTTCCAACAGTTTCTGCACGGCCGGGATTTCGTTGAATTTTTCGTCAATGTCGATATGCGCCAGCACCAACGCCGTGTCGACGGCGAACGCGCTGAGCACCTGTTTTGCCTTGGCGTCGTTGAAGCTATCGAAACTGCCTTTGAGCGCCTTGCCATCAAACGCGATAACTCGCGCGCCGGGACCCGCCGCGTCAACGTTCAGGTGGGCCGCGTGTTCGCGAAAGGCTATTTCAACATCCGCCGCCGTCAGCCCCTGCAAAATATACCGGATGGCCGTATGCGCGGGCGGCCTTTTCCAACTTATCTTGAAAGCCTTGTTCAGCTTTCTCCGATGGACCTTGATGAAGGTGCGGATGCCGCGATACGAGTTGGCGCCGCTCACGATTGCCAAAATGGAAAACAACAGGACGTGCGGTAGTTGATAGAGTTTGCCTTCGGCGCGCCGTGGATCGGGGATTGTCGCGAGGTGCGACAGGAAACGTTCGAATGACTTCAAGGCAACCTCCGAATGATTCGGTTGCCTCACATAGAGTCAGAACTTTTCGACCCAAGGAATCCTTCGCTCCTCGTTGTGCCTCAGATCTTTTGCCACTGTTGCTTCATGGACTCACTATAGAGCGTTGAACAGCCCTGCCGGGATGCCCCAGCGATTAGCCAAGTCGGATAGAAGACTGAAACCCTCAGCCGATCCGCGCCACGCTGTGAAAAAATAACTGGCTTCTTTGCCTTGGCGATCAGCTCCGCCGCCATGGCGAGCGCACTTGGGTCAGGAGCGTAGCTCGTCGCAACTATGACAGGTGCGGCCCCTAGATTCGTGCATTCATAAAGCTCGCAGAGGGGTTCCCGAGGCAAGCTGAGATAGACCGGCCCCTTCGGCAGTGAGTTCGAAACCGCGTAGGCGCGGTCGACCAGATCGGCGATCTGCTCGGGTTCGCGCAGCTCAAAGTCCCATTTTACGCTTTCGCGGACGAGGGCTGCTTGATCGCGCATTTCCTGACCGTATCCGATTGGTGTGTCGCGTGATCCCAACCGGCCTCGTTCGGTGATTGGCGTGCGCCCGCTGAAAAGCAGCGTCGGAACTCGCTACTTGCGTTGATAAGGCCACAAATTGCATTCGCCAAACCGACATTGGTGTGCGTCATAACGGCTTGCGATTTTCCGGTCGCAAAATAGTAGCCTTGCGCCATGCCCATCGCTGCGTTCTCATGCGGGCAAGTCACAATCTGTGGAATCTTGATTGCCTCGAACTTATCTTTCGACATGCTCTCGATCATGGGCGGATAGTCCGTCCCCGCATTGATGAAGATGTAATCAACACCACCTCCCCGATGCCCATCGCAGAGACGATCATGTCAGAAAGCTGATCGGCGGTTTTGCGTTCCTTAGCCATAGGCGAATCTCCGATCTGGAAGCGGTCGCGTGCGATCAAGTCAGGAACGTCTGAACAATTGAAAAATTAATGCCGCTGTTTTAGCTGGGAACTGAGAGACCACCGCCTTCGGGCGGTCTGTTTGTTTGCTCGACATGTCGTCACCGCTCTGCACCATCTGACGCAAAACCCTTATCCATCCCCTTTCGGGGTGCTTTCGCGTGCGCCGAATTGCGATTTTTCTCGCTATCGTGGACCAACAAGCGCAGCCTTTGTCGGCCCTCACATGCATAATAGGAGGCCGATCGTGGACGGAAACATATTTAACAGCGAGGGTATACACGTCGCGGTTGTTCGCGATTCAGCGATCTACGATCTTAGGGGTATGAAGCTTTACGAACTCAAGGGAACTAATCTCTACAAGCTGTCTGGCGAACTCGTCGGCCATTTAAATAGCGCGCTAGGGAGCGGAAACCGTCTCGATAAGTCTACCGACAAGCTTTTTCCACGAAAGTAGCTCGTCAAGTTCAACCGGACATCCGTCGGCTTGTAGTTCTGGGGCTGAAGGCGAAGGGGAAATGATATCCGACGATCCCAACGAAGCCTATGAGGTGGTGCCGATAGAGCCCGGGCCACATGGGCCGCCTAAAGGTTGGTGGACCGTCAAGCGAAACGGCACTCCGGTGAGACATTTTCCCGGCGAGGAAAAGGCTCGGCGGTACGCGACCGATCCGGAATACCGGGCGAGCCTCGACACAGGGAAAGCGTGGGACAATCACACGAACGGAATTACTCTCCTCGACCCGCTCATCAAGGCATTCCGGCAACAGCGTCGATTGTCCGCGATCGGCACCCTCAACGAAGCGCTTCATGAATTGCCCCCGCAAATCGCCAAGCGAATCATAGCAGACAGGCCGTTTTCACGCAGCCAGGGTCGAGAGCTACCATCAAGCCGCGCGGTCGCGGATGTCCGCTTCGGCGTTCCATTCGTCCACAGCCGCCAGTCCGATTACGGCCAATCCTTCGCATTCGGAATGCCCGCCGAGTTGGGTTCCTTCCGTTTTCCGCACGGGTACCAAGTGTCAGATTTTAACCACTAGCTGCAGACGCCGGCCGGCTATGAGATCGGCGGCACCGGCGTCCTCGGCCATGTAGAACGGGTTCTCGTAGCGCATGTCGATCACCGCCGTGCCGATCTCGATGCGGCTGGTCTTTGCGCCGACGGCCGCCAGGAGCGGGAAAGGCGAGGCAAGCTGCCGGGCGAAGTGATGGACCCGAAAATAGGCGCCGTCCGCGCCCAATTCCTCGGCGGCAACGGCCAGGTCGATGGATTGCAGGAGTGTGTCTGCTGCCGAGCGGGTCCGTGATTGCGGCGACGGCGTCCAATGCCCGAAGGAGAGGAATCCGATTTTCTTCATGCGGGCAATCTATTGATGCCCGTCGCGGTTGCGATCCTCGATGTGCAGGATGGTGGAAAGCGTTTACCATCCGCTTGAATCCGATTGATCTGAGGCACCGGCCGGTACATACTGCCGGTACACACAACCAGCCAAGGTTGTCCGGAAAACGTTGATTTTAATGTCGTTTTTCGAGGGTCCCTGAGAGGGACTGAGAATCCCTCCCTCTCCGCCAGTTGCCGAAGAGAACTCAATAACCCAGCAATGGCCTTTCCGCAGCGCCCTGATTGAGCCTGTGTAGCAGCCTGTGTAGCACCTCGGCAGTCCTGATGTCGGTCGCAGGTCGGCGAGCTAGTCGGCAGTATGCTCGCGAGCGCAGCCAAAAGCCTCTCGTCGTGACGACGACCGCTGACGTTGGCCTATTAAAATAAAAACCCGCCGGCGTTACCGGCGGCGTCCAGGCGAAAGCTCGCGGCGGATGCACCCATTGAGGCCGGCCGGGAACGAAATCCGGTCCTCAACGCTTCTCCCATTATGCAATATCGAGGAATCGAATACGCGGTCGTCGAAGGCATCGGGGGGCATTTGTGGAAATGGTCCGCTTCCGCCGGCGGCAGAATCGTCGCTGGCCAAGCGCATAGCAAACAAGCGGCAATGGTCGCGGCTGAGAAGGCGATTGATCGGGCCGTTGCCGTTAAAAAGGTGCGACTTGTCCCGCCTGAGCGATCCGATTGAAAAAGCCGCCGGCTCAGCTCCGCGGCTTCCTCATTCAGAACCGCTGGCAAACCGGCGGGGTCGGTGTCGCGGAGGCGGCAGCAATCTCTACCGGGCGGCCTTTCGCTCAGCCATGTGGTGCAAAAATGCCTCGGCTAATTGCTCCGAGGATTGCGCAGCCGGCGGCGGATTTTGCTTAACAAAACTGTCGAGAGACCTCTTTGATGATCTGCTGCAGCATCTCAGGGTTTTTCACCCCTTCGGCAAAAAGGATCGCACGGGCCGCCCGGTGCTGTCAGAATCTTTAAAGCTTCTGCTTTGGTCTTGGTCACATCTGCGTTCCCCTTATTCGCCGGTTTCGGCGAGTGCCTGGGAGTTTCAACTCTCGTCGACGACAGGAAGCGCATGGGCCTTGGCAAGAACCTGCAGCGCGTCGGCCGCGTCGCCGCCGGAGTAGAAACAGTGCGACACCATAGTTTCCTGGTAGTCTCGGTCCAGAAGCTCCCGATCGACGTCAGCCGGGAGAGTTTGACGGCGATGGCTTCCGCGCGGGACCGTGCTCGCTCCTGTTCGTCGAATAGGACCGTGCGCACCAGCCGATCTCGGCATGTTTTGAACGGATTGCAGGGCTCGATCCATCGCACGGAAGGCGTCGTATAGCGGGATCAAAACCTCTTCGTCTGTGGCGTGAATCTTCGCGTGGGAATGTTCCCGAAAGCGCGACCAGAGAGCGATCATGTGATCGGCGAGCGCCACCCGTTCGCTGTCGGGTAAATCGCTGCCGTGTCCCGCTGCATTGCCTCCATCGAACACGCATAAGGTTTCGGATAGGCCGATCACGCCGTCAAACTCCCAAGAGCAGCCCGGAGCCATCATTGGGCCGGCACCTCTCACCGGCTGACCCGCAGCAGATTTTGGCGATGATTTTTGGGGTGGCGTGCTAAAGCACGCGGGTAGCCTGGGCCATTCGATTGATCCTCATCTGGTTCGGGTTAGAGCCGGGGCGGAAGTTAGCGCTTCCCCTCGGCTCGCTATTTTGGTAATACTTATTCATGGCGACGTCAAATAAAGTAATACTGAAAAAGAGGGTCGGCCGGCCGGCAACGGGGAATGATCCGGTCCGCGCTATCCGTCTCTCCGACGCGTTTCTTGCAAAAGTCGATCTTTGGGCGGCGAAGCAGGACGATGAACCCGGCCGCTCCGAAGCCATCCGCCGCCTGGTCGAGCTCGGGCTGAAGGCGAAAAAGTGAGTCGGGATGATCCGCCGGACGAGCGCATCATATACCGCGAGCGCTTTCAGGGCGCGTATTTTGATTTTCGAGGCAAAAGCATTTTCGCCCGCTATGATCGTTGCGAGTTCGTGAAATGCACGCTGCTTATTGACCACACCACAGAGCAACTAGAGCATATCCCGCTCATGTTTACCCGTACCCCGCATGCCTGAAGAAATTTGTACATTCTTGAGGTTTGAAGGAGCGGGAAATCAAGCCGATTCTGCCACAGAGAGTCCTTCGATTGTTCGCTCGGCAGCCTTGCGCAGATGCGATTTCACTTTGCTGAAGCCCTGTTCGATCGGATTGAAGTCCGGCGAATACTGCGGCAGATATCGCAGGCGCGCCCCCACCGCTTCGATGGCCTCGCGCACGCCAACGACCTTGTGAGCCGCAAGATTATCCATGATGACGGTATCGCGGCGAGCAAGCGTCGGGGCCAGACATTTTTGAATATAGGTGACGAAGGTTGGTCCGTTCATCGGCCCGTCGAAGACGAAGGGCGCGACCATTCCGTCGTTGCGCAGGCCGGCTACGAAGGTGATGGTCTTCCAATGACCGTGCGGTGCGTGACCAATCAATCGAACGCCCCGTGGACATCGACCGTTGAGCCGCACCATCTTGGTGCTGGCAGCGGTCTCGTCGATAAACACCAGCCGCGCAGGGTTAAGTGCGCCTTGCTCTCGAATCCAGCGTCTTCGCGCGCGGGCGACGTCGGGCCGAGCCTGCTCCGCGGCCCGCAGGCTTTTTTTTAAAAGTGATGTCGTGCCGGATGAAAAATCGCGACAAAGCACTGCGACTTCCGACGATCCGGTGCTTACGCATCGCCGTAATCACTTCGTCCAACGTCAGATCCGGATGCTCGGCGATCAGCGCCAACAACCAGCCCGCGTGCTCCTCCAATGGCGAGACGCTTCCGCCACTCGGCTTCGCTGCAGAGCTGCCGTCATCGTTCCAGCGACGCAGCCAGTTGATCACCGAACTCGGGCTCACTTCAAAAAGCCCGGCCACCTCGTGTCGCGAGGAACCTCCCTCGACGATCGCTATCGCTCGCGCCCGCAGGTCGTTCGAATATGGCTTGGGCATCCCAAAATCCTTCCGAAGAGAATCAAGGGCGCCAGACTCGCTTATCCGCCGATCTTTGGGAATCCCCCCGATTCGACGCGGGAGGGATATGCTCTAGCGTTCACCGCCTGCGTTTTCAAAGACTGCAATATCGATAAGCTGCAACCGGACGAAGAACGCGGGTTGTACGTGATGGATAATTTATTCGATCGGCCGCTGGACGAGCGGCGGGCCGGATTCGAGATCAGGCTGGCCCAAGCTCTGGCCGCGCGGAAGGCAAAGGGGAAATGACTCTGTGCCAGTAAACGCAAACAATAAATGGACCCCGGAAGAGGACGCCCGCCTCAAATCCCTGATCGAGGTCAATACGTCGGCCCATTTTATTGCAGCGGAGTTGAAAAGGTCGGTCAATGCCGTAAAGGCGCGCGCTCAGGTACTGAATATATCGATGAAACGGGTACAGGTCGGGCTGAAGGCGAAGAAATAGACTGGAGTAGATGAAATGTCTGGATCGAGATGGCGAATCACCGCGTTGGTGTCAGTCACTGTTGGTCGCGAGTAGTTTCGGAATGCGGAGCCGCGTTTTCACACGGCCTGGACCCACAGCGGAAATGGAAGTTCGCATATGGTGCGAGGTCTTTCGAGGCGACAATCGTCCCTTCCGGTGGCTCTGTCCCAGAGTCCGCGAGCACGTTGTCGGATCTGATCTTCTGTTGGCTTATCCATTGTGCGCTTCCTCCAAGCACAGCCTGCCCTGGGGGGGCTTGTGGCGGGAGAAAGGGCAAGGCTGTGCAGGCCGCAACTCTGGGTACGACCCGATAAGCCAATTCGAGCCAGCTACGCTTGTTCCCAAAAGAAAAACCCGCCTGGCGCGGCAGGCACCAAGCGGGTCTTAGCCTAGTTGAAGCTCCGGGGGGACCGAGCTTCGATAATAATACTCCCGGTCAAATATTTGGTTCCAAGTTGTTTTCGGAGTCGCCTACATCGCCGGCTAAAGTTAATGTCTGGGTCAGTGCTGGGGGTTTTAGTGGTGCGAGTTCCCATTTCCGTTGTGGAGCGACCGTCATGTCCTACTTGTAAACACAAGATGGGACTGGGACGAATCTCGCCGGGTGAAAGAGGCTTCGAAGAGCGCACATTCGAGTGCTCGACCTGCCACCGCATCGAGAAAGTTTCTTTTCCCGTAGACCCGATGAAGACCGACGCCGTAGGCTGGCTAGCGAGCGAGTTAAGGCCGCCGCGTACGTCCTAATCAGCCGATGCTGTGCGGCCTGTTCCAAAAGCACTCGCGGTTGCCGGTTTCAAGCTCGGCATCGTCGTCACATAGCTCTTCATTTCAAGCTCGGCCGACTTCGCGAGGCTGCAAAATCGCGTCCAACAATGACCCCACCTCGTATGGCGCGCAACGTATTGCATCCATCAGTCCCCTATTACGGATTCGCCGCGCTGGTGTTCGAACGGGAGGCCTGGCATTTTTCGAGCTGATTGAGGCCCGCCGGTCTCGTCCTGCCCTGAAAGTTCTTCTGACGTCATAATATACGGGACATGTGCTCACATACGAACACGGCCTACCGCAAATTCTAGAATTTCTCGGAAAACCCTATCGTTACGAAGACCTTGCCAACACTTCGCCTAGTCATAGCGAGCGGGCACTAATACAATAGGCTACCTGAACATCCCAATAGCGTGCATTGCCTTTAGCCGTATCGGCGGCTCCGTTAAAGCGAGCCACCCCGCTAGATTTTGCCGTCTCGACAGCCATCTTGGCATCGACATTCCCGTCGCTAGACCAAAAAGTCGGGCCACGGGCGGCAGCTCTTTAGGAGGCACAATCCTCAGCTTCCACGACTTGTTTGCCGCCTTCCGGCACTGTTAATTCACGCCGCATCGACTCTATGGCCGATTCCGGGAAATTTGGCGACCGCATCGCAACTCCAATTCCCAATCCACCACAGTCGGATAAGCGACCTAAAAACGGAAAGTGGCCGAATAATATCGAATCCCGAGCTTGAAACCTCTCAACGGCAGATCCGATAGTGGGATTGAGTACTTTTTTGCATTCCGCAGTTCCCAAGTTGGAACCTTTTTCCCGTAGGGGCGTAGAACTCCATCATACAGGAGGCTGACATGGGTTTTGGAAGAGGCGCGCTGCTCTGGCTTATCGGCATTCCGCTGCCGATCATTCTTCTCCTCGCGATTTTCATGCATCACTAGAGCGTTTCCCGTTTAGGGGTGCCGTCGCGGAGTTGGTAGGAATTAGGGTTGGCGTAGTCTCCGGGGTGATGAACCTCGAATCATCCGGCGTTGAAGCGTCGGACTGGAGACCAC
>Ga0209483_1003538_pt1 | contig 10228 bp, 20 predicted proteins | sample NGEPerA_FD_184508 | JGI IMG/M metagenome (GOLD analysis project Ga0209483, IMG submission 184508) | Arctic peat soil microbial communities from the Barrow Environmental Observatory site, Barrow, Alaska, USA - NGEE PermafrostL2-A... | ecosystem: Environmental > Terrestrial > Soil > Wetlands >...
GGGTGGGGCTGGCGTGGCTGGCGGTGGTGTCCACGATGATGCGCGCATTTTCGTAATTGCTCACGAAGGCGCGTTGGTGATCTGTCCGGTGAGGTCGTCCATGATGCCCAAATCTTCATCGGCGGCGTCAAACTCGGCTTGGAGATTTCCGGTGACGGTCTTGCCAGCGGCGCGCGTGTCGCGCGGTTTGCTGATGAGCCGCGCGGACGACGCGCCAAGCGCAAAACCGACTTGCACAAAACAATTTCCTGATTAACGTATCCTTCATGAGCGCGGTTGAACTTGCGGTAAGAAAAGTTAAAAAGCTGTCGGCACGCCAGGCCAATGAATTGTTGGGCTGGCTGTCCGCACGGCAGCCGAATGGCATTGCGAAAACGCCCCGGACCACGCGGCGCAAAGCGGCCGCGCAACAGCGCATGAAAAAACTCAAGGCGTGGCATGACTCAATTCGTTTTACCACTGATTGGGAACCGCCCAGGATGCCGGATGATGATTCATTCAAACCCTTCCGATTTTGAACTTCGTGCTGGACACAAATGCGGTGAGCGAGACGGAGAAGCCGCGACCCAATCCCGGTTTCATGGCTTGGCATGATGTTCAAGACCCGGCACAACTTTTCATCACCACCATCACGTTGGCCGAAGTGTGGCGCGGCTTTCACAGTCTGCCGCCGACCCACTCGGACTACGACAGCATCAAAAGATTCGCCACCGATCTGCCCCGGAAATATCGCGTGCTGAATTTTGACTCGCGTGCGGCGACGATTTGGGGAGAACTCACCGCCCAAGCGAACGGGCCGCTGCCCCTGCGCGATTCATTCATCGCCGCCATCGTCCGCTCACGCGGCCAGCGCATCGTCACGCGCGACACCGCGCCCTTCGAGCGCATGGGCTGCAAAGTGGTTGATCCGTGGAAATGAATCGCGGTTGAGATTGATTGATCCGCCAAGTTCGCGGAGAATTATTCCACGAGTTGATTCGACGAATTTGATTTGAAAAGTTTTTCCCAAGTTGAACCACGTAGGCACGGCAACTTCGCTCCCGAAGGCGCAGTCGGAAAAATTTCCGGCAAGGAAGGTTTGAAATTCACCGGACGCGCGCGCGTTTACAATTCCGAGGAAGCCGCGATGGCCGCGATCCTCGACGGCACGATTGTGAAGGGCGACGTCATCGTCATCCGCTACGAAGGGCCGCGCGGCGGGCCGGGGATGCGCGAGATGCTTTCGCCCACGTCGGCCATCATGGGCAAGGGACTCGGCAAGGACGTGGCGCTCATCACCGACGGACGGTTTTCCGGCGGCAGCCACGGCTTCGTGGTCGGGCACATCACGCCGGAAGCTTACGCCGGCGGGCCGCTCGCGCTCGTGAAGAATGGCGACGCCATCACGATTGACGCGGAGAAGCGGGAAATCACCTTGGGAATTTCCGCGAAAGAATTGAAGGCACGTCGCCAAGCATGGAAGCCGATGAAACCGCGTTACACGCGCGGCGTGCTGGCGAAATACGCGGCGCACGTCACGAGCGCATCGGAAGGCGCGGTGACGGATAAGGATTTGAAGTTGTGAAGATGCTGACGCGAATTAACGCGGATTGACGTCGCCAAATTTCCAACGCAAACTTCGCGCATGGCAAAAATGCTTCATCCGCTGGCAGAAGTTTTCGGATTTCCGACAACGGACATGAGTGCCAATGCCAATCGCCATCGCACGAAACGTCTTTGTCCGTTCAATAACAAAGTTCCGAACTGCACAAAAGATAAAGCCCAAAACCCGCTTGGGGTGTGCAGCGTGTTTCACAATGATGAAGTGGTTATCACCTGCCCGATTCGTTTTCGTCAAAGCTGGATGATTGCCGATGATGCTGCGGAATTCTTTTTCGGAACTGATGCAAAATGGACAACACTCACGGAAGTTCGCTTGAAAGATGCCGATGGCGGTTCAGCAGGCAACATTGACATTGTTGTCTGTGCTTACGACAAGGCTGGGAAAGTTTATGATTTTGGCGCGCTGGAGGTTCAAGCGGTTTATATTTCTGGCAATGTGCGAAATCCATTTGAGCATTACATGGAATCTCCGGCCAAGAATTGCAAAATGAATTGGACACACGAAGCCAATTATCCTCGGCCAGATTATCTTTCATCATCTCGCAAGCGACTCGCTCCGCAACTGATTTTCAAAGGTGGCATCATCAACGCTTGGAGCAAGAGAACGGCTGTCGCGCTCAACAAAGGATTTTTCAACACGCTGCCAAAGCTACCGGAAGTTCCAAAAGAAAAAGCAGACATTGCTTGGATGATTTATGATTTGAAGCCACCCGCAAACGCAGGCGTGCATTACGAACTGTTTCGAGAGCGGATTGTTTATACGAAACGTCCCAATACTCCTGTCGGTGTCGAATTGAACAAAGGCGAACCGCTTGAGAAATTTGAAAGATACCTTGTCTGTGGATTGGACGAGGCCGTAGTCTGATTAAGAAACACGTCATGCAATTGAGAACGAAATCTAAAGCGGAAGTTGAGCGGATGCTCAAAAACTCTCAAACCAAAGTTATTGTCCCCGTCATAACTTTAGGTTTGGTTCGTGAATATGCAGCCTCAAAGCAAACTGTGTTTACGGACAATGATGTTCGTAAAATCTATGAGGCAACAGTTCGGCAGTTGCGAGAATTTCTCGGCCACGATCTTCATATCGGTGCGAAGTATTACGACGCTTACAGTTCGAGAATGTCACGATATGGTGTTTTGAAACAAGTTGGACATCTTAAATACCGACTTGTCGCGCCATATACCACCGATGCAAAGATTTTATGCGATTGGATTCCTGACCGGATTAAACAACACATAGCAGACCGTCTTGGTGTCGTGCCTCTATTAAAAAATTCAGTCCAGCGAGCCACTCTTGCCGAACAGCCCGACAAGTTTTTGAACCTGATTCGTGAGCAGATAGTGAAAACGCCAGCCAATTTTGAAATCTTTAGTTTCGCTGTGCTCAAAGTTCATTTGGAGAAATTTGCGTGCAAAATTTATCGGGACACGCGCACAGCCGCGCACGACAAGGGAGTTGACCTGTCCACCAACTTTGGCGTCGTTTACCAAATTAAAAAGCTGCAAATCAAAACGCAATCCGACGCTGATCGCATTTATGCCGAACTGAAATTGAACTTTGATAGCGAGCGGCTAGACGACGGCCACGTTGTTCTTATCATTGCCGACATTTCAAAAGAGGTTAAGCAATTTCTCATTAACATGGAGGTTCAGTCCATCAGCAAAGATGAAGTTTTGAATTTGGCGGCGAACTTCAATGAGCCTGAAGACAGACAAAAAGTGTTGCGAGTTGTTTCTGACGAATTCGGACGGGATTATTTAAGCCGAATTTCCTAATCTAGTCGGCAAAACTTGGCTCGTGCCGCTTTTCCGCCGCTGGATGATGAGTCTGCCGAGTCAGCCAGCAACTTTTGTCGAGCCGTTTGCTGGTGGCGGAATCATCAGCCTCACCGCCGCATTTGAACATCTCGCCGATTCCGTCGTCATGGTTGAACTCGACGAACAAATTGCCGCTGTCTGGCAGACAATTCTTGCGGGCGACGCGCAGTGGCTGGCAAAACGAATAATGAATTTCGATTTGTCGCCCGAATCTGCCAAGGCCGAGTTTGCTAAATCTCCAAAGTCACAATGCGAACGTGCATTCCAGACAGTTTTAAGAAACCGGACTGCACACGGCGGAATTCTGGCGGAAGGCGCGGGAGTATTGAAAAATGGCGAGAATGGAAAAGGGATTTTGTCCCGCTGGTATCCGCAAACCATCGCCAAACGGATTACAAACATTGAACTCGTTGCCAAACGTCTTGAATTTATTCACGGTGATGCTTTCGATGTGTTGACTCGTTTTCAAAAAGACCGTGACGCTGTATTTTTTATTGATCCGCCATACACCGCTGGCGGCAAGCGCGCTGGCTCGCGGCTTTACACGCATTCAGAAATTGACCACGACAAACTTTTCTCGCTTTGCGAAAAACTACACGGCGATTTTCTGATGACTTACGACAATGCCGAAGAAGTTCGTGGGCTGGCCGAGCGACATGGATTTGAGACAAAACCAGTGGCGATGAAAAATACACATCACGCCGAGATGGATGAATTGTTAATTGGTCGAAATCTGGATTGGGTTGAGGAGGGCGGGATTTTTCGCGAAGAACCGACACCCTACAAAGTTGCATCGGCTGCAAAAAAAGCGCGCCCGAGCGCATGAAGGCACAAGTTGAAATTTTAATTCGGTTGGGCCTAGATGAGGATAAAACACTACATGATGTTCTCTCCCAATTCGCTCGCGACTCAAAGGTCTGGTCTTTCCAGAAGACTGAATCAGAAACTTACCAGATGCACATTGGAGGCGAAGGTGGTTACTTGGTTTGCAAGCTGGGTAGAGGCATCAAAGGCGCACTCGTTGCTATCGCGGTTGCAAAAAATAAGCGCCCCAATACTTTTTATGTTGCGAATATCGTGCCGCGAGATTGCTTTCAACTGACGATAGTAGAATACAATGCCGTCGGTCTGGCTTTTGTCCGCGACTTCAAAAAGTGGCTTAAGAAAAGTTCGTTCGATGGAAACGTGCATTGCACAAATGCGAACAAGACCCTCGCTGACATTGTTCCGGGAGAAAAATGCCGTGAGTATTTCGAGCGATACCTCAATTCCTCAATTTGGGATTCAAGCACTCTTCCCACACACCCGTCAGACATCGAGAAATTGGATGTCTTCATTTGCGCGTTGATTCGGTATGGCGCGGATGTTAGTTCGGATGAAATCGAAAGACACCTAATCGCTGACCGGAAGTGGAAGCCAGCCGATGCAGCTTGGGTCAGAAGGCGGATAGACACCGGCTTGGACGTGTTGAGAGTTGATCGGAAATTTTGATAAAAAAAGGCGACTCCGAAAAGTCGCCCAAACAGGAATGTTTTTATTTCTTACGGATGCGGCGTGACGGGCGGCGTGGGCGGGGTCGGGCTGGCGTGGCTCGCGGTGGTGTCCATGATGATGCGCGCGTTTTCGTAATTGCTCACGAAGGTCGCGTTGGTGATCTGGCCGGTGAGGTCGTCCATGACGGTCAAATCTTCATCGGCGGCATCAAACTCGGCTTGGAGATTTGTGGTCACGGTTTTTCCAGCGGCGCGCGTGTCGCGCGGCTTGCTGATGAGCAGGTTGTAGGCGGCAATCGCGTTGGTCAGCGCGGTCAGCTTGGCGGCGGTCACGCCGTAATTTCCGAGGTTGGCAAGGTTCGTGTTCGCGGTGGTGTAAATAGGCGCGGGAACATTTTGACTTTCAGACCCGAACGACGCAGAATCAAATGCAGCGTGAACACCGAGACAAACATTTTAATCCAGCGCGCCGCCGCCGAACTCAAAACCGCCGGAGCAAGGGAAATTTACGTCTTCGGCTCCGCTGCCAAAGGGACGGGTGATGCCGCTTCCGATCTCGATCTGGCGGTTTCCGGTCTGCCGCCGTCCGTTTTTTATCGCATGGGCGCGCGGGTCAGCGATTTGATTGGCCGCTCGGTTGATTTGATTGACCTGGACATCAACACGCCGTTCACCCGCCACCTTCGCACGGAGAATGAACTCGTCCGCGTGGGATAAATTCCGCAAGCAACAGGCCACGGAACGCGAACAATTGCAGCGTTTGCTGTCCGGCATTCACGGACTTCTCGCCAAATGCCGCACTACAGCCCCGACTGAAATCGAACTGTCCGCGCTGGCAGCGTTGCTCCACTCATTCTACACCGGCGTCGAAAATATTTTCAAGCGCGTGACCGTCGAGTTGGACGGCGAGCCGGTGCGCGGCGATTCCTGGCATCGCGAACTTTTGCTGCGGATGAAATCGCCGACGGCGCACCGGCCGGCGTTGCTGCCGGAAGAACTCCACGACACGTTGAATGAATATCTGCGTTTCCGCCATGTGTTCCGCAACGCCTATTCCTTTGATTTGGACTGGCAGAAAATGTCCCCGCTGGTGCTGCGCTTGGAGGAAACATTTCAAAAACTGGAAAATGCGCTGGATGGTTTTCTGAAATAAACTGCAACCGGGAACGACGCGAAACACGCGAACGAGTCCATTGCAAGTCGGTTTGAACGGACGGCATTGAGATTGATTGATCCGCCAAGTTCGCGGAGAATTATTCCACGAGTTGATTCGACGAATTTAATTTGAAAAGTTTTTCCCAAGTTGAACCACGTTGGCACGGCAACTTCGCTCCCGAAGGCGCAGTCGGAAAAATTTCCGGCAAGGAAGGTCTGCAATTCACCGGACGCGCGCGCGTTTACAATTCCGAGGAAGCCGCGATGGCCGCGATCCTTGACGGCACGATCGTGAAGGGCGACGTCATCGTCATCCGCTACGAAGGGCCGCGCGGCGGGCCGGGGATGCGCGAGATGCTTTCGCCCACGTCCGCCATCATGGGCAAGGGACTCGGCAAGGACGTGGCGCTCATCACCGACGGACGGTTTTCCGGCGGCAGCCACGGCTTCGTGGTCGGGCACATCACGCCGGAAGCTTACGCCGGCGGCCGCTCGCGCTCGTGAAGAATGGCGACGCCATCACGATTGACGCGGAGAAACGCGAACTGACTTTGAAAATTTCCGCGAAAGAATTTTCCACGCGGCGGAAAGCATTTAAAAAACCTGCGCCTCGTTACACGCGCGGCGTGCTGGCGAAATATGCCGCGCACGTCACGAGCGCATCGGAAGGTGCGGTGACGGATAAGGATTTGAAGTTGTGAGATAAATTTATGCCGCGATGCGAACTCAAAAGCGGAAAGCAAGTTGCTGACTGGCTCGCAGAGCTTGGCGCGAGCTTGAAATCGCCTGGCAATTTAACATTGATTGGTTCGGCAGCATTGCTCTGGCACGCGCATGAGCGAGGCATCACGGCTGAACTTCCCGACGCGAGCATGGATGTTGATCCGGTGACCGACAGCGACGAAGTGGCGATGCTTTGTTATGAAGCTCTCATCGGCAGCGAATTTGAACGCACGCACGGCTGGCACGTCAATCTCATGCCGGAAACAGTTTTGAACGAGTTGCCCATCGGATGGAAATCGCGGGCGACACAAAAGCAAATCAGTAAATTAAATTTCCTCGTTCCCGCGTCCGCCGATTTGCTTGCGCCGAAATTGAAACGCAACGAACCGCGCGACCGCGCCCATGCCGAATGGGCGAAGCGCGTGGGATTGCTTGGCTGAATAAATCTGCTATGCTTGGGCCATGTTCGTGAACGGCATTCATGTTGAAGAATACGCCAAGCTGGAATACGGCCGTTTGCTCTGGCGCGTTCCGGCTTATCGCGAACGGCTGCGCCGCCACTGGCACGACCCGCGCCATCCTCATGCCGAACGTTTTGCCGAACACGAAACCGAAGTCGCGCATATTTTGGAAAGTCCGAAAGATTCCGACGCAGCGCTGGACGCCGAATTGCGTCAGTGCAATTCCAGTCTGCGCGCTGTCGTCAAAGAAATTCCGTCCGTGTTCGGCTCATTTTTTGAATGAGCGTGCTGGCGAAATACGCCGCCCACGTCACGAGCGCATCGGAAGGCGCGGTGACGGATAAGGGTTTGAAGTTGTGATTCTGCGCCTTGCAATCAAACAATCTTTTGTTAGGTTGAATTCATGAGCGATAAACAGCTTGTTGTTGAATTGCTGAACCGGCTGGCTGAAGACGCGAAGTTGCAGGACATCGGCAGGGAGATTGAATTCCTCGCCGCCATCCGCGAAGGCGAGGAACAGGCTGATCGCGGTGAAGTTGTCCCGCACGAACAGGTCAAACGGGAGTTTGCGTCGTGGATTTCAAAATAGTCTGGACGCTCCGCTCGCGCGAAGACTTGCACGAGATCGCCACCTTCATCGCCAAGGACAATTCGCAGGCGGCGCTTAAGCTCGGCGATCTGATTTTTGCGAGCGTGGACACGCTGGAAAAATTTCCTGAACTTGGTCGTATTGTTCCCGAACGCAATCAGCCAAACATTCGCGAGATTGTTGTGAAAAATTACCGCCTGGTTTATCGCGTCCATCAAAAGGAAAAGTTTCTCGAAATCTTGCGCGTCTGGCACAGCGCGCGGGGCGAACCGGAAATTTAGCGCGTCGGAAGGCGCGGTGACGGATAAGGGTTTGAAGTTGCAACGCAAAATGCCAACCGTTTTACAAGTCGGGCCGTATCGGTTTTTCTTTTACGCGGGTGACCGCGACGAGCCGCCACACGTCCACGTCGAGCGCGATCGCAGCAACGCCAAATTCTGGCTCGACCCGGTGCGGTTGCAAAAGAGCGGCGGGTTTGGTAGTGTTGAACTCAATCGGATTCAGCGGCTGGTTGAAAAGCACCGTGAAGAACTATTGCGAGAATGGAATGAATACTTTGACAGATGAACCCCGGCTGGCGGCAGGCGAAGACGTGCGCGTGACCACCGACACGTTGTTTGTGGAATTGTCTGACGGGCGCACCATCACCGCGCCGCTTGCGTGGTTTCCGCGCTTGCAGCACGGCACGGCCAAGGAACGCAACCATTGGCGCTTCATCGGGCGCGGCGAAGGCATCCACTGGCCGGACTTGGACGAGGACATTAGCGTTGAAGGATTGGTGCTGGGCAAACCGTCGGGCGAAAGCCAGCCGTCGTTCGCGCGCTGGCTGGAAAAACGCGGCAAGCACGGAAAAAGGTAGCGCGGGCGTCTCGCCTGCCGTGACGGACAAGGATCTGAAGTTGTGATTTGCAATCGAACAGACCTTTGCGAGGTTGACCTATGAAGACGACCCTTCTTGAACCTGAAATCATCACGCACAAAGGCAAGCCCGTCTCCGTGATCCTGCCAATCAAGGAATATCAGGAATTGCTGGAGCGCGCTGAAGATGCCAAAGACGTGACATGGTTGAAGCGCGCCCGTCGAAGCCGCTTCATTACCGTCCGCCCGAAAATTATCTGGCCGGCCGCCGCCGCAACTGACCATGTATCGCGTCTTTCTTGAACGCGCCGAACAACTTTTGCGAGAAGCCCAGTCAGATAATCAGATAACAAGCGCATCCGAAGGCGCGGTGCCGGATAAAGATTTGAATTTGTGAGCTATAAATAGAATTTTCACGCGACTCACGGTTTTTTAATATCCTTCGCCGGAACCGTATTTGTATAATTCGGGTGATTGTTCGAATCAGTCGCCGCCTCGACGATAATTGCTCCCAAAACTCCACCTAACACCGCGCCGGCCATAACTTCTTTGTTCCGTTTACTGAATTTTGCGGAACGTTCGATTATTGCTTCCGGTGCATATTTGGCGTCTGAAACAAGGTTTTTAGCTTTTTCTCTATTTTTGAAGCGCAGGAATTCCGCTTTGGCCCGATAGCAAGTGCTCGTCAAAGGGTTCGGCTGTTTTTCTTGAGTAATATTAATTACATCGGCTCCCAACATATTTCCTTCTCTGCAAAAAATATCACAGACGTCCCACGGTTTTGAGGGTTAAGGGGTAAAAAAGAGTTGGCTTGCGGCGTGTGAACCCGCTCTAACAGGCTGTTGAAAAACGTTTGAACAAAACGGATTGGTAAGCGTCTGAAATTCATGCGTGGAAAACCTCAAGCCCAGCCGGACTTTCTGACCGTCATCAACCTCAACCAATGCGTTCCCGCCGATCATCCGCTGCGCGCCATCAAACGCCGGGTGGACGCGGTGCTCCAGAAGCTCTCGCCGCTCTTCGACGAGCTTTACGCCGACGATGGCCGCGCCAGCATTCCGCCGGAGCAATTGCTCAAGGCCCGCGTGCTCACGGCGCTTTACAGCGTGCGCAGCGAACGGCTCTTTTGCGAACAACTCGCCTGCAACCTGCTTTGGCTCTGGTTCCTGGACCGCGAGTTTGCCGAGGGGAGTTTCGATCACAGCCTCTTCGCCAAGAACTACGGGCGCGTGCTTTCGGCGGACGTGGCCAAACTCTTCTTCGCCGAAGCCTATGACTGCTCGCGTCAGGCAGGCTGGCCAAAAGAGTTACACGATCAGCCAGCGCCTTCGCAAACGGGTTGAGGAAATCATCGGCTGGATCAAGGTCATTGGCGGCTTGAGGCGCAGCCGCTACCGCGGCCTCGAACGCACGCAAGCGTGCGGTTACTTTGTGGCGGCCACCTACAACCTCTTGCGGCTGGCGCGGCTGGAACTGGCATAGACGGGTTAAATCAGAGCGAACGAATGGATGACAATGTGATGAGCGGA
>Ga0209483_1003541_pt1 | contig 10225 bp, 11 predicted proteins | sample NGEPerA_FD_184508 | JGI IMG/M metagenome (GOLD analysis project Ga0209483, IMG submission 184508) | Arctic peat soil microbial communities from the Barrow Environmental Observatory site, Barrow, Alaska, USA - NGEE PermafrostL2-A... | ecosystem: Environmental > Terrestrial > Soil > Wetlands >...
AGCCCCGTCTTTCGCGCCGCAGGCGGCCGGCAAGACCTATTGGGACAATAACAACCAATCAACCCGAACCACAGGTCACATGAGCAAACGCGAAGGGTCCAAGTACAAGATCAACCGGCGCCTGCGCGCCAATCTCTGGGGACGCTCCAAATCCCCGCTCAACCGCCGGGACTACGGTCCCGGCCAGCACGGCCAGCGGCGCAAGAAGCCGTCCGATTTCGGCACGCAGCTGATGGCCAAGCAGAAGCTCAAGGGCTATTACGGCAATATCGGCGAGCGCCAGTTCCGCCGCATCTATGCCGAAGCCTCGCGCCGCAAGGGCGACACCGGCGAAAACCTGATCGAATTGCTCGAGCGGCGCCTCGACGCGGTGGTCTATCGCATGAAATTCGTGCCGACGCCGTTCGCCGCGCGCCAGTTCGTCAATCACGGCCACGTCAAGGTCAACGGCAAGCGCGTCAACATCTCGTCCTATGTGGTGAAGGACGGCGACACCATCGAGCTGAAGGATACGGCCAAAGCCCTCGCCGTCACGCTCGAGGCCGCCAAATCGACCGAGCGCGAGATTCCGGAATATCTCTCGGTCGAGGCCGACAGCTTCAAGGGCAAGTTCGTGCGCGCGCCCAAGCTCGCCGACGTGCCCTATCCGGTGCCGATGGAGCCGAACCTCGTCGTCGAGTTCTATTCGCGCTGAGTTTCTTGTTGCGTCATGGCCGGGCTTGCCCCTCCTGACCTTTTCCCCGCCGGCGGGGAGAGGGTTAGGGCGAGCGCGCTTTCCGTTCTATCCTGGGATGCCTTCACCCTAGCCTAGCGGGGCCGTCATGCCGTGGGTTCAGCTTGCCGTCATCCTGATCCTCATCCTGGTCAACGGATTCTTCGCCATGGCGGAGCTCGCGGTGGTCACATCGCGGCGCTCGCGCCTCGCCGGCGCCGCCGAGAAGGGCCGCCGCGGCGCGCGCCTCGCGCTCGAGATGAAGCGCGACACCGGCCGGTTTCTCTCGACGGTGCAGATCGGCATCACGGTCATCGGCGTGCTCGCCGGGGTGTTCGGCGGCGCCACGCTGGCCGACGACATGGCGCACACGCTCGAAAGCGCGCCCGGCTGGGTCGGGGCGCACGCCCATGCGTTGAGCGTCGCCGGCGTCGCCGCGGCGATCTCCTTTGTCACGCTGATCTTCGGCGAGCTGGTGCCGAAGCGCATCGCGCTGCGCCGGCCCGAGGACATCGCGGCGCGGCTGTCGGTTTTTCTCCTGGCGCTGTCGCGCATCGCCGCGCCCGTCGGATGGGTGCTGAGCGGCCTTTCCGATCTCGTGCTGCGTCTCCTGCCGCTGAAGCCGGCGTCGCCGACCGCCGCGACCGAGCAGGAAATCGCCATGCTGATGCGCGAGGCGACCGCCGCCGGCCATTTCGAGGTCGCGGAGAACGCCATCATCCAGGCGGCGCTGCGGCTGGGCGACCGGCGCCTTTCGGCGGTGATGGCGCCGCGCACCAAGGTCGAGTGGCTCGACCTCAAGGACAGCGAGGCGGAGAACCGCCGCAAGATCATCGACAGCGATTATTCGCGCTTTCCGGTGATCGAGCATGATTCGCGCCAGGTCGTCGGCGTCGCGCAGGTCAAGGATCTGCTGACGCAAATCCTCGAAGGCAAGAAGTTCGACATCCAGGCCGTGCTGAAGCCGCCGCTCTATCTGCCGGAGAACGTCACCGCGCTGCGCGCTCTCGAGATCTTCCGCGAGACCGGCGCCTCGATGCTCTTCGTGGTCGACGAATACGGCGACTTCGAGGGCATTCTGACGCTGCACGATATCCTGCAGGTGCTGGTGGGCGACATCGTCATGCGTGGCGAGCGGCCGGCGCCGACCGTGGTACGCCGCGACGACGGCAGCATGGCGGTGGACGGGCTGGTCGGCGCCGACGAGGTGCGCGACCTGACCGGCATCGCGGCCTTGCCGGGCGAGGAGAAGGGCGCCTTCCAGACGCTGGGCGGCTTCATCATGGCGCGGCTCAACCGCATCCCGATCGTCGGCGACAAGGTGCAATTCGCCGGCTTCCGCTTCGAGGTCCTGGCGATGGACGGCCGCCGGGTCGAGCGCGTGCTGATCGTGCCCTTGAAGCCGAAGCCGCCGGGGCCGCCGCTTAAAGCATGATTGCGGTCATTGCCTCGACGCGGCCTAATCTCTAGGGTTTTGGCCCAGCGGCGGACAAAAAAGGCGGGAGGATCGCGCATGCGGAGCCGGCTGATCTGGGTCGCGGCGTTGCTGGGCGCGCTGGGCGTGGCGCAAGCGGCGCGCGCCCAAAACGCGCCGGGGGATTTCTACGATATTCCCGTCGTCCAATCGCTCACCGGCGGCGGCGCCTTCCTCGGCATGGAGGAGCATGACGCGCTCCAACTGGTCGAGAAGCTGACCAACCGCACCGGCGGCATCCACGGCAAGACGCTGCGCTTCGTCTTCCACGACGATCAATCCTCGCCGCAGAACGCGATCCAGCTCGCCAACGAGGCGCTGGCGACGAAACCCATCGTGGTGCTGGGAACGACGCTGGTCGCCGAATGCAACGCGATGGCGCCGCTGATGCAGAACGGCCCGGTGATGTACTGCTTCTCGCCCGGCATCCATCCGCCCGCGGACGGCTACGTCTTCACCGGCGGCGTCTCGACCTTCGACCAGGCGCAGGCGTTGGTGAACTATTTCCGCGCCCGGGGCTGGACCAGGCTCGCGCTGATGACCTCGACCGACGCCACCGGCCAGGACGCCGACAAGGGCTTCGAAAAGCTCCTGGCGCTGCCCGAGAACAAGGACGTCACGATCGTCGTGCATCCGCACTTCAACCCGACCGACGTCAGCGTCGGCGCCCAGATCGAGCAGGTCAAGGCGGCGAACCCGCAGGCCTTCATCGGCTGGGCGACCGGCTCGCCCTCGGCGACCATCTTCCGCGGCGCGGTGGAGGGCGGCCTGACCGTGCCGATGGGCACCACCGGCGGCAACATGACCTTCGCCCAGATGCACCGCTTCGCCGCCTTCCTGCCCAAGACGCTCTATCTGCCGTCCTCGGTGTGGGCGGTGAACGGCGACCCGCGACTCAAGCTCGATCCGGCGGTGGCCAAGAAGCAGAAGGAATTCTTCGCCGCCTATGCCGCCGAGGGCAAGAAGCCGGACGAGGGCTCGATCCTGGGCTGGGATCCCGCCATCATCGTCGTCGACGCCCTGCGCAAGCTTCCGGCGAAGGCGACGGCGCAGCAGCTCCGCGACTATCTGCTGAAGGTCAAGGGCATCGCCGGCGTCAACGGCGTCTATGATTTCGAGGCCTCGCCGCAGCGCGGGTTGACGCTCAAGAACATCATCGTATCGGTATGGCAGCCGGAAGCGGATACCTGGAAGGTCGTGGCGGCGCCGACCGGCATCCCGCTGGCGAAGTGACTCTGCTGCGTCTGTGCCGCGCCGACGATGTCGGCGATGACGCGCCGCTGCGCGTCGAGGCCGCGGGGGCGGTCTATGCCGTGATCAAGGCGGGCGGCGAATATTTCGTGCTGGCCGACCAATGCACGCACGGGCCGGGCAATCTTTCGGAGGGCGTGGTGGTGGAGGGCGCGATCGAATGTCCGTTCCATCAGGGACGCTTCGACCTCAAGACCGGCGTGCCGACCTATCCGCCCTGCACCGAGCCGGTGCGTGCCTGGACCGCGCGCATCGTCAATGGCGACATCTTCATCGACCCCACCGAGCCCCCGAAAGCGTAAGATAAGGCATAAGATAGGCGCATGCCGAAGATTGCGATCAGCATGGGCGACCCCGCCGGCATCGGGCCGGAGATCGCCTTGAAGGCGGCGCTCGATCCGCGAATCCGCGCGCTGTGCCGGCCGCTGCTGGTCGGCGATCCGCTGGCGCTGGATGTCCATGCCAAGGCGTCGGGCCTCACGCCGAAAATCAAAACCTATTCATCCGTCGCCGCGGTGGAATGGGACGGCGACCACGTTCCGCTGCTGGCGCTCGACCTGTTCGCCGGCGCGCCGCTCCATCTCGGCACGATCGAGGCGGTCAACGGCCGCGCCGCGACGCGCTCGGCCCAGGCGGCGATCGACGCGGCGCTGGCCGGCGAGGTGGACGCCGTGGTGGCGGCGCCGCAGACCGAAGGCGCCATCAAGGCGGCCGGCATCGAGTTCGACGGCTATCCGAGCTTCGTCGCGCGCTGCACCGGCACGCCTATTGACGACGCATTTCTCATGATCTGCTTCGACGACAAGCGCATCGCGCATGTCACGCTGCATGTCAGCCTGGCGCGCGCGATCGCGCTCGTCACCAAGGCGCGCGTCGAGCGCGCGCTCGGCGCGGTCGATGCGGCGCTGAAGCGGATGGGCGTGGCGCGCCCGCGCATCGCCGTCTCCGGCCTCAACCCGCATGCCGGCGAGGGCGGCCTCTTCGGCCGGGAGGAGATCGAGATCATCGTGCCGGCGATAGCCGCCGCGAAGGCGTCGGGCATCGCCGCCGAAGGGCCCTTCGCCGCCGACCTCATGTTCCATTACGCCGGCTACGACGCCTTCCTGGTGATGATCCACGACCAGGGCCACATCGTCGCCAAGCTTTTGGGGCGCAACCGCGCCGCCGGCATGACCATCGGCACGCCGGTGCTGTTCTCCTCGGTGGCGCATGGCTCGGCGCTCGACATCGCCGGGCAGAACAAGGCGAGCCCCGCCGCCATCATCGAGGCGGTCGAGCGGCTGGTGGGCGCCGCGACGGCAAAGCCGCTTGAATCCGGCCTAAAACCGGGGTCCGAACCGAGACCATTGCTAAAATCCGCGAATCAGCCCATATAAGGCACGTCAATCGACCTTGGGTCGGCCTACGTTACGCTCTACCGAGCCAGACCCGGTCCCATCCAAACCAGCGTTTTGACCCGCGGCGCATAGGCGTCGTGGCATTTGTTATGGAGGGACGTATGTCCAACGGTACCGTAAAGTGGTTCAACTCGACAAAAGGCTTCGGCTTCATTCAGCCGGACGACGGCGCGAAAGACGTCTTCGTTCACATCTCGGCGGTTGAGCGCGCCGGCCTCGGCAACCTGCAGGAAGGCCAGAAGCTCAGCTTCGACCTCGAGCAGGGCCAGCAGGGCAAGGTTTCGGCCGTCAATCTGAAGGCCATCTAACCTCACGCTCGTGTTTTAACGGGGCGGCTTCGGCCGCCCCGTTTTTATTTGTCCGCGCTCTGCTAGAATGCGGCGATGTTTTCCGGAGGGAACCGATGAAAAACAAGAAGTCCAAGAAATCGAGCCAGAAGATCCGTGCCGCCAAGCGCCGGGGCAAGCTCAAGGGCAAGCGCCGCAACCAGCGCCACCGCGCCACCGGGCTCTAGCTTCTATGGTTTTGTCGCATTTTCTGCGCCGAACCGGCATCCACTTCGGCGGAAAATGCTCCGGGGCCTTGCGCGGCGGGAGCGGCCGGCCCAAGTAAGGAACGATCCCATGGCCACGCTGCCCACGCTTTTCATCTCGCACGGCTCGCCCATGGTGGCGCTCGATTCGGGCGAGGCCGGGTGCGCCTGGGCCAAGCTCGGCCGCGAATTGCCGCGGCCCCAATCGATCCTCAGCGTCTCGGCGCATTGGAACACACGCGACCCGGTGGTGAGCGCCGCCCCGACCAACGACACCATCCACGATTTCCATGGCTTCCCCGAGGCGCTCTATCGCGTGCGCTATCCGGCGCCGGGCGCGCCCGATCTGGCGGCGCGCGTGGCGGATCTTCTCGAAGCCGCCAAGATGCCGATCGGCATCGATCCCGAACGCGGCCTCGATCACGGGGCCTATGTGCCGCTGATGAACATGTTCCCGGACGCCGACATTCCGGTGGCGCAGCTCTCGGTGCAGCCGCAGCGCGATGCGCGCTGGCATATGAAGATCGGCCGCGCACTGGCGAAGCTGCGCGACGAGGGCGTGCTGATCGTCGCCTCGGGCGGCGCGGTGCACAATCTGCGCGAGATGGCGCGCGACGGCGGCGACACCCCGGACTGGGCGCGGAACTTCGACGATTGGCTGGCCCGGACGCTGGCCGCCGGCAACGAGGCGGATTTCCTCGATTGGGACAAGAAGGGGCCGGAGGCCAAGCGCGCCCAGCCGACGCCCGAGCATTTCCTGCCGATCTTCGTCGCCTATGGCGCCGCCGGCGATCACCCCCAGGCGACGCCGCTCTTCAAGGGCTTCACCCTCGGCAGCATGAGCATGGCGGCCTATGGCTTTGCCGCCGGATCGGCGGCGGCCGACTTCGCCGCGTGAGATGACGATTCCGTCGGGGGCATGCGATTGAGAGCCGCCTTTGCCACGCTCGTCCTGGCCTGCGGCCTGACTGCGTGGCCGATTGCCCAAGCGGCGGCGCAGGTGCCGGGCACGCCGCCGGTGCTTTTGCCGGCCGATGCGGCGCAGCTCGATCTCCTGCTGTCCCAGAAAAATTATCTCGCGCTCGGCGACGTGCTGCGCCAGGCGAAACGCGCCGAGCTGGTGGTGCCGGACCTGAATTGGGAACGGCAGCGAATGATGGCCGGCGCGACCTTGTTCATCAACTTCGTCTACGCCGAGGATCTGTGGCGCCTCGCGGCGGTCTTGCCCGCCGACAAGGCGACCGCGTTGCAGGACACGGCGGTCATGGTGCTGCTGTACGGCTACGAGCTGATCGACCTCGACGGCGTCAAATGCGCGGACGCCTCGGCGCCGGGCCATCGGCTCGACCAGCTGATCGCCGTCAACCGGCCGGCCTGGCGGCACATCGCCGCCATGACCGACCACAATCGGGCGTTGACGATCGACGTCGCGCTTCGCCTCGAGGCCGCGACGGCGCCCAAGCGCGGCAACGACGATTTCCTCTGCCGCGGCGGGGTCGAGGAGACGATGGACGCGCTGGGGAAGGGCGACAAGCCGCTGCAGGTGGTGCCGAATCCGGCGGGGACGGCCAGCAGGACCCTGGTGGTGCCGCCGGACCCGGATTACGAGCCGAAATTCGTCGACAAGAAAATCTGGCTGCCGAAGCAGCAGGCGGCCCGCAAGGCGATGCCGGGCGAGCTGCGGCAGATCGTCGACAAGTTCAGCACGGCGAAGTGACGGCGGCCGAATTCGCCGCCTAGGCGCGGAGCTCGACGCCCTTGCCGGCGAGCAGCGTCTTCAGCTCGCCGTTGTCGTGCATCTCGCGGATGATGTCGCAGCCGCCGACGAACTCGCCCTTGACGTAGAGCTGCGGAATGGTCGGCCAGTTCGAATATTCCTTGATGCCCTGGCGCACCGACGGGTCGGACAGCACGTCGATGCCTTTGAACTTGACGCCGAGCTGCGTCAGGATCTGCACCACCGCGGCCGAGAAGCCGCATTGCGGGAAGACCGGCGTGCCTTTCATGAAAAGCACGACGCTGTTGTCGGTGATGTCCTGCTTGATGCGGTCGGTGACGGTGGCGTCGGCCATGTGATCCTCGTTCATTCCTTGGGTGTGCTGGTCTGCAGCGCCAGCGCGTGCAATTCGTTGCCCATGCGACCCTGTAGCGCCTGATAGACCATCTGATGCTGCTGCACCCGGCTCTTGCCCTTGAAGGCGCCGGAGACGACATGCGCCGCGTAATGGTCGCCGTCGCCGCGCAGATCCTCGATCGTCACATGCGCGTCGGGCAGGCCCTGCTTGATCAGCTTTTCGATGGTGCCGGCGTCGAGCGCCATGATGGTCCTCAGGAGGCCGCCATGTAGGCGGGGAGCCAGCCCTCGTTGATGCGCTTGAGCTCCGCCACCGATATGGCACCGGCACCGCCGAGTGTCAACGCGTCGCCGCCGCTAATCCCCAGCTTCAGCAGGGGGATTCCGGCCGATTGCGCGGCTTTCAGCACCGCGTCCGGCGCATTGGTGGCCAGCAGATAGCGCGCCTGGTCCTCGCCGAAAAGGAAGGCATGCGCGGCCGTGCCGGGCGGCAGGGTTATGGTCGCGCCGATGCCGCCGGCCATCGCCATTTCCGCCAGCGCCACCAGGAGTCCGCCATCGGAGAGATCGTGGCAGGCGGCGATTTTGCCGGCGAGAATTTGGCCGCGCACGAAATCGCCGTGCCGGCGCTCGGCGGCGAGGTCGACCGGCGGCGGCGCGCCGGCCTCGCGGCCGAGCAATTCGCGCAGATAGAGCGATTGGCCGAGATGCCCCTTAGTCTCGCCGACCAGCAGCAGCGTCTCGCCGGGATTCTTCAGCGCCAGGCCGATGCTCTTCGCCGCGTCGTCAATCAGCCCGACGCCGCCGATGGCGGGTGTCGGCAAAATTCCGCTGCCGTTGGTTTCGTTATAGAGCGAGACGTTGCCCGACACGACGGGGTAATCGAGCGCGAGACACGCCTCGCGCATGCCCTCGATGGCGAGGGCGAACTGGCCCATGATCTCGGGCCGCTCGGGATTGCCGAAATTCATGTTGTCGGTGATGGCGAGCGGCAGCGCGCCCACCGCCGTCAAATTGCGCCAATTCTCCGCCACCGCCTGCATGCCGCCGCGCTTCGGATCGGCGGCGACGTAGCGCGGCGTGCAATCGGTCGCCAGCGCCAGCGCCTTTTTGCGGCCGGGAATGCGCACCACCGCGGCATCGCCGCCGGGACGCTGGACAGTGTGTCCCATCACCAGATGATCGTATTGCTCCCAGATCCAGCGCTTCGAGGCGAGGTCGGGGCAGCCGATGAGCTTCTTCAGCGCCGCAATCGGCTCGATCGCCGTGACGTCGGACGCCTCGATCTCCGGCAACACGGGCGAGGGCACCCACGGCCGCTCATACAAGGGCGCTTCCGTGACCAGGGGCCCGACCGGCATGTCTGCGGCGACCGTGCCGTGCATCTTCAGCACCAGCCGCCCGGTCTCGGTGACGCGGCCGATGACGGCGAAATCCAATTCCCATTTCGCGAAGATCTGGCGCGCCAGCTCCTGCCGCTCCGGCTTGAGGATCATCAGCATGCGCTCCTGGCTCTCGGAGAGCATGATCTCGTAGGCGGTCATGTTCTCCTCGCGCACCGGCACCTGGTCGAGATCGAGCTCGAGGCCGAGGCCGCCCTTGCCGGCCATCTCGACCGAGGAGGAGGTCAATCCGGCGGCGCCCATGTCCTGGATGGCGACGATCGCGTCGGATTCCATCAGCTCGAGGCAGGCCTCGATCAGCAGTTTCTCGGTGAACGGGTCGCCGACCTGGACCGTCGGCCGCTTCGATTCATTGTCCTCGCTGAACTCGGCCGAGGCCATGGTCGCGCCGTGGATGCCGTCGCGCCCGGTCTTGGCGCCGACATAGATCACCGGGTTGCCCGGGCCCGCCGCGGCCGAATAAAAGATCCGGTCGGCGCGGGCGAGGCCGACGGTCATCGCGTTGACCAGGATATTGCCGTTGTAGCTCGCATGGAAATTGCACTCGCCGCCGACCGTCGGCACGCCGACGCAATTGCCGTAGCCGCCGATGCCCTTGACCACGCCGGCGAGCAGGTGCCGGGTCTTCGGGTGGTCGGGGCTGCCGAAGCGCAGGGCATTCAGGTTCGCAATCGGCCGCGCACCCATGGTGAAGACGTCGCGCAAGATGCCGCCGACACCGGTGGCGGCGCCCTGATAGGGCTCGATGAAGGAGGGATGGTTGTGGCTCTCCATCTTGAAGATGGCGGCCTCGCCGTCGCCGATGTCGATAACGCCGGCGTTCTCGCCCGGGCCGCAGATGACGCGCTTGCCGGTGGTCGGCAATTTCCTGAGCCAGATTTTCGACGATTTGTAGGAGCAATGCTCCGACCACATGACGGAAAAGATGCCGAGCTCGGTCAAATTCGGCGCGCAGCCCATGATGGCGCAGGCGCGCCGGTATTCCGTCTCGTCGAGGCCGAACTGGCGCGCCTGTTCGAGCGTCGCCGCTCCAGCGGCGCTCATGCGAGGGCTTCCGCCAGGCCCTTGAAGAAGCCCTGGCCGTCGGTCGAGCCGAGCAGCGGGTCGGTCGCGTCCTCGGGATGCGGCATCAGGCCCAGCACGTTCTTCTTTTCGTTGAAGATGCCGGCGATGCCGCGCGCCGAGCCGTTGGCATTGGCGGCGTCGCCGACCTCGCCCTTTTCGCTGCAATAGCGGAAGGCGATGCGGCCGTCGCCCTCGAGCCGGTCGAGCGTGTCCTTATCGGCGAAATAATTGCCGTCGTGATGCGCCACCGGCACGCGGATCACCTGGCCGGCATTGTAGCCGCGCGTGAAGACGCTCCGGCTGGTCTCGACCTTGAG
>Ga0209483_1003542_pt1 | contig 10222 bp, 2 predicted proteins | sample NGEPerA_FD_184508 | JGI IMG/M metagenome (GOLD analysis project Ga0209483, IMG submission 184508) | Arctic peat soil microbial communities from the Barrow Environmental Observatory site, Barrow, Alaska, USA - NGEE PermafrostL2-A... | ecosystem: Environmental > Terrestrial > Soil > Wetlands > Peat...
GGGTAACCAGCTGTACCGACACTGCCGAGATAATGCCGTTGAAGCCATTGGCGCTGGGGGTAAAGGTTAGATTGCCGGCACCTGTAGCAGTGACAAGTTTAGCTTCATTAACAGCCGTCGTGTTACTGGAGAAGGCATAGCTGGCGACGGTTTGCCCGCCAAAGGTTACCGTCATACCATTGGTAAGATTAGCGCCGTTTGCCACCGTAAAGCTAACCAGGTAGGTAGAGCCGTTGACTGGTGTAACCTGGTTGGTAGAAAGCGAACTGGTATTGCCGGTATTGTGCTGGACACTGGTAGCCGGACCGGGACAGACTGGACTGGGGGTCCAGTTGGTGGTGGTCCAGGCGGCATTACAGAAGTCGGTGGTCGTGATGAGATTGGAGCCCAGGGTGTTGGTGTCGGTCCCGGCTTGGACGGTGGTGGTGAGGTTGGTGGTGTCGACGTTCAAGGCAGCTGCGCTGGAGGCGTTTTGGACGGCGAAAGCTACCGAGGAGTTGGTCGACGGCTTGACCACAGTATTACCAGTATTGCCGACCGTTAGAACGTTAATTCCGGTGCCTGAGGGATTGCTTTGGACATCTAATAAATCAGCTGTCTGCCCACTAGCGCCCTCTAGTAAGCCTACTATGCTGTTGGTAGCTGTACTTTGGATGTTGAAGTTGGCTCCCACCTGAGTGACAGTGCCGTTTTGGATATAGTTGCCCGAACCGCTGCTGGCGCCACAGCCGCTAGAAGTACAGACAGTCACCCCACCTATAACCAAAGCTGTTTGAGAAAGTGTCGATAGACCGGCACCAGTGCCGGCACTAAAGTTAGTAGTTGTTGAAATAGCACCCGTCACTTGTAATACGGAACCACCGGCCGTCGGAGCAGCACCAACCCCAATGAGACCGTTAGTAGTATCGGCATCGAATAGTGTCGTACTGCGGGCGGCGTTCTGGATTCGGAAAGCGGTAGTAGAATCTGACTGGGGCGAGAAAATAGGCGTAGACTGGCCGCCGACAGGACGGATGGCTACCGAAACCGTACCGGTACCACTGGCCAGAGCCGAGAGCGCCGTACCAAGAATGCCGGTAGTAGCGGTGTTGTCTGACACGACCGCCCCGGAGGTAGTCGAGGTGACTAGCTGATCACCGATGTTAATCGGAGTGCTGACGGCGCTAGCGTTAACAGTCGTGTTGCCAGCGATGGTCACGTTGTCGGTGGCAGCCGCGGCTTTGGTGGAAATGGCCACGCCGTATACTCGAACGTCTCGGGCAGTCGTAGTGTCTACTGCCTGAGCGCTGCCATTGAGCACTACCACGTCACCGGCGGTTACGCCACCTGTCCCGATAGTGGTAAGTTTATCAATACGGCCGCTGCTGGTCGAAGTGTTGTTTAACAAGAGGTTCGTGGAAGCACTAATGCCGCCTGTCACCTGTAAAATGTTCCCAGTGCTGACGGGAGCCCCGCCAATGCCAATCTTCGTATTCGTCGTGTCGGCAATCAGCAAGTTACTGTTGTTGGCGGCGTTCTGGATCTGGAAGGCGGTGATGGAATCCGTTCCGTTCTGCACTTTAACCCCGTTCGAAGCACCGGTAGCGGCAATCGTGATGGCACCCGTACCGGTAACATTACCGATATTGACGAGGTTACCCGAACTATCAATGCGCTGAGTACCGGCCCCTGCCCCAGTGTTAATGCCGGTTGTGCCGTTGAGCGTCGTACCAGTAATGGTACCTGTCGCCGTGGCATTGCCGGAAGCGTCCACGCTGAACTTAGAGGTCGGCGAAGAGCCTGATTGCAGGTCGATTAAGTTGCCGGATGGAGAAGCATTGGTATTGCTGGCGAAAATGATGGCTTGGCCGGCTGTGGGGTTAGCGCTGGAGGTAACATTAAGCGTGGAATTGGTACCACTATTGGTCAAACTAAGCACACCGGCTGCTCCGGCATTGGTGTTGGTAAGACCTATCAGGTTACCCGCAAAGGAGGCACTAGAGGTATCATTGGTATTCTTGGCGATGTAATTGCCGCCGACGGAGGGGGTATAGCCAGCGCATATGCTGTTGTCGGTACAGATGTTGGCGTTGCCGGTGATAGCTGGGATAGATAGGGTGAAGTTACCGGCATTGGGCGTAACCGGACCCTGAAGATTCAGGGTGCCAACGCCCCCGGAGCCCTGGAAGATAATCGCCCCTGTATTAGTAGAAGCCGTGCCGATGGTTAAGCCGTTGGCGCCCTGAATTGCCAAGGTGCCGGTAAAGTTAGCGCTGCCGCTGATAGTCTGACCGTTGATTAGGCCTGAGGTAATAGTATTGGCACCAATGTTGATATTGCCGAAGCTGCCGCCGATAGAGCCAGCCGTCAAGGCACCGGTACCGGTGATATTGGTGAAGCTGCCGGCTTGGAGATTAGTATTGGTTATCAGGCCGTTCACGAACGCCGAACCGTTATACTGCAGGACCTGGCCCGCACCAGGAGAAGAGATAGTTAGGGTAGTCCCTTGAAGTTTGGCAATTGTCGGGTTCGGATAGCTGCCTGCCAGGTCCCCACCGGCCGTGCCGACCGCCGTACAGTTATTCGTACTTAGACAGATAGTGGCCGCGGCCTGGCCGGGATCCGGCAAGGTGTAAGTAGTGTTTTGCCCCAGAGTAGTCACGCTTTGCAGAGTAGCTGTCTTGTTACTGCCGCCATTGCCGTCGTTTAGAACCAGGCTTCCCTGTTGGCTGGCCGTACCGATAGTGGTATTTGAACCCTGGACCGCCAGCGTACCGCTAATAGTGGTATTGCCCGAGTTGGTAACGACAAACCTGTCGCTGCCCGCTCCCTGCAGCTCCAGCAAGTCGCCACCACCGGTGTTATTGATGAAAATAGCGCTGCCGCTGCCCGTATCAAGCTGGGCCGAGCCGGGCTGTAAGAGTACCGCCTGGCCGCCGCCGCTGGCACAGGAAATACCAGTCGTACAGATAACCTGGGAGCTGGGCCCGCTGGTCGGAAACTCAAAGGTCCGGCCACCGGCCGTGAAGACCAAACTGTCATTACCCGCCGATACGTTGAGGTTATTACCAGCCGACGTCTGCTGCAAAGTATTGGCCGAAATTGCCCCGTTAACAGTTAATGAACCGTTCGCGGTCAGGCTGCTACCGCTTTGGTTCAAGATTGAGTCGGCCAATGACTGGCTGGTGCTGAACAGCGCTATCTGACCCGGCGTTCCAGTACCGCCAAGCAGTCCAGACGTACTATTACTAACTGTGTAATTGCCGCTGCTATCGTGGGTAACGGTGAGATTTGACGAACCGGCTGCCAAACTAACAACGCCCCCGTTGGAGATGGTAGAACCGTTAACGGCGATGCCGTTGCCAGCCTGCAGCTGCAGGTTCAGCTGGCCGCCGGCAACCTGTAACCCACCGCCTAAGTTGATAGCGCCGCTCGTACCGCCAATCGAGCTGACCAGTTGCGATATGGTCGCTTGCGACGCGGCGGTTGGCGCCAAACTTACGAACTGCGTGCCATCGTAGTAGTACGGCGTGTTATTCGCCTGGTTATAGTAAATCTGGCCGGTCGTCGGATTACTAGGAGTGGCCGTAGGAGCCAGCACCAGCGTATTGCCGACGATCACCTGCCCGTTAATAGTCAGGTGGTCGGATTCCCCGACCTGCAACTGCTGGCTGGCCTTGACGTTGTTCACCGGCAAAGAAGATGCCGCGTAATTGCTGGCGTTGGCGGCTTTTTGGGCGTTTGTCGAACCATTGCCCTGGGAGCCGTTCGCCAAGAAGAAGCTCACCGCTCCGATGATGATAATCAATAACAACACCGCCCCGTTAATCACGAATAAGGTTTTGCGACGTAACAGAGGCGGGCGCGGACGTGAAGAACCCCCTACTACCGGAGCTTGGGGGTCAGGCAACGAATCCAAGCTGGAATCGTAGGGGAGGCCTTCGTAGGCGCTATTAGAACTATTGTTTTCAGGAGCCATTTTGTTTTTGTTTGCTTGTGTTTTTGTTTGGATTTCTATAAGTGCTATGAAGCTACTATAACCCGTGATTATATTTTATCCCTCTTATGGTAAGGGTGCAACTAAAACGTCTGGAAAGTACTACAATTGTGTTCGTTTTTCACTTCTTTCCACCCCTGTATTGATAAAGATCACGGACTAGTGTAATAGGTAAAAAATCGTCACGCAGGCAATAGCAATAGTCAGCACGGCCATGACCATAACGGAGGTCAGCGTTCGAAATATAGCATGCTGGGCTAAGGGGTTGCGACCAATCGAAACGATGCTGCCGTAGACCGACGCGTATATAAGCGTTATCAGGGAAATGATGGAGATTATGATTACCAACATGCTGAGCAGGATGCGAATAACGGATATGGTGTGGCCGGTCAGTGATTTAATTAGTTTTTGGAGGGAGTTGAGTTGCGCGCCGCCACCGCTACCGCCGTTACCTGAAGTGCCGACGGCAATGCTGAGCCGGATGTAGCCGAGTTTGATCTGGCGGGTTTGGCCGGTTTTGTCTTTGACGCTTTGGGCCGTAGCATCGGTAGAACTGGAGCTGAAAGCCGTTTGCGCGACACCTACGACGTGCGCGTTGGCACCGGCTTTCATGCCTATGCCGCCAAAAGGCGAAACGGCCACCTGGTCACCGACCTTAATATCACCGTTAACATCGCTCACCAAGGTGTTGACGCTACCGCTAGTAGCCACCTGGACCAGGCCGGTACCAGGGTCAACGGCCAGCAAAGAGTCGTTGCTGGCCAGCGCCACGCCTTCCAAGCGCGAACCGTTGTTAACGTCAGCCAATACTACATGGCCCGAGTTTTGGGAGTCTAAGCTGACGATACTGCCGTTGGGAATACTGCCCGTCCCCAGGTAGGAATGCGATATGTTAGCCGAAGCGGCGGCGGCCGAACCCAGACCGAAAGCTATAAAGGCGCTTGCCACCCCAGTTATAAACAGTTTGAATAATCCCAAGCCGCGTGAATGACGCATACTGGTTACGATTATAGCAATATTACCCCTTGAGAACTATTTTTAAGGTGGGCTGCTCCTGGTTTTGTCCTATCCGGTTGTTTGAGACGTAGCAGCGTTAATAATCTATTCATTTATTAAAACCGCGTGGCCATGGAGTTATTTCAAGGAGTAATTGGCAACTATTGATGCTCTACTTACATCAATAATTATGTCTTGCCTGCGCACATTACTATATAGATGGGTGGAGGGAGCCGGGCTACGGGCTTCGGCCTGATTTGAGTTTTGAGCTTATTTTAGGTAGAATACTTCGGTAGTTCACGTACTCGACGGGGGGCATTAGCTCAGCTGGCTAGAGCACCTGCTTTGCAAGCAGGGGGTCATCGGTTCGAATCCGATATGCTCCACCAAGACCCCTGTCGGGGTTAAGACGTACGATCGAACAAGGGGCTGTAGCTCAGCTGGTTAGAGCGCGTCACTGATAATGACGAGGTCAGAGGTTCGAGTCCTCTCAGCCCCACCAAATTGGTCTTTCGTAAGGACAGCCGGTGGGCTGGATTGAGTATTACTACTTATGATTAGCAAGCGTGGGATAAGGGTTAAGAAGAGGTGGGTGGCATTGCCCGTTTTGTTAGTGGTCATCGCGGTCGGCGGTTTTATTTATTACCGGGTGAACTATGCCGGGTACTTCCCTCATAATGTCCGCAGGCAGGTTCATATAGCGTTGTACTACCCTGTTAGTCCGCCGGACGGGTTGCGGGTTGACCGCGGTTCTTTCCAGGTACCGTACCAGGGAGTGGTTACTTATACGCTACTAGATACGCGGGGTAACAAGTTTTATGTAAGCGAGCAGACGCTGCCCGCCAGCTTCGATTTCACGGCCTTTAAGGCCAAGTTCGAGACCACTGACGAGATCACGGTCCCGGCCGGTAATGCCCTAGTCGGCGACCTTGGCATCGAGTTAATCTCTAGTATCCAGACTCCGCAGAACTCCTGGGTCATCGTCAATACTCCGGACATAACTGGCCAGACGGAACTCGAAGCGCTCAGCCGGACGTTCATCCAAACTAATTAACAGTAGTGGAGGCCGGTTAGCGCAAGGCGCTGGTTATTCCGCTAAATTCGTAGTAGTCGATGAAGCAGTCCTGCGCGGCAGCGGCTGAGGCATAGCAGGTCATAGCCGGGTTTGTAGTAACGGCGCCAAACGTTACGCTGGATACTGAGAAAGAGTTGCCGTTAATCAAGAAAGTGGCCGAGGATGTGCCGGAGCCGGTGCCGGTGACGCGAATCTCCAGGCGATAGAAAGTATTGTCCGAGATAGCAACGCTAGTGGCCGTACATTGCGGGGCAGAGCCATCACCGTAGCAATAGCGCCAATTGGCGTTGGTAGAGGTGTCAGCCTCCCACCAGACGCCAGTCGTTGGGGCTGTCGTAGTAGTCGTTTCGTTGTGCACGCCTACCCGTATAATCGGGCTGTTGGTCTGGGCATTCTTAAAGTCAGCTACGGCCATCTTTATATCTTGTCCGGCACCAAGCGTGACAACACCGGCGTTACTGCTTTGGGTACGCAATGTTGAACCATGATTGGCCGTACCGTCAGTTCTTAAGCGCAGAATACCCGGGCGATCAGCTGAGTTACCGGCTGGAGAGTCAACGTAGGCACCCACTGCGGCTCCGGTAATTGCAGTATTAAGCCAGCCTAGAGCTCCGATTTGTCCACTAGTGCCGGGTACGCCGCTCATGAATTCATCTTCGATTGCGTAAGAGTGGTCCATCTGGTTAATCGCGCAGTCGCTCCAGTTACCGTTGCCGCCGCAACGGAAAGCGTTCAGGGCCGAGTTGAAGTACATGGCGCCATCGGTTTCGGTCGGGTCACCGGTAGTATTCTTGTTACCTAGAACCAGTATGATCGGGCTGGAACCGGCTACGCCAAGGGTGATCTTTGAGTTCGTGGCGTCAGCCGTGAATAGGACGGTGCTGCTGGAACTTTGAATCTGGAAGGCGGCCGTCGTGGCGCCGCTCGGTTTGACCAGCACGCCGGTGTTGGAAGCGCCGCTGGGGCTTAGGTTGATGTTGCCCGAGCCGGCCTGGAGAGTGGTCGTGCTGCCATTGGTGGTCGAGCCGATAGTTACGGTGTTGGTGCCGGTGCTGGCCGGCGTGCCGTCAGCGATGTGGACTACCTTGCTGCCCGAGCCGGCAGTATTGCCGGTAGCGATATTTACCGTGTCAGTCTTGGTGTTGGCCGTGGCGCCGCCGGCCAGGGTGACGGTGTTTCCGGAAGTCGGATCGTTAGCTATTTGAACCGTGTTTTGGCCCGTGCCGTTGCCGATGAGGATAGAATTGGTGCCCGATGAAGACCCCAGGGTTATATTACCGGTCTGGGCAGTGCCCCCGATAGAGATAGTCCCGGTAGTCGTGCTGGCACCGATAGTATAGGTAGAATTGGTCACGCCATCCAGGCTGTAGTTTCCAGTGCCTACCCGTTCCGCGATGCCTGTAGCGCCGGTGATATTACCGATGTTAAGAGTTTGGGCGGCGGCATTGTTACCCAAGCCTAAGGTGCCTCCCTGAGTCTGGACCTGAAGGTTGCCAGTGCCAGCTTGGAGCATCAGGCTACTGCCGGAGGTCACGGAGCCAATTACTACCTGGTTGACCGCCGATGCCGTACCAATCGAGATAGCATTGGCGCCAGTGCCGCCCTGGATTGATACCGTCGTACCGGCGTTGGCGGTGGCGCCGATGCCAGTCGAGCCGATGGCGATTGATTGGATACCCGCGGCATTCGCGCCCAGTTGGTAGGTGGTAGTGCTGGTGTTGGTGGCATTGGGACCGATTTGAATGGTTTTGGCGCTGCTTGTGCCAGTACCGATGAGAATGTTGCCGGCAGTGCCGGTGGCTGTTCCTGAATCAAGCGTGACGTTGCCGGAGTTGCTGGTGGTACCGCTGGCGTTGCCGGATTGGATAACCAGGTTATTTGAAGCCGTGCTGGCAGTTGTTTGGTCGGCCGTGCCGATCTTTCCATTAGTCGTGTCAACCGTGAAAATGTCGGCCCCTGAGAGATTCTGCACCTGTAATGCAGCACCGGAGTTAGTCGAGTTTTGGAATGTTGCAGCACCGGTGCTACTCAGGCCCAGCACCTGTGTGAGATTTCCACCGTTAGGGCGTGTCAGGAAACGTAGGTTACCGGCAGAATTACCGCTGGTAGCGTTTTCTTTGGTACCTTGGATAGCGCCAAACGCGTAATCAGTGCCTGTGCCGTCAATATAACCGCTGAAACCGACGCCGCCGCCGACACCTTGGGCAAAAGCGGTACTATCAGTCAGTAATGCATTGTAGGGTGAGGTGCCGCCGGCACCGACGGCCGACTGAACCTGGAGAGGCTTTTCAGGTACGGCGTTGTTACCAATACCGACAAAGCCTCCGTTAGGCTGTAATATCAAGGGCCGTCCAAGGGGATTAGTCACCCCTCCGGAACTTGAGACCTGAATAACGCCATAGTCAAGGGTTGAACCATTAGCGCCATAAATATCGATTACGGCGTTATGGGTAGGGCTCTTGACTGATAAAGTAGCGTCAGCCGAACTGGTACCAATAGCTATACGATCGTTAGTGGTGTCGGCCACGAGTACGGTGTTGCTGGATGTGTCTTGGATCTGGAAGGCCGCTGTCGTATTGGTACCCGGTTTGATAGCCACGCCTATATTGGAGCCGCTACCGGCAGGAGTAAATGTCGTACCGCTGGTTCCGCTCTGAATCGTGACCGGGCTAGCGCCAATGGTTGAGCCAATCAGAATAGTGGTACTCGAACTACTTGTAGAATTATTACCGATGTTGATGGTCTGGGTATTAGCTCCAGTGGTATTGCCAATTTGGATACCGCCCGCCGCTCCGCTTGAGGCGCCAGTCGTCATGACGATAGCATTGGCCGCGGTGCCGCCCTGAAGCGTAGTAACACCTGAAGTCATGGCAAGGCCGCCGATAGTTATGTTGCCAGTCGTCAGAGCCGAACCAATGCTGACTGAACCACCAGTTTGAGTATTAGCTATCTGTAAAGTAGTGGCCCCACTACCGCCGGCAATAATTTCGGTGTTAGTACCGCTGCTGCTACCCAATGTTAGCGTGCCCGTCTGCGCCGTACCGCCAATATTAATGGTCCCTGTGGTAGTGGAAGCACCTAAAGCATAGGTTGAGCCGGCAGCTCCATCAAGGCTGTAATTGCCTGTACCGACCCTCTCAACAATGCCGGTATTGCCGGTAACGTTGCCTACGGTAACTACAGTGCTGGTATTAGTCCCCACCTTAATATTGCCGTTGGCTGTAGCTCCTGTACCAGCATCAATACTGACATCACCACCAGTACGGGTACCGGAACCGCCCGTAGCGGAACCGGCTGTTATAGCTACATTGCCACCGACCGCCGTAGTCGTACCGCTTTCATTGCCACCCTTTAAGGTTAGCTGCCCGCCGGTACCACTAGCGCTAGACAGAACACCCGGCTGGAGGAATAGGGCTCTGCCGGCAGCGGTAGTAACATCGGTGCCAATAAGGCCGGAGAACGTCAGTCCGTTCGTAAGTATGCCGTCGGTTTGCTGGATTTGGATACCATTGGTCGTAGTACCACCGGCGGCGTTACGGTTGACGAGGATACCATTGGTCTGGGTGCCGGGGCTGTTGGTTAGATTCAGATCAATACCGTCAGCCGCGCCGGATTGGTTGATGATAGCGGCAGTAGCCGGAGTACCTCCTGTCGTACCATTTACCGTTAAAGCTACTACGTTAGTCGTGCTGGTTGAGATGGTATTGTCACTGGTAGCCGTCGGAGCGTTACGCAGGTAAATACCGCTCAGAGATGGTAGGTCGGTCGTCTGTATAGCACTACTGACGAAGCTTGTACCGTTGCCGCGGAGATAGTTAGCAGTGGTAGCCGCACCGCCTATCTGGTAACCGGCACTGCCGCCAATGACATTGAGCACCCCTCCAGTAGAGACAGTGAAGTTGGATGTAGTTACTGCCAGGGTGTTGGCACTTTGTACGGTAATGGCCCCTGAAGCGCTGTTCCCGATACCGATAGTGCCGGTGCCCGTACCGTCATCGATGTGAAGATTCCCCGTACTACTGCCAGTATTGATGTTGGTGTCGTTGTTAGAGCTGACGTTAAGGTTTATCGTGGCACCGGTAACGCTCAAGCCGCCCGTGACTTGAAGAGCGCTACCCCCCGACGATGGCACCTGCCCAATACCGATCTTGCCATTAGTGGTATCGGCTATGAAC
>Ga0209483_1003544_pt1 | contig 10218 bp, 11 predicted proteins | sample NGEPerA_FD_184508 | JGI IMG/M metagenome (GOLD analysis project Ga0209483, IMG submission 184508) | Arctic peat soil microbial communities from the Barrow Environmental Observatory site, Barrow, Alaska, USA - NGEE PermafrostL2-A... | ecosystem: Environmental > Terrestrial > Soil > Wetlands >...
CCACAATCAGCATCCCCAACCACCTGCTTCATGACAAAGCAGGCAGCGCAACAGACCAACCTGTAGGGGGTCAATTTTGGACGCCGATCCCCCGGCTTAGGGGGTCAATATTGCAAGCCGAATGACACGCTCGCCAGTTGTTAGGGGGCCGCCTAGTCCGGCTGGCGATATGGCTGTCGCTGAGCTTCGCGATGCTTCGCCCATGCCGCCGCGTCGTGCTCGTGCGGTCCCATGGCGCTCCGCGCCCGGGTGCGGGCCTCTTCGGTTTGATTGTTCCTAATGCGGGCGGGCGCGGCGGCTCTGCGGTTCTTGCCGGTCGACGTATCTGGCACGAGCGGCGCGTCGTGATGGCCGCCAAGCGTGAGCCCGAGCAATTCGAAAATCCGGCGGCTGATCTTCTCTTGCACCTCGCGAAGAGCTTGCGAGTTGGCGATCATCAACTCGTTAGTGTACCTCGCGGAGACACCTTGCAGACTGTGCCCCATCAGGAACGAAATCAGCATCTCGGAAATCTCTAGCGAGACCTGCTGCGGAATCTGATCCCTAGCTCGTCGGATGTGGCGTTGGCGATTTTCTCCCCGAGGTGGCTAAACGTGTGATCGCCCTGACGTTGGCAGGCCTGCCGCCGGCGGCCAGTCACTGGACCGGTTCGGCGATGGCGAAGGCCGCCGGGATCAGCGTGAGCTCGGTGCAGCGGATATGGCGTGCTCATGGCCTCCAACCGCACAGGGTCCGCCAGTTCAAGCTGTCCGACGATCCGCAGTTTGCCGCTAAACTGCACGAGATCGTTGGCCTCTACGTCGATCTCTAGGCGAATGCGAAGCATTCGTCCGCCGCCCGACCATGCCATTGTCTTGTCGGTCGATGAGAAGAGCCAAATTCAGGCCCTCGATCGCACCCAGCCGGGGCTGCCGATGAAGAAGGGGCGTGCTGGAACCATGACACATGACTACGAGCGTCATGGTGTCACTACCTTGTTCGCGGCGCTCGATGTCCTTGAGGGCAAGGTTATCGGCCAGTGCATGAAGCGCCATCGCCATCAGGAGTTCATCCGGTTTCTGAACGTCATCGAGGCAAGAACACCCAAGAAAAAGACGATCCACATCATCGTCGACAACTATGCCACCCACAAGCATCCCGACGTCATGCTGTGGCTCGCAAAACATCGGTGGTTCGTCTTCCACTTCACTCCGACATCCGCTTCCTGGCTCAACGCCATTGAGGGCTTCTTTGCCAAGCTTACAAAGAGGCGCCTCAAGCGCGGCGTTTTCCGGTCCTTGCGGGAACTCAAAGATGCCATCCATCGCTTCCTCGACGACACCAATGCAAACCCAAAACCCTTTACCTGGACCAAGGACCCAAACAAAATCATCGCTGCTGTCAAACGGGGACACCAAGTGTTAGATTCGATCCACTAGCCTGCAGGCGATGTGATGAAGCCCGACCCCTTCGCAGTAGGCGCGAATTTCAAATCGTTATCTGAGTGCCAACTTCGACCGCCCGGCCTGATGGGATGTGAAAGTAACGACTGGCATCGTCAGCGGATCGCGCGAGATTGATGAACAGCTTGTCTTGCCAATGGGGCATCTTGGAGTGCGGTGCAGGGCGAAGCGATCTGCGAGAGAGGAAGAACGACGTACTCATAACGTCGAATTTCAATCCTAGAGCGCGACAAGCCACTAGCGCTTTCGGAACATTTGGGCTTTCCATGTAGCCGAACCGCAACGTGATCTGAGTGAAGTAATCCGAGAGGTTTTTGAGTGCGATTCGGTCTGCGTTGGCAGCTCGCGGCGTATCTTCCGTAATAACCTGCAAAATAATATTGTGCTCATGCAGGACTTTATTGTGTTTCAAATTGTGTAAGAGAGAAGTCGGCGTGGAGTCGGGATGGCCAGTAAGAAAGACCGCCATCCCCTTTACGCGAGTTATGGATGAAGAGTTCAAAAGCGTTTGAATAAAGTTGCCCAACGGAACTTCATCTTTCCGTGTTCTTTCAAACAGGACATTTGTACCCCGCCGCCACGTTAGCATCACGGTCATTAGTCCCGCGCCGATGGCCAATGGAATCCAGCCGCCTTCGACGACCTTCAACAAGTTCGCCATCAGAAAAACCGTATCCACCGCAATAAATGGAGCGATCACAATGGCTGCCGTCACGGACGACCATTTCCAGCATCTCCACATCACGAAGAACGCCATGATGCTGGTAATCAGCATCGTCCCTGTGACCGCTATGCCGTAAGCAGAAGCCAATGCGCTGGACGATTTGAACGCAAACACGAGGTAGAGAACTGCGACCAGCAATAGCCAATTTACTCTCGGAATATAAATCTGGCCTTTCTCAGTTTCGGAAGTCCGTCGTATTTCCATTCGTGGCAAAAGCCCCAGTTGCATCGCCTGTTGGGTGAGAGAAAATGCTCCTGAAATCACAGCTTGGCTGGCGATAATTGTAGCCACTGTGGCTAGTAACACCATCGGCAACAACGCCCAGTCTGGGTAGAGCAGGAAAAACGGATTCTCAAGCTTCTCGGGGTGTGAAAGTAGCAATGCACCTTGCCCAAGATAATTGAGCGTCAATGCTGGGAAAACCACGATCAGCCACGCCATCTGGATAGGCTTCCTGCCGAAGTGTCCCATGTCTGCATAAAGCGCTTCTGCCCCGGTCACAGTAAGAAAGACCGCGCCCAGCGCAAGAAGGCCCGCATGACCGTGATTGACTAGAAATTTGATGCCGTAAATAGGATTGATGGCGGCGAAGATATGGATGTCGTCAAAGAGATTTACTAGCCCGCCAATGGCAATGACGATGAACCAGATCATCATGATTGGACCAAACCAAGCCGCAACAGCGGCCGTGCCCCAACTCTGAACGACAAACAAGCCGATCAATATCAACATGCTTAAAGGAAGGATGAACGGGTCGAAAGCCGGAGCGACCAGTTTGAGTCCTTCCACGGCCGACAACACTGAAATAGCGGGAGTAATGATAGCGTCGCCATAAAACAGAGCGGCACCTGCCATGCCCATCACAGATATAATGAAAAAATTACGGCCCATGACCCGCTGCAACAAGGCCATCAAGGTGAGTGTGCCACCTTCGCCATGATTATCGGCACGCATAATGAGCAGAACGTATTTGAACATGACGATGATAGTCAGTGCCCACAGCATGAGGGACATGACTCCAATAACCATATCTCTCGTCAACGCACCGCCCGCAGATGCAGCGGTCAGGCTTTCCTTAAGGGCGTAAAGCGGACTGGTGCCAATGTCACCATAAACAACGCCGATTGAACCAAGAGCCAAAGTCCAGAAGGCAGTCCGCTTCGTCGAGGGAGTTTGTTCCGAAATTGCTTCAACCACTGTGGCTGTCTCCATTGAACGCGAGGCCTAGTTAGCATTGAAAGCGGAGCAGAAACTAGCGAAGCTGGCATTTCCGTAGCAAATAACACTACTTGACACATGCAGCGCGCAAATCTCAGAAAGCACCCTATCTTTTAGGAATCTACCGCCAAAGCATAGGGTCAATCCGTCGGGTGCAACCACGCGCTAATGGCAATTGCAACCGCGACAAGCGCAGCAAAGATTGGCATCCAGTATTGAAACTCGAAGCCCACAATGGAAAAATGCTCCGCTAGAAAAGTCAAAACTACTCCTTTGCTTTGAGTTTAAAATTGCCCGTTGGAAACGTTGACAGGGCCAATGCTGCGATTGCCCTGTGCCGCCCGCAGTGCCTGCAAGGTCGGTGGATCGAACCTACCGTAACCATTCGGTTCGCTGACAGGCCCGATGCTGCCTTTCATTCTGCAACGGGTAGGTTTCGATCCGGCTAGCGCGTCCGCGCCGTTCGTGGCGACGCTGGTCGATGTTACAGGCTTGGTCATCTATTTTACTGTGGCCTCTTTGATTCTTCGCGGAACGCTCCTCTAACGTCTGAGAGTCTGCGAAGGGAGGTTCAGAATGTCTAATCGGCTCCAACGAAATCAACTCACGATTCGCATAGTGGCATTTGTTATCATCACGCTCGCCGTGGCCGCGGGAGTGTTTGGCTTGATGGCATACCTGTCGGAATAAAGCTTCGCCGGCAAGGTGCTTTGATTAGCTGTTGGTTCAGTTCGATACACGCCAGGGTTTTCTAAGTCGGTCAGCTTGTATAGGGAGGGGGCCTATGCTAATGGACGGCATGGCGCACACCACCCGTGAAAATAAGAAGCTGTTGGCCCGCGTGCGGCGGATTCGCGGCCAGGTTGACGGCATCGAACGGGCTCTCACCGGAGAAGTTGGGTGTGAGGAGATCATGCACCTCATCGCTGGAGCGCGCGGGGCCATGACGGGTCTGATGGCCGAGGTCGTTGAGAATCACGTGCGCGAGCATCTCGTCGATGGTGAGAAGTATCCCAACGCCCTGAATACCGAAGCGGCGGAGCAACTTCTTGAAGTTGTCCGCACCTATTTGAAATGAGAGCCGCCATGAGTGTGAACGGTCACGCAGATTTTTCGGCATCGCATACCCATCTGTTCCTCGGGGAGGAACACGAGAAGAGCGAGCGCAGGACATGGGCGGTGATTTGGCTCTGCGGGGCCATGATGATTGCGGAAATAGTCGGCGGCCTGCTGTTTGGTTCGATCGCGCTTGTCGCCGATGGCTTGCACATGAGCACGCATGCCGGCGCGCTGCTACTCGCGGCGCTGGCCTACACTTACGCCCGCAAGCACGCGAACAACCCCGACTTCACCTTCGGCACTGGCAAGCTCGGCGATCTTGCCGGATTTAGCAGTGCCATCATCCTAGCCATGATCGCAATTCTGATCGCGTATGAATCCATTATCAGGATATTCGCCCCGATCCCGATCCACTTCGGCGAGGCAATCCCGATCGCCTGTCTCGGCTTGGCGGTTAATGTCGCGAGCGCGTGGCTGTTGAGCAGTGGCGACCACCATCACAGTCATGACCACGCCCACACTGAACATGACCATGACGAGTCGCATATCATTACGACCGATAGCGGGATTGTGACTCTCGAAGTATTCGAGGACAGCGTGCCGCCGCGTTTCCGGATCAACGCCGAGAAGGGTTCAGTTCTGACCGCGCAAACGGTGTCGATCGAAACTAGCCGCCCCGACGGCACGCGGCAAGTTTTCGCGATGATCGATCAAGGAATCTATCTGGAGTCGATCGACGAAATTCCTGAGCCGCACGCCTTCACGGCTAACATGCGGATTGGCGCGCAGGAATATCCCGTAGTGTTTCAGGAGCACGAGCATGCGCATGGTTCGGCGCACCGCGACAACAACATGCGGGCCGCCGTGATCCACGTCATCGCCGATGCTGCCGTATCCGTGCTGGTAATCGTGGGCCTGTTGCTCGCCCGCACCTTTGGTTGGCTCTGGATGGACCCGCTAGCGGGCATCGTGGGTTCAGTCGTGATTGCCAGCTGGTCTTACGGCCTGATCCGGGACACGGGCGCAATATTGCTCGATATGAACCCCGACCGACGCATGGCAACCAGAATGCGCGCCGCCATCGAAAGCGACGGCGACCAACTCGCCGATCTCCACCTCTGGCGTTTGGGGCCGGGTCATCTCGGAGCGATTGTATCGGTCGTTACGAAGCACGCGCGGAATACGGATTATTATCGCGCCCGACTGGCTCATTTCAAATCGTTGTCGCATCTCACCGTCGAGGTCTCACATCAAGCTCCGGAACTTACGCCACGAGGGCGCTAACAATCGGCCAAGTGAGCAATACATCGTCATCTTCGACATGAGTTGGGCCTGCGCGATTTGCTATGTTACGCCATGAATAGCTGTGGTTCGATTCCTTTTGCAGACTACTTTTTGTGCGGGTATTTCTTCGGGTATTTATCAAAACCGAACTGAATAAAATATCATTATTTCAAATAGTTAGTCGCTCAGTTCGATACCGGCCAGGACATAGCGAAACGTTGCAGCACATACGGCGTATCGCAACAGCATCAAGCCGACCAAGTATTGTGAATCGCGCTACCACTTTGGCAAGCGCGGCCACGGCGGATTGTCGGCCTTGTCGTCGTACCATTTGAGAGGATCATGCGCTGCCACGGCGTCAGCTCCGCTTCCCGCCGATACGGATTTGTGGGCCGAGTATGTACTTGTCCTTACCCTCATATTTTCTTCGCGACTCCCCAACCATTCGGTCGCGCTGAGCGCACAGCTGATCCACTTTGGTTTGCATCCTAGCCAGCAGCTCTTCCGCCGATCTGGCCGGTATGCCGGCCCGCTGAAGAGACTGAATGTCCTTCCGCTGGCGGTGGATTTGCCGGCGCATATGTTCGATTTCTGCTCTTATGGTGGCAAGCTGCATGGACCAGACCCCGTTGGTCTGAACAAAAGAGAACAAATTGGCAAGCCGCTAGGGTTAGCGTTCGCCCGGCGGAACACCCGAAGAAGAGGCTTAGAAGTGGCTAAAGCGAAAAAGACCATCCCCGGCAAAGCCGGACAAATCTTCATCGGCGTTGGCGGATGGACATTTCCTCCTTGGAGATCAATGTTTTACCCGGACAAACTGCCTCAGCACCGGGAGCTGGAATACGCCGCATCAAAACTGACCTCGATCGAGATCAACGGCACCTATTACGGCTCGCAGAAGCCGGAGAGTTTTCGCAAATGGGCGCGCGAGGTGCCGGACGGATTTGTGTTCTCGCTGAAAGGGCCGCGCTTTGCCACCAACCGCCGGGTGCTGGCGGAGGCCGGCGATTCCGTGAAACGGTTCTACGATTCCGGCGTGCTGGAGCTCGGCGACCGGCTCGGTCCGGTGCTCTGGCAATTTGCGCCGACGAAGAAGTTCGACGAAGCCGATTTCGGCAAATTCCTGGAATTGCTGCCGCGCCAGCTCGACGGCCGCAGCCTTCGCCACGTGGTCGAGGTGCGGCACGACAGTTTTTGCGCGCCCGATTTCATCGCGCTATTGCGAAAATTCGAAACACCCGTGGTGTTCGCCGAGCACGGCAAATATCCGGCTATCGCGGACGTCGCCGGCGATTTCGTCTATGCGCGGCTGCAGAAGGGCAATGACGAGATCAGGACCTGTTACCCGCCAAAGCAGCTCGATGCCTGGGCGAAGCGGTTGCAGATCTGGGCCGAAGGCGGTGAGCCGGACGACCTGCCGCGCGTCGACAAGGCCACCGCGAAGAAAATCCCCCGCGACGTCTTTGCCTATGTGATCCACGAGGGCAAGATCCGCGCGCCGGCGGGCGCGATGGAGCTGATCGAACGCGTGCAATAGCCGGACTTTCAAAATGGCCAAAGCCAAAAAACTTTTCACCATCGGCTATGAGCAGACCCCCGCCAAGGCCGTGCTCGACGAACTGGAGCAGGCCGGCGTCAAGCTTCTGGTCGACGTGCGCGCGGTCGCTTCCTCGCGGCGGCCCGGCTTCTCCAAGAACCAGCTCGCCGCCGGCCTCGACGAGCGCGGCATTTCGTACCTGCATCTGCGCGGGCTCGGCACGCCGAAGGACGGCCGCCTCGCCGCCCGCAGCGGGCAGTACGACACGCTGCACACGATCTATGCCAAGCATCTGAAGACACCGCAGGCGAGAGAAGAACTCGACGAGCTGTCGGCGCTGGTGAAGAAATCCGGCCCCGTCTGCATCCTCTGCTACGAGCGCGATCACACCCATTGCCACCGGCGATGGATCGCCGAGATCGTCGAGGAGCGCGATGGGGTGCGGATCGGAAATCTGGCGGGGAAGCAGGTGTAGTTTAGCCGTCATTGCGAGCGAAGCGAAGCAATCCAAGCCATGGCCACAAGGAAAGTATGGGTTGCTTCGCTGCGCTCGCAATGACGTGGTTGGTATTTTCACTTTTCCTCACCGCTCGCCCGCCAGCCGGAACGTGCCTTCCATCATCTCCACACAGCTCCCGCCGACATGGGCGTAAACCACCGCGCCATCCTGCTTGCGCACGCGCGTCAGCAACAGGCTCGGCCGGCCCATGTCGACGCCCTGCCCGATGCGCAGCCTGAATTCGCCGTCACGCAGGCTTTCGAGATCGGCGAGCATGCCGGCAGCGGCCGCCGTGGCGCTGCCGGTGGCGGGGTCCTCGGACAGGCCGCTCGAACCCGGATGAAACATCCGCGCCTGCAGGTCGACTTGCTCGGCCGGCGGCACGTCGCGTGTATAGAAATAGACCGCGTCGCTGCCGTCGCAGGGAAAGGTTCGGGCGAACGCCGCGGCGTCCGGCCTCGCCCGCCGCAAGGCGTCCCGCGAGGCTACTTCCACCATCAGGAACGGCAGCCCGACCGAATAGATCGCCGGCGGATGCCGGTCGGTCCTGATATCGGCGGCCAAGAGTGACAGGCAGCCAGCCGCCTGCGCGGCATCGAACGCGGTGGCCCTGCTCAAAGGTTGCGGCGCGGTGAGTTCGGCGCCGATCACACCGCCGCTCGCGCTTTTCAGGATTTCGACGGGCACGAGACCCGCACCCTCCTCGAACAACAGCCGCGCCGGTGTTTTCACGGCCCGCGCCGCCAGCACAAAGGCGGTGCCGACATTGGGATGACCCGCGAACGGGATTTCGCTGTTGACCGTGAAGATGCGTATTTGCGCGTCGTGGGCGCGATCACGCGGCGGCAGCACGAAGGTGGTCTCGGAATAGTTGAACTCCAGCGCAATCGCTTGCATCTGCGCGGTCGACAGCCTCTCGGCATCCAGCACCACCGCCAGCGGATTGCCGCCGAAGGCGCGGTCGGTGAAAACGTCGACGGTGACATAACGCCGCTGCATCCGCGTCCCCCTATCCCAACTGCCATACCGCCATTGGCGCGTCATAGCCCCTGACCGCGACCTCGCCCAGGGAAACGGCATCGCGGCCGTCTTCGCCGAGCGCATTGCGGACCGCGGCCGAGACCAGGAGTTGCGACCCGAACTCCTTGTTGAGCGCCTCCAGCCGCGAGGCAAAATTCACGGTGTCGCCGATCACGGTATATTCCTTGCGCCGTGGCGAACCGATATTGCCGGCGACGACCTCGCCGAAATGAATGCCGATGCCGATCCGCAGCGGCCAGCTCGAGCCATCGTTGATGGGTTTCATCGCGCCCAGCATTTCACGCGCGGCGGCAACCGCGCGGTGCGCCGGATCTTCCGCCTCGAATGGCGCGCCGAACAGCGCCAGAAACCCATCGCCGAGAAATTTGTTCACGATGCCGCCGTGGCGGTCGAGGATTTCCACCAGCACGGCAAAGGCGCCGTCGAGGCGCTCGACCACATCCTGCGGAGAACGCTCGCGCGCACCGGCGGTGAAGCTGCGGAAATCGGCGAACACCACCGCGACCTGCCGAATGTCGCTTTTGGTCGAGGCACCTTCGACCAACAGCCGTTCTACCACCTGCGGCGAAACATGCTGGCCGAACAGGTTGGTGACGCGATCCCGCGCGGTCGCCGCGCGAATGCTGGCTGAAAATCCGCGACGGAGTTGCCTTCCCACGGTTCCCGCCAGGATGCCGCACGCGCACAGGATCAGGCTACGGGAGAAATGATAGTAAAACTCCGGCTCGGGCTCGGCACCCTGTGGCGGCAGGTGCCGCATCGCGAGGTAGAACAGTTCGGCGGCTGCGACAAAGCCGGTAAAGGTCGAAAGCCAGAAGTCGAGTCGGAGTGTCGAAAGAATGATGAAGATGAAATAGATCATCGGCATGACGAAGCCGAGCGCCCGCACCGGCCCCATGCTTTCGATCTGCAAAGCGAGCATGTAGCTCGGAATACTGATCTCGATGAACGCACCGAGATAGCGACGGTAGACGCTCAAATCCTCGTCGCGCTTGATGTGATTGCTGATCGCGGTATGGACCCACAGTTCGAAGGCGATGAGTCCGATCAGGATGCGGTAGACGGCATTTGGATCGAGGCCATGCCAGATGCCCTGCACCACGTTCGGAAAGAACGTATGGACGGCAAAAACGTTGGCCATGATGACGAGCGCGACGATGATCAGCGACCTGACCCGCACGAGCTCGATACGCATCACCTCACGCATCAGCATGTGCTCGAATTCCTTCGACACCGGCTCGTGCGGCGGAACAATTCGGTGCCAAAGATCCGTGATAGCCATCGCCTCCTCCCTCAGGCGATATATAGCCGCAATCCGGCCTGCGGCCGAGTGCATCTAGCTGTGAAACTTCATCCCGTCGATGATCTTGTCGATGACCTTGCGCTCGGCGCGCATCGCAAGCCCCACCAGATT
>Ga0209483_1003546_pt1 | contig 10217 bp, 9 predicted proteins | sample NGEPerA_FD_184508 | JGI IMG/M metagenome (GOLD analysis project Ga0209483, IMG submission 184508) | Arctic peat soil microbial communities from the Barrow Environmental Observatory site, Barrow, Alaska, USA - NGEE PermafrostL2-A... | ecosystem: Environmental > Terrestrial > Soil > Wetlands > Peat...
CTCCCGGCCCACTCGAAGATGAGCACGCACATGTCGCGGCCGATGCCGCCACCCCCCGATGGGACGGACAGCGACTCGATCGTCGCTATGCGATCAGCGTCTTGGCCCAGCGTCGACAGGTCGCCAGCTGAGACCGCAGCCGTGATGCATTGGCCACCTGTGTGAAGCTGCGGAGACGAAGGCCCGGTCGGGCGTCGCGGGGGAAGACCAACGCCGCGGGTAGTTTGGTCGGTCATGAAGAAGAACATTGGATTCTTGTCGTTCGGCCATTGGACGCCGTCACCCCACTCGCAGACGCGGTCGGCCTCAGACGCGTTGCTGCAGTCCATTGACCTTGCAGTGGCCGCCGAGGAACTCGGTGCGGACGGCGCGTACTACCGGGTACACCATTTCGCCAATCAGCTTGCCTCGCCTTTCCCGCTGCTCGCGGCAGTCGGCGCCAGAACTCACCGGATCGAGATCGGGACTGCCGTCATCGATATGCGGTACGAGAACCCGTACTACATGGCTGAAGACGCCGGCGCTGCCGATCTCATCGCGGCTGGGCGACTCCAGCTCGGGATTAGCCGTGGCTCGCCCGAGCAAGTCATCGACGGCTTCCGCTACTTCGGCTATGTCCCTGCCGAGGGCACCGATGCGGCCGATATGGCCCGTGAACACACCCGGGTCTTCCTCGACCTCTTGCGCGGGGAGGGGTTCGCCGAGCCGAACCCGCGGCCGATGTTCGCGAACCCGCCGGGACTCCTTCGTGTCGAGCCGCATTCCGAGGGCTTGCGCGAGCGGATCTGGTGGGGTGCCGGCACCCGGAAGACGGCCGAGTGGACCGCCGAGCAGGGTATGAACCTGATGAGCTCGACGCTTCTCAGCGAGGACACCGGGGTGCCGTTCCATCAGCTGCAGGCCGAGCAGATCGACCGATTCCGTACAGCCTGGACCAATGCTGGCCACGAGCGCGCCCCCCGCGTGTCCGTGAGCCGCAGTATCTTCCCGATCGTCAGCGACCTTGACCGCGCGTACTTCGGCCGCGAAGGCGACTCGGAGGACCAAGTTGGCTACCTCGACGGCGGTAAGGCGCGCTTCGGCAAGACGTATGCCGGTGAGCCCGACCCGCTCATCGAGCAACTCGCCCAGGATGAGGCGATCGCTGCCGCCGACACGCTGCTGCTGACGATCCCGAACCAGCTAGGTGTCGACTACTGCGCGCACGTCCTCGATTCGCTGCTGCGTGATGTCGCGCCGGCCCTTGGCTGGCGCTGACCAGTCGGTAAAGGTAGTCCGCGACGACTGGGAGCAGTTCTGCCTAGTAGGCAAGGACCAACGGCCATGACCTGCGTCCCCCCTGGGCCTTAGCGTCTGACTCACGAGGCGGAGGGACGTCCTGAGTACAGACACAGAACTGGCGTCACGCACACTGCCGCCGCGCTCAGTCGGTGCGAGCGGGATCACGGCTGCCGCGTCTGAGCCGGTCATCGACGTCCTGCGCGAGCTCGGCGTCACGGCGGATGTGGGCCTGTCGAGCGTCGAGGTCGCGCGGCGGCAAGCGCAATACGGGCCGAATTCTGTCTCGTCGCATCGAGCTCGCCTGCTGCCGGTGCTGTGGCATCAGCTGCGTTCACCGCTTCTGGCGTTGTTGCTCATCGCGGCAGTCGCGTCGTACTTCGTCGGGGAGAAAAGCGACGCCGTCATCATCGGCGTCATTGTCGGCTTGTCCGTTGGGCTTGGCTTCGTGAATGAGTATCGGGCCGAGCGCGCAGCTGAAGCGCTGCACGATCAGATTCACCACGAGACCATCGTCATCCGTGACGGGCAGCCGGCGTCGGTCGACGTCGCAGCACTGGTACCCGGCGACGTCGTCGAGCTGCGACTCGGCTGTATCGTGCCAGCAGACATCCGACTCATCGACGTCACCAACCTTGAGTGCGACGAGTCGATTCTCACCGGTGAATCGCTGCCAGTTGAGAAGGGAATCGGCGCGGTGCCGGCCGGAACGGCGCTCGCCGAGCTCGTTGGGTGTGCGTTGATGGGCACCGTCGTGCACGCCGGTAGCGCGTCCGGGGTTGTGGTCACGACCGGTGCTCGCACGGAGTTCGGCAAGATTGCGGCCGGCCTGGGCACGCACCAACTCGACACGGAATTCCAGGTCGGGCTGCGCAAGTTTTCGATGTTGCTCGTCTACGTCGCCGGTGCGCTGACGACGTCGATCTTCGTGATCAACGTCGTGCTCCACAAGCCGATCATCGACGCCGCATTATTCTCGTTGGCGATCGCGGTCGGCATCACCCCGCAGCTCTTACCGGCCGTGGTTTCGACCAGTCTGGCCGCAGGGTCGCGGCGGATGAGCCACCGCAAGGTGCTGGTTAAGCGGCTGGTGTGTATCGAGGACCTCGGCAATGTCGACGTGTTGTTCACGGACAAGACGGGCACGTTGACACTTGGCCGCATCGACTACATGCGAGCCGTGCCTGCTGTGAGTGGCGCCAGTGCCGACGAGGTGCTCCGCTGGGGGCTGCTGTCGACCGAAACCACCGGCACCGACGGGCCTGCGGTCGGCGGCAACCCGCTCGACTCCGCGCTGTGGGAGTCTCCCGCCGCCGCACCCGAGAGGGCCGCGCTCGCCGGCTACACACGCGTCGGATTGCTGCCCTTTGACCACGAGCGGCGCATGGTCTCCGCGATCGTTCGCGACGCCGACGGGCGCTTCACGCTGGTCACCAAAGGCGCCCCGGAGAGCGTGCTCGACCGCTGCGTTGATGTTCCGGCTTCGGCTCGCGACGCGCTGGCGGCCGAATTCGCGGCTGGCAACCGGGTGGTTGCGGTCGCGTCCCGCACCGTGGCGCAGACAGCGCAACCGACGCCGGACGACGAGCGGGGATTGTCTCTTGTCGGCTTACTCGTGTTCCTCGATCCGCCGAGAGACGGCGCAGCCGACGCGCTGCGTCGACTTGCGAACCTCGGCATTGCGGTGAAAGTCGTGACCGGTGACAACGCGGCGGTCGCGGTCAAGGTGTGCCACGATCTCGGGCTCGATGACGGTGAAGCTCTCACCGGCGCTGATCTCGATGCGTTGGACGACGACGGGCTGGCCGCTGCGATTGGCCGCACCACCGTGTTCGCCCGCGTCAGCCCTGAAGACAAGGCGCGCATCGTGCGCGTGCAGCGGAGCACGGGCGGAGCGGTTGCCTTCCTCGGCGATGGCGTGAACGACGCCCTTGCGCTACACGCCGCCGACGTCGGCATCTCGGTTGAGTCAGCGACCGATGTCGCTAAGGACGCCGCCGACGTCATCTTGCTCGAGAAGGACCTCAACGTGCTCGCCGACGGTGTGGCCGAGGGGCGGCGAATCTTCGCCAACACCATCAAGTACGTGCTGATGGGAACCTCTAGCAACTTCGGGAACATGTTCTCCGCAGCTGGGGCATCTCTGTTCCTGAAGTTCCTTCCGATGTTGCCGTCGCAGATCCTGCTCAACAACATGCTCTACGACAGCAGTCAACTGGCGATTCCAACGGACAACGTCGACGAGGAGCAGTTGCGTCGTCCATCTCATTGGGACATCGGGTTCATCCGTCGCTTCATGATTTTCTTCGGCCCACTCAGCTCGGTGTTCGACTTCGTCACTTTCGGCGTCATGTTGTGGGTCTTCCACTCTGGCCCTGCGCAATTTCGCTCAGGGTGGTTCGTCGAGTCGCTGGCGACGCAGACGCTCGTCATTTTCGCGATTCGCACGCGACGGATTCCGTTCTTCCGCAGTCACCCGAGCCTGCCGCTCACGCTCTCTGCGCTGGCAGTCGTGGCGGTCGGTGCGGCGCTTCCTGCGACGCCGCTCGCCCATACCTTGGGATTCCAGCCGCTCCCGGCCGGGTTCTTCGTCGCCTTGGCAGGCATGGTCGTGTGCTACCTCGCGCTGATCGAGGTCGGTAAGCGCTTCTTCTACCGAGCGGCTGCGGCGTCGCCCGTGTCAAGACGCCACTACACCCGCCGCCGACATCTGCGCCGGCGTGCCGCGTACTTCAGCACTAGCGCGAAACAAGCGTGACCTCGCGGACGTTGGTCCCCTGGATCCGGGACGTCCGCCCGCGCCGCAAATCGCGAGTAAGAGAGAGATTTGGGTTACCTACTCATCGGGGAGACCGACATGTTGGCACTCGTTTACCACGGACCAAGCGCGAAGTCTTGGGAAGAGGTTCCACGCCCGGAGATTGCTGCCGACACCGACGCCATCGTGCGGGTCGACGCCACCACCATCTGCGGAACTGACCTGCACATCCTCAAGGGCGACGTGCCGGCGATGGTCGACGGCCGCATTATCGGCCACGAAGCAGTCGGCACGGTCGACGCGATCGGCGACGCGGTCAAGAACGTGAAGGTCGGCGACCGAGTCCTGGTCTCGTGCGTCAGCGCCTGTGGGGCCTGCAGATTCTGCCGCGAGGGCCGGTACGGGCAATGCCTCGGCGGCGGTGGCTGGATCCTCGGCAACGAGATCGACGGCACGCAGGCCGAGTACGTGCGCGTTCCGTTCGCCGACAACTCGACCTACCCGGTTCCCGCAGGCGTCAGCGACGAAGAACTGCTGATGTTGGCCGACATCCTCCCGACCGCCTACGAAGTGGGCGTACTGAACGGGCAGGTTCGGCCAGGGGACGTCGTTGCGGTGGTCGGCGCCGGACCGATCGGTTTGTCAGCGATCACCGGGGCGCGCCTGTTCAGTCCCAGCTTGGTTGTGGCCATCGACTTGGCGGCTACCCGCCTCGACGCCGCGAAGGTCTTTGGCGCCGATGTCGTCGTGAACAATGGCGAGCAGGATCCGATTGCTGCGGTGCGAGACCTTACGGGAGGACTCGGCGCCGACGTCGTCATCGAGGCGGTTGGGGTCCCCGCAACGTTCGAACTCGCGGCTGAACTCGTGCGGCCCGTCGGACGTGTCGCCAACATCGGGGTTCATGGCAAGCCGGTGACGTTGCACTTGGAGCGGCTGTGGTCACGCGACGTGACGATTACCACCGGCTTGGTCGACACCTCGTCGATCCCGACGCTACTGAAGCTCGTCGCCAGCCATCAGATCGACGCGGAGCGTTTCGTGACGCATCGCTTCGGTTTTGACGACTTCATCGAGGCGTACGACGTCTTTGCCCGCGCCAACGAGACCGGCGCGTTGAAAGTCGTCCTCACCCGCAACGGCTGACAGCGAATCTAGCGCGGTAGTGCGGTGTGCTTGAACTCGTTCAGGTCGGTCCAGCCGACGAGGTCGACGGACCGCTCGATCGCGGTGATGGACGTCGCCGGGTCTGCGCCGTCGGTCGCCCGGTGCATGAACCGGATGAAGACGGCCTGGTCGTCAACGATGAACGTCGGCACGCCCCACACGTCGTGTGACTCGGCGAATCCCTCGTGCTCGGCGCGGACCGTGGCGAGCGCAGAGCCATCGTCGATGCGAGCGAACACTTGATCGACGGGTACGTCGTGGCGCTTGAGAACGTCTCTCACGACGTCCGCGTCTTCGAGGTGCAGCGCGTCATCGTGGCGGGCGGCGAACAACGCACGGTGGACGGCGGGAAAGAGCTCGGGGAACTCGTCACGGACCACGACGCCCGCCTGCAACGCGATGATGCCGGTGTCTTGCTCCGGCTTTTCCCAGACACTGGGCGCGCCCTCGGCGATGTGCACTTGGCCGAGCGAGAACGCTAGGAATCTGACGTCCCAATCGGCCCCGGCAGCGAGGCCGGTGAGTATGTGCTCATGTGCATTCCGGGCGAAGGGGCAGCGGTAATCCCAGGTCACAGCGAATGTTCGTGTCATGTCCTTGCCAACCGTACGGCCGCGAGGCCGTATTCCCGATCAGGTCGCTATGGAATGATCATCTTCGCGACGAGTCGCCGCGGCGCTACTGGCGCTCGGCTCGAAAGGGCGGCCACGGGGCGCCCCAGCGCGCATTTCTGGCGGCCTTGTAGAGATCCTGGCTCTTGCTGATCAGCTCGTCAGCGGCGGCCCCCGACGACGTGCACAGCTCCAAAGAGACGAGGCCCTTGCGCAATTGCGGATGCCGCAGGATCCGCGCAGCGGGCCGATGCACTGGCCCGCGCACCGCCGCGACGTAGGAGTATTTCTCGTCTTCATAGGAGAGCTCGCCGGCCTTCACCGACCGGTGCAGACGTGACCGGTCGAGTCGCTCGGCAAAATGGCACCAGTCGCCGCGCTCCAGCATCGGACAGGTGAACTCGTGCGGGCATGGCGCCACGATCGTGAACCCGCCGTCGATGAGGGCGGTGCGGGCTCGGATGATCCGCGCGAATCCCGCGGGCGTACCTGGTTCGATCACAACGACCGTCGGAGCAGACGCCATGAGCAGGCCAACAAGCACAGCCTGCTGCTGTTCCGTGAGTTCACCCAACACGTAAGCGGCCGTTGCGACGTCGGCATGACCGGCGTCCGCCTCGATTGCCGAAAGGCGCCACTGCTGCCAGGCCGCGCTCTGCAAGACAACAGATGAGGAACTGCGCATGAGGCGTGAACCGAGCTCGATCGCAGCAGCCGATTGCTCAAGCAAAGTGACACCGGTAACCATCGGCCACACCTCCGCGACCGCCCAAGCAACCGCGCCGGTTCCCGCGCCGAAGTCAACAAGCGTGCGCGGTTGAAAATCCGGGACGCCGAACTGTAGCTGTTGTAGCGCGGCGCGAACAACGGCGTACGTCGCGGGCATCCGGTAGGCGGCATAAGCCAGCACGTCGTCGGCGCTTGCGAGGATCGGGGTGACCGGCGTTGTGCCCGACCGGTAGGTGCCAATGAGGCGTTCGACGCGGGTGGTAAGCGACGCTGCCGTCGTCCCCGCTAGTGCATCGTCGATGCAGTCGCGCAGGCTCGAAGGCATGGCCCGACCCTATTGCTATCGTTCGCAAACACACCCGGAGCAGCGAAGAGGAGAGACCTGTGGCGATCGCAGCTGACCAGCCGATTCGGTGGGGAATCATCGGGACCGGCGGTATCGCCGCCACCTTCGCCGGTGATCTGAAGTTGCTACCGGACGCCGAGGTGGTTGCGGTCGGGTCGCGGAGCCAGGAGTCGGCCGATGCGTTCGGCGACCGGTTCGGCATCCCGAAGCGCCACGCTACTTACGAGGCACTTGCCGAGGATCCCGATATCGACGCGGTGTACGTCGCGACTCCGCATCCGTGGCATCGCGACGGCGGGATGCTGGGCATCAATGCGGGCAAGGCGGTGCTGATCGAGAAGCCGTTCACGATCAACGCGGGTGAGGCGCGCGAGCTCATCGATGCAGCTCAGGCCCGCGGCACGTTCCTGATGGAAGCGATGTGGACGAGGTTCCTGCCGCACGTCGTGCGCATTCGCGAGCTGATCACCGAGGGTCGGCTCGGAGACATCCGCTCGGTGATCGCCGACCACGGCCAGTGGTTTGTCGAGGACCCCGACTTCCGACTGTTCGCACCGGTGCTCGGCGGTGGCGCGCTACTCGACCTCGGCATCTACCCGATCTCGTTCGCGTCGATGATTTTCGGCAAGCCGCGCACGATCACCGCTGTCAGCGACCCGGCCTTCACCGGCGTCGACGCGCAGACCACCGTCGTCCTGCAGTACGAAGGCGGTCGGCAGTCAGTCGCGTTCACGACGCTGGAGACGCTCAGCGCGAACCAGGCGGCGATCAACGGGACCGACGCGCGCATCGAGGTCGACGGTGTCTTCTATGCACCGACCTCGTTCCGCCTCATCACCCGCGAGCGCGAGGTCGAACACTTCAACATCGAGCATGAAGGCCACGGGTTGCGTCATCAGGCGGCGGAGGTTGGCCGCTGCCTGCGAACCGGGCTGACCGAGAGCCCGATCCTGACGTTGGCCGAGACGCTGTCGATCATGGAGACGATGGATGAGGTTCGTCGTCAGATTGGTCTGCGCTATCCATCGGAGTAACAGCCATCGGAGTAGCGGCCATCGGAGCAGCGGCGGTATCTGACATCCGGTGGGCCCGCACCAAGGTGCCCGCGAGTCCGGCGACGCCGAGCCCGATGAGCAGCATGGGCACGACCCAACGCAACTCGAGGCTTCGGTGTGTGACCTCGCCACCGAGGTAAGCCACCGCGATGGCGCAGAAGGTCACGCCGGCAATCAGCGAGGTCCAGTCGGGCTCATGGCGCTTCATGGTTGGGTCACGTCTCCGCTTCCTGTGGGTGCAGCGGGCGCAGTGGGTACAGCGGGCTCTGTGGGTACAGCGGGCGCGGCGGGTACAGCGGGCGCGGCGGGTGCAGCGGGCTCTGTCGGAACGACGGTGTCCGGTGTCGGTATGAAGTTTCGGTCGACGATGACGCGACCGACCCCGATCCGCAGATCGAGGTCAATCTCACCGGCGACGGCCGGCGTGGTTGCCGCCAGCACGACTGTGCGGTCGACGTGATTGCCACTGACGTCGTTACCGTCGATCAGCACGTCGCCTGCGCCTGCCCGCCCGTGCGTCACAACCTTGACGTTCGATGGCACGTCGATATGGACGACGCCAATGCCGACGCTCGACGTCACCTGCACCTTCTTGCCGGCGAGGTCGAGGCCCGTGAGATCGATCGATTGGCGTCCGATGCCCAGGTGGTAAGCCGCAGGAATGTCGCTCGCTGACGCCGGTGCGTAGAAACGGCCGCCAACACCGCCGCGCAACGGGACGTCGACAGTAGCCGTCAGGGCGAGTGCGATCGCGAGCACTGCGCCGAACGCGATGAGGACGCGGGCCCGGCCGATCCACGTTCCGACGACGAGCGCGAGCCCGACGGTAAGTAACGACGCCGCGAAAATTGCTTGGGCACTAAGTGCGATCGAGTTCGATGCGTCGAGTGCGAACAGCACGCCGACAATGACGACGCCAACGCTGATCGCGATCGGGCCGAGGAACGACGGCGGGCGCGGTGGCTTCGGCGGTGGCGGCACGTATCCGGGTGGCGGCGTATAGACCGGGCGGGACGGCGAGAAGCCGGCCGGCGGCCCCAACGGCGCCGTGTAGTGCGGGGCGCTGTATTGCGGTGCCGCGTACTGCGATGTCGGGTACTGCGGTGCCGTGTACTGCGGTGCCGTGTACTGCGGTGCCGTGTAGCCGGGCGCCGGATACGCGGCTGCCTGGTACACCGGCGCGGCAGCTGCCTCGGTGGGCGGCGTCGTCCCGGGCCCGGATTCTGGCGTGGCGTATGAAGGTTGCGTCCCGTACGGCGGTTGCGGCGGCGTCCCATATGGTTGCGGCGGCACGCCGCGCGACCGACTGGTCAGCGCGACGACTGCGACGACGGCGAGCACGATGAGCAAGACCTCGAACCGCCCCCGCCGGTGATACGCGACCTCGGTCACGGTGATGACCCCGATGACCCCGACGACGATGGCGGCGATGATCGGCGCTGGCGACGGGCGGCCCTGGAACAGCCGGTGCAGTTCCGAGACGTCGGTGCCGTCCTCGGGTATCAGCAGCCAACCCAGGGCGTAGAGCAGCAGGCCGACGCCGCCGAAGATGGCGAGCGCCGCCAGCACGATGCGGAAGATGATCGGGTCGATGCCGACGTAGCGGCCGAGACCCCCACAGACTCCACCGATCATCCGCTCGTCGCGGCTGCGACGGAGCTGACGCACGTCGAAACGGCCCGACGCCGGGCCGCCGGGGTTGCTGCCCGATGGTGTGCCAGCAGGATTGGAAAAGTCTTGGCTCATACCGACGATCCTGGCGGCTCGCTAAGGCGGCGCCCATCGGGAACTACCCTGGCTTGACCCTGAGTTTGTGCTGGTGACCGCACCGGTTTGCTCGCGACGTGTGACGATCGTGGGGTGCCACCGAAACTGACCCGTGCCAACCACGGCCAAATGGTCGCTGGCGTCGCCCGCGGTCTCGCCGACCACTTGCGCGTCAACGTGCTCGTGGTCCGGATCGCCTTCATCGTGCTGACGTTCGCCGCGGGCGCTGGCCTGGTCATGTACGCCGCGTTCTGGGTCTTCGTCCCGGTGGCGCCCGCAACCGCCGGTCAGCCCCCGAACCGGGCGAGTCGACTGGACGGGCGTGGGCAGTACCTGGCGATCGGCGCGCTCACGATCGGGGGTGTCCTCGCCGTCCAATCTCTTGGTCTTGGTCTGCCGGCCGAACTCATGTGGCCACTCGCGCTGACCGGATTCGGTGCCGCCGTCCTGTGGTGGCAGGCCGACGAGTCGCAGCGCACGCGCTGGCGCAAGGCGGCGGTCGGTAG
>Ga0209483_1003547_pt1 | contig 10217 bp, 7 predicted proteins | sample NGEPerA_FD_184508 | JGI IMG/M metagenome (GOLD analysis project Ga0209483, IMG submission 184508) | Arctic peat soil microbial communities from the Barrow Environmental Observatory site, Barrow, Alaska, USA - NGEE PermafrostL2-A... | ecosystem: Environmental > Terrestrial > Soil > Wetlands > Peat...
GTGTAGGCGTTGGCGGCGTAGCCGGCGCGGTGCATCGCACCGGCGCGGTCGCGGTGACCCAACACCCGCCGATTGCAGTGTCGACCGTGTATTGCGTCTTGTTGACGAACGTCGTTTGATTCGCAACCGAGAAGGCCACGGCCACAGTGGGTGCCACCGGCGGCGTGTCCCACACCAGCACACTCGCGGCTTTGGCTGCCGCCGCTGCGGCCGGCAAAGCGGCCCATTGGGTGGTGGCCGTGGCTTGGTCTCGGCCGTCGACCAAGCTGGCGACCGGCACTGCGCGAGCCTGCTCTATGGCCTGATCCGCGAGCGAAAGTGCGGCTTGACGACTCTGCTGGCCGGAGCTGGTCTGAAGAGACCGCACGAAAAACACGACCGAAGACGTCATGACAAAGAGGATGAGGGCGAGCGCAACGATGACCTCGATCAGGCTGAAGCCGCCTGAATCGTCAGACTGCATTCTGGCGGCGCGTATACGCCGCGAGAACCAGCTCATCGCGTGTGCTCCCTCCGTTAGTAGTGCAGTCAAACGTCAGTGATGCAGATGAAACAGCGGTGCAGGCTTAACGTCGTCTCAACGCGCCTCCGGCTTGAACGCGTCCGGGTGATTTAGCTGCCGAGAAAGCTTGGTGGCCGGGATCCGAGGATCCCGGCCACCGCGCTAGCCGAACGAACTGTCTAGAAGGCGGTCGTGGCGACGCCACAAGCCGGGACAGTCGCGGTCACAGCTGCTGTGAACGTGCCGGCCGGCTGGAGCCCACCCTGGCTGGAGATGTACTCCCACGCGTGGGTGCCCTTCGAGTTCTGGCCGACGATGCAGTACGCCGAGCCGGCTGCGCCGACACCAAGGGTGTCCAGCGCGTAGGTGAAGTTGTTACCGCTCGAGGTGCGAACCGTCGTCGGGTCCGTACCGATCGTCGTGATGCCAGCGGTGACACCGGTGCCAGTGGAGATGGCGCCGGTCGGGTAATTCTGCTGGTCGGTGTTGTACGACTCGAGCTCGTTGGCGATGGTGCGCAGGTCGCTCTTGACCGACGCGTCATAGCCCTTCTGACGCTGGCTCAGGAAGACCGGGATAGCGATTGCGGCGAGGATGCCGATGATGATCATGACGACGAGAAGTTCGATGAGGGTGAAGCCCTCTTCCTTCTCGGCCATGGCCTTGCGAATACGAGCGAGCATCTGTTGTCCTTCCAGGACCGAATAGATGAGCCGCGGATTGCATTTCCCCGGAGGCAGATGCCCGTCGGGCGGCCGGGCTGACTCAGGTGAACCCGAGTCCCCTTGCTTTGCGACCCCGTCTCACAACGGGTGTGCCTTTGTCGTCGACGGCTCGATGACACTGCATTGATCGACGCGCCGGGAGCGCGACTTGAGTGGTACGGACAGGTGAGATATGGCTGGCATTCGCAGCAGCGTTGCGGCGAACGGATCAGCTGATGAGCGTGAAGATCTTGAAGATCGGCATGTAGAGGGCGACGATCATCGAGCCGATGATCCCGCCAAGGAAAGCGATCATCAGTGGCTCGATGAGCGCGGTCAACGACTCCGTCGTTGCCTCGACCTCTTGGTCATAGAACTCCGAGATCTTGTGCAGCATCGTGTCGAGCGCACCGGTTTCCTCACCGACGGTCATCATCTGCACGACCATCGGGGGAATCACCGGGTGCTTCGACAAGGGTGCTGTCAGTGCCTCACCGGTGCGCACGCTGTCTTGAACGTCGCGTACCACGCGCCCGACCACGATGTTGCCGGTCGTGTCCGCGACGATGTCGAGGCTCTGCAGGATGGGCACGCCAGAATGCATCATGGTGCCGAGGTTGCGGGTGAACCGGCTGATCGCGATCTGCTGGAACAGCTTGCCGAATACCGGCATCTTCAACTTGAGCGGATCGACGACGTTACGTACCTGGGGCGTGTGCTTGTACTTTCCCCAGAGCACGAAGAAGACAATCGCACCGACAATGAGGGCGGGTAGCACGATCTTGAGCTGACTAGAGATGTCGACGAGGATCTGGGTCGGCAACGGCAACTTGCCTCCGAGCTGGAGGAACAGCTTCTTGAACACCGGCACGATGAAGAGCAACATGCCGATGACGGCGACGACGGAGATGCATAGCACCACGACCGGGTAGGTCATGGCCGACTTCACTTTTCCGCGCAGCTTGACCTCAGACTCGAAGTTCGTCGCGAGTTGCATCATGACGGAATCGAGGAATCCGCCGACCTCGCCGGCCCTGACCATGTTGATCATGATCGGTGGGAACACCCGCGGGTGCTTTGCGAGAGCAGCCGAGAGCGCCATACCGGTCTCGACGTCGTTACGCACGACACCGAGAACCCGTGCAAGCTCGGTGTTGGTCGTCTGCTCCGACAGGATCGTCAAAGTACGCAGCAACGACAGGCCGGAGTTGACCATGGTGGCGAACTGCCGCGCCATGACCGACAGGTCCTTGAGCTTCACCTTCTTGCCAAACCCCGGGATAGTGATCTCTTTCTTCATCCCGGAATTGGCTTGGGTAATGCTGACCGGTGCGTAACCGCCGGCCTTGAGGCGCTGCATCACCATCGTCTGGTTCTCAGCGCTGATCGTGCCCTTGACGAGCTTGCCGGCACGATCCCGGACCGTGTACTGGAACGTCGTGGTCATGTCGTGATCCCCGTCATCCCCGGCCGGAAAGCCGGTTGAAGTCTTCGACGTTGTTGCACTTCTCGAGTGCGGTCTCGTAGGTGATGCGGCCGCCCTTGACCATCTCTGCCAGGTGTTGGTCCATCGTGTGCATGCCGTGCCGTGCGCCTGCTTGTAGGGCCGAGTAGATCTGGTGCGTCTTGCCCTCGCGGATCAGGTTCCTGATCGCGGGGGTGGCAACGAGGACTTCCGTTGCCACAGCGCGGCCGCGGCCATCGGCGGTCTTACAGAGGGTCTGGCTGACGACACCCTGCAACGCACCGGCGAGCTGCACCCGAACCTGCTGTTGCTGGTAGGGCGGGAAGACGTCGATGACACGGTCGATGGTCTGTGCAGCGTCCTGGGTGTGCAGGGTGGCGAACACGAGGTGGCCGGTCTCAGCAGCTGTCAAAGCGACAGAGATCGTCTCGAGGTCGCGCATCTCACCGACCAGGATGATGTCGGGGTCCTGCCGCAGGACGTGCTTGAGCGCGTTCGTAAACGAGTGAGTGTCCTCGCCAACCTCACGCTGGTTGATCAGACACGACTTGTGCTGGTGAAGGAACTCGATGGGGTCCTCCACGGTCATGATGTGATCGCGGCGCTTGCGGTTCGCAAGGTCGACGATGCCAGCGAGTGTCGTGGACTTGCCCGACCCCGTCGGGCCGGTAACTAGCACGAAGCCGCGCGGCAGCATCGCGAAGTTCGAAACCGACGGTGGGATGCCCAGGGCCTCTAGCGGCTTGATGTCGAACGGGATGAGTCGAAATGCTGCACCGACTGCATCGCGCTGGCGGTACATGTTGACGCGGAAGCGCGACTGGCCAGGCACGGCGTAAGCGAAGTCGAGCTCGAGCTCCGCCTCGAACCGCTCGCGCTGACGCTGGGTCAAGATCGCGTAGAGCAGCGTCTGAATCACGGGAGGCGACAACTCGGGTGCGTCCTCGACCGGCTGCAGGCTGCCGTGCAAGCGGACCGTCGGTCGCGCTCCAGCGGTCAGGTGCAGGTCGGAGGCGCCCAAAGTGACGACGGTCGCGAGCAAAGCATTCAGGTCAAGACCAGCGATTCTCGTCGTGGTCTCAGTCACCGGCCGGGCGTGCTGGACGTCCGGCGAACTGCGATCGATCAACGTGGCCGCCATCGGCGCGGAGGGCGGTGGGACGGCGGCAGGTGGCGCGAACAACGCGGCAACTCCGGACGTGTCACTCGGGGCCGCCGACGCGTCGGACGTAGCCGACGGCCAGGGCTCGGAGGCGAGCAGCGGCACGGCGGCGGACTCCTGGACGTCCACGGACGGCGTGAAGCCAGACACCTCGGATGAGGTCCAGGTTGGGCTCGTCAATGGGTCGTCCGTGAAAGAACCGGAGTCATGCGGCGCGTCCGGAACTGGCTGGATACCTGGATCCGGGAAGAAGCCATTGCTTTCCACCGAGAAGCCCCTCTCATACCTGCCGGGTCCGGCATGGTTCAGGACGTCACATCGACCGGTAGGCCGTGCTCCTTGAGCCGGTCGGCCGAATCGGGAGCCTCTGGGCGGCTCCATCGATCGGTTCAGCCGCGGTTACACGACGACGCGGAAGATCTCCTCGAGCGACGTGACGCCGAGGGCAACCTTTGCCAGCCCGTCGTGGCGAAGAGTGACCATTCCCTCTTCGCGTGCGACGTGGGCGATGGTCTCAGCGGACGCATGCTCGACCGCGAGGCGTTCGACGGCCTCGCTCACGACCATGACCTCGTGGAGAGCGAGCCGGCCCTTGTAGCCGGTCTTCGAGCACGCGGAGCAACCGATCGGGCGGTACAGCGTCGGCAACGGCTCGTCTGGCGACATTGGGTACCGGGCGAGAGCCAACGCCTCCGCAGTCGGCGTGTACGCCTCCCTGCACTTCTGGCAAAGACGGCGCGCAAGCCTTTGAGCAAGGACGCAGTCGACGGCAGTACCGACAAGGAAAGGCTCGATCCCCATTTCGATGAGCCGGGTGATGGCACTCGGCGCATTGTTCGTGTGCAGCGTCGTCAGAACGAGGTGACCGGTAAGTGCCGCCTCGATGGCGATCTGCGCGGTCTCGTGGTCGCGCACCTCACCGATGAGCACCACATCGGGGTCAGAACGCAGGATCGATCGCAGCGCCGACGCGAACGTCAAACCAGCCTTGGCGTTGGTCTGAACCTGGTTGATACCAGGGATCCGGTACTCGACCGGGTCTTCTACCGTGATGACGTTCTTGTCGGGCGTCGAGACGATATTGAGCGTGGCGTACAGCGTCGTCGACTTCCCAGATCCGGTGGGGCCAGTGACGAGCATCATTCCGTACGGCTTCGTAAAGCTCTGCGCCCACCGCTCATAGTTGCCTTCGGCGAATCCGAGGTCGGTCAACTTCAGCAGTGCCGTCGAGTTGTCCAGGATTCGCATGACGATCTTCTCGCCCCACACCGTTGGCAGCGACGCCACGCGAAGGTCGATCTTCTTCCCGGTGACGGTGACGGACAGTCGACCGTCCTGAGGAATCCGGCGCTCGGCGATATTCATCTCCGCCATGATCTTCAGCCGGCTGGTGACACCAGCCTGGATGCTCTTCGGCGACTTCATCACCTCGTGCAGCACGCCATCGATGCGGTACCGCACGCGCAGGTCGCGTTCGGTCGGCTCAATGTGGATGTCTGACGCACGGTCCTGCACAGCTTGCGAGATCAGGAGATTGACGAACTTGACGATCGGCGCGTCCTCAACCAGATCCTTGACGTTGCTGAGCTCGTCGACGTCGTCGTCGACGGCCAACGACATCGTCAAGTCGTCGAGCTCGCCGTCGGCCCGGTGGAACCGGTTGATGGCACTGATGACGTCGGCCCGCGTCGCGACCGCCGGCTTGACGTCGAGGCCGGTGATCGAACGGATGTCGTCGATCGCGAAAACGTTGGCGGGGTCGGCCATTGCGACGAGAAGCTTCCCGTCGTCGTAGCCGATCGGCAGCGCCGTGTAACGCCGGCAGACCGGTTCAGGTACCCGCGACACTGCCGAGCCGTCGACGGCGAAGTCGGTCAGGTCGACGAATCGAAGGCCGATCTGGGTTGCGAGCGCCGCAACGAGCTGGCCCTCGGAGAGCACTCCTTGCTCCACCAGCACCCGGCCGAGACTTCGGCCGCTTCGCTGGTGCTCCTCGAATGCCGTTGCCAACTGCGGCCCGCTAACGAGACCGTTCTCGAGCAGGATGTCACCGAGCTGCTTCATCCGATCCCCGCCCCAGTTGTTGCGATGGCTGGCGCCGACTTGGTGCCGAAGCCGAGCTGCAAGGCACCGCGGTGGCCCGCGATGGCACCCACACCAATGACGATGGCCAGAACTGCGACGAGCGCCACTCGAACCCGGGGTCGCGTCGAACGCTCCACCTCAGTGCGAAGCGTTCCCGACGTTGGATTGTCCGGACGCCTCAGCGTTGGTGCGATCGCCGCGGCGCTCACGACTGCCGCCAGGGTAAAGAGCGCCGGGTAAGTCCAGTCAAAATCGATGGCAGCGTGCGCCATGAGTGCACCTGCACCAACGATCAGACCAGTGCGGACGTCGAGCACGCGGCGTCGTGCGCGGCTGCGAAGGCCGCGTAGCAGGCCCACACCGACCGACGCACAGGCCGCGAGGAACGGCAGGCCGAGCAGCAACCCGCCTTCTGCGAGAGCCTGCAAGTAGTCGTTATGAGCTAGCGGCGACCGCGGCCAAGTCGCCGGAGTGAGCTTCGCAGCGGTTGATTCCAACGCCCCGTATCCAACGCCGACGGCGGGGTAGTGATCGAAGACGATGACAGCCTCGTGCCACATCTGCAGCCGGTAGGAGCTGCTCGCGTCGGCCGTGCCGCCAGCACTCGAGCGAGCCTGCGCGCCGGCAAACGGCGACGCGCTGGTCGAAAAGAACGGCGGACCGGCGAGTGCCAACGTGACGCCCGCCGCAAGTACAGACGCCGCCAACCACCTGACCAGCGCGCCCCGATTCGGCTTGACCCGGGAAGCGAGCACCCCGATGAGCAGCCAGCCGCCTATCAGGATCCCGAGACCACCCCTGCTTGAGGAATACACGACGCCGGCCACTGCGAGCGGTGCGACGACCCACCCAACAAGACGCCAAGGCGGCCGATGGTTGACCAACAGGGTCAAGGCGACCAGTGCAGGCGCGAGGAGGAATGCCGCGTACTGGTTGTGCCAGTAGAACGTGCCGACCATGGGAATGCTCTGGTCTCGACCGCCCCACCAAGCCACAAACGACCAGCAGAACTGGACGGCGCCAGCGGCCGCCACGATCGCGCCGATCAGATAGGCACGCCGAACGCTTCGCGCGTACGAGGCGACGGCAACGAACGCCCCAGCCGCGACGCCGTACGAGGAGGCCCGGGTGGCGCCGAACCAGCCAGGTGGTGTGACGAGACAGACGATCAGGGCGGCGCCGGCGACCGCGACGGCAAGTGCGAGGGTTCCGACGCGCAGCCGCTGCCACGGCTTGGCCGCAATCAGGGCCACAACAACGACGACCGCGGCCTTGGTCAATGCCCACGAATCGCGACCACCAGTGGCCTGCGCGAACGGCATGGTGAGATACGCGACGGCCAGCCCGATGATCACCCCAGGCACGATGCCCTTCGAGACCGCCGCCGGCGCCGATGTCGTTGGGCTCGCCAACGGGGGCGCGGCAAGGGCAGTCATGTGGAATCCATCGGCAGTGCCATGCCCTGCCTTGACGGCGATACGACGGTTGCCTTAGGCCTCCGCGGCCGCGACGTCCAGCGAGTCGACCACCGCGTAAAGGAGCGCAAGCAGGACGTTCTTCACCGACTGGCGGTCAGTCGCGTCACAGGGCACGACGGGCACCGACGGGTGCAGCCCCAGGACCTCGCGGACCCGGTTCTCAGCCTCAGGGTCGGCACCGTCAGAACGGTTCAGGCCGACGACGAAAGGCACCTTAGCCATCCGCTGGAACGCGGCCAGGATCCCGACCGCCTCGCCCAGCGACTCCGGCCGATGCGCGTCAACGAGCAAGACGTAGCCGAGCATGCCCTCGCCGAGGATCTCCCACATGAAGTCGAAGCGATCCTGACCCGGCGTCCCGAAGAGATAGAGCACCAGATCGTGGTCGATGGTGATCCGACCGAAGTCCATCGCGACAGTGGTCTCTGCCTTTTGCGAGCGGGTGTCGTCGGTGATGTCCTTCTCCGTCGACAGCACAGTGATCTCGCTGATCGTGCGGATGAGCGTCGTCTTTCCGGCGGCAAAAGGTCCGGTGACCACGATCTTGACTGCTTGGGCGTTGCCGCCCCGACGACCGCGTTTGATGGCCATGTCACAACCCCCGCACGCCGGCGATAAGACGCAACAACAGACTCTTGTTCACGCTGGGATCGCGTTCGATATGGGACTTCTGATCGGCAGACTCGGCAACGGCAACTGCGGCCGCCGCACCGCCACCGCCGATTCTGGTGATGCTCGGTCGCGGACTGTCGTCGGGGAACTCGGGACGCCGCCTTGGCATGAAGGGCTCGGGTCGAGCTGGCGTAACCCTGGTGTCGGCGACCAGATGCGCCGCGACGCCGTCATCAACGCGGGCAGCCGGTCGCTGCATCGGCGCCGGCTCGACGTCGCGCAAAGGCGCAGGAGCCGGGGAACGTATGAAGGGTGACGGCTCGCCGGCCGCAGCGGCCGCGAGCACCGAAGCAACCGTCGATGCCGTCGATGCATCGTCAAAACTCACGTCAGCGAGCGCGCCGTTCGCACCGCTGTGGTCGTCCGCCGACTCCTCGGCAGGATCGGGCGCCAACACGACTGGCGGCAGCGGAGCAAAGATGGTCGCGGGTGGCACCAGAATCTCGTCTGCGTCATCCGCTGCGGCCAATACCCGGTCGTTTTCCAACCGGGCCAAGATGTCTTGGCGACGCGCGAGCGCGAGGGCTCCCTCGCCGGCCTCTTGGGTGCGCACTTTCAGCAGACCACGTTCAATGAGAGCCGCAAGCTGAGACACGACGGCGTAGTCGCCGCGACCCGCGAGTGCTACCAGTTCGGCCACCGTTCGCCGTCCGTCCACCAACGCCAACAACGCCCACTCACCGCGCGTCAGCACCGGGTCTTCACGCACTCCGACGGGTAGTGCGAGCACGGTCTCGGGCGACGGAACGATCCGGCACGCGTGATCCCAAGATTCGAGACGGCTGCGCGCGTCGTTTACCACGGGCTCGACGCCTAGGGAGATTCCGACATCGTCGGGGCCAGGTTCGTCAACGGTGAAAGAGAAATCGCCTTCGCTCCACCGCAGGAGATCGAACACCGCATCAACGACCTGCTCGGCGACCAGGCTGCGCAAGAAGTCTGGATCGACCGCACCTGCGTCGAGCAATGCGCGGCTCACGCCAATACCTTCATTGGCGGCCCGTTCAACTGCGGCACTCAGTTCCGTTTCGCCAACGCCGGCGCTGCCAACCAATCGGCGCGCCAATGCCTGCCGACCATTGTCGGAGGACGCGCCAGTCACCGCACCGTCGCGGAAGTACACCGAGCCACGCGTGGTTGCACGCCGAAGGTGCAACCCGCCCGACTTCTTCGTAAAGCTCAAGAGCTGGAAGATGTCCGGAAGGCTGAAGGCATCGAGTGAGCCTTCGAGTTTCACGGGTCTGCCTTTCCGGTGAGTTCGGCGTGCAGTAGTCAGGACAAGCGCTAGAAGTCAGGACGGCGGGGCGGCGATCGCACCGCGATCGCAGTAACAACCGCTGGGGCTGCTACGACCAGGCCTGTCCACCGGGCAACACACTGCCGCTCGGCGCGTAAGACGACCAGCCAGGTTGTTGCGCTGGCGGCGCGGCCGGGCAGCAGCAGGTTCGGCGTAGTACGACGGCTCCGCGTAGTACGAGGGCTCGCTGTACGACGGCGTACTTGGCGCCGTTTCGTTGTGTGGGTCCTCGTCTTCGTCGCTGTTGTCGGCGTTTTCGTCGGCGGCCTCTTCAGTCGACGCGGGCTGCGCCAGCGATGCTTCGGTGTAGACGATCTCGGTGTACACGCGGTCGGGATACACCTCGTCGGACTCGTCGTCCTCTTCATCGGCTTCGTCGGTTGTGCCGTCAGTCGCGGTGTCGTCGACCTCGGCTTCAGCTGCGGCACCGTCAGCAGTTTCGGTTACTGCATCGGTAGCTTCGCCATCGACCGATACTGCGTCGACCGGTGCAGAATCGGTGGCCGGCTCGACAACGTCGGCTGCTTCGACCGCTTCATCGCTGGTGGCGTGCTCGCCGTACGCGGCCTCGGTGTACGCGGCCTCGGTGTACGCGGCCTCGGTGTACGCGGCCTCGGTGTACGCGGCCTCGGTGTACGCAGGTTCGGTGTACGCGGGCTCGGCGTGTGTGAGCTCGCTGTACAGCGGTGACGAATCCGTGCCGTCGTCATAGGTTGCATCGCCATAAGAAGCGTCGCTGTAGGGCAGGTCGGCGAGGCTGGCATCGGCTGCGGTGGTCTCGTACACCTCGGGCTGCGCGGAGTATCCGCCGTAGCTGGCAGCAACCCCGTTCGATCCAGTGCCGTTCACACC
>Ga0209483_1003548_pt1 | contig 10216 bp, 13 predicted proteins | sample NGEPerA_FD_184508 | JGI IMG/M metagenome (GOLD analysis project Ga0209483, IMG submission 184508) | Arctic peat soil microbial communities from the Barrow Environmental Observatory site, Barrow, Alaska, USA - NGEE PermafrostL2-A... | ecosystem: Environmental > Terrestrial > Soil > Wetlands >...
CCGCGATCGCCTTCAGACCAAGCGCGACATGAGTGTTCTCACTGCGCAATCGCGCGCTTCCGCGACCATCATCACGGGCCTGCCGATCCTGCTCGCGCTCGGCCTCTATGTGTTTGTCCCCGGCTATTTCGCTCCGATGACCACGACGCTGATCGGCTACATCCTGCTTGGGATAGCCGGTCTCCTCATCCTCGTCGGCAACGTCCTGATCAACCGCATGACCACTCTCCAGGCATAGTTCCGATGCTTGTCATCGCGCTCTCGGCCGGCGTCATTTGCGGGATCGTCGTCGCGGCGTTCTTCTTCGCGCTCGATCGCAATCTCGCGGCCGCGAACACCAGCGGCATGTGGACCGCTCCCGAGGAGCGAACGTCGCTTCTGAAGCGGCTCGAGGCGGCGGCGCGTCCGCTGGCCTCGCGGCTGCCCGCACTGGCGGCCGGCGAGCTGCGTCAGAAGCTCAGCCGCGCCGGTGATCCGGGCAACCTCACACCGGCGGGGTTCCAGGCGGTGCGTTATGGGTTGGCTGCGCTGTTCGCCATCGGGGGCCTAGCGGCCGGTTTGCTGCTCCCACTGCAGTACCCCACAGTGGTGACGGCGCCCGTCACCGGGGCGCTGTCGGCGGTGCTGGGCTACTTCCTGCCTCTTTTGTGGCTTAACCAGAGGATCGCAGGACGGCGGCAGCAGATCCAGCGGTCGCTGGCAGAGGCCACCGACCTGTTGACACTCGTGGTGGAGTCCGGGATGAGCCTTGACGAGGGTCTGCTCAGCATCACGGAGCGGTTCCACAATGCGCTGGGCGATGAGATCGGCAAGGTGCTGCGTGAGATCAGGTTGGGGCGGCCACGGATGGCTGCGCTCGAGCATATGGCGGAGACGTGCGGGGTGGCGGACCTCCATCACCTGGTCGAGTCGATCGTGCAGTCGGACCAGATGGGGGTTCCAATCGCTCGGCTGCTCAGGGTTCAGGCGACGGAGATGCGGCGCCGCCAACGGCAGACGGCACAGGAGAGGGCTGCGCAGGCGTCGTCACGCATGGTGTTCCCCATGGTGGGGTGCATCTTCCCCGTGCTGTGGATCGTCCTGCTGGGGCCGGCCATCATCCAGATCCTCGGGTCGCTCAAGTAAGGGGTGAGTAGCCATTTGACTCCGCGGGGTCTGCAGCAGCCTTCGTTCGGCGATCTCGACAAGCCGCTGTACACCATCAGCGTTGCCGCCGAGATCCTCGAGACGCACCCGCGGACCCTGATGCTTTACGAGGATGCCATGCTCCTTGAGCCGCACCGCACGCCAACCAACAGGAGGAGGTACTCGCAGCGGGATATCAGCAAGGTGCAGGTGATCCAGTACCTGACCCGGGAGAAGGGGGTCACGCTCGCCGGCGTGCGGCACATCCTGAGCCTGTTCGAGGTGATGAAGAAGCATCGGGTTGAGCCACCGGCAAACCTGCGGGAAATTTTTGATAGGTACTCGCAAATCATTTAAGTCCGAACCTCTAACCTCTCCCCCCGAACCTCTGGGGTCCCGCCACGAAATCGCGGGAGGAGATGAGAGAGGGGGGCGTCAGGTGAGACTCCCGGACCACGCGGGACGAGATTGAGATCGATAGGCGAGTTGGGTTGGTGCTGGCATGCCGCCCGAACGCGTGGTGACGAAACGGGCGCGCGGGCCGGGGATGCGCTGGGCTGCCTGAGGCGCTATTCGCTCGTCTGACATAGCTTGTACCCTGTTCCTAGGCGCCGGTGTGCTCATCCTCCGCGAGGATCAGAGCCTCCAAACCGATCCTTGGCGCCAGGAGGTCGAAATGGCGACAAGCCCAGCAATCCCAACCTCATCGCTGAATCCGCGCGCTCCGATTCGCGTGGTGCCGCTTCGTGTCGACGATCGCCTCACCGCGCCCGCCCCCAGTGCTCCGCCGGCCACAGCCCCGAAGCTCACCTACCGCGGCGGCCCGCTGCTCACCGCGGTTCAGGTCTTCACTTTCTTCTGGGGTGACGGATGGCAGGCACAGCCACAGGCGGGACTCATGCCGCAGATCATCCAGTTCTTCGACTATGTGGTGACCAGCCCTCTGCTGGACCAGCTGGCTGAGTACGGAGCGCCAGGGCACGCGATCGGCCGCGGAGCGAACCTCGGTGCCAGTCCCATCGCAGCGGCGCTCGGACCGTCCGTCGCCGATAGCGCCATCCAGCAATTTGTCCAGCAGCAGATCTCAACGAACTCCGCCGTTCCCCAGCCGACTCCCAACTCCCTCTACTTCGTGTACCTGCCGCCCGGCGTTTCAGTAAGCCTTGGCGGAGCGAGCTCGTGCGCGACCTTCTGCGGCTACCACAACGACATCAACGGCCAGATCTTCTACGCGGTGATGCCCTATCCCGACTGCACGGGCTGCAGCAGTTCGCTCACCACAATCGATTCGATAACCTCGACCAGCTCGCATGAGCTGTGCGAGGCGATCACCGACCCGATTCCGGGCCAAGGTTGGTATGACGACAGCAATGGCGAGATCGGCGATATCTGCGCCTGGCAAACCAAGCAGCTGGGCGCTTACACCGTTCAGCTCGAATGGTCCAACCATGCGGGGAGCTGCATCTGAAGATGGCCCCTGCAAGCCCAATCAAGCACGTGGTGATCATCGTCAAGGAGAACCACGGCTTCGACAACTACTTCGGGGCGTTTCCCGGTGCAGAAGGCGCCACGATGGCGCACAGCCCCAACCCGCCCCCCAACGATCCAGATCACAGGCATGCGGCCTGGCTCACCCGTGATACCACCGCGCCACGTGTTCAGTTCCAGGAGCTCGACATCGCGAAGTACTGGAACTACGCCAAACAGTTCGCTCTCTGCGACAACTATTTCACGGATGTGGCGGGGCCTTCGACGCCCAACCACCTGATGCTGATCATGGCCGACTCGCCCTTGATCAACAACCCGTCCACCAACTATCGGAAGAATCCCGGCCCCGCTCTATACGACCAGCCCAGCCTCCCCTCGCAGCTCGATGCGGCCGGACTCACATGGGGCAACTACGCCGGCTACGCCTTCGAGTTCATCAAGCACACCGCGGGCAAGATGCGGCCCTGGCAACAGTTCGCGACCGATGCCGCGGCGGGCAAGCTCCCGACGGTCTCCTGGCTCTATTCGGATGGCGCCATGAGCGAGCATCCCGCCGATACCGCGACGGAAAAGGCTGCCGGTAATGGCGACGTGACCAAGGGAATGCAGTGGACAGTCGACCAGGTCAACGCCGTTGTGGCTGCGGGCCTTTGGCCGCAGGTCGCGATCTTCATAACGTGGGACGACTGGGGCGGTTGGTGGGACCATGTGACACCGGCGGAGGTCGAGAAGTGGACTGACGGGACCCAGTTCCGTTATGGCGGCCGGGTCGGTTGCCTGGTGTTGAGCCCATACGCGCGCAAGGGCTACGTGTCCAAGGCCCTGCACTCCCACGTGAGCCTTGTCAGGTTCTGTGAGACCAACTTCGGCCTTCCTTCGCTGAACGCTCGCACAACGGCAGCCGACGGGATGGCTGACTGCTTCGATGTGACCCAGACACCCCTACCGCCGCCTGCATGAGACGGCGGGACTCTGCGGGAGCCTGAGGACTAAACCTCGGCTGGGAAGAGCTCGAACACGGCCTGCTCACCCGACGTCAGGGGGTCACCCTCTTTCGAGGGCTGCACGGAAGGTCCGTACTTGGGGCCATACAGGCTCGACGAGTGGCGGGCCACGGCCGGGTCGGTAACGTGCCGGCTCTTGAAGCGCACCGCTTTCTTGCCGAGCTGAATGGTCCCATCAGGTCGCTTGAGCAGATTCTGCGGCCAGTGCCGCACCAATCCCTGCCCCGAGCGGATGAACACTCGATGACCGTCAGCGACGACCCAGATCGTGACCGTCGACGCCTCTCCGCTGCTGCGGCCGTACGTCGTCAGGCGCACCTCGTGCTCCTTCCCCACCGCCTCGAGCACATCACTTGGAAACTGGTCCACGACAGTGCTAACCCGCCTGTGGGTCGAGGTTGTTCCGACTCAGGCTTGAATTTCCGCCGCTTTGCGGCGCTTCGCCACCGGAGCCCACAGGCTCTCCAGGTCGTAATAGGAACGTTCGCCGGGCAAGAAAACGTGCGCCAGCACCGAATCGAAGTCCAGCAGTATCCACGTCGCGTCGGCGTACCCGTCAATGGCGAGAGGGCTCAGGTTCTTCTCCTTCGCGGCTTCGACCATCCCGTCGGCGATGGCCTTGACCTGGCGGTCGGTCTCCCCCTCACACACCACGAAGTAGTCCGCGATGGTGGTCTTTTCGCGTACGTCGATGAGGACCGGTTTCCAGGCCTTCTTCTCGACTGCCGCACCACGCAGCAGCTTGGCCAGCTGCAGGGGTGTCGTGCGGGCTGCCTTCAACACTCCGATTATCCCGCGTACAGCCGGTGCGACGCGATATACAACTCGACGGCGGCTGGAACCTCGCCCGCAATCGACTCGCCCCCAGCCACGGCCCGCCGGATCTTGCTGGCGGACACATCTGGGGTCGGCTCGAGGCATAGAGTCACGCCTTCGCTGCCAAGGCCGACCTCTTTCAGGTCCGCCTCGCGCGGCGCGTCGGACCCAGGTCGACCGACGACCACTATCGACGCCAACGCGCGCACCTCGTCGGGCCTGCGCCACGTGGGAAACAAGCGGGCCGCGTCCCAACCGAGGATGAGGAACAGGTGGTCATCCGGATGCAGCCGCCGCAACTCGATGAGGGTGTCCAGCGTGTAAGAGGGCCCGGGGCGCTTCAGCTCCAGGTCGGAGACGGAGAATCTCGCATCGCCCGCTGTCGCCAGCTCGCACATCTCGAGTCTCTGCTGCGCCGCAGCGACGGCCGGGCCCCGGTGAGGCGGCTTCGCGGCAGGTATAAAGATCACGCTGTCGAGGCTCGCACAGCTGATCGCCGCCTTGGCTGCCGCGAGATGACCGGCGTGGACGGGGTCGAAGGTCCCTCCCAGCAGCCCGATCCTGTGCTTGCTCATGGCTGGTACTCGAACTCGACCTCAGCGACGCGAACCGTGTCCCCTGCCTGAACCCCGGCCGCCTCGAGCGCCGCGTTGACTCCGATCTTGTCGAGCTCGATCTGGAACCTGGCAAGGCCGCCCTCGGACTCGAGGTCAGTCCGCTCGACCAGGTGCTCGACTCGATCGCCTCGCACCACAAAGCCCCATCCCATGCGTTCGACCTCCAGGTCTGTCCGCGCGCCGGCCTCCGCAAGCTTGATGGCGCGCACCGGCCCTTGCGGCTTCGGTTCGGGCGCGCCGGCGAGCGTTGCGACGATCGCGTCCATCAATCCAGGCAGGCCGTCGCCAGTCTGCGCGGAGATGAAATGGATCGGAGCCGCAGCCTTGCGGCGCGACCGTGCGCGAAACTTCCGCGCCGCCTCGAGGTCGATCTTGTTGATGGCGATGACATATGGACGGGTCGCAAGATCGGCGGAGAATTGCTCCACCTCACCCTGCACGGTGGCCAGGTCCTTCCACGGCTCTGGCGCTGAGCCGTCGACGACGTAAACCAGGATTTTGGTTCGCTCCACGTGGCGCAGGAATCGGAGCCCCAGGCCCGCGCCGTGCGATGCCCCCTCGATGAGACCCGGGATGTCCGCCATGACGATGCGACCGCCCCGCGAGTCAGCGACCCCAAGCTGCGGGTCGAGGGTCGTGAACGGATATGCGGCGACCTTGGGGCGCGCCGCTGTGAACGCGCTCAGCAGCGACGACTTCCCCGCATTGGGCAGCCCCACGAGCCCGACCTCCGCAATCAGCTTGAGGTCCAGCGTGACGGCGAGCTCCTCGCCCTTGATGCCAGGCTCCGCAAAGTCGGGTGCGTGCCGGGTGGAGCTCTTGAAGTGCACGTTGCCGCGCCCACCGCTGCCGCCCTTTGCGATCACCGCGCTGGCGCCAGGGTGATCCAGGTCGGCGATCACCGCGCCGTCCGGGTCAAGGGCGACAGTCCCCACTGGGACTTCCAGGAGGAGGTGCTTTCCATTCTTCCCGGTCTTGCGACCGCCGGCGCCGTTCGCACCGGGGTCCGCCTGCCAGCGCAGCTTCCGTTTGTAAAGCGACAGGTCTGTGACGCCAGTCGTCGCTTTCATCATGATCGACCCGCCCCGGCCGCCATCCCCGCCGTCCGGGCCGCCGCGGGGGATGAAGGGCTCTCTCCGAAACGATGCCGAACCGCGGCCCCCGTGCCCGGCGCGCACGTTTATGCGCGCGGAATCGACAAAGGTGCGAGAACGACCGCTATTCGGCGACGATGCTGACCCGCCGGCCGTCCTTGCCGACTCGCTGGTAGCGAACAAGACCCGGGGCCAACGCGAACAGGGTGTGGTCGCGGCCGAGCCCGACGTCGATGCCCGGAGTGATGCGGGTGCCGCGCTGGCGGACGAGGATCTGCCCTGCGTTCACCGGCTGGCCAGCGTAGATCTTCACGCCGAGCATCTTCGGCTTGGAGTCGCGCCCGTTGCGGGACGACCCGCCGCCTTTCTTGTGAGCCATTACTTGGTCTCCTTGGTTGTCTTGGTCTTCTTCGCCGGCGCCTCAGCCGTGGCTTCGGCCTTCGCCTCGGCTCCGGCGGCGCCTTCGCCGGCCGTCTTGGCCGGCTTGGCCTTCTTGGCCATCTTGGCGGTGCCCGCCTTCGCGGCCGGCTTGGCGTCCGTCTTCGTCGCGGCCTCCGTTCCTGTCGCCTCGGTCAGGCCGCCGATGGCGATGATCTCGATGGCGGTCAGGTCTGCTCGGCCGCCCCTGTGGACGCGCACCCTCTTCTTCGACTTGTAGCGGAGGCTCTCGATGCGCGGTCCGCGCCGGTGCGCGAGGACCTTGGCGTCGATATCGATGCCATCGATGCCTGGGGCGCCCACCTTGATGTCGGAGCCGTCTCGCAGCAGCAGCACCCGGCCGAGCTTGATCGACGAGCCGGGCTCGTCGGCCAGGCGGTCGACCAGGATCTGGTCCCCCGGGGCCACCCTGTACTGCTTCCCGCCGCTGATCACGACAGCCGTCAACGAACTATCCGATTTGGGCACGAACGGGATTCTACCAAGACCCGCGGACCTCGTTTCGCTACCGCATCAGGAACGACGTGACCACGATCAACAGGAGGACGAGCACCGCGTACGGTGCGATCGCCTGGCGGTAGAGGCCCCGGGCGGCTTCGGCTCCGCGTCGTGCCATCAGCGCGCTCGAGCCGATGCAGAGCGCTGCCACCGCCAGCGTGATGCCGAAGAACCTCAGAACTCCCAGAAAGTCATCCGCCGATGGTGGAAAGAAAAGCGTGGTGAAAAGCCCGCAATAGGGGAGCCAGCAGCACGCTCGGAGCTGGTCGAAGCGTGGACGTGAGCGCCGGTCGCTCAGCGGTGCGATTGGCCACAGCCGGAGCAGGGCAGGCATGCAGAGCAGGTATAGGAAGCCGCTCGCCACCTTCACCGGCAGCAGCGACGCCACCACCGTGTTGCCGAGGACCTGGGGTCTGAGGCTCTCCGGCTCTACGGCCGGCCCCAGCACCGCGACCAGCCAGCAGAACTGGATGATCAGGAGAAGGCGAGGGGCCGGCGCCAGCTCCAATGTCAAAGCGAGCTCGGCCCAGGCGATGAAGGCAAGCACGACGGCGGCCACGATGACGTTGCGCTCCGCCGACGGAACCGGGTTGAACGGAGCGGCGAGCTGGACGGCGACGAGGATCGCCAACAGCGCAACTGTGCCCACGACCGGCGAACGCCACTCGCGCGGTCGTGGCGGGACCATCCAGCCTCCGCGGACGACCCGGGTCCACGCGCTCTCCACGGCGATGCCGAACACGACGATCGTCAGCAGGCCTGGGTACACGACCAGCGCCAGCGAATTGGTGGCGAGGGCGGACAGGATCTGCGTCACAGGCCGGCCAGCGAGAGGAACGGCTGCGGATACAGGCCGATCACGACATTGGCCGTCAGGGCAATGCCGATTCCCCACGCCTGCCTGCCACGCGGCAGGCCCAGGCTGCGGCCGAGGCGGAGCGATGGCGGCAGCCACAACAAAAGGCCGAGGCCGATCACCAGCGCCAGTGGCCAGTAGACCTGGGTGGCGCCGCGCAGAAGAAGAACCCGGGCGGCGAACCCGGCAAACGGCGCCGAGCCGGCCAGCATTGCCGCGGCCAGAAGATTGATAGGCCGGTCGTTCGGCCGCTTGTCACGCAGCGACTGCCGCGACCAGAGGTACAGGGGCAGGCGGCTCAAGAGCATCCCCAGCAGCACCAGGAGGGCGGCGCGCCGGCCGTCGGCAATTGCCACCCCGAATCCGCACAGCGCCAATCCCCAATCGGCCATAAACGAGTAGTGCCAGGCCGCCGCACCACCTTCGGTACGCCACGAGGCAAGGCTGCCCCACACCATGTTGATCAGGCCGAGGCCGACCAGCATCGCGCCGAAAGCGCCGCTGTCGGATGGCACCAGCTCGCGCGCCTGGGTGAGCACCGCAAGCGCAAGCACCGGTCCGATGAAGGCAATCCACGGGATCGGTGACGTTGAGGTTCTCTCCTCGGGGTCGAACTCGTGGACGTAAGGCAGTGTGCCCAGGGCCGCAGACAGTCCCGCCACCAGGCCGACGGCCGCGAGGCGCGAAAGAATCGGCGGTCCATCGTTGCGCGCAAAGGCCGCAGCCAGAGCGAGGACTGCCACCGCGAGCACTGGGCCGCGCAGGCGAATCGCAAAAGAGCGCTTGCCGGCCGCCGCCGCCTGAAGCACCGCCAGCACAAGCAGCACGAGGACGATGATCTCGATGCTCGTCGCGGTGGCGATCGCCGCCATCCCGGCGAGTCCCGCCAAGCCCCACCTCAGGAGGGTCGCCCGTTCCACGAGAAGCGGCGCCAGGGCCACCACCAGGGCCAACGCCGCCGCCGCCGCGATCAGCAGCGCGCGGCTTTCGGGTGAGAGCGACAGGGTGATCCCCAGCTGGTCGGACGGCCGGCCGGGGGTCGCGAGAACGATCGCCACCAGGCCCAGGACGCCAAGCACCGCGCCTGCCGCGAAGGCCGCTCGCGGCCGAGCTCTGAGTACCGTGGCGCAAAGCGAGCCCGCGGCCGGGAGACCGATCGCGAGCTCAGCCTGCATCGGTGTCCCGAACGCGGATGAGGGCAACTCCGATGGCGATCACCGCCGCCACGACATAGGGCGCCGGCGCTGCTCCGGTGCCGGCGAGGCCGGCCGCGATCGCCACCGACAGCGCGAGCGCCGCAATCGCCGTGAGCACGGCGTTGGGGTCTGCGTCTTCGATCAGAGCCCGGGCACCCATCAAGCCGATGACCGACAAGGCCGCGAACCGCAGAGGTGCGCCGGGCCCGGTCATCAAGGTGGTGGAGATCCACAGGGCGAGCAGGCCACCGGCGATGGAGAGCACCAGCCGTGGCGTGGAGCCTGGAGGCATCAGGCCCCAGACGTCAGGCCCGGTGCGCGATCGCTGCACCGCCGCGAAGCCGCCGCCAAACGCGAGCACGGCCGCGGCGACAGCATGGCCCCCGACCAATGCCAGAACAGTGAAAGCAGCCGTCGTCACCGCCAGCCCGAGGGCGAGCCCGCGGCGGCCATCCGACAGAACGATGACTGCCGCGCCGAACCACGCGGCAAAGGCCGCTACCTCGCTCACCTCGTGACCGCAAAGGCCAGGGCGACGATAGCGGCGAGCCACAGCAATGGCTTGCCACCGGCCGCCGCCCTTTCGAGTGCGCGCGGATTCACGATCGAGCGGTACTGCTCTGGCACACTCGCGTCGCGAACGGCATCGCGCAAGCGAGCGTACGTGGCAGCGCCAGGCATCCCGAAAAGCGGAGGCGGCGCTGATTTGACGAGGGTAGTCAGGCCTTGCGTCGCAGTCCCATGCGCAGGCGGCTCCCGTCGTACGCCTCTGTCACGCGAGCCGAAGCCGCCGGTGACTCCGTACGCAATCGCACCGAGAAGCAGAAGCGGGGCGAACAGCGTCAGGGCCGGCAGGTCCGCCTGGACGGTTACGACCGAGATGAGGCTGCCTCCCAGACGGCCGGTCGCGGCCGGCATGACATCCGACTGCGCCGGGATGGCGAAAGCCGACACCACCAGCTGCAGCGCGGGACCGGCGACAAGGAGGAGGGCCGCCAGCGCCATCGCGATTCGCGGGAACGTCTCGTTGGCAGGATGTCCGTGGCCGGCCGGCAGGCCCATCGCCCGCACCGCCGCCACCATC
>Ga0209483_1003549_pt1 | contig 10214 bp, 9 predicted proteins | sample NGEPerA_FD_184508 | JGI IMG/M metagenome (GOLD analysis project Ga0209483, IMG submission 184508) | Arctic peat soil microbial communities from the Barrow Environmental Observatory site, Barrow, Alaska, USA - NGEE PermafrostL2-A... | ecosystem: Environmental > Terrestrial > Soil > Wetlands > Peat...
GGAGTGGGAGCGCTGGTCCGCTGACATCGCCGAGAGCCACACCACCTACTTGACGCTTGTCAACTTCCGTTCGCCTCGGGCCCTCTCGTCGTGGGTGACGGCACAACTCGCTGTGCTCGATGCTGCCGCGCTCTATTTATCGCTGTTACCTGACGCGCCTCGGGCAATCTCGGCGCGGTTGTGCCTTCGCGGTGGCTTCACCTGCCTGACCGAGATAGCCCAGGCTCGTGGCTTCGCCGTTCCTGTCGAGGCCGATCCGAACAGCGGCATTGGCCTCACCTACGAGGAGTTCGTCGACGCCATGTCGCGATTAGCGGCGGTGAACTTCCCCCTCGAGCGCTCGAATGAGGACGCGTGGCTCGACTTCGTGGGGTGGCGGGTCAACTACGAGGCGGCCGCTTACGCCATAGCCCGAGCTGTCGACGCTCCGCCGGCACTGTGGTCGGGACCTCGTCGACACCCCATTCCAGTGATTCCGCCGCTTCGGCCGGCGACCCGACAAGCAAGCAAGCCGACGCTGTAGCCGTCACCTGCTCTCGAGCCGAGGTGCCGGCGATCCTCCGCGGCGCATACATCCGGCTCTCGATTCTGGTCGTCGCGCTCGGGCTGACCACGACCCATCTCCAGCTCGAGATGCAATGCTGGGGTTTACGTCAGTTGTCGCAGCGACCGTCGCAAGGTCAGTAGGCAATGCTTCGCGGCTGACTCTTAGAGGAGACCCTATGTCTGAGTACCTGCCAGCAGCAGGCCGCTATGAATCAATGGAGTATCGCCGATGCGGTCGGAGCGGGCTGCTGCTCCCAGCGGTGTCGCTCGGGCTCTGGCACAACTTCGGCGACGATCGGACCCTCGATGATCAGCGGTCGATCCTGCGGCGAGCCTTCGATCGCGGCATCACGCACTTCGACCTCGCCAACAACTACGGGCCGCCCTACGGCAGCGCCGAGACGAACTTCGGCTCCATCTTGCGTACGGACTTTCGGGCGCTTCGCGACGAGCTGATCATCTCGACAAAGGCCGGATGGGACATGTGGCCTGGGCCCTATGGCAATCACGGATCGCGCAAGTACCTGCTGGCCAGCCTCGATCAGAGTCTCGCCAGGCTCGGGGTCGACTACGTTGACATCTTCTACCACCACCGCTTCGACCCAGACACCCCGCTCGAAGAGACCCTTGGTGCCCTTGACACAGCTGTCCAACAGGGAAAAGCGCTGTATGTGGGGATCTCGTCGTATTCCGACCGGCGCACGACCGAAGCGATCAAGATCCTGCGGGAGCTAGGGACGCCGCTGCTCATCCACCAGCCGTCGTATTCGATGCTGAACCGATGGATCGAGGAACGCCTTCTCGACGTCCTCGGCGATGAGGGCGTCGGTTGCATAGCGTTCTCTCCGCTCGCCCAGGGCATGCTCACCGACCGGTATCTGAACGGCATCCCCGCCGGGTCCCGGGCCGCTCAGGGCGACTCCCTCGATCCCGGAATGTTGAGCGAAGAAAATCTCAGCCACATCCGCGCGCTCCGGGAGATCGCGAACAAGCGCGGTCAGCAGCTCGCGCAGATGGCACTCGCCTGGGCGTTACGCGATCCGCGCGTCACGTCCGTCGTCATCGGCGCGAGCAGCGTCGCTCAACTCGAGGAGAACCTCGCTGCGCTGGGGAACCGTGCGTTTTCAACCGACGAGCTGGCCGAGATCGATCAACACGCCGTGGACGGCGGGATCGACCTCTGGCGCGGACCAGCCACCAGTTAAGTCACGAGCACGTCTTGTCGCGTCGATTCGGTGTGAATTCGGACTTCCCCGTCTTTATATCGGGTCCGCGACTCTCGGTGAGGTGGAGAGTCGCCAGATGGGGGGACTTCGTGGTTAGCCGTCGTCGCGAAGCGACCCTGATGTAAGCGTTGCCGGTGGTCCCGGTGGTGGCCGAGGCATCAGTCGATGTCGGTTGCCACCGGCAAGGCGATGAGCCACGGACTGTCGATGGCGAGGCCCAATTCGAAGGCCCGAATCGAGCCCTCCTCTCGAAGCGACACGCCGATGTCATCGAGACCTTCTAAGAGCGCAGTTCGTTCCGCGGCATCCATCTCGAACGAGAAGTTCGTACCCGTCGGTGAGGTGATCGTCTGGGTGACCAGATCAACCACTGCTTGGGACGCACCGTCGGCATCGATGACGTCGCGCTCGAGCTGGTCCTGGTCGTCGGCGACGAGCACCACGGGGAGCAAGCCGTTTTTCAGGCAGTTGTCGCGGTAGATGTCGGCGAAGCTCCGGGCCACGATCACCTTGATTCCTACGGCGAGCATCGCCCAGACGGCGGACTCGCGAGAGCTGCCGCAGCCGAAGTTCCGACCGGCGACGAGAACTTCCGCTTTGGCGAACTGCGCCCTGTTGAGTGGAAAAGAAGGATCGAGTGAGCCATCAGCGAGTCGCTTCCGTCGAGCGAAGAGCAGCTCGGCGAAGTCCGGCTCGAGACTCCGGTGAACCGGGGTGATCTCGTCGGTGTTCACGTCGTCAGCGAGGTACGCGACGGCCACTCCGCTGACGGTTTGAAATGGCTGCACGCTCAGCCCCGGTCGAGAAAGTCGCGGACGTCGACGATCTCGCCGGCGACAGCGGCAGCCGCAGCAGTTGCCGGACTCGCAAGATGTGTTCGCACTCCGGCACCTTGTCGGTTCTCGAAGTTGCGATTGGTCGTGGAGATGCAGCGCTCGCCGGGCTCTCCGTGATCCCCATTGCCCGCGGCGCACATCGAGCAACCCGACTCACCCCACACAAAGCCCGCGTCGGTGAAAACCACGTCGAGTCCGAGTGCTTCTGCCTGGCGCTTGACGAGTGAGGAGCCGGGCACGACGAGGCCGATCACGCCAGCTGCAATTCGCCGACCGGCGATGACCTCCGCGGCCACCTTCAGGTCGCTCAGCCGGGCGTTGGTGCACGAGCCGATGAAGACGCGCTGGATAGGCAGGCCGACGAGTGGGGTGCCGACCGCGAGGTCCATGTACTCGAGGGCGCGCTCCGTCCGGTCGCGTCGTTCGGGCGCGAGCGTGTCGGGGTCGGGAACCGTGCCGGTCACCGGCAGCGCCTGGCTGGGGTCGGTGCCCCACGTTACGTAGGGCTCGAGCCCGTCGCAGTCGATGGTTACCTCGCGGTCAAAGCGTGCATCGGCATCGCTTCGCATCGACTTCCATGCCTCGAGAGCCAGCTCGAGATCCCTGCCGGAAGGCGCGTACGGCCGTCCCTCGAGCCAGGAGAACGTCTTCTCGTCCGCGGCGATGAGACCGCTACGCGCGCCCATCTCGATCGAGAGATTGCAAAGCGTGAGTCTGCCCTCGATCTCCAAGTCGTCGATTGCTGGACCCGCGAACTCGATGATGTGGCCCTGCGCGCCGGCGACGCCAATCTCGGCCAGCACCCGAAGCGCGACGTCTTTGCCGCCGACTAGGCGGGAGAGTCGCCCTCCCAACAGGACGCGGAGCGACCTCGGCTTGGTGACCGCGATCGTCTGGGTCGAGAGCACGTGCTCGAGCTCGCTCGTGCCGCAGGCGAAGGCGAGTGCTCCGAGCCCACCAACCGTGCTCGCATGGCTGTCGGGGCAGGCGTAGGTCATTCCCGGGAGGATGAGACCGATCTCTGGTCCAACGACGTGGGAGATGCCCTGGAAGGGGTCGTCCAGATCGAAGAGTCGGATGCCGAAGCGACTCGTTCCCGCGCGCATCGCCCGGATGAAGTCGACGCCGTCCGGATTTGACTGGTCGTCTCTGCCGACAGCGCTCGAGACGGTGTGGTCAAGGACGCCGAATGTGAGCTCGGGCCGTCGGACCTTTCGACCCGCTGCGGTCATCTTGCGGAAGGCCTCGGGTGCATGGAGTTCATGCAGGAGGTGGCGGTCGATGTAGATCAGGTCCTTGCCATCGATGCGCCGGCCGACGCGATGTGTCGACCAGATCTTGTCGATGAGGGTTTCCGGCATCGCTCAGACCCTACCGCCCGCCGCCTCGCGGTTCTTCGGTGCGCAAAGCGATATGTACAGGCCCCGAGGCAAGCGTCGAGCCCTGCATCTGCGCGGACCGATAGCCGCTAGTTGATGGGGGAGTGCGTCGATCGTCACGCGGTCGTTCCCCAGTGCTCGGAATCGCCTCAGCGTCGGGAGGAACGGGTCCTGCGGTGTCGTCACCGTGTCCTGTCGCAGAGGTGCAACTCGAAAGTCGGGCGACAGCTACTGAGAGCCCGGAGACAGTATCACTGAAGGTGTATAATCGGTGTATGGCACGCACAAATATCGATCTCGACGACGTCGCTTGCCGCGCGGTGATGGAGCGTTACCGCCTGTCGACGAAGCGGGAAGCCGTAAATTTCGCCCTTCGAGCGATCGCGGCTGAACCGTTAGATCTCGAGGGTGCACGCGCACTTCGTGGCTCGGGCTGGGAGGGTGATCTCGAGGATATGCGAGCCGGGCGCTCCAGTTGATCCTGATCGATACCTCTGCGTGGGTTGAATATCTGCGCGACACCGGAAGTCCGGTGTGTCTCCGCGTGGATGAGCTGCTCGATGACGACATTGCGATCTGCGATCCGGTTCGGATGGAGGTTCTTGCTGGGGCGCGCGACGAGCGCCACCTCTACGACCTGCGCCGGCTACTCGCGCGAGCCTCGGTGTTAGCGACTGAGACCATTGACTACGAAGAGGCAGCCTCGCTCTATCGAGTTTGCCGGCGCGGCGGCGAGACGGTCCGGAAGCTCATTGACTGTCTCATCGCAAGCGTTGCGATTCGCTCGAACGTGGTCGTTCTCCACGCTGACGCAGACTTCGATGTGCTCGCTCGCCACACTGCATTGCAAACAGGGCACGGTAACCACACAGCGGTCAAGCGCGTTCCCTCGGTGGACGTGCACGAATTGGCGTGATCGGAATGCGGGATCGGACCATGGAACTCGAGGGAAATCGATCGCCGACAAGATCTCGACGAAGTCGAAGACCGACACAACTCTGACGAGTCGGTGTAGCCGAGGCGGCCATGCGAAGTGGTCGTCAGGACTAGTGCCGCTCGAGGTCGGTCAATCGAGCAGACCGAACCACCTGATCGCGTTGCCGGCAAGCATTTTGAACTTGTCGTCCTCTCCGACGCCCTCGAAGTTCTCGTTGATGACCTTTACAGAGTGCGGGTACTCGGACTCCTGGTGGGGAAAGTCTGAACCCCATAGAAGCTGGTCGACTCCCATCCAATCTCGAAGCTGCACTCCAGCGGGGTCGCGCTGGAACCCCCACAGAATGTGGCGGCGGATGTAGTCGCTCGGCATGCCGTTTGGAAGTCCTTTGAATCCCAACAGACGTTCGGCCCATGCGACGTGTCGGTCGTATCGTTCGTCTGCGACGGTCATGAAAGTCGGCACCCAGCCGATCTGGTTCTCGGCCATAAGGACCTGAAGGTCCGGGAAACGGTCGAACACGCCGGCGATCATCATCTGAACCGCGTTGACTGCCCCTCGCTGAGCAAAACGGGCTACCTGCGAAGCGATGTCCGCCTGCCCGGCGTGGCGCTCGTACTCGACGAGCGGCCCATCCCGGGAGCCAGTTCGATCGAGGTCGACGTGAATGGTGATCGGCATGTGAATCAGGAGCGATTCCCGCCAGAACTCGTCATCCGCTGCGGTCGGGTATCCCTTGCCGCTCGGGAAGGCGCTCAGCATTACGGCCTTTAGACCCAACTGTTTGCAGTAGTTGAGCTCCACGATCGCGTCCGGAACGCTCGACATCGGAATTACGCCGACCGGGAAGAATCGGTCGGGATGGACCATCGCATACTCCTCGGCGATGAAGTCGTTATACGCGCGAACGCAGGCAAGGTAGGGGGCATCGTCTCGGATGAAGCGCCAGGCTCGGGGTCCGGTGCCGACCGCTGGAAAGATGATCTCCGCGTCAACGCCATCGAGGTCGAGGCAACCAAGCCGATCCTCAGCCGAACTAGTGCCAGGCGTCGACTCGTAGGTCTGACCAAAAGGACCCCAGTTGTCGCGCCCCTTGCCGCCGTAGAGATCGAACGCGTTCTCCCGTATGGGTATCCCCTCGATCAGGAACCCGTCCGCCCCATTGGCCATCCGCACGGTCCGTGGAGCTCGATCCCGATACTCCTTCGGAACGCGCACCGTCCAGCGATCTGCAGGCACTTCCATGTGCGTGTCGCCAGAGACAACGCGCAACGTCCTTTTCTCCATCTTGGCTCCTTCCCGAACGTCCAGGCGTCCGCGACGTGGCTAACGAATGAGTTGACTAGCTGTTCCAAAGCTCCGTTGAGGCGATCGACGTCGAGCCCATCGCTCAAACGATGCCACGATCCCGATCTTCGACGAAGTTCACCACAGCAGCGCAGCGATCGTCTTCGGACGAATGCTGTGCTCTCCGGACCGACGGATGCGTCCGGTCGTACCATGCGACGAGTGCGACATCGCGACGACACAGATGAGTCCCCTATTCGGTTGGTGATTCTCAGCATCTTTGTGGTTGCCCTCTTTGTTGTCCTGATCGCCGTCGCTCACTAGAGGAGATGGTGGCTCTACGTTCCCGTGCGGGGGACCCTGGTAGACACCGCGTCGCGCTCGAAGGTGGCGCGCCGCGCCTCAGTAGGCTGCGTGCACTTGAGGACGAAGGGGATGGGGATGGACGGACTCATTCGCTGCCGACCATGAAGATTGGCTTTGGACCGCAACGAATGGCGGCCAGCTCCGAATGAGCCCGTTCGAGGAAGCCGATCCAATCGCGCGCGCCAAGGCGCTGGCGCCGCTGTTGCAGAGTTCGACCGCGGAGATCGAGCGCCAGCGGCGGCTACCACAGCCACTCGTGGACGCGTTACTCGATGCTGGGCTCTTCGGACTGCTCCTTCCGCTTGCCTATGGTGGCCTCGAGGTCGAGCCGGCCGTTTTTATGCAGGTACTAGAGGAGGTCGCCCGCCACGACGCGAGCACCGCCTGGTGTCTCGGACAGACCGGCGTCTGCGCCATATCCTCGTCCTTTCTCGAACCAGAACCGGCGCGAGCCGTCTGGGGCGAGGGGCGGGGCATCCTTGCCTGGGGCATAGAGGTCCCACCTCCGAAAGCTGTTGCCGTTCCCGGCGGATACCGCGTCTCGGGGTCGTGGTCCTTCGCCAGCGGCGGTCATCACGCGACCTGGCTCGGCGGCCACTGCGTCGTCACCGAAACAGACGGGACGCCGCGCAAAACCAGCACTGGCACGGTAACCCCGCGCACCTTGCTCTTTCCGGTGTCCGAGGTCACTTGGACCGACATCTGGGACGTGATCGGGCTCAAGGGAACTGGCAGCGACAGGTACTCGGTGACCGATCTCTTCGTGCCGGAGGAATTCACCCTGGATCGCGACGATCCTGGAGAGCGACGCCTCGACGGGCCGCTCTATCGCTTCCACACGGAACAGATGTATGCGAGTGGCTTTGCCTGCGTTGCCCTCGGCATCGCCCGCGGCATGCTCGAGGCCTACATTGCGCTGGCCAATGAGAAGACTCCCCGCGGCTACAAGTCGACGATGCGGATGAGCGCGGTTGTCCAGACCGATGTGGCAGAGCTCGAGGCACGGCTCCGGGCGACGCGGTCTTACATCTTCGCCACGATGGAAGCGGCGTGGCGCGCAGCCAAAGAGGGCGAACTTTCAATCGAAGATCGGATGGCAATCCGCCTTGCCGCCACCCATTGCATCCGCGAAGCGCGCGAGATCGCCGATGACGCATACAGCGCCGCCGGCTCCACCTCGGTCTTCTCCGCCAATGCCTTCGAGCGACGCCTGCGCGATATTCATTCTGTTTCGCAGCAGTTTCAGGGCCGCCGCAGCCATTTCGAAACGGTGGGGAAATACCTCCTCGGCGTCCAGACCGAGGCGCCGTTGCTCTGAGGGGAGCCTGACGACCGCATGGTGCCATCGGATGTGAGGGTCGAGCGAGCATCTCTGGAGGACTTGAGCGATCTCGAGTTTGTCGCTCGGGCGTCGATACGGATCTGTGACTGACAGCTAGCGGGTTCAGTGATTCGGTAGCGTGTCCTGTATGGCAGGACATCCGGCTATGACCACGTCAACCTATCGTGCACAGAATTCCACCGCCGAGCGAACGCTTGAGATTCTCAACATGTTCGGTGAAGACCGAGGCGTCGTCACCGCCGTTGAAGTCGCCGAACATCTGGACGTGGCCCGATCGACCGCGTACCGATACATCCAGAGCCTCGTGTCGTCTAACTACCTCGAAGACGATGCAACCGGGGGCTTTCGAATCGGCCACCGGATCCTCGAGCTCGCTCGAACGGCTCGGCGCGGATTGGGAATTTCCGAGATTGCGCGACCAGTTATGCGTCGCCTCGCGAGCGAGACGCGAGAGGTTGTTCTCTTGACGCGGCTGGCCGGCGACGCGGTGGTGTGCCTCGAGCGCGCGGACGTCGCGAGGCGCGCGGTTCGAATCTCCTATGAGCCAGGCGAGATATTCCCGACTAACGCAGGGTCTGCCGCGTACGTCTTGCTCGCGTGGCTCGACGACGTGGAACTCAGTTCCATTCTCAAGACGAGCAAGTTTCGCCGCTTCACGCCCGAGACGCTGACAACGGTGGCAACGCTGCGCGAACGCTTGAACGAAACGAGGGCTCAGGGATTCGCAGTGTCTCGTGGCGAACTCGACGCGGAGGTTCTCGGCGTTGCGGCTCCGATCTTCTCGCTTCGAGGCCAGGTCGTCGCCGCGATCACGCTGGCGGCACTGTCCAGTCGAATTGTCGACACCGAAATTCCGGCGATTGCTGTAGCTGTTCGCGGCGCCGCCGCTCAGATCTCATCTGCCTATCAACGCGACGAGCAGTAGTCCCTAGCTAACCAGCCGAGTCCGGCCACGACGGATGATCTGTCGATTGATCCGCACGAGAGATTCCACTGTCCTGCTCCGTTGACGCTCCTGTCCAAGAACGATAGGGTGCTCGTGGCTAACAGGACCAGAGTCCTGAGATACAGGAATTCAGGGGTCCTCGGTACCCTGCGAAACGCAGCCCTGAGCAAGGGAGAGCGATGCCGGTATTTGATGTTCGAAACATGGTGCGCGTGCCAAATCAGCTTCTGGCCGAGACGGAGAATCCACGACATCGAAAGATTCTCCTGAACTTCCGACGGCATGCGCTGTTTGAAGTGGCTGGCAGATGGAGGGAGATCCTCACCCCAGAGATGATGGTTGCCGAGCCTATATATCGAATCAACGAAGGTGGGAGATCCTTGCGCCTGGTTGGGCTGTCGGAGATAGCGACCTTCTATTCGAGTCTGGCCGATCGCGGACTCACCGTTTTCGGTCCGATCGACGAAGTGATGGCCGTTGCGGACTGGGGACTTGCGATCGAGTCGTTTTTCGGACATCACATACCAGGAAGGATCCTGGCCGAACAAGGCGACGACATCGATGACCTTGATGCCTACTACCAAGTGACGCACTATGTCTCCTCGTTCTGGCCATACGACGAGAACTGTCTCTTGATGGGCGAGCACATCTACGAGGATGGAACGAGTCGGACAGTAGAGAAGATGGATCCAGCCGATGTCATCACGCCCGCCCGGGCCGCCGAGCTGCTCGCGCCGATCATCGAGGAGTCCCCGCTCGGTTGAGAGGACCAGGGAAGACAGTGGACCTTCTGTCGCGTGGGCGCTCGGTCGGCAAATGGGAGGCGACAGATGCAGGATCTTCAGAACAAGGTTGCAGTCATCACCGGCGCCGCGAGCGGCATCGGGCTCGCCTTTGCGCAGCGATTTGCTTCCGCTGGAATGAAGCTCGTTCTTGCCGACATTGAAGAAGCTGCGTTGAGTTCGGCAGAGCAGTTCCTTGCTGACGCGGGCGCCGAGGTTGTCTCAGTGTTGACCGACGTCTCAGTTGAGGACCAGGTGCACAGGCTTGCTGACGAGACGTTCCGATGCTTTGGAACCGCCCATGTCGTCTGCAACAACGCAGGGGTCGGGCCGGGGGGAGTGTCGTGGGAGATTCCGACCCGTGTCTGGGAATGGGTCCTCGGTGTCGACTTGTGGGGTGTCATCTACGGAATCCAAGCATTCGTCCCTCGCCTCGTGGCACAAAACGAGGGTCACGTCGTGAACACGGCGTCGATTGGGGGATTGATCGGAGGCCCAGGCATGGGACCGTACGAAGCGGCGAAGCACGCCGTAGTCGGGCTGTCGCAGTCGCTCGAACACGACCTC
>Ga0209483_1003550_pt1 | contig 10211 bp, 7 predicted proteins | sample NGEPerA_FD_184508 | JGI IMG/M metagenome (GOLD analysis project Ga0209483, IMG submission 184508) | Arctic peat soil microbial communities from the Barrow Environmental Observatory site, Barrow, Alaska, USA - NGEE PermafrostL2-A... | ecosystem: Environmental > Terrestrial > Soil > Wetlands > Peat...
ACCCTTGCGCTTTATGTTGCGACCTATCATGCAACCGGATTTTATTTCGACATCGTTCGCAACGATGCGTTCTTTACGTTCCTCATCGTTGCCGCGGCGATTCCGGCATTCTTTAGCAACCGCGCCGCGCCCTATCTCAGCGGATTAATTCTCGCGCTCGCATTCTTCACAAAGCAGCAGGCAATCTTTTTTCTCCCACCGCTGGCAATCTTCTTTTGGTTTCGAAATCGAAAGTCAGGCATTGCATTTGCGGTAACCGCGGTAGTCCTTGGTGTTCTTTCCGTTCTTCTGCTTAACATCGCTACCCATGGCTGGTCCAACTATTATATGTTCGCCATTCCCCATGCGAAGGGGGTGGATTTTTCCGCGATCCGCATGTTGGATGTATTTCCCGATTACGCACTCGGCCCGTTTGCAACATCGTTCATCGCACTTCTTTCACTCCCCCTCCTAAAGAAGGAGGGGGCAAGCATCGCCCACGATGCGGGGGGGTGGTTGGGATTTTTGGCGAGCGGGACGGGACTCCTTGCAATGATGTCCCTCGCCGCGCTCGTGGCAGGCGCATTCAGCTTAGGCAACGAGGGCGGCTACCGGAATGTGATGATGCCCTTCGTGGCCTTCGTGCTGCCGCTGTTGCCGATCGCGCTTGCCGAAATAAAAATTGTACGGCCTGAATTTTCGAGATATGTCTACCTTGCGTTTCTCTTTCAATTCGTGGCGCTCTATTTCAATCCGCTTTCGGAAAAAATGCTGATCGCAAGTGCGCATCAGCGGCGCGGCGCGGAGGAATTTATACGCAAACTCGAGGTTATGCCGGGCGATGTGTTCATTCCCTATCACGGATATATTTCGCGGCAGGCCGGCAAGGCGACGCACGCGCAAATCCTCGCCGCGCTCGATGTCCTGCACATGCACGACACCGCCGCCGCGCGCCTGCAAGCTAATTTCGATAGCGCCTACTCGCAGCATCGATTCAGCGCCATCATTATGGAGGAGAGCGACGCCTTCCACACGGATTCCATCGCGCATTACACCTTCTCCGGACGAATGCTCGCCGAGCCGAACGTCAATCTCACCCGCGTAGCCGATCAAGCAACCCGGCCGGAGTTTGTGTTCGTGCCGAAATAGGAGTATCGCTCCGATTTTTCTGGTATAAAATTTTCGAAAAAAGAAAAGCATGAGACGATTGCATTTTGAAGTCGATAAGCTCACGAACTCCATAGAGAATACCCTGACCGGGGAACTTTGCGAGACGGAGATCCTGCGACTTCATCCAGAAGATGCTCGATTTCTGGATCGCTCCGAATGGGAATTTAATTGGAGTTCGGAATTGAAGGATACCGATCGAGAGGTCTTTGCACTGGTCACGAAGGAAAACCACTCCATCTTTCATGGCATGATGAGCATCGAGGATTTAGGGGATCACATCTTTCTGCACTTGATCGAAAGCGCTTCATTCAATAAAGGGAGTAAGAAGCTATATGTCGGAGTTGCTCCAAATTTGGTCGCATTTGCTTGCAAGGAGTCGTTTGATAAAGGTTACGGAGGCGCGCTTGCGTTTGTCGCGAAAACGGCTCTCGTCAGGCATTATGAAGCCTCCCTCGGTGCAAAACGATTATATGGCAATCGGATGTTCATAGACACAGCGGCAGCATACCCGCTGGTACGCAGTTATTTTAAGGATTTCGACAATGCCTGACTATAAGAAACTCGACGAAATTGACATGGTTGTTATCGATGAGCCATGGACATCGGAAGAACGGAAAGCGTTTAGCGAATACTTGAAGGCGGAAAAGACAAAGCAGGCCCGCCCCAGGAAATCGCGTCTGCTTCACTCGAGCCAAAGGAAGGCAGACGCCAAAGTAAAACGATAAATCGCTACTGCCGCAGAAGCGTATGCTTCACCCGGCCGGAGTTTGTGTTCGTGCCGAAATAGCTATTCCTTCACGAATTTCGTTCTTGAACGACCATCGCTCACGTAATAGAGGCCAGCCGGAAGCGAGGAAACATCCAGCGTGAGCGGGCCAGTGGTAGGAACTCTTACACTTAATATTTCCCGCCCCAAAACATTCAGCACCTCAACATGTTTCCCAGCTTCGAGAGATTCGATATTGATGGTTTGAGAAGATGGATTCGGATAAATTCCTATGGGGTTCACAACAAGACCAGTTCCGCTGACCCGGGTTTGCGAAAAAGTACCAACGACGAGATACCTGCCCCCGAACGGTTTATCGTCGAAGGCTGCAACGACGCGATCGTCCAAGTTCCAAAAAATGCCATAAGGGTAATCCAGTTGCTCATTTTCAACTTGCTAACGGAAAGCTGAATTAATTACAAATTTCCGGATTTTCGGGAACACGGTTCATTAAATGAAAATTAAACGTATCCCGCCAATTCATCTTTAAAATTTTTTGTGCTTAATTAAGCCAATTTTGCGGGATGCGCCGGCCTTTTTCGTATCTTTGCAGAAATGGACTCGCCCGGTTCCGTGGAATTATCAATTGTCATTGCCGTCTTTAACGAAGAGGAGGTGCTCGCTGAACTCGAGCGCCGACTTACGGCCGCGCTCCGGGCGATGGGGAAGTCCTACGAAATTATCCTCGTTGACGATGGCTCGCGCGACCGTTCGCTTCCGATTTTGATCGAGCTTCGGGACCGCGATCCGGAGCATATCCGGATCTTAAGCTTCACACGAAATTTCGGGCATCATATCGCGCTCACGGCGGGCCTCGACGAAACGCGCGGCAACATCATCGTGATGATGGATGCGGATTTGCAGGATCAGCCCGAAGAAATTCCGAAGCTGCTCGCGAAGATTGAGGAGGGATATGACGTTGTGTGGGGGGAGCGGGAGACGCGGCAGTTCAAATGGTACAAGAATTTTTCGAGCAAGCTGTTTCTGTGGCTGATGAATAGCGTGGCTCGCTCGGAAGTGGCGCTCGATTCGAGTATTTTCCGTGCGATGCGGCGCGAAGTCGCTGACGATCTTCGCCAAATGCGCGAGAAGGCGCGCTATCTTCCGGGCCTCGTCCGCTGGACGGGATATAAACAGACGAGCGTGCCGGTGGTGCATGGGAAACGCTTCGCGGGCGAGACGAAATATTCCTTCTGGCGGCTCATCAAGCTTGCGCTCAGTACGGCGACGAGTTTCAGCGCCGCGCCCTTGCAATTTGCGACGGTATCCGGCATGGGTATGGCCGCCGTTGCCGTGCTCGCCGTGATTTATATTCTTGTTCGAAAAGTTCTCGGCGCATATCCGGTTCCCGGCTATGCCTCGGTGATGGTGGCGATCTTTTTCTTCGCGGCGCTGCAACTTATCGTCATCGGGTTGATGGGCGAGTATGTAAGCAGAATTTATCGCGAGGTGCAGGGGCGGCCGCTTTATTTGCTGCGGGAATTGCCCCGACCGGGTATCGGACTTCTGGCGTCTGCTTCCGAGTTTCGAGTTCCCAAAGCGGCTCGTCTCTCTTCTTTTTCAGAAGCGGAGCGCGACGAAATTCGACGTGCGATTGGAAGCGATTTTCATCTTCCGCTCACGAAGGTTTTTACATCGAACAATACGGAAGCGCTTGCGGAATATCATCTCGCTTCATGGCGCGCGATGGACCCATTCGTTTTTCTTCATCGAAATGGAAAAAGTATAGATGCGATTTGTTTGTTGACGGAATTGGAATGGGATACGCGCATCCTCGGTCTTTCGGCGGGACGAATCCTTTATGCGAATGCCTTCGGCGATGCAATGGATGCTCGCCGAATCGACGCGCTTAAAAACGTATTGAAGGAAGCGACGGCATTCGCTCGCGAAAAAAAGATTCGGCTGCTCGATGCCCGCGTATCCAACGAGGATCTTTTTGTGATGCGCGCGTATGAAGGCGAAGGGTTTCACACCGTCGATTTGCTCGTTACGCTGGGCGCAAAGCGCGAGAAATTCGAGCGGATTCTCCGGGGGCAAACGTTTGAACGAAATGGAGATCAATGGGATTTTGGGAATGGACTTATCGCGCGCCCGATGCGGCAGGAAGATGAAGCTACGCTTGCCCACATTTCCCATATTTCTTATGGCGATACGACGATGATCCAGGACCGCTTCTTTTTGGAACCAATGATTCCGCAGGATCGCGCTCAGGAGATTTTTCGCGAGTGGTTTTTGAATATCGCAAAGCGGCAGCACGATGGAAGCGCGACGGTACTGACTGCGGAACTTGCGGGAACCGCTGCAGGCTATATCGCGATCGAGCCGATGATGGAATTTAACGGAGAGCGGTGGTGGAAGGATTCGCTGAATGCTGTAGCTCCCGAAGCCCGCGGGCGCGGTGTGTATCGCGCGCTCGTTCTCGCCGCTATTGACTATGCACGGACGCGAGATGCTGCCGGTCTTATTACCAAAACTCAATCTTCGACCTATCGTGTTATCAATTCGTGGCTGCACATGGGGGGTGATATACTCGAAAGCGCAGCCACGCTGCATTGGACTAATTCCTAATTTTTAAGTGACTACTGTTCTAATCACCGGCGGAGCCGGATTTATCGGAAGCAACTTCCTCGAATATCTTTTTCGAAAGTATCCGGAGTATCATCTCATCGTGCTCGATGCGCTGACCTACGCCGGCTCGCCGGATAATATCCCGGACGATATTAAGTCTTCGAAACGCTTCGAGTTTTGGTATGGCAACGTAACGAACGATGACTTAGTGAGCCAACTCGTCGGCCGTTCGGATATTGTCGTCCATTTCGCGGCCGAAAGCCATGTTGCCCGCTCGATTTTCGATAACAAAATTTTTTATGTGACCGACGTGCTCGGCACCCAGGCAGTGGCGAATGCATGCACGCGCAGGAAAGACTTGGATCGCTTTATCCATATTTCGACGAGCGAAGTATATGGCACGGCGCTCACCGCGCCGATGACGGAGGATCATCCGCTGAATCCGCTTTCGCCTTACGCGAGCGCGAAAGCCGGCGCGGACCGGCTTGTCTATTCCTATATTGCGAGCTATGGAATTCCAGCGTGCATCTTGCGTCCCTTCAACCAGTATGGTCCGAAGCAGCATTTGGAAAAAGTGATCCCGCGCTTTATCACGAGCGCGCTGCTCGATGAGCCGCTCACGGTTCACGGTCCGGGGAATGCGATGCGAGATTGGCTCTTCGTACAGGATACCTGCGAGCGCATCGACAAGGTAATGCACGCTCCGATCGAGGAGATTCAAGGCGAAGTATTTAATTTGGGTTCCGGCTTCGAGCTCGATGTTATGAGTATCGCGAGCATGGTACTCGAAATGCTGCACAAACCGAGCGACCTTATTTCGCACATTGGGAACCGGCCCGGACAAGTCGATCGGCATATCTCTTCAACCAAAAAAGCGAGCGAGCGGCTGGGAATTACGCCGGGCCGCTCATTCGAAGAGGGGCTTGCGGAAACGATCGCATGGTATCAAACGCATCGCGCCTGGTGGGAAAAGCTGCTCTGGATGCGGCACGTTCCGATTATCACCGAAAGTGGAAAGGTTGAATATCACTGACGCGCCGCAAACCGCTCCCGAGCATCGTGGGCGATGGGAATCGTCCGATTCCGACATGCGTAAGAAAAAAACTCTTATGCTGTCGGTGCCGGAGCGGCTGGAAGGGCTTGCGGTCGTTGTACTCGCAATCGCAGCGCTCACGTTTCTTGGCATCAGCGCGCATGCACTCTATTTATATCCTGTACCCGATAGTTACCGCTGGTATGGCGATGAAACGTGGCTCCTGCTTGGATGGAAGAACCTGATTGCGCACGGCCACATGGTGATTCCGGTCGCGCTTCAATCGGCGATCGTGAAATCTCCCGGACTGTGGCTCGGATCGGGTTGGTTTACCGCGCTCTGGTATGGTCTGCCGCAGCTTTTATTTCCACCACCCTTCGATCCCATCAGCATTGGGCGCTCGGTTTCGTTTCTGTTTGCATTCGCGACGTTTTTTCTGATTGGATTCGCGGGCTACCGGCTCCGACTTTCGGCTTCCATCACGGCGTTTTCCATCGTGCTTCTTATGATTACGCGCGCGATGACCTTTGCCTCCCACAGCGCTCGCTACGATATGATAACCGGCTTTGCGGTGGTTGCCTTTATTGCTTTTTTTGCAATTCGCGTGAGCCCGAATTCCCCGGATCAACCACGGAAACATCGGCCGCGATGCTCTCGGCGCTTCGCCTTTTGGCTGGGTTGTGTCGCATTTCTTGCGTGCCTGACAATCAGCCCGCATGCAGGGGCCTTGCTGCTTTTACCTACTGTTTTTATCGCCTGGTATTTTGGCGCGTTTCGAACGGCGCGGCATACCCTCTCGCTCGTAGCCGGAGTATGCATTGCGTTTGCCGCGCTTGCAGTGGTCTATCTGCTGGCTAACCATGAGTTAGCGCTAACGGGCATTGCGTCGGGCGATAATGAAACGAGTGCATACCTGCGGCATTTACCGATTATGCATCTCTTCTCCTGGTCCGCGGAACGCCATCAGCTTGGAGCGAAACTTGACTATCTTTGGGATGAGGCTCCGGCGTTCGCGTTCGTATTTCTCCTTATCGCGCTTTCGGAAATTCTCCTTCTGATGCGAAGAGTTCACCATGAGGCCACGCTGTTTCTGACTATTTGTCTGGCATGTGTTCTTCTGAGCGGTGCTATATTTCAGAGCACGCTCCCGTATTATATAAGCTATTTCCTTCCCCTTGCCGCATTGACCTTCGCGGCGCACCTGCAGGAATGGGCGAAGAGCGTTTGGCTGCATCCCACGGTTGCCGTCGTTAGCCTGTTGCTAACCGCGGAGATATTCGCTATCCGCCTGCCGGAACTTAGTAATGCCGCAACGATGGGCAAGCGCCTCGACGATGCGAACATTGCCGCGGTCCAGGCGGCGATTGAACAAACGAGCCGCAACTGGGAACCCGGTGCAGTGCATCCACTTATTCTTGCCCAGGGTCCTGCCATTCACGAGTTGCTGCGAGATACTACCATTCGGGTAATGAGCGAAGCATTCCTCTTTTTTCCGCTTCGCCGCGAATTGCCCGATTCGGTCATCGCGCATGCCGATGTAAATTATATTCTCGATTACGGTAAGCCCATGACGCCCGAGTATGAAGCCGCCATTCGAAAATGGAAACCCATTTTTTTCCGCTCCGGTACGCTGCTCGACCGCACGCTAGACTATTTTCACGATACGGCGAGCGAGCTCGACACGCTCACCTTGTATCAAGTCGATAGCATGCCGTGACGTCGCAAACAGAGAATCATTCCCGAGATACATTACCGCTTCTGATGGCAGTGGTGGGTGCAGCCGTCATTCTGCTCGTCACGCTGCTGCTTCCGCTCGGGTTCGATAACGATCTTTATGAGTCCATGGCGTGGACGCTGTATGCCTATCATGGGTTGCCCTACCTTTCTTCGTGGGATCATAATTTTCCGGGAATCGTCTTCATTCATTGGGCGAGTATAGCGTTGTTTGGCGCGAGCGATTTCGGATTTCGCCTCTTCGATTATTTGGTGCATATTGCGATGGCGGCGGTCTATTATCGCTTTCTTCGCAACTGGCTTTCGCCTCGAGCAAGCCTGCTCGCCGTTTTGCTGTTCGCACTATATTACGCAAGCGGGCAATGGGGTTTGGCGGGTCAGCGCGATACCTATGCGGCTTTTTTGCTGCTTGGCGCCGCGTCCCTATTTCAAGTGATGAAGCGCAAGTCGGGTGCGAACGGAGGGAGGTCGGTTTGTATTGGGATTCTTTGCGGCGCCGCTTTTCTCGTTCGACCCACGTATGTTTTTTTTGCGGTTTCGTTCCTCATTCTTTTGTGGATCGAATCCCGAAAGCCGCGGATCGTTGCGCTTTATCTCGCTGGCTGCGTCGTGCCGATAATCGCTTTCCTTTTGCCTTATGTTTTTATTCCGAATGGTTTGTCACAGGTGTATGATACACTCATTCGATTTAATCTCGAGGTGTATGCCTCCGTTAGCATTCCCGTTAATTTATGGTCGGGTGGCCGCGCTCTTATTTATCCTTTCGCGGGAGTGGGAGTTATCTTTGCCCTTCGTCCGTCTCGGCCGGATCATTTTAGTCGAGAAACCATAATGTTCCTTCTCTTCACCGCCTGCGCGCTCATTTCACCGATTATGATGGGAAAATATTTTTCCTACCACTTCGAGCCATTTCTTCTGATCGCGATTGGATTAGCGGCATTAGGATTCATGCGTTTGGCGGAGATGATACCTAACCGAACGCTGCAAAACGCAACCGTTATCCTTGCGCTTGCGATTTTTGCATTGCTCTATTACCCTCGCCACTTGTTCCGATATTATTTTGAAGCATCGAATACAAATTTATCTCCCATTGAGGCAACGTATGAGCGGGTCTTGTCGGACAGCCTTTATGGACTTGCTGCTCAAAGGGCCGTCATAAATTATGTCGATGCCCGTTCTGCCCCGCGAGATCCCATCGAGTACGTCTCTATTTTTCCTGGAATGCGCTGGCGCCTGCACCGCCCCGCAGCGACGCGCTTCACATCCATCGTCCCACTCATTGCTTATCAGCGCCGCATTCCGGCATTCGGCGCCGAGTGGAGGAGAGAATTTCTGGGTTCCCTCGAAACAGTGAGGCCGCACATTATCATCGTTTCCCAGTCGAATCGGTGGTGGCCCTTTGTTGGAAAAACCAATGACAACGCTATTGCTTCGATCCCTGGATTGGACAGTCTCCTCGCAGCGAATTATGTGTGCGATACCCTAATTGGGGGCTACATGCTTTATCATATTCGCTGATGAAGAGCCGCACCTTATTCGAATGGCTTGCCTATCTCGCCGGTGGCGCGTATGTCGCGCTGTTCCTTTTCTCGGCCGCACTCCGGCTCCTGTATCCTTACGAAGTGGAATGGAACGAAGGCGCGGTACTCGATCATGCAATTCGCGTGCTCGATGGAAAGCCGATTTACACCGCGCCATCGCTTGATTTTGCCGCATTCGTCTATACGCCGCTTTATTATTATGTGACGGCGCTTGCACTGAAAATTGGCGGGATCGGATTGTGGGCCGGACGATTCGTCTCTATCCTTTCGACGCTCCTAACCGCGCTGTTCGTTGGGCTTATCATCCATAATGAGACTCGGTGTTTGAACAAGAGAAGTATGCTGCTCCCAATTTCGGGCGCGATGCTCTATCTTGCAATGTATCATGCGACGGGATATTTCTATGACACTGTGCGCATGGATGCGCTCGGATTATTGCTCGCAATCGCCAGTATCTATGCGGCGCTGTATTGGCGAAGCGGATTTCTGATTTCCGCGGCACTCGTGGCATTAGCGTATTTTACAAAACAGCAAATGCTGTTTGTCTGGCCGGCGCTTGCAATTTTTGTTTTTCTTCGAAGTAAGAAGGAGGCCTTATGGTTTGCAGGTATTTCGATAGCATTATTGCTGGCCGGGAGTCTGATACTCAATGCCGAAACGAACGGATGGTATCGCTTTTATACCTTCACCATTCCCGGCGCGAAGGCGGCCGCGGAATTTTCCTGGCGCGATGCGCTGGAGTTTGTTCCCCATTGGATGTTTGGCGTGGCCGGATTTTTTAGTCTTGTAATTCTTTTTGCACTCGTAGTGGAGAACGGTTGGACGCGCAATCGAAATTTTGTGTTCCTTCTCCTCTGCGGTTTCTTTGCAATGATTTCCGGCGCGATGGCGCTTGGAAATCCGGGCGGATACAAGAACGTCCTCATGCCCCTTGCCGCGATGATTGCAATACTTTTTCCAATTTGCGTGCTGCGGGTTTCCGAAAATTTTCGAGAATGGCCATCCGTTGCGCCGGCATTGCTCTTCCTCGGTTTTCTTGCGCTCGTCTACAATCCGTTAGGAGAAAAAATGCTCTTCGCAAGCGCCCGTCAGCGTAGCGCCGGTAACGAATTTATCAAAACGCTTCGTCCGATTCCGGGCGATGTCTGGATTCCATTTCACGGCTATATCGGCACGCTTGCCGGCAAACCGACGCACGTTCACTTCATGGCGATGAACGATGCTCTTGTTCCGCACGATGCGAGGAGCGCGCGGTTCCAGCGCGAGATCGATTCCTCGCTTGCCGCGCACCGATTCAGCGCCATTATCCTCGATGAGGAGCATGTTTTTCATTGGGATTCCATTCCGAATTACGCACGCGCTGGAGTGATCTTTCAGACCCGGAACGTTTTCCTCTCGCGTCTGGGGGACGCTGCCACAC
>Ga0209483_1003553_pt1 | contig 10207 bp, 8 predicted proteins | sample NGEPerA_FD_184508 | JGI IMG/M metagenome (GOLD analysis project Ga0209483, IMG submission 184508) | Arctic peat soil microbial communities from the Barrow Environmental Observatory site, Barrow, Alaska, USA - NGEE PermafrostL2-A... | ecosystem: Environmental > Terrestrial > Soil > Wetlands > Peat...
CGCGAGCCGGGAACCGAGGATTGAGCAGGCTCGAATGCCACGCGGGCAGCATGACACAAACCAACGGCTGGCGCAATGCAGATTATTGCTATTGTCACGCCAAGCAAAATCCCGGACGCCTGTGGCGAGACGCCCGTGATACATTGCGGGCTGCATGCCTCCAGAACCACCACATTCATTTGACCGATCCGCGTTTTTCAGCTTCTCTGCGTCTCCGCGTCTCTGCGGTGAATCTTCCCCGGGGTGGGCAGAGTTGGGCGGCCGCACTACAAATGCGCCCGGTTTCGTGGCCGCCGACCAGTTTAGAATTGATCCGACACCAGCATGGGCCGTCCGGTTTCCACCTGCTGACGGCGCGATTCGTACTGGCCCAGGTCATTGGCGAATTGCCTGGCATCCTGCAAACGGCTGAACTTCTGCACCGCGATGACATTCCCGTCTTCATCCAGCAGCACCACCTGATATGGCCCGGCGTCCGGGGCGCGGGGCGATTGGATGACTACCTGTGCCGCCTGATTGGGATGAGGCCCGGTAACGGCGGCGGTGGCCGAATGCTTTCCGCCGCGCCCCAGCCATCCGGCCATGAAACCGGCCAGAATGCACGCGGCCACAACGCAGGCAACCCGCGAGCGCCATGCCAGCCGGCGGCGCTGTTCGAGCCGATGCGTCGAGGCAATCAGGGCGGCGGCAAAACGGTCGGCCTGGGCGCTACCGGGCGCGAGGCGCTCGAATGCCGACACGCGAAAGGCGCGATCCACCCGCAGCATATGCAACGCCGACGCCAACTCAGGCTCATCCGACAGACGCGCGTCCAGAAGTTGCACCTGCTCGGCAGACAGCGTGTCGTCGAGGTACGCCTGTAGAAACTGCAGATCACGTTCAGTTGGCATCAATCGCTTGGCCTTTCAATTCAATAATCGGGCAAAACCACTCACGGCATCTCGACGCCGCCCTCCAGCCACGCGGCAAATAGCGCTCACAGCGCAGGGCCGCGCTTGGCTATTTTAGCCGCCATCTTCAAAACGCGCGGCCAGGCTCTCGCTCTTCTCGTGGACCGGCCGTTCAATCGCCATGAACTCCGACAAGATGCGGGCCAACTGTTTGCGGCCGCGATGAAGCCAGGTCTTTACCTGGGGGACGCTGCACCCCAGGGCCTCGGCAATCTGCGTGTACGCCAGGTTCTCGTATTCGCATAAAACCAGTGCCGCCCGGAAATGGTCGGGCAACCGATCGATCGCGGCACGCACCTTCACGATGGTTTCACGCTCGATCAAGCCGCTCATCGGGGACGTTTCCGTGCCGGGGTGATCTTCCCCGACCATGGTCATGCGCGGCTGGCGAAGGATGCGCAGGGCTTCGTTCACAACCGCGCGGCGCATCAGGCCGCCGGGCTCGCGCCAGTCGTAGCGGTCGCGGTGCTCGTAGAGGTTCATCAGGGCCTGCTGTACCACGTCCTCGGCGCCGGCGCGGTTGCCGGCGATGCCGCGGGCAATCGCCAGGAGCCGGCGCGAATGCGTCCGCACGGCCTGCTCGAAGAGCGCCGTCGTGTCGGAGGGCAGCAGATTCACCGCTGGGAGCGGGTGGTTGCCGGGGATCATGGGTGGTGCCGATGGTTTATATGCGCGAAAGGTTCTGGAGTTTCAGCAGGAGGTCGATCAGTCCACTTTATCCGGGTTTTCGATTCCAGGCATCTTGGCATGGTCACTGAAGTGACCACGCCCGGCGAGTCGGAGGATCGGGTTGGGTATGGCCCGCGGAATTCCGGTTCGCGTTGCATTCGCGGGCGGCATCCCTAGAATCCCGCGCCCCATGCGCGTTCGATTGTCCAAGACATTCCGGTTCGAGGCGGCACACGATCTGCCGACCTTTCCGCCGGGGCATAAATGCCGGCGGCTGCATGGGCATTCGTTCCGGTTCGACGTGGTCGTCGAAGGCGACGTCGATCCGGCCAAGGGTTACTTGATCGACTACGGCGACATTAAAAAAGCCGCCGATCCGCTGGTCCGCCAGCTCGATCATTATTATCTTAACGAGATCGAAGGCCTTTCCAATCCCACCAGCGAAAATCTGGCCCGCTGGATTTACGACCGGCTTAAGCCGGGCCTGCCGATGCTGCAATGCGTAATTGTGCATGAAACGTGTACTTCGACGTGCGAATATCCTTGCGGAAATTGACATTCGGCACTTCCTTCGCTTATAGTCATGGCTATAGTCGGAGGTGACTTATGATAACCGTTTCAAAGAACGTCCTGAAAGCGAAGATGTTGGAGTATTTTCGGCGGGTGGAGGAGGAAGGGGAGGAGTTGATCGTCACCCACAATTCGGTGCCAGTACTTAAGGTGTCACCTTTGCGAAAGCGCCGCACCGTTGATGAGATATTTGGGCACGCGCGCGGAAAGATTAAATATTATGGCGATCCAATGGCGCCGGATACCAAGGAATGGGGAGACGTGTGAATGGTGCTGTTGGATACCTGTACGCTTCTATGGTGGACATTGGATCCGGCCAAGCTCTCGGCTGTCGCCGCTGATGCCTGCCGACGAATAAAGTTTGATGGCGGGTGTATTAGCTCAATTTCGATTTGGGAAATTGGCCTAAAGCACAAACGAGGAACATACGACCTGGGGATGACGCTCGCCGAGTTTGCGGAAGGCGTTGCTGAGATTGATGGCCTTGAAATTGTGCCGGTGGACACGGCAATTTGGATTGCAAACATCGGTCTTGTGTGGCCGCACGCAGATCCGGCTGACCGAACCATTGTCGCCACCGCCCAGTTGAGGGACATCCCGATTGTCACCTGTGATGCGATGATTCAGGCATACTACCCTCGAACGATTTGGTGAGCGGAAACTTCTCGTATCCAATAATGTTGATAACCTGACTATTCCCTAAAAGCTTGTTTCAGAATGACGGCTGGGGCGTTACTCTCCGCTCATGCCCCAAGCCTCCTTCGCGCACCTTCACGTTCATACCCATTACTCCCTGCTCGACGGCGCCTGCAAGGTGCCGGAGTTGGTGAAGCGCGCCAAGGCGCTTGGCATGGACAGCATTGCCATCACCGATCACGGGTGCATGTTCGGCGTGATCGAGTTCTTCAACGAGTGCAAGAAGGAAGGCATCAAGCCGATCCTGGGGATGGAAGCGTACATGGCGCCAAGAGACCGGCGCGAGCGGTCGGGGAACGCCGGTGATGCGGCCTATCACCTGCTGCTTTTGGCCGAAAATATCGAGGGATACCGCAATCTGCTCAAGCTCTCATCGTTGGCGTATCGCGAGGGGTTTTACTACAAGCCGCGCATCGATAAGGAATCGCTCAAGCAATTCAAAAATGGGTTGATTGCAACGAGCGCATGCCTGGGCGGTGAAATTCCGTCGGCATTCCTCAAGCGCGATGCCAAAGCAGCCCGGCAGGTCGCCGAGACGTATCTCGACATCTTCGGGCCCGATCGCTTCTACATCGAAGTGCAAAAGCACGTCGCCGACCAGGATCTGGTGAACCCGGAGCTTGCGGATATCGCCAAGCGCATGGGCATCGGCCTGGTCGCGACCAACGACGTTCACTTTCTCAATAAGGATGACCACTTCGCCCATGATGTACTCTGCTGCATCAGCATGGGCCGGCTGATCACCGATGAAAGCCGTCTCAAGTACCCCACGCAGCTTTATCTTAAAAGCCCCGAAGAAATGCGCGAGGCGCTGGGCCAATATGACGGCGCGATTGACAATACCCTGCGCATCGCCGGCATGTGCAATCTTGAACTGGATTTCTCCAAAAAATACGCCCCCGTCTACCGCGTCCCCAGCGAAAAACTCAAGGCAATCGATCCCGACTCACAGCCCCTCAACGCTTCTCCCGCCGAACTTCTCAGCACTCAGCCCTCGGCACTCAGCACTTCCCCTCCCCCCGCTCTCAGCACTTCTCTTCCTCCCGACGACGAGCGTTACCTCCGCCAGCTTTGCATCGAAGGCTTGACGTGGCGTTATGGCACCGCCGACGTCGCCCCCGCCATCCGCCAGCGGCTGGACTATGAGCTGTCGGTGATCGCCAAGAAGAACTTCTGCTCGTACTTTCTGATCGTCTGGGACTTCTGCAACTTCGCCCGCGACAACGGCATCCCCGTCGGCGCCAGAGGGTCGGGCGTCGGCACGATGGTCGGATACCTGCTGGGGTTGTGCAATGTCGATCCGCTGCAATATGGCCTGATCTTCGAGCGGTTCATGGACCCCAGCCGCAATGAGATGCCCGATATCGACATCGATATCTGCCAGGATGGCCGGCAGCGCGTGATCGAATACGTTCGCAATAAATATGGCCATGTGGCGCAGATCATCACCTTCGGCACGCTCGCCGCGAAGGCCGCCTGCAAGGACGTGGGGCGGGTGATGGGCGTGCCGCTGGCGGAGGTGGACAAGCTCACGAAGCTCATCCCCGGCACCCCCGGCATGACGCTCGACAAGGCGATGAACCAATCGCCGGAACTGGCCGAGCTTTACAAGGCCAATCCCACCATCAAAAACGTGGTGGACATCGCCAAACGGCTGGAGGGCCTGTGCCGCAACGCGGGCTGCCACGCTGCCGGCGTGATCATTGCGGACCAGCCGTTGGACAATTTCGCCCCCCTCTATCGTGACAGCGAAGGCAACATCCTCACGCAATTCGAAGGCCCCATCGCCGAGAAAGTCGGCCTGCTGAAGATGGACTTCCTTGGCCTGGGCACACTGAGCATTCTCACCCGCGCCGTCGAGTTGGAATTCCAGACGCGCGAGAAGCGCGCCACGAAGTGGGCCGCCAACCAGGCCCCCCCGCCGCTGGATGACAAAGGCCGCATCGACATCGAGAAAATCGACCTGTCCGACAAGGCGGTCCTCGCCCTGTTTTGCCGAGGCGAAAGCAAGGGCATCTTCCAGTTTGAGTCCGGCGGAATGCAGGACCTGCTGATGAAGATGCAGCCCGACCGCATCGAAGACCTCATCGCCGCCAACGCTCTCTATCGCCCCGGCCCGATGGAACTGATCCCCACCTACTGCAACCGCAAGCATGGCCGCGAGCCGGTGCCGGCGGTGCATCCAATCATGGATAAGATTCTTGAAGAAACCTACGGAATTATGGTCTATCAAGAAGAGGTTATGCAAATCTTCAACCAACTCGGCGGCATCGAGTTGAGCAACGCCTACAAGCTGATCAAAGCAATCAGCAAGAAAACGGTCGAGGTCATCGCCAGATTCCAGCCGGCGTTCATCAAGGGGACGATGGACAAAGGCGTAAGCAAGGAAAAGGCGCAGGAGATTTTCGAGTTCATCCTGAAGTTCGGGGGTTATGGGTTCAACAAATGCGTCGTGGGGGATACGCGAATCATCAACGCTCAAACCGGTGAATGCACGACCGTTGGCGCGCTCTTTCGAGAGCGCCAACCGTTCGCGATCCATGCGCTGGGCGACGATGGGAAACTGCGCGCGGGGAACGTGAGTGACGTTGTCTGGAATGGCGCGAAGCCGGTATTCGAGTTGCGCACCGCCCAGGGCAAGCGCATCACCGCGACCTCTAATCATCCATTTCGGACGCTGGAGGGTTGGAAAGAATTGGGCGATTTGCACGTCGGCGATCGCATCGCGGCGCCGCGCCGGCTCAATGTGAATGCACCGCATACATGGCCGCGATATGAGATTATCGCATTGGCCGGCTTGCTTTCAGAAGGCAATACCTGCCATCCCTCGTGCTTGTATTTCTTTGGTAACGATTCGGTTCTCGTGGAGGATTTTGCCCAGGCGGCCAGACAGTTTCCGCAAACGGTGGCGCGCATGTACTGCCGGCCGGGAGAGAACCGCAAGGAAGTGTGCCTTTCCACCGGCCGCGATGCGCGGTTTCGGAAGGGCCAGCGCGGCGGCGCATCGGTGGCAACCGATGATCATCAGCCAAATGCGCCCGCGCGATCGGGCGCGTTCCGATGGGCAAACGCCTTGGGCATCGTTGGCAAAAAGGCGGCGAAGAAATTCGTTCCCCCCGAAGTCTTTACCCTTTGCGATGGCGATCTGGAGCTTTTCCTCGGACGTTTGTGGGCGGGGGACGGCTTCCTTGCCAATGCCACTAACTTCACCCCGTATTACGCAACTTCCTCGCATCAATTGGCCAGCGATGTACAAACCCTGCTTTTGCGCCTGGGGATTATCAGCGGCGTGCATGACAAGACATTCAAATACCGAGGCGGCCTCCGTGACGGGCACACGGTTCATCTGGTTGGGGAGAACTCAATTCAAACCTTTGTGGATCGGATCGTCCCCCATTGCCTGGGCCGCGATGCGCAGGCGGCCATGCTCGTCGCGCGCCTTCGCAAAACTTCCTCCGGCCTCACCAGCAAAGACACCATTCCCCGGGAAATACGCACATGGATTAACGAGGAACGTCAGCACGCGGGGCTGACCTGGCGCGAATTGGAAGCGAAATCAGATGTATCCATGAAGGAATTCTACGGAAATGGTTCCGCGCTGAAGCGCGGGTTCCGGCGCTCGACGCTCGCGAAGTTGGCCGCTTTCTTCGGATCGGCACGCCTATCCAACGCTGCCACTTCGGATATCTTCTGGGACCGCGTCATATCCATCGAGCCCAAGGGTATTCAGGACACCTACGACCTTACCGTCGATGAAGACCACAACTTTGTGGCCGATGGGCTGATCGTCCACAATTCCCACAGTACCCGCTACGCCATCATCGCCTTTCAAACGGCCTACATGAAAACGTACCATCCCGTCGAATACATGGCGGCGGTGCTGACTTACGAAATTGGATCGACCGACAAGGTGGTCGAGTACATCGAGGAATGCCGCAAGCTTACGCTAACGGATGGAGGCAAGGGCGTGCGAGTGCTGCCGCCGGATGTGAACGTGTCGGATAAGGATTTCACGCCGATTTACGTGGTGCCGGAGGAAAAGAGCGGCGGGAAGCGAAAGCGCAAGATCGAGGCAAAACCCGAAGGCGTAATTCGTTTTGGCATGATGGCGGTACGCGGCGTGGGGGAGAAGGCCGTCGAAGCGATCATCGCCGAGCGGCAGGCACGGGGTCCCTTCGCCAGCATCTACGATTTCACCGATCGCGTGGACCTGCGCCAAGTCACGCGCGGCACTATCGAGGCGTTGGCCAAATGCGGCGCGTTTGCCGGAACCGGCGCGAAGCGATCGCAGTTGCTTCAGGTGCTTGAGCGGGCGGTGGAATCCGGGCAGAGCGCGCAGCAGGATAAGCGGGCCGGGCAGATGAGCATGTTCGGGGCGGCAGCCGCCGGACCAAGCCCGTCGCGGATGCCCGATACCCTGCCGAATATCGACGAATTGCCCGACGCCGATTTGCTGAAGTTTGAGAAGGAACTGCTCGGCTTCTACATCACCAGCCATCCGCTCACCGAGCATCAGGCCAAGCTCGAACACTACTCCACCGCCAGCACCAAAGAGGCCTTCACCATTTCCGAAGGCACGGAGGTGACGATTGGCGGGATGATCAGCCGAATCAAGAAAACCGTCACCAGGAATGGCCGATCGGCGGGCATGCCGATGGCAATCATCACGCTGGAGGATCTGGAAGGGCAGATGGACGCGACGATCTTCGCCGACAACCTCGCTGACATCACCAAGCGCTACCCGGATATCGTGGCGGCAGAGGCGATCGTGTTCGTGAAAGGCAAGCTCGACCGCCGCCGCGAGACGCCGGGCATCGTTGTGAATGATCTTGTGCCGGTTGCCGACGCCATCGGCCGGCTGACCACCGCTGTCGCCCTCAAGCTCGACCCAATCCGCCATAGCGCTCAGATGATCGCGCAACTCGAAGAAACCCTGGCCCGGCACAAGGGAAATGCCGAGGTGTTCATCCAGGTCACAATCGACTCCGAGCAGAAAGTGACGATGCGTCTCGACCGCGACCGCTTCGTCAAACCCAGTGCCGCGCTGGTCGATGATTTGGAAATGCTGCTAGGCTGTGCCGGCGTGCAACTCTGCGGCGCCGGCACCCGCCGCCGCAAACGAATCGCCCAGCAACAGCTTTTCAAGGAAGCCGAGCAAACGGAGGAAGCCGCCGCGCCATCGGAAACGCCATTGCAGATGATGGAGGCGGAGATGGAAATGGCGGAGGACTAAACTTCGTGCGCGAGCATGCGATGTCCATCTTTAGTAACACTTTAGCCGTCTGCAACGGGTGATTGTTGAATTTGAGCGTCGAATGGGCTTGTCGTATCACGGGCGTCTCGCCCGTGCCCGGTGCTTTAAGCTCTAAATCGCCCGGAATCGCGGATCGAAGATCGGCAGCTTCACCCGGTAAGGCATCGAAATGTGCACGAACGACCCGGCGGTGAAATGGCTGTTGGGATCGGAGCCGAAGGCCAGGTAAAGGCTCTTCAGTTCTCCCGCGCCGGCGGTCACGTCATCTGGCGTTCCAAACACGCCATCCACGCCGGGCGCGACGCCAACACCGACGAATGATGAGGTGATCGGGCCGGTGACGCGCATGTTGCCGATGTAGCCAACGGTGTAGACATCGTCTCCTCCGCCCACCTGTTCATTTGCACCAAGGTTGGCTCCGCTCAATACGGTCGCGTTATCCAGGGAACCGACGGTGATTGCCCCGACCGCCCCGCCGGCGGCGACGGTGCCGGTTACGCTGCCGGTCACCAGTTTTCCCAGGCTGCCGGTGGTGAGCAGGCTTCCGGTGATGCTGTTGAGGAGCACGGTGCCCGCCGATCCATTCACCGAGAGCACGCCGGCCAGCGTTGCCTCCGGGGCCTTAAAGTTCTTGAGCAGCCCGCTGACAATGACATTGGCCAAAATGAACTTGCCGTCGAGCGTGAGGGTGCAGCCCTTATTGGTGGCGCCCACGAGCAATTGCAGGCGGTTGTCGATCTGGTAAACGTCCGCCGCGCCGTTGCGCAGGTGCATGACGAACGGCGTGCCGTCGAAAAGTGAGCCGTGGTAAACGCCGTTTCCGTTCATGTGAATCAGAAGCGTGGGCGTCGTGGGGTCGGTGACGCTCATGAGCGTGCGCCCTTCCAGCGACTCAACCACGGCCGGACGTCGATCATTACGCGATGCTCGGATTTTTCCCATGATCCCTGGCTCCCATGAACATGTGGCGCGACCCGCGGTCGCCGCGTCCGCGAAACAACGCTGTCGCGAATATTCGGCGGCCTCAGACGCGCTCCATAATGATGCAGACACCGCCGAATTGCAAAAGTTGCCGGTTCAATCAATACGAGGGGCATCCGAAGGGCCGGCAGAATCCGATCCCTGAAGTTCAACTCGATTTCCATCCGGATCACGGGTGAAGAAGCGATCGATGCCGGGGATTTTGTAGCGCGTGTCCCAGGTGATTTCATATCCGGCGGCATCGAGCACGAGTGCCGCCAACCGTACATCCGTCACCCACAGGCAAAAATGATGCGGCGCCGGCGGAAATGTTTCGCCGCGCACAACCAGATGCAAAACCTCAGGACCCACCGCAAACCATGCCCCGCCAAACGTGAAACTCGCCGGGCGCGGCAACTCCTTGAGCCCCAGCAGCCCGCCATAAAAAGCCCTCGACCGCTCGACATCAACCACGTCGATGGCGACATGATCGATCCGCTGTGCCACAATTTTTAGCATAGTTTGAGCCGATGGTAACAATATGAATACTGGAACGCGAGAAAGTTCGGCGCGCTTGTGCCAGTTCGGATGCCGCACCACGCTGAACGCGCTCGCAACCAAACCAACATGCGACTCAGTTCGCACGGGAATCGCAGATTTCACAAAAAGCAGAATTCGCCTATTACGCGAATTACTTCGTGCCTTTGTGCCTTCGTGGTGATTCCTCTTTCTTCCATTGGAAACAAAAATTCGCCGATCAAGTTGACATTGCCGATCAAGGTTGCCATAATGCTCCTGTTGGTTCATACCCCCCGGCGGTTTGCGGAGTCGCGGTGCTTGAACTGTGACGTTGAGGGTGCGAACGCCGCTCGTTGTTTTTTGCAACGCTTCCAACACTTGACAGCGATTGAAAAATCGCTAATATCCCGCCTCCCCTGACCGGCCAAACTTTTGCGTTTGCGGTGAGTTCCGGAGGTTTACCGGCGTCGATGGCGAAAGCCGTCGGGGTTGATTTCGGATGTTTTGCTGCCCGACCGGGCAAATGAATGTTCGATGTTCTTTGGCAAGTGAATAGTCGGATAGCCACGAGGACGTGTGCCCGATTGCC
>Ga0209483_1003555_pt1 | contig 10204 bp, 4 predicted proteins | sample NGEPerA_FD_184508 | JGI IMG/M metagenome (GOLD analysis project Ga0209483, IMG submission 184508) | Arctic peat soil microbial communities from the Barrow Environmental Observatory site, Barrow, Alaska, USA - NGEE PermafrostL2-A... | ecosystem: Environmental > Terrestrial > Soil > Wetlands > Peat...
GTTCGCTACGCTCACCTCCACTGCGCACTGGGGGAGGAGGACAATCAACAACAACAATCAACAACAATGTTCAAAGTACCAAATTTATTTCAGGACTTGACCTGAATCTCCACAACGATGGTCAATAACAAATTTTCAATGACCATTTTTCAATCGACCAATGCCAAAATTCCGTGTCCGGGACCGCCGAAGCCAAAAGTGAAATGCGCCCCCGGCTTCAAACCCCGCCACAAAAGTCTCGTCATCGGCCTGAAAACTGCTACGGTCAGGGTGTATGATATTAATGGCTGCCCTGCCGGCCTTGAACCGCAGCGCGTTCGATTACTTCGATATTATCGCGGTGGTGTGGCTGATCATCGGCATGGTCCGGGGACGCAAGCGCGGCATGTCCCAGGAATTGTTGCCGACCCTGCAATGGCTGGCTATCGTCGCCCTGGCTGGATTGTTCTACCGGCCCTTCAGCTCCGTCATTCTCCAAAATACCGGAAATGTGTTCGATCTTTTGTGGTCCAACATTATCGCGTACGTTTTGATCGCCGCCGCCGTTCATCTGATTTTTATCGCGATCAAACACTGGGTCGGCGAGAAACTGGTCGGCAGCGATTTCTTTGGGCGCGCCGAATATTATTTGGGGGTGCTGGCGGGATTGATTCGTTTCGCCTGCATGCTCGTCGTGCTGTGCGCGTTGATGAACTCGCGCGTCGTCAGCAAGGCCGAAATGGCGCGAACCGAGAAAATGCAAAAGCAGAATTTCGAGGACATTCGCTTCCCGACTTACGGTTCCATTCAACAGGCCGTGCTGTTCCAATCCTTTTCCGGCAATTTGATCGAAAAGAATTTGCACAGCGTCCTGATCGCCTCCACCACTCCGGTGGACCGTCCCAAGGGCGAGACGATTGCCAGCAAGCGCGAGGCGACCATTAACGCCATCCTCGATACTCCGAAGAGTCCGAAAAAATAATTCCCCTTCCGGCCATGCGCGGAATGATCTCTCCCGCCACGCTCGAACAAATTCGCGCCGCCAGCGATATTGTTGACGTGATCGGCGCGTCCGTTCCGCTCAAGCGCGCAGGCGCCAATTTTGTGGCGTTGTGTCCTTTTCACAAAGAGAAGACTCCCAGCTTCAACGTCAATCCGCACAAGCAAATCTTTCATTGTTTCGGCTGCCACAAGGGGGGGGACGTTTTCACGTTCGTCAAGGAATTCGAGAACATCGATTTCCCGGATGCGGTCCGCCGCCTCGCCGAGCGTGCGCGCATTCCGCTCGAGATCGAGGCGGGGCATCCAGAAACGAGACACCTCAAAGATCAACTGCTCCAAATTCATGAGCAGATTACGCAACGCTGGCAAACGGCCCTGTCGTCGGATGCAGGCGCGCAGGTCGCCCGCGATTACCTCGCCCGCCGCAGCGTCTCGGCCGAGGCCGTTCAACTGTTCCGCCTCGGCTATGCCCCGGAAGCCTGGGACGACACGGTCAATTGGTCGAAGAGCAAACACTTTGAGCCGGCTTTGATGGAGCAAGCCGGCTTGATTTTGCGCAAGGAAGGCACCGGCCACTTTTACGACCGCTTTCGTGGACGCTTGATTTTCCCGATTTGCGACGAGCAAGGCCGGGTCATTGGCTTTAGCGGACGCATCCTCGCGGGCGACGAAAAAACGGCCAAGTATGTCAACTCGCCCGAAAGCCCGCTCTTCACCAAAGGCAAAGTGATGTTCGGCCTGGACAAATCGAAGCGGGCTTTGCTTGACACGCATAGCGCCATTATTTGCGAAGGGCAGTTGGACCTGATCGCTTGTTTTATGGCGGGGGTGACCAACGTCGTCGCCCCTCAGGGCACCGCCTTGACGGCCGACCACGCCCGCATTCTCAAACGTTACGTCGAGGAAATCGTCCTTTGCTTTGATTCAGACAACGCCGGACAAAATGCGGCGGTGCGCTCACTCGACAGTCTTCTCGCCGCGGGCTTGGCCGTGCGGGTGGCGACGGTGCCCGCGCCGCATGACCCGGACAGTTACATCAAGGAATTCGGCGGGCCGGCCTTCAGCCAACTGATTGCCAAGGCGCGCGGATTTTTTGATTATTACCTCGACCGTCTTTGTGCTTTGCACGACATCAGCACGGATCGCGGACGGCGCGCCGTTGTTCAATCCATGGCCGAGGCCGTCCATAAAACCGGCAACGAGGTTCTGCTTGACACGTATGCGCAAAAAACTGCCCTGCGCCTGGGAGTGGCGGCTGCGGCCATGCGCAGCGAGTTTAAAAAATCGGCCGGCGCTCGAATCGTTGACTCCGAAGAGGCTTCGCCCGAATCCACTTCGCCCGCGGAGCGCCCCTCCCTGCACGAATGCTGGCTGCTTCGATTGTTGTTGGAGAATGACGACTCGGTTTCCTGGATGGCCGCGCACTTGGAAGTTGAATGGATTGTCCATCCGATGGTGCGTGAGATTGTGACCCAACGATTTTCGGCTGAGGCCAGTGAGGAGTGGCCGGGACTGGCGGCGTGGCTTTCGCAGATCGAACAGCCCGAATGGCAGAGCCTCATCACCGAAGTCCTTTCCGACCAGCGTCCCACGCACGATGTCGAAACCGTCATCAAAGGCTCTCCTACAAAGCCCGGCCTGATCAAAACTCTTCGCGACAAACATATTGAGCGGCAGTTGGCTCTGCTCAATGAGCGGCTGGCGGCGCCTGATTTGCCCGAGGCGGAAAACCGGGAGCTTTGCAACGAATTGGAGCAACTGCGCCGCCTCAAAAAACAACCTCTCCAACCCAAAGGCGAGGGTTCTTAAAGCCGCACCGGTTTTCCGGTCGCGGCCGATTTGTCCGCCGCAAACATCACTCGATGCGATTGGAGCGCGTCGGCCAGGCTGGTCAGCGGCATTTCCACTCCTTTCGCAATGGAGTCGAAGAACGTCTCAAATTGCGTCTGGTAGGGGTGATCGGAAACATCTCCCGAATCGAGCAGTTTCATGGCCAGCGTGCTCCACTGGTTCTTGTTGGTATGAAGCTTCATCGAGTGGAATTTATTGTCCAGCAGGCTGCCTTCGCTTCCCACCAGATGAGTGTGAAAATAATACGGCTGCAAACAGTCAACAATTGCGGCGCACTTGCCGATTCGCCCATCGCTGAATTTCAAGATGCTCACGCTCGAGGTCGCATATTCGTAGGGCTTGAAAATTTTGTTCTTGGATTTCGTCTCGTAGCTCGTCACTTCGGCGACCTCAGAGCCCATGCACAACAAGAGCGCGTCCAAGGCGTGGCAGCCGGCCGTCAGCAGCGCGCTGCCCCCCGCGTCCTTGCGCGTGTTCCAACGGTATTGGCCGTACCAGGGTCCGATGCCGTGATAGTAATCCACTTCGCCATAATGCAAATCGCCCAGCAAACCTTCGTCAAGCATAGCTTTGATGGCAACGAACTGGCCGGAGTAACGGCACTCAAAACAGACACAGGTCTTGACCCTCGCCTTTTGCACCGCGGCCTCAATCGTCTGGCAATCTTTCCAGGACAAGGCCAGCGGCTTTTCAATGATCAAGTGTTTGCCAGCCTGCGCCGCCGCCATGGCGTGCGCGACATGCTGGTAGGGATAACTGCACACCGAGACCACATCCAACTCCGGGTGGGCCAGCATGGTTTTTAAATCGCGATAGGTCGTGATTTGGCTGCGATGCGTTTCCGTCAGCGCTTTCGAGTCGAGCGGACGCGAGGAATAGACCGCCGTCACCTGCGCTTTGCCGCTCGCATTGATCGCCGCGATGTGCGCTCCCGCCACCCAGCCATAGCCAATGATGCCAACATTCAAAATTTTCATAACAATTTCTTGCTCCCCGAATGGCACAGGGTTTGGCGGCCATTGTCAAGGAGCGGACACTTGCGTGGAAACGATCCGTCCATCGTTGAGTTCGAAAATTCGTTTCATCCGCTGCGCCAAATCGGGGGCGTGGGTCACGAGCAAAAGGGTCACGCACTCTTCGCGATTCAATTCGATGAGCAAGCGCGCCATTTCCTCCGCCGCCGCCCGGTCAAGCGCGCCGGTCGGTTCGTCCGCCAGCAGCAACGCAGGCTGATTAATCAAGGCCCGCACCACGGCGACGCGCTGGCGCTCGCCGCCCGAAAGCTGGCCGGGACGGTGATCCACGCGCGCACCCAGTCCGACTCGGTTCAGCAAACGCCGCGCCCGTTCTGGAGCGCTGTCGCGTTGCGCAAGGTCGGAGCACACCAGGGTGGGAATAAGCACATTCTCCAGCACTGTGCATTGCGGCAATAAATGATGGGATTGAAAAACGAAACCAATCTGGCGATTTCGAAGCGCGGCCAATTGCAGTTCATCCAATTGCGCCAGGTCCTGGTCGCGCAAAAAAACGGCGCCGCTCGTCGCCCGGTCCAGCGTGCCAACGATGTTGAGCAGCGTGCTTTTTCCCGAACCCGACGGGCCGATAATCGCCACCGATTCCCCTTCCTGAATTTCCATGCTGACGCCTTCCAATACCCGCACGGGGGGGCCGTCCAAAACGGAGTCGTAAGATTTGGAGACATTTTTCAGATGCAAAAACGCAGCCATAATATTTTCAAGGCCCAAGCCAGAAGGCGCCCGACTCTGTGGGGGTGAGGAAGAGGCCGGCGGCGCTGGCGGGCTGGAGGACGACGCCGTGGGCGGTGGTGTTGGCCCGGCTCCCGGTGGGACGGAAGGTCACGTTCATCGCGCCGTTGGCGGGGTTGAAGGTCAGGACCAGGGTGTTGGTGGTGTGGCCGCCGTTGATGAGTTTGCCTTTGACCAGGCTTAGGTTGGTGTAGGTCAGCGCGCTGGCCGCGCCGCCGCCGCTGAGGGTGAGGGTGGCGTTGGTCAAGTCGAGGAGGCTGGCCCCGGCCTTGGGCGCGGCGTAGGGGGCGCCGGTCAGGCTGGTTTGGCTGTTGGTGAAGCCGCCCGCGTAGAGGGTCTTGGCTTTGCTGGAGAGTTTGATCCAGGTCAGGCTGGCGCCCCTGAGGGCCAGGGATGGGTTGGGGGTGGCGTTGACCCAGCCGAGCAATAGCCCCTGGCGGGTGTAGAGGGAGGCGTAGAGCGGGATGTGGCCGTCCGGGGAGATGGGCACGGCTTGGCTGATGGCGGTGTTGTCGCCCAGGACCGCGCTGAGGGTGACGGCGCCGGCCGTGGTGATGCTGACGTGGCCGTAACCGTAGCCGCCCGGTTCGCCCGGCGGATTGGCGTCCGCCGGCGGCATGAGGAAAGTATAGGTTCCGGCGTAAGGCGCTTTGTTGCGCGTGGTGAAGACGGCGCGGTCGCTGCCCAGGGCCGCGCTCCAGCCTTCGGCGGGGGCGCTGATCGTGCCGGTCATTTGGTTGTCGGGCGCGGCCAGGTTCAGGCTCAGGGCGACCAGGACGGGGTCGCGGCCGGGCCGGATGGTTTTTTGGGCGGCGCCGGTCAGGTCAAAGGCGCCGCTGAAGGGATAGCTGATGCCTTCCAGGACCACGCGCGCGCTGTAGGTTCCACGGCTGGCGGACGGGATGGCCGCGCTGAAAAAGCCCGAGCTTTGCAGGGTCACGCCGCTGTCGGGATAGAATAAGCCGTTGTAGGTCCCGGCCACGGCGGTGAAGGGGTTGGTCACGAAGGTGGCTTGCAGGACCAGGTTGGTCACCATGGTGAAGGGGAGCGCCGGGCCGTTGGTCAGGGTGACGTTGTTGCTGCTCCAGTTGGCGAAGAGCCAGTTGCCCAGGGGCGCGGCCGTCACGCTGTACTTTTTGCCGAGCTGCAATTGGGACTGGTTGGCTGCCCCGCTGATGCGTCCGTGGCCGGCCGGGGTGGCCAGCAGGGTGAGGGGCGCTTTGAATACTTGACTCGTGATGGTCAGCACGGCCACCGAGCTGGTCACCGAGCCGTTGGGATTTTTGAGCACCACGTAGTAACTGCCGCTGTTGGCCGCCACGGCTTTGGCGAAGGTCAGGGTGGCGTTGGTCGCCTTGGCGATGGGGCCGGCGCGGGAGTACCATTGATAGGTCAAGGGCCCGGCTCCGCTGGCGCTGACTGAGAGGGTGGCGGCCTGCCCGATAGTGACCAGGCTATTGACCGGCTCGACGGCAATGAGGGGTCCGGGTTGCACGGCCAGCATGGCCAGCGCGCTGGTGACCACGTCAATCTGATTGCTGACCACCACGGTGTAAGCCCCCGCCGCCGTGCTTTGCGCGTTGTCGATCCGGTAGCTGGATTGGGTCGCCCCGGGCAGATTGGCCCCGTCAAACTGCCATTGATAGGCCAGCGGGGCCAGGCCGCTGGCGGTGACTTGGAAGGTCGCCTGGCCCCCCGGCGCCACGGTCTGGCTTTGCGGGGCGGAGGTGATTTGCGGCGGCTGGCCCAGGCCGATGTTTAATTTGGCCGCGCCGCTGGCCCCGCGATAGCCGTCCACGGCAATGTAGAATTTTGTCTTGGCGGCCACTCCCGGAATGATCAGGCTGGGCTGGCCTCGTTTGCTGTAGTTGGTGGTGTAGCCGCAGGCCACGTTGGTCAGGGTGTTGAAACTCAGGCCCGGCCCGACATAGACGGCCAGGATGGTGTTGAAGGCGCTGCCGGCCGTATCAACGTGCATCAGGCCCGCCGCCGGCGCGGTGTAGGTGTACCATTCCGAGGCCCCGCCCGCCTGGCCGCACGGCTCCGGTTCGCCGGCCTCCTTGGTCGCGCCCACCGTGCTGAAGGTTTGGGAAAGGGTGAACCCGCCGGTGTCGCCCCCGCTGTCCTGCGGACGATGGCGGTCGGAGGCGCTGATCGAGGTCGAGAGATCGACCGCGTCGCCAAATTTATCCTCGGTGGTGGCCAGGGGCGGGCCGCTTTGATTGGCCGCGCCAATCTGGACGGCGGCGGTGGCGCTTTGGGCCGAGCCGACGGAGTTGACCACCAGCGCGTAGTAGTTGCCGACCGAACCGGCCAGGAAATTAGTGATGACTAACTGCGGGCCGCCGGCCCCGGCGACGGGAGCGCCGGCAAAGAACCATTGGTAGGTCAGGGGCGACGCGCTGGTCGCGCTGACCGCCAGGGTGACGGTCGCCCCGGCTTGGACGACCTGGCTGGTGGGCTGCTGGGTAATGACGGGCACTGCGTCCCCGGAACCAGGACTGAGGACGCGGTAGCCCGTCCCGGACGGCAGGCCCAGCACCACCTCGCCCGAGGCCCCTTGAAAACCATCAACCGCAATTTCATATTCGGTCCCCTGCACGCAGTTAAAGGAAACCAGGCTGGTGAAGAACCCGCCCGAGTCGTCGTCGGCCGCGACCGGGCTCAGTTGGGCCATATTGGTGCCGGTGTAAACGGCCAGGAGGGTGTCGAAGGTGCTGCCGCGGGTGGTCAGGCTGATCACCCCGGTGAAGCTGGCCTGCCAGCTATACCAGATGGATTTGCCCCCGGGTTTGCCGGCGTGGCTGGGTTCGCCCGGTTCCTGGCTGGCCGGGCTGTTGTTGCCCAGGACCGGCCCGACCAAGGGGTCGATGCTGATGCGGTTGCTGAAGTTGTCGGCGCTTTGGGCCAGGCCGTTGCCGAAGGTGACGGCCACATTGGCCACCGCGCTCTCGCTGTAGGCGACCGCGTTGCCCACGATGACCTGGTAGGCCCCCGAGTTGAAGGGCTGCGCGGCGGCAAGGGCGTAGGAGGCATTGGTCGCTCCGGGGATGCCGGTGCCGTTGAGCAGCCATTGATAGTAGAAGGGGCCTGTGCCGCTATTGGCCACGCTCAAGGAAATGGTGTCGCCTATATTGACCGTCTGGCTTTGCGGCTGGGCGGTGATCGAGGGCGGGTCCACCACCGTCAACACCGCCGCCGCGCTGGTCAGCGTCTGGCCTCCGCTGCGGACGGTCACGGTGTAGTCGCCGGCGTTTTGGTCTGTCACCGGATTGAGGGTGAAACTGCTGTTGGCCGCCTGGGCGATGGGTGCGCCGTTGAAGTTCCATTGATAGGCGACTGCGCCCTGGCCGGTGAGGGTGACGCTGAAGGTCACGCTGCCTCCCGAGGCGACCGTCTGGCTTTGCGGCTGGGTCAGCAGCCCAAAGACCTGGGGCGACGGTTGCACGGTGATATTGACCGGAGCCGACGCGCGCGAGAGGCCGTTGTTGAGGGCGACCGCCGTCAAGGCGTAGGAACCGACCGATTGGTTGGTCCAGAGAATGGTGTAGGGACTGGCCGTGGCTGTTCCCACCAGACTGTCTCCCGCATAAAAGTTGACTTGCGCGAGCGGGCTGGTCGCCGAGACGGCTTGCGCGCTCAACTCGATGACCGCCGGCGCGGTAAAGACCTGGCCGGGCAGCGGATTGGTCAGCACGACCGAGGGCGGCAGGTTGGTCGAACCGGCCGTGGTCAAGATAAAGTCGTCCAACAGCAGGGCGTTGAAGGTGGTCAGGCTGGTGCCTTCGGAATCAAACTCCACGCTGGCGATGCCCGCGCCGCTCAAGGTGTAGCTCTGGGCCGGCACATTGGTGTAACTGGAAATGAGCGGCTCGTCCGCCTCGGCCAGTTCCACCCCCAAGGCGTCAAAGGCCCGCACCTGCCAGGCCGGATGGGTCACAAACGGACTGGCCAAAAGTTCCGGCCGGGTAAAGCTGAACTGGGTCAACAACGGCGCAAAGTCCAAAGTGAAACTGACGGGGCCGTTGGAACCCGCTTGGGTCAGCACGTTGGGCGGCGAGGAGGCGGCGAACAGATTGCCGTCCTGGCTTTCCACCGCCAGACTCGTGCCGGGACTGAGGCTGGCCACCGTCATCCCCGCCTGCGCCAGATAAGAGGCCACTGAACCGGTGACCTGGTCGAAGTTGACCACGGTCGAAGTGCCCACGCCGACATTGACGGTGATTTGCACCGGGGCCGAGCGGCGCGCGTAACCGCCGGTGTCAATGACTTGCGCCGTCACCGCATAGGTCCCGTTCAACACGTTGGTCCAAGTGATCGAGGTCGCCCCGCCGCCGGCCACGCCAATCAAGGCCGGCCCGGCATAGAAGTTAATATGATCGACAGTGCCATTGACCGCGGCCTGCAACACGATATTGGCCGGGGCGGTAAAGGTCGTCCCGCCGGGCGAGGAGAGGGTGATGGAGAGCGGATTGCCCGCCGTGCTGGCCGCCAGCACCAGGTCGTCCAGCAGCACGGCGGAAAAGGCCGCCGTTTGCTGGCTGTCCGAATCAAAACGCACCTGGGTGATGGCCTGGCCTGTCAAGGTGAAACTGCGCGCCGCCACGTTCTTCAAGCTGTAAATCAGCCCTTCGCTGACCGCTTCCAGTTCATTGCCAGCCGCATCCAGCGCGTGCGCCGTCCAGGCCGGATGACTGATCCCGCCCGGCCCGGCCAAGAGCGCCACCCGCGTAAAGCCCACGCTCTGCACCGGCGCGGCCAGGGCCAGGGTGAAGGTCACCGGCTGGTTCAACCCCGCCTGGGTCAAGAGGTTGGGCGGCGAGGACGGCACGGCAATGGCGTTGCCCGAAAGGTTGTTGCCATTGACCGCCTCCAGCCGCGTGCCCAAGGTGGCGTTGGTGATGCTCACCCCGAAACCCGCCAGATAGTTGGACAGCGCCGCCCCGCCCACCGCCCCGGACGAAGTGTCCAGCAAAGTGGGATCATCGAAGTCAATCACACTGACCCCCGCCTGCGCCGTGATGACCAAGGTCAGCGGCGCCGAACTGCGCGTGCTCCCCGTGTCATCCGAGGCCACCGCCGTGAAGGTATTGGTCCCCGGCGCCAGGCTGGCCAAAGTCACGCTGCCCGACGCGCCCAGGCTCTCCCCGATAAAATATTGGCCCTGGTAAAAATCAATCGCCGTCACCGTGCCCCCCACATCCGCCGCCTGCGCCTGCAAAGTCACCTGGCCCGGCGCCGTCAAGACCGGATTGGGCGCGCTCAAGTTGAGCGTAATATCCGAACCGGCCGGCAAGGTGGACAAGACCAAATCATCCAGCGGCAGCGAGGCCAGCGTTCCCAAACTGTTATTGGCCGTAAAGGTTACCCAGGCAATATTGCTGCCCGCAAGCGTAAAACCCCGCGCCGGCAAATTGGTGAAACTAGCCACTTGATTTTCCCCCACCGTCCCCACCTGGTTGCCCTGGGCGTCATAGGCATAAGCCCGCCAGGCCGGCGTCAGGACCCCGCCGCTGCCCGCCAGCAACTCCGTGCGCTTCCAACTCACCGCCAGATACGTCCGGTCAAAACCCAGCGTATAAGACACAGCCCCATTCGTCCCCACC
>Ga0209483_1003556_pt1 | contig 10202 bp, 10 predicted proteins | sample NGEPerA_FD_184508 | JGI IMG/M metagenome (GOLD analysis project Ga0209483, IMG submission 184508) | Arctic peat soil microbial communities from the Barrow Environmental Observatory site, Barrow, Alaska, USA - NGEE PermafrostL2-A... | ecosystem: Environmental > Terrestrial > Soil > Wetlands >...
GTTCTATTCGATCTCCAACACCCAGCGCGGGCTCGGCGGGATTTCGTTCGGCAGCTTCCTGATCAAGCAGGTGGTCGAGGAATTGCAGCGCGAATTGCCGCGACTGGAGAATTTCGTGACGTTGTCGCCGGTGCCAGGCTTCATGCCATGGCTGAAGCAGGGGACGGACGTTCCGGTCTCCGAAGAGGGCCGCGCGCTGCTCGATCAGCTCGACCGGCCGGACTGGTTCGAGGATGCGGAATTGGCGGCGCAGCTGCGCGCGGTGCTCGAGCCGCTGGCGGCGTATTATTTCCTCAAAGCCCGCACCGCGAAGGGCCGGCTGATCGATTCGGTGGCGCGATTCCATCTCGGCAACGGCGCGCGGCTGGAACGGATCGACTGGCTCGGCGACCTCTCGCCGAAAGCCCTGCGCGAATCCGCCGGGATCATGGTCAACTATCTCTATCGGCTCGAGGACATCGAAAAGAACCACGAAGCCTACGCCAACCAGGACGAGATCGCCGCGTCCAATGCGGTGAAGAAACTGTTGAAACCCGAAGGCCGGCGCCTGTTGGATATGCGGCTGTCGTAGCACGCAATCCGCGTGTGTCGTCATTCCGGGATGGTTCGAAGGACCAGACCCGGAATCTCGAGATTCCGGGTTCGATGCTTCGCATCGCCCCGGAATGACTGTTCTGCTCCGACTACGCCGCCAGCGCCTTCATCTCGGCGTAGAGATCGGACTTTCCCTCAAAACCGATGCCCGGCAGATCCGGCATGGTGATGATGCCGTTCTCGACGCGCACGCCATCGGGAAAACCGCCATAAGGCTGGAACAGATCCGGATAGCTTTCATTGCCGCCGAGGCCGAGCCCGGCCGCGATGTTGAGGGACATCTGGTGCCCGCCATGCGGAATGCAACGGCTCGGCGACCAGCCCGCGGCTTGCAGCACGGCAAGCGTGCGCTGATATTCGCACAGCCCGTAGGACAGCGCGCAATCGAACTGCACCCAGTCGCGGTCGGGCCGCATCCCGCCATAGCGAATGAGGTTGCGCGCGTCCTGATGGCTGAACAGGTTTTCGCCCGTGGCCATCGGGCCCGGATAGAATTCCGCCAATGCAGCCTGGAGCTGGAAATCCAGGGGATCGCCGGCTTCCTCGTACCAGAACAGGGGATAGTCGCGCAGCATTCTGGCGTAGCCGATCGCGGTCTCGAGGTCGAAGCGGCCGTTGGCGTCGACCGCGAGTTGGGCGTGGCTTCCGATCTCCGCCAGCACGGCTTCGATGCGCTGGCGGTCTTCCGCGATCGGCGCGCCGCCGATCTTCATCTTCACGACATTGTAGCCGCGGTCGAGATAGCCGCGCATCTCGCCGCGCAGCGCCGATAGATCCTTGCCGGGATAGTAATAGCCGCCGGCGGCATAGACGAACACGCGCGGGTCGGCGGTGCGGCCGTGGCGCTTGGCCAGCAGCCGGAACAGCGGTTGGCCTGCGATCTTGGCCACCGCGTCCCACACCGCCATGTCGATGGTGCCGACCGCCACCGAACGCTCGCCATGGCCGCCCGGCTTCTCGTTGGACATCAGCGTCGCCCAGACCTTGTCCGGATCGAGATTGTCGGCGGCGTCATTGAGCAATGTTTTCGGATCGGCCTCGATCAGCCGCGGCGCGAAGCGCTCGCGGATCAAGCCGCCCTGGCCGTAACGGCCGTTGGAATTGAAGCCGTAGCCGACCACGGTCTTGCCGTCGCGCACCACATCGGTGACGACCGCGACGAGGCTGGTCGTCATCTTCGAAAAATCGATATAGGCATTGCGAATGGGCGAGGCGATCGGTTTTGTCACTTCGCGGACGTCGACAATACGGACGGACATGGTGGGTGGCTTTCAGACTGGAACCGCAGGCAAATCGCGAGGAATTCTAAATCGTCATTGCGAGCAAGCGAAGCAACCCAGCATGCGGTCAAAGAATGGATTGCTTCGTCGCAAGGGCTCCTCGCGGTGACGGCGTATCAGGACGCGCCCTTGTCCCTGAAATACGGTTCGACCGGGCCGTGGACCTTGATGGTGAGCGGGTTGCCGTAGCGGTCTTTGGCATTACCCGCGGTGACACGCACCCAGCCTTCGCTCACGCAATACTCCTCGACATTGGTCTTCTCGACGCCCTTGAAGCGGATGCCGACATCGCGCGCCAGCAATTCGGCGTTGTAATAAGGGCTCTTCGGATCGCTCGAGAGACGGTCGGGCAGTTGATCGCTCGACGGCGTGTTCTCGTCCTGGTTTTTCTCGTTCACAGCAGTGCCTCGATTTCCTTTGCCAGTCCTTCCGGCTTCGCGGTCGGCGCGTGCCGCGCAACCACCTGGCCGGTGCGATCGACCAGGAATTTGGTGAAATTCCATTTGATCGAGGCGCCGAGCAGTCCGGATTTCTCGCTTTTCAAATAATCATACAGCGGATGAGCCTTGCTGCCATTGACGTCGATCTTGGCAAACATCGGAAAGCTGACGGCGTAATTGCTGCTGCAGAACTGCTCGATCTGCCTGCTATCGCCGGGTTCCTGGCCGCCGAACTGATTGCAGGGAAATCCGAGCACCGAGAAGCCGCGCGGCCCGAGCGCCTGCTGCAGCGCCTCGAGGCCCTTGTATTGCGGGGTGAATCCGCACGCGCTGGCGGTGTTGACGATCAGGAGAACCTGGCCCTCGAACCGTTTTAAGGGGACTTCCTCGCCGGCCAGCGACGTTGCCGTAAAATCGTAGATGCCAGCCATCGTGTTTCTTTCAATCTCCGTCGTGAATCGACTTAGCGGACCGGATCGACCGGCGACGGCGGCGTTCCGCCGGCTTCGATCGCTTCGCCGGCGAGCAGGCAGAGATCCTCGCGATAGCGGCCGGAAACCAGCTGGACGCCGACGGGAACGCGCCCCACCAAGCCCGTGGAGACGGTTAGCGCAGGCAGCCCCATCAAGGGAATAGCAATCTGCGGCACCTGCGCACGCCACACCCGCGCGAACGAGGCCTCATCGCGCAGATCGAGGCCGTCCGGGAACGGCAGTTCCGCCGACACCGGCATCAGCAGCACGGCGTAGCGCTCGAAGAATTGCAGCCATTCCCGCGTCAAGGTCGCCCGCCGCGTCAGGGTCTTCGAAAGCGTCGTTGCGTCGAACGGATAAACCTTGGCCTTGTTGCCGCGCAGGCAGGCCAAAGCAGCCGGATCGCCTTCGCGTTCGGCGGCGGCCAGTTGCGCTTCATAACCGTCGCCGAGCCATAATCTGGTCTGAAGCTCGGCGGCCTCGCGCAGCGGCGGTGTGTTTTCGATCTGCTCGACCACCCAGCCGGCGCGCTCGAGGCGCTTGCCGGCATCCGCGACCGCGGCCTTCACCTCGGCGCTGGTCTCAAGACCATCGGGATTAAGGCAGAGTGCGGCCCGCTTCGGCATCTCGGGCCCCTGCAGCGGCGCCGGCACCCACCAGGGATCGCGCGCGTCCTGGCCGGACATCGCCGCCAGCGCAATCCTGAGATCGCCGATGGTGCGCGCGAGCGGACCGGAGACCGCGCTGATCTGGGGCCCGATGCTGCGCTCGGGCGACGAGGCGTTGAAGCCGGCGATGCGGCCGACGGTCGGCCGCAGGCCATGAACGCCACAGGCATAAGCGGGGTAGCGGATCGATCCTGCGATATCGGTGCCGTGCGCAATATGCCCGAGGCCCGCCGCGACCGCCGCTCCGGCGCCACCGGAGGAGCCGCCCGGCGTGACGCCGGGATCGCGCGGATTTTTGGTGTCGCCGTGCAGCGAATTGGTGGTGAACCAGCGGTACGAAAACGCCGGGCAGTTGGTGCGCCCGAGGATCACCGCTCCGGCCTTGCGCAGATTGTCGATCACCGGACTGTTGCTCCTGGCGATCAGATCGCGCTGCAGCTTGACGCCGTTGGTGGTGGCAAAGCCTTCCTGATCGATATTGACCTTGACGGTAACCGGCACGCCCGCCAGCGGACCGACGGTCTCGTTGCGCACGATCGCGGCATCGACCGCGGCGGCCTGCGCCAGCACATCTTCCGGGCGATGATCGACCACGGCGTTGATCGCGGGGTTGACCGCATCGAGCCGCGCCAGCGCTGCCGAGGCGGCCTCCTTCGCCGAAACCTTTTTCGACCTTATCAGGGCCGCTATATCGGCGGCCGACAGGCGCCAGAGATCTTCCATGGACAGCTCCGTTTGATCGCCCGGTTAGTAGCGCAGCCGCGGCGCCGGCGCCAACCGGATTCGGCTGCATGGCCTGGCGCTCAACGCACCCGGGCGATGTAATAAGCGAGATCGGCAATCTGTTCTACGGTCACGGGCTGCAGCACCTCGGCCATGGTGCCGTCATAGCCGTGGCGGCTGTTGTCCTTGTATTCGCGCATGGTCTTGGCGAGATAATCCTCGCGCTGGCCGGCCAGCCGCGGAACGTTGTCGCGCCCCGAAAAATCGGCGTTGTGGCAGGAATTGCAGTGGTTCTGCTGCACCAGCGCCTGCGCCCGCTGCAGCCGCGCCGGATCGCCGGCATCGGCCGGCGGCGCCGGCTTCGGCAAGGTGGCGATGTAGTCGGAAAAGGCGTGGAGGTCGTCGTCGGTCAACGCCTTGGCCATCTCGTTCATCGGCTCATAGGTCCGCAGCTTTTCGCGAAACATGAACAGCTGGATCAGCGCATAGGGCGCCTGCTGCCCGCCGAGCGATGGAATGTTTTCGGTTTGCGACTGACCATTCTCGCCATGACAAGCCAGGCAGGGCGCGGCGCGCTCCTGGATCGTCTCGGCTTTTGCCGAAGCAGCGATAAGCAACATCGCTACAGCCACAATTGCTTTATGCATCAGGATCCTGGCGACGGTAATTAGATTGAATTCGGTCACGTCGTCATTGCGAGAAGCGAAGCGACGAAGCAATCCAACTTTGCGTATTGCAAGATGGATTGCTTCGCGGAGCCTGTCATCGGGCGTGCATTCGCGCGACTCGTTGGCTCGCAATGACGTACTCTTAACCGCCTACTGCGCAGCCATCTTCGGCTTGCCGTAGGTGATGCGGTAGACGGCGCCGTTCCAGTCGTCGGAGACCAGCAACGAGCCGTCCTTCATCTGCATCACGTCGACGGGACGGCCGACATAGTTGTTGTTTTGCAGGAAGCCGGTGAGGAACGGCTCGACCGACTTGACGGTGCCGTCCTTGTTCAGCTTGACCACGGCAACGTCGCCGCCGGCTTTCCTGGACCGGTTCCAGGAGCCGTGCCGGGCCACGAGGATGGCATCCTTGTAGCTCTTCGGGAACATGCTGCCGGTATAGAACCGCATCCCGAGCGAGGCCACGTGCGGTCCCATCAGGCCGACCGGCGGGGTGTAGTCGGCACAGGAGTGACCCCAGCCGAATTCCGGATCCGAAATATTACCTTGGTAGCAGTAAGGCGCGCCGAAATCCTCGCCGACCTTGGTCACCCGGTTGAGTTCGTCCTGCGGCACGTCCTCCGACAGCCAGTCGCGGCCGTTGTCCGTGAAGTACATCTGTTTGTTTTCCGGATTCCAGTCGAAGCCGACGCTGTTGCGAACGCCGTAGGCGACCACTTCGGCGCCGCTGCCGTCGAGATTCATCCGCCGGATCTGGCCGTGCGCGTCGTCGTGCAGGACGTTGTTGCCGGGCTGTCCGACCGGGACATACAATTTGTTGTCGGGACCGACGGCAATGAATTTCCAGCCGTGGGCTTCGTCCTTGGGCAGGTTGTCGTAGATCACGGTCGGCTTCGGCGGGTTGTCGATGACATCATCGACCTTGTCGATCTTGGAGATCTTCGACAGTTCGGCGATGTACAGCGTGCCGTTGTGGAACGCGACGCCGTTGGGCCGGTACAGGCCCGAGGCCAGCACTTTCACCGACCGTTTGCCGTTCTTGTTGACGATGGCATAGACCTTGTCGACAAGGCGGCTGCCGACAAACACCGTGCCCTTGTCGCTCTGGGCCAGCGAGCGCGCGTTGGCCATGCCGGCGGCGTAGACCTCGATGTTGAAGCCGGGCGGCACTTTCAGCTTTGCGATCGGCAGCTTGTCGGCGGCGGTTGCAATCGGAGGCCCGGCGACCGGCGCGAGCTTGGCCGCAGCTTCGCTGTCCGGCCGCCCGATCAGGGGCGAGCCAGGTGGCAGCGCCGGGGCGGCAGCGGGTGCCGCTGCGGGCGCCGGCGCGGCGGCGGGCGGCGTAGCCGACTGCTGCGCGGCAGCACCGAACGTGAATGCACCGATAAAGACGCCAGCCAGCAACAGGCTGCGCGTGGATGAGCAGATCATGATGATATCCTCCCCTGTGTGGAAGCCTTTGATCCTGGTCTGGGCGAGCACGACGCCGATGCCGGTGGCTTTCCTGCCCGGTACTCTCCGATATTTTTCCGCCGCTGCGCAATCGGAAACATCTTTTGGGCGCAAGCGATCACACCGCCGGAATAGAGGCCGGCCGGCGGTGTAGCGGCCCATGACGAGCGTGCGATCAGTGCTTCGTGACCGGGCCGTCGGAGAGGTCGAGGATCGCTTCCGCAAATGGAAACTCCAGCACCACCTCGCCTGCATCGTCAGTCACTTCGAGAACCGCACTCAGGAGCCCGCCGACGGTGTCTTCGGTCTTGAGCAATTCCCGGATCATGGCGCGTGCGATTTCCCACGCGCGGTCGGGATCGCGCAGCACTTCGCCTTCGGGATCGGGGATCAATTCATCGCCGATTCGTGTGTTGAAAAAATACCGCGGCATGCGTTGAACCACCCCTCCCAAGGCTTCGGTCAAGGCTCCGGTGGGGAGCCGCTCACTCTCACAAGTTATTTATCCGGAACCTTGCGGTTCCGCCGCCGGACCTGGGCTGGCTGGGCTTAATCGGAACGATCCTGAAGCTGTTGATCCGTCACTGGTTTGACATCAGGTCGCACAAAAACGTGAATTTATCCCGCATCGCAGCATAGAAAAATACCGGCCTGCCACCAAAGATTTCACTGGCGAACTTTTCTTTCCGCAGTACCTTATATCCGAGGGCGGCAGTCGCCCGGTCTCGCAAGGAGAGCCAAAATGGCCTGGAAAACCCCGAAAATCGTCGAAGTGCCGGTTGGCATGGAAATCAACATGTATGCCTGCGCGGCCCGCAAGTAAGCGGCAGCGTTAACTTACGTTTTGACGCAGGTGGACCTCCAGTCGCGACGCGCTCCCTTCCGGGATCGTTCACGCGCTGGTGTCCACCTTCGAAACGTTTAGCCTTCTAACTAGTTTTCTAAAGCGTCAAGATTTCCAGGAGACGGAACATGCTTCGCGTCGTCGTCCTGGGCGCCGCGGCAGGCGGTGGTGTTCCGCAATGGAATTGCGGATGTCCGGTTTGCCTGAGAGCACGGACCGAGCAACCCGAACTTCAAAGCAGCCAGGCTTCGATCGCGGTTAGCGCCGACGGCGACCACTGGTTCCTGATCAACGCATCGCCCGATCTGCGCCAGCAACTGATTGCAACCCCGCAGCTGCATCCGGCCGCCGGCAAGCTCCGACATAGTCCGATCGCGGGCGTTATCCTGACCAACAGCGAAGTCGATGCGGTCGTGGGCCTGCTGTCGATGCGCGAAGGCTCGCCCTTCACGATCTTTGCCCATACCAGGGTGCTCGCGATCCTGAAGGCCAACAGCATCTTCAACGTGCTGAACGAGAAGAATGTGCGGCGCCAGCCGATCGATGTCGACGTGACGTTCGAACCTGAATTGCCCGACGGCTCGCCATCCGGGATCGAGGTGTTGCCGTTTGCCGTGCCCGGCAAGGGCGCCTGGTATCTGGAAGGCAAGGCTCATCCCGCCGGCGACGATGGGGTCGGCGATACGCTGGGGCTTCGCATCGCCGACAAGGCGACCGGCAAGTTTTTCTATTTTATCGCCGCCTGCGCCCGCGTCACCGACGATGTAAAATCCCGGCTCGCCGGCGCCTCGGCGGTGTTCTTCGACGGCACGGTATGGCGCGATGACGAGTTGATCCTGGCCGGCCTCGGCAACAAGACCGGACAAGGCATGGGACATATCGCGATGTCAGGAGAGAGCGGCGCCATTGCCGCGCTTGCCGATCTCGGTATCGACAGCAAGCTGTTTTTGCATATCAATAACTCCAACCCGGTGCTGCTGCGCGACTCCGCCGAGCGCAAGATAGCCGAGCGCGCCGGCTGGCAAATTCCCGCGGATGGAACGGAGATTGTGCTTTGAACGTGACCACAGCCTTTTCCCGCGCGGCGCGCGCGCCGCTGCAGGACGCCGAGCAACTGGAAGCGGCGTTGCGCCAGATCGGCGCGACGCGCTACCACAATCTGCATCCGTTCCACCGGCTGCTGCATGGCGGCAAGCTCAACAAGGGACAGGTGCAGGCCTGGGCGCTGAACCGCTATTATTACCAGAGCACCATTCCGATCAAGGACGCGGTGGTGATCTCACGCTTTCGCGATCGTGCCACCCGGCTCGAATGGCGGCATCGGATCGAAGACCATGACGGCGACCTCGGCACCGAAGGCGGCATCGAGCGCTGGCTGAAGCTGACCGAAGGGCTCGGGCTCGACAGCGCCTATGTGGAATCCACCGAAGGCATCCTGCCGGCGACGCGCTTTGCGGTGGAAGCCTATGTCCACTTCGTCCGCGACAAGACGCCGCTTGAGGCCATCGCCTCCTCGCTGACGGAGCTGTTCGCGCCGAACCTGCATGAAGAACGCATTTCGGGCATGCTGGCGCATTACGACTTCGTCAATCCCGACATCATGAGCTATTTCAGCCGGCGCATGCAGCAGGCGCCGCGCGACGCCAACTTCGCGCTCGACTACGTCAGGACCCATGCCCAGACCCCCGCCGAGCGCGAGGCGGTCTGCAATGCACTGATTTTCAAGACCAATGTGCTATGGGTGCAGCTCGACGCCCTTTACCATGCCTATGTCGATGGCCATATTCCTCCGGGAGCGTTTGTTCCCAACTGAAACCGAGACCAGCCGATGGCAGCCCTGCGCAGCCGCAACATCAGTGTCAGCGAGGCCAGCCGGCCGGTGCTGCCGCGGCATGCCAAGCTGAAATTCGATGAGACCCGGCAGGTCTGGGTGATCCTGGCGCCGGAACGCGTGCTGGCGCCGGACGAGATCGCGGTCGAAGTGCTGCAACTGTGCGACGGCGTACGCAGTGTCGCTGACATGATCGATCTGCTGGCGGAAAAATATGCGGCGCCACGCGAAGCGATCGGAACCGACGTCATCGCCATGCTGCAAGACCTTGCCGACAAGGGATTCTTGACGGAAGTCCGGGAGAGGACATCATGAGCCCGACGCTTACCGATGCCGGCGCAGCAGCGATCGACGCCACAGACGGGCTGGCGGTGCTGGAAAAGCGCGGCTCGATCGCCGAGACCTTTGGCATTCCGCTCGCGGTGCTGGCCGAACTGACGCATCGCTGTCCGCTGCAATGCCCATATTGCTCGAACCCGGTCGAACTCGATCGCGGCGGCACCGAGTTGACCACCGAAGAGTGGAAGAAGGTTCTCACCGAGCTTGCCGAAATCGGCGTGCTGCAAATCCATTTCTCCGGCGGCGAGCCCACCGCGCGCAAGGATCTGGTCGAACTGGTCCAGCACGCCAGCGATGTCGGGCTGTATTCCAACCTCATCACCTCGGCCGTACTGCTGACCAAAGAGCGGCTTGCGGCATTGGCCGATGCCGGGCTGTGCCACGTCCAGATCAGCTTCCAGGGCAACGAGCCGGTGGTCGCCAACCGCGTCGCCGGCCTGAAAAACGCCCATGAGAAGAAGCTCGAAGTCGCGAAATGGACGCGTGAGCTGGATTTGCCGCTGACGGTCAATGCCGTGATGCATCGCCAGAACCTGCATCAACTGGCCGACATCATCCAGATGGCGGTCGATATGGACGCCGACCGGCTGGAAGTGGCCAATGTGCAATATTACGGCTGGGCGCTGAAGAACCGCGCGGCGCTGATGCCGACCCTCGAGCAGATCGAGGAAACCAGCCGCATTGTCGAGGAAGCCGAGGTGCGGTTGAAGGGCATTCTGGCGATCGACTATGTGGTGCCGGATTATTATGCGCTGCGGCCGAAGAAATGCATGGGCGGCTGGGGCCGGCAGTTCTTCAACATTTCACCCGCCGGCAAGATCCTGCCCTGCCACGCCGCCGAAAGCATCACGGGGATGGAATTCGAATCGGTGCGCTCGAACCATTCG
>Ga0209483_1003559_pt1 | contig 10201 bp, 10 predicted proteins | sample NGEPerA_FD_184508 | JGI IMG/M metagenome (GOLD analysis project Ga0209483, IMG submission 184508) | Arctic peat soil microbial communities from the Barrow Environmental Observatory site, Barrow, Alaska, USA - NGEE PermafrostL2-A... | ecosystem: Environmental > Terrestrial > Soil > Wetlands >...
GTCAGCTCCAATCGGTAACGCGGAATTTTTGCATCCACCTCGCGCGACCAGCCGTCAATGCCTCCGCGCAGTCCGCGAACATTGCGAAAGCCCTGCCCAATAAAATAGGCCGCCGCGTCCAGAGTGTGCTGCCCGCGATGATCGTAAAGCACCAACAGATCGGTGCGCGGCCAGTGGGCCAGTATCTCCTGCATGACCGGTTGCGACAAAAGAACCGCCGACTCGATGTGGGTCGCTTCAAATTCCTCCCGGCTGCGTATGTCCACCAAATGAACCCCGCTCTCCTGAATTCGTAGCGCCAATTCGGCGGGTGCGATTTCCAACTCCAAATCCTGCTGGTGGCTGGTTTCGATTTGTTGGATGACGTCCGGCGTTTTTAAATTATGGCGTGCGGACAACGCCTCCAAAGTTTCCTCGGGTTGAAACGCGCAACTGGCGCAGCCGCCAATGTGATAATGCCGGAACAAGGCGCGCTGTGCCCCAGGGTAAACTTCCAGCACTTCCTTCATCGTGCTGTGCGGTTGGATTGTTTTTTTCATTCGCCAAAAAATTTCTGAATTTCTGTCAATACTTTGACCAAACGATCCACTTCGGACGCCGTGTTGTAAAAATAAAAACTGGCTCGGGCGGTCGATTCCACTCCCAGCTTTTTCATCAAAGGCTGGTTGCAATGATGGCCGCCCCGCAGGGCCACTCCGCGTTGGTCGGCCACGGTCACGACGTCATGGGCGTGGACATTTTTTAAAAGAAAACTGACCACGCCCGATCGCTCTTTTTTTGGGCCAAAGAGGCGAATGCCGCGCAGGTGGGAAAGCTGCTCGACCGCGTAAGTGGAAAGCTCGCGATCGTGCCGCGCAATTTTGTCCAGGCCAATGGCGTCCAGATAGTCCAGGGCGGCGTGCAATCCCACCGCGCTTCCAAAATCAGGGGTGCCGGCTTCGAACCGGTGCGGCGGTTCCTTATAAGTGCTGTGGAAAAAATCCACATTGGCGATCATGTCGCCGCCGCCTTGGAAGGGCGGCATGTTTTCCAGCAATTCGCGCCGCCCATAAAGGACGCCCAGGCCCGTGGGCGCGCCCAACTTGTGTCCGGAAAAAGCCAGGAAATCACAACCGATCTCCTGCACGTCGATCGGCCGATGCCCGACGCTTTGCGCCGCATCGACCACCGTGACGATATTGCGCTGGCGCGCGCGCGCGCAGAGTTCGGCCACCGGGTTGATTGTGCCCAAAGTATTGGAAACGTGCGTGAAGGCAAATAGTTTGACACGATCGCTCAACAGATCGTCCAATCGGCTCAAATCCAGAAGGCCGTCATCGCCCGTCACCGGCACGTAGGCCAGCCTGGCGCCGGTCCGCTCGGCCAGCAATTGCCACGGGACAATATTGCTGTGATGTTCCATCTCGGTCAGCAAAACGAAGTCGCCCGATTTCAGGTTCTTCGCGCCCCAAGTGTAAGCGAGCAGGTTGATCCCCTCGGTTGTGCCGCGCGTAAAAATAATTTCGGACGCCTGCCGCGCATGAATAAACCGGGCCACGCGATCGCGCGCGCCTTCAAAGGCGAGGGTGGAACGCCGGCTCAATTCGTGAATGCCGCGATGCACGTTGGCATTGTCGTGTTGGTAGAACCGACTCATGGCGTCGATCACAGCGCGCGGCTTTTGCGCGGTGGCCGCGTTGTCCAGATAAACCAGCGGCTGCCCATTGACCTTCTGGTCCAGGATGGGAAAATCATTTCGCAATGCCTCCATTGCGGCCATCTCGGGATGAAGCGGACGGTGGCTGCTCACATGAGTCCCAGTTGAAGTTTGGCCGGCTCGGAAAGCATGTCGCGGCTCCAGGGCGGGTCCCAGACCAGGAAGACCGCTGTCTCTTTGACACCGGGGATGGTGGAAACTTTCGTCTCGACATCCTGTTGCAAGACCGGCCCCATCCCGCAGCCCGGCGCAGTCAAAGTCATCTTGACTTCCACCCGATTTCCGCCGGCGGGCAAGGGCAGGATCTGCAAATCATAGACCAGCCCGAGATCCACGATGTTGACCGGAATTTCGGGATCGTAGCAGGTGCGCAATTGCTCGTAGATTTGATCTTCCGTGACCGTGGCATTGCTCGGGACCTCCGTGGCGGGCGCGGCGGCCGGGGCTTGGCCGATGGCGTCGGCATCACGGGCTTCAATGCGGGCCATGTTGCCGTTGATGATGACGGTATAGCTTCCGCCCAAGGCTTGAGTGATGATGACCGGTTCGCCGGCTTGCAGGGTCACCTTGGTGCCGGCGGGAATCAGCACCGCCTCGCAATTACGCTGCAAAATGATTTCGTTGTCCGCCATTATTTTTCCTCCGTTGAGACCAGCGGCTCGCCCTTCAACCCGGCCAGCATGGCGTGCCAGGGCAGGACCGCGCATTTGACCCGCATCGGGAACCGCCGCACTCCGGTAAAAGCGCACAGTTTCCCGAGCGCTTCTTCGTCGGTGGGGCCTGTCGTGACCATCTGTTGATACTGGTCAAAAAGTTTTTGCGCTTCCGCCACTGTTTTGCCTTTAAGGTAGTCGGTCATGAGCGAAGCGGACGCCGTCGAGATGGCGCAGCCCGCCCCCTGAAAACTAATGTCCCGAATCACGCCCTCCTCCAGTCTGAGGAAGACGGTAAAATGATCGCCGCACAAAGGATTTTTTCCCTCCGCGCTATGATTGGCCTCGGGCAAGACGTGGAAATTGCGCGGCTTCCGGCTGTGATGCAGGATCACCTCCTGATAAAGTTCGCTCAATTCATCGGCCATAAGGATAAAAACACCTAATCAAATAATCTACTACGGATTTACTGAAAGCGGAATCAATCTTTAACTGTTAAAAGGTGTTTTACGAAATAACAGGTTTCCAATTGCTTTCAAATGTTTTGTTGCTATTATGTTATTCATGACGCAAACAAAGATATCGAAGGCATTTCAAACGACGATCTCGGCTGAGGCGATTCGGATGCTTGGATTGCGGCCCGGCCAGCGGGTAAATCAGATTGTGGAAGGCAGGAGGTTGGTGATGGAACCCGTCGAAGACGCGGACGCCTTGGCTGGTTCGCTCGGAAATGGGAAACGGTCCCACTCCTTGGAGGAGATCAAAGCGGCCGCGAGAATGGGCATCACAAAAGCCGGAGCGATGGGATTGAAGGAGAAAGTATAAATGGCAGCGGCCGTCGCGGTTGACGCCAGTGTGCTGGTCCGATATTTGACGGGCGATGACAAAACCCAATCGGCGGCTGCGGCCGATCTTTTCCGAGCGGCGCAAAACGGCGCGGTTAAGCTGGTGGTTCCGACCTCGACGATTCAAGAAACGGTTTACGTGCTCGAAAGTATCTACGACCTGTCTCCGGCCGAGATAGCCCCGAAGTTGATTTCACTGCTGGCAATTCCCAACGTGGACGCGCCGGACTACCGCTGGGTGGTGGAAGCTCTTCAATTCTATCGCATCAAGAACAGTGATTTTGGCGACGCGCTTCTTTGCGCCTTGGCGCATGCGGAGGGGTGGGAAGTGGTTACATTCGACAAGGGAATAGCGAAGAAATTTTCTGAAGTCGCCGTTCGCACGCCAGCGGAATGCTTGGCTCGCAAATCCTGAGGGCTGGATCACACTTTGAATTGCTCAAAGCGCGCGGCCAGAACCTCCTCCAGCTTCACGCGGACTGGCGCCAGGCTGATGCGTTCGACGACGTTGCTGGCAAAGGCCTCGACTAACATCCGCCGCGCTTTTTCGAGGCCGATGCCCCGCGAGCGGAGGTAAAAAATTTCGTCCTCGTTCAGTTGTCCCACCGTTGCGCCGTGGGTGCATTTGACGTCGTCGGCATAAATCTCCAACTGCGGTTTGGTGTCAATCATCGCGCTGTCCGACAACAGCAAATTGCGATTGGTCTGCTTGGCGTTGGTTTTTTGGGCGTCTTGCCGGACAAAAATTTTGCCGTTAAAAACACCCCGGGCGCGATCGGTCAGAATACCGTGGTAAAACTCGTGGCTCTCGCAACGCGCCTGGGCGTGGTCCACTACGGTATGATGGTCGATCAATTGCTCGCCATGCCCCAAATAAAGGCCGTTGAGAATGCACTCCGATCCCTCCGCGCTGAAAAGAGTTTGAATCTGGTTTCGCGCAATGCGCCCGCCGGTCGCAATGGAATGGGACGCCCAATGGCTGGCCTTGGCTTGCACACCTTGAATGGTGGCAATGTGAAAAGCGCGTTCGCTTTCCTGCTGCAGCTTGCAATGTTCGACCCGCGCGTCCGCCTCCAGGAACAGTTCGGTCACGGCATTGGTGACACGGGCGGCGTCCGAAAGGCTGACGTACGATTCGACCACTTTTATTTCGCTCCCGCGCCCTGCCAGGATGAGATTGCGCGGCTGGGCGGTGGCGCCCTCTTCCGTGGCGGCGCCGATAAAAAGCAAATGAACCGGCCTGTCCGCGGTTTTTCCCGCTTTGATCGAAACAAAAGCGCCGTCCTGAAAAAACGCGGTGTTAAAGGCGGTGAAAAAATTCGCGCTCGAATGGGTGGAACGGGTCAGATGTTGCTCCAGTTCGCTGGAATTGTTTTCCAGGCGCGCGCGCAAATTTCCTAATTGCAAGTCATTGCCCGCTCCCGGCAACACGCTCAGGCTGGCGCAAAAATAACCATCGACAAAAACCAGGCGATAACAATCCAGGTCGAAAAGAAACGGCGCAATTTCCTGATGGGTCAACTCCGTTTTTCGTTGCTTGACCGGGTGAAGGGGCAGTTGCAAAACGGGCGCCATATTGGTAAAGCGCCACTCTTCCTGGTCAAGGGTCGGAAAGCCAATCTCGGCGGCGCAGGCGCGGGCTGTTTCGCGAATGGAATGCAGCCATGCGGGCGACGCCTCATGGCTGGAAAAGGCGCGCAGGGCCGCGCAAATTTTTCCTCCATCCGAAGTGGATGGGATTATTTTGGCGCGTTCCTCTTTTCGCTCCGCTTTGGCTTGTTTTAAAGTATCGATCATGGCTTGCCATTCAATGCGATGCCTTCGTGAATCCAGTCGTAGCCGCGCTCTTCCAATTCGAGGGCCAGCTCCTTGCCGCCCGACTTGACGATCTGGCCATGCACCAGCACATGCACCACGTCCGGCACAATATAATTGAGCAACCGCTGATAATGGGTGATGACCACGGCGGCGTTGTCCGGCCGGCGCAATTTATTGACGCCATTGGCCACGATCTTGAGCGCGTCGATATCCAGCCCCGAATCCGTTTCGTCGAGGATGGCCAATTTGGGTTCGAGCACCGCCATTTGAAAAACTTCGTTCCGTTTTTTTTCGCCGCCGGAGAATCCTTCGTTGACCGGACGACTGAGCAGCGATTGATCAAGTTCGAGCAGCTTGGTTTTTGTTTTGACAAGGGAAAGAAATTCAACGGCGTCCAACTCCTCTTCGCCGCGCGCCTTGCGGCATTCGTTGAGCGCGGTTTTCAAAAAGGAAGTGCTGTTGACCCCGGGAATTTCGACGGGATATTGAAAGGCCAGAAAAATACCGGCCCGCGCGCGCTCTTCTGGTTTCATCTCCAGAAGGTCAACGCCATTGAACAGCACTTCGCCGCCAATCACCTCGTAGTCGTTGCGCCCGGCCAGGACTTGGGCCAGCGTGCTTTTGCCGCTGCCGTTGGGTCCCATGATGGCATGGACCTCGCCGGCGTTGACGCGCAAATTAAGGTTTTTAAGAATCTGTTTGCCGTTTACGCCCGCAGATAAATTACGAATTTCCAGCATGTCTAGTGTCAGTTTTTTGAGTGTCGATCTGAGTCCACGCCGCCCGTGACTGGCTCAACCCACGCTGCCTTCGAGGCTGACCCCGAGCAGCTTTTGGGCTTCCACGGCAAATTCCATGGGCAAATGGTTGAACACTTCCTTGCAATAACCGTTGACGATCATATTAATCGCATCCTGGGTCGAGATGCCGCGTTGATTGCAATAGAAGATTTGGTCTTCGCCGATTTTGGAAGTCGAGGCCTCGTGTTCGACCGTCGCCGTGCTGTTTTGCACTTCGACGTAAGGAAAAGTGTGCGCGCCGCAACGATCGCCCAGCAACAGGGAATCGCATTGCGAATAATTCCGCGCGTGGGCGGCGCTTTTTTGAATTTTCACCTGGCCGCGATAGCTGTTGTTTCCGCGCCCGGCCGAAATGCCTTTGGAAATGATGGTGCTGGAGGTGTTTTTTCCCACATGAATCATCTTTGTCCCGGTGTCGGCCTGCTGGCGGTGGTTGGTCAACGCCACGGAATAAAATTCCCCCACCGAATTGTCGCCCATCAAAATCACACTCGGATATTTCCATGTGATGGCCGAGCCGGTTTCGACCTGGGTCCAGGAAATCTTGGAATTGCGCCCCGCGCACTTGCCGCGCTTGGTCACGAAATTATAAATGCCGCCCTTGCCATCCTTGTCGCCCGGATACCAATTTTGCACAGTCGAATATTTGATGCTGGCATTATCCAGCGCGATCAATTCAACCACCGCCGCATGCAATTGATTTTTATCGCGCATCGGCGCAGTGCAGCCCTCCAAATAGCTCACTGAAGCGCCTTCATCCGCCACGATCAAGGTGCGCTCGAACTGCCCCGCCCCCGCCGTGTTCATTCGAAAATAGGTGGACAGCTCCATCGGGCAGCGCACTCCTTTGGGAATATAACAAAACGACCCATCGCTGAAGACCGCGGAGTTCAACGCCGCAAAAAAGTTGTCCTTCGCCGGCACGACGGTGCCGAGGTACTTCTTGATCAATTCGGGATGGTTCTTGACCGCCTCATTGAAGGAACAAAAAATCACCCCGACCTTCGCCAGTTCCTCCCGGAAAGTTGTCGCCACCGAAGCACTGTCCAGGATGGCATCGACCGCCACGCCGGAGAGGCGTTTTTGTTCATTAAGCGAGATGCCCAATTTTTCAAACATTTCGCGCGTTTCGGGGTCCACCTCATCCATGCTGCCGAGTTTTTTCTTCGGCTTGGCGGCGGCGTAATAAATATAGGACTGATAATCAATGGGCGGATAATGGAGATTGGGCCAATGCGGTTCCTGCAGGGTCAGCCAATGGCGGTAAGCCTTCAAACGCCATTCCAACATGAAATCCGGCTCCCCTTTTTTCTCCCAAATCCCGCGCACCACGTCCTCGCTCAATCCCGGAGGGAAAGAGTCCGTCTCGATGTCACTGACGAAGCCATATTTGTACTCCGAGTTGACAAAATTTTCGATAGTATCGGTTGTGGAATCCATAGCGGACAAAACTAGTCCATTCCCAGAATAGGCCAGACTTGGGGGATGTCAACGTTTTGTCCGATGGGTTGAACCGTCCCATCTTGCGCATTCTACCCGCCTTGGCCTTGCGATGGTAAAACAGTTTTGGCTTGAGCGCAGTGCGCGAAGGGCGGAAAATGGGGCGTGCCGATCATCCAGTTTAAAGGGAAAACCGCCGTCGAGAATTACCATCGGGTCGTGCCGCATCACAGGCTGGAGATCGACGCCCCGCTTTCCATCGGTAAAAAACCTTCGCTGGACGGAAATTTGATCATCGAGGGCGATAACCTGCTGGCGCTGAAAAGTTTGCTGCCGACGCATACCGGCCGGATCAAGTGCATTTACATCGACCCGCCTTACAACACCGGAAACGAAGGCTGGGTTTACAACGACAACCTCACCCAGCCGCAATTCAAGGAGTGGATTGGCAAAGCGGTCGGCCAGGAGGGAGAGGACGCCTGCCGCCACGATAAATGGTGCTGCATGATGTATCCGCGCTTGCAACTGCTCCGGGACCTGCTGCGCGAGGACGGCGCCATTTTCATCTCGATTGACGATAATGAAGTTCATCACTTGCGCATGGTGATGGACGAGGTGTTTGGCGAGGAGAATTTTATCGCGACGATTATTTGGCACAAGATGGACAGCCCCAAGAATACGGCCATCCATTTCAGCGAAGACCACGATTATATTGTTGTTTACGCCAAAGCCGCTGCGATTTGGTCGCCAAACTTGCTGAAACGAAACGAGGAGATGATTGCGCGCTACAAGAACCCAGATAACGACGCTCGCGGTGTTTGGTTATTAAGCGATCTCGCCGCCAGGAATCCGTACTCCCAGGGACTTTATGAGATTAAAACCCCTTCTGGGAAAATCATTGCCGGGCCACCGTCTGGAAGCTATTGGAGGGTAAGTCGGGAGAAGTTTGATGAGTTAGACCGGGATAATCGAATTTGGTGGGGGAAGGGCGATGTTCGGCCAGGGATCAAACGATTTCTATCGGAAGTGAGAGAAGGTGTCGTTCCTCAAACTATTTGGTCTTGGGAAGATGTCGGGAGTACCAGAAACGCGAAGCAAGACCTTTCCCAACTCTTGGATAAACAATCGGGAGAGGACATCTTCACGACGCCAAAACCGGTCGAACTGTTACGACGGATTGCAAATCTTGCCTCAGACAAGGAATCGATCATTCTCGATTCATTCGCGGGAACCGGCACGACCGCTCACGCGGTTTTGGAGCTAAACAAGGAAGACGGCGGCAACCGCAAGTTCATTCTCGTGCAGCAGGCGTTCGACACCAAAGAGAATGAGGCGGAGAAGTTCAACCCGCACGTGCTCCACGCGCACTGGTGGATGCCCGGCGGATGGATCGCGAGCCGGCTTGGGCTGCCGTTCGTCGTGACCTGTCATGGCACAGATGTGCGGCTGCTCGAGAAGTCGTACTGGCGCGCGCTCGCCGCGCCGGTGATGCGCCGCGCGTCGGCGATCACGACGGTGTCGGAATTTCTCGCGAGCGATCTGCGGCGCCTGATGCCGGCGGTGACGAGCAAGATCACCGTGGCGCCGATGCCGCTCGACATCGAGCGCTTCGCGAGCGGCGCGAGCGCGCCGAAGGTTTCGCCGCCGCGCGTGCTCTTCGCGGGGAATCTCATCGCGTCGAAGGGAGTCGACGTGCTGATCAATGCGGTGGCTCTGTTACGGGATCAGGGCGTGCAGTGCCAGCTCAGGATCATCGGCGCAGGCCCCGAGGAGGCGAAGCTGCACGCGCTCGCCGCGCAGCGCGCGCTTGGCGATGCGGTGACGTGGTCGCCCTTCATCTCGCAGCACGAGCTGCCGGCGGAATTCGGCGAGGCGACGGTGACAGCGCTGGTGTCGCGCGGGCAGGCGGAGGGGCTCGGGCTCGTGCTCGCGGAGGCGCTGCTCGCGGGAAGCGCGGTGGTGGGAACGGCCGCGGGGGGAATTCCCGAGGTGGTGGTCGATGAGCAGACGGGGCTCATCGCGCTGGACGGCGACGCGGCGGATCTCGCGCGCCAGATCGACCGCCTGCTCGCGGACAGGGCGCTGCGCGACCGAACCGTCGAGGCGGGGCGAGCGCGCATCCGCGCGCAGCATGCGCCGGTGGCCGCGGCGGAGAGATTCATAGCTCTCTATAAGGAGGTGGCGAAGGGTGGGTCCGTCGCGTAGTTATCGCGCATGAGTGTAGCGATCAAACTGCTGAGCCCAAACGACGCGCCGCTCCTCGAGCACCTGGCCGTCAACGATCCCGCCTTCGACCTCGATGGACGCGGCGAGCCGCTCGAACCCCTGTCGCCCTCTGCGGCGCTGCGCTTTCTCGCGGATCCCGCGGTGCTGTTCTGGGTGGCGAGAGATGGGGAAGAGGTCGCGGGTTTTCTGTACTGTCTGCTGGTGCCGCTCAGGTCGAGCGATGAGCAGGAGCTGCTGCTCTACGAGATCGGCGTGCGGAGCGAGTGGCGCCGGAAGCGCGTGGGGCGCCTGCTTCTCGACCACATGGAAGGGTGGATGCGGACGAACGGCGTCGGCGAAGTGTGGGTGTGTGCGGACAATCCGGCGGCGATCGCGTTTTACCGGGCGTGCCAGTTCGAGGCGCCCGCGGACCAGCCGACGTATATGACGCATCGCGTGCGGTGAGCGGGCGTCGCCGGAATTGATGCGGCGCACGGTGCAGCGCTAACTTTCGACGTACCGAATTACGATGTCGCCCCCGTAGCTCAGGTGGATAGAGCAGCGGTTTCCTAAACCGTTGGCCGGGTGTTCGAGTCACCCCGGGGGCATCTCGCTTGTCGATGAGTGGTCGAAGTCGCTGCAATCCTCTCTCTGCACTGAGGCGATGGTGCCATTCTCGATCATGCCGAGCAAATCGACGCGCCCATCCTTCTTTTCGCTGAAGGTCGACGACGACGACCTGAA
>Ga0209483_1003561_pt1 | contig 10197 bp, 13 predicted proteins | sample NGEPerA_FD_184508 | JGI IMG/M metagenome (GOLD analysis project Ga0209483, IMG submission 184508) | Arctic peat soil microbial communities from the Barrow Environmental Observatory site, Barrow, Alaska, USA - NGEE PermafrostL2-A... | ecosystem: Environmental > Terrestrial > Soil > Wetlands >...
CCGCAACCGTTGACCCCATGTTTGACATTGTTGATCCCAATTTTATCGGTCTCTACACGCTCGATTTCAGCCCGGGAATTCTGAACGCATCGGCAGCGCCCGAACCCTCGACCTGGGCCATGATGATCCTGGGCTTCTGCGGTCTCGGCTTCATGGCGTATCGTCGGAAGCAGAATGGACCCACACTCAGCGTCGCCTGATCACAGCCCGATCAGAGTGCCCAGAGACCGCCTTCGGGCGGTCTTTTTGTTTGGCGGATACGTCTGTAAGCTCAGCGATGATGGAAAAGCTTTTAATTGTCGTAGCTCTTGCCTGCCAACCCGGTGATCGTCCGATCGACCTGAGGGACAAGCTTCCGCATGGTCTTCAATTCATGGACCTCGTCGTTTCGGTGCAACCTTTCTATTCGCGGTTTTATATCTATCAACCTGGCTTCCCTAAAAGCTTTTATCAATGCTGCAGCAACAAGCCGACTTCCGTCTTGCGGGTCCCGGTTGGCGACGGCAGGTTTTGCATCCGACAAAGCCAGCCAGGCATGACATGGCGCGCGCATGTCCTCTTCAGGCCGGATATCGAAATGTGAGATGGGCGCCCCTGTTCCAAATTTAACCGGCACGCCGGCATCAAGCTTAATAAGCGAGTTCCATTGCGGCGTCATTTGGACGGCGTATATAGATGGAAGATGAAGAAGCGCCGGCTTGCCAAACCACAAGAAAAAATCGCCAGGGTTTCCAGAATGACCATGGGCAAGCTTTGCCAGCAGTACGCGGCGGTAATGCGGCTGCGTAATGAAATTGCACGGCTCGGCGGCTCGGCCCTGACGAGGAAACTGGAGCATGAGCGACAAAAATCACGATCGGGCGATTAGATACAGGCGGCTCGCGCTCGCAGAGCCGGACAAGTCGAAGGCCGCCCTCTTGCAGAAGATCGCCGACGAGGCGGAGCGAGGGGTACTCTGCACGGTTGACCAAAAGCAACCCGTGCCGGAAGTCACGCGGGACAACATCCTGAATTCGAATTAGGCGCGCCCGGAAACGGCAGATCATGGCGAATGTTGAATCCGGCATGGGACACGTGATGCGCGGCTTCTATCTACTGGCCGTCGCGGTCGCCAGCGTTGGCTGGCTGTGGTTCCTCGTATGGGTAGCGGCGCGGCTGGTCTAATTTATCTCCCGACCTCTGGGCGCGAGCAGGAAGGCCGCGAATGCAATTCCCGGCGTCCAAATGACCACCAGCGTCAAGATCACGATTTCGAAGGCACTCATGGTCGTCCCCCATCATGCCGAGCTTGCACAGTCTGCCGCGATTCGCTCAATTTCCAAGCGAAAGCTGTTGTGCAACGCAACCCAAGGGGGAGCTTCCCCAACGTCAATCCACTGTCCTTGGTCGGGGAGCGATTGACTCAACCGTCGCCGGGGCAGCGGCCAGCAGTCCGACGCCGATGATCCCGGGCGCGAAGTTGGCGATTGTCGGATTACTTCCGACATAGCCCGCTGACTGACCGGCTTCAGCATGCCCCCGGCGTCTTGCCACCCGAAGACCTGAAATGCGAGGCCGCCTCGGCTGGCGGCCTCTCATTCCCCACGAAGCGACTCTTGCGACCGGACGAAACCAGTTTGCTCCAGCGGCGAAGCACGCTTTAAACCCGATCAGCGCTGTAGGGAGGCCGCCGTCCGGCGGTCTTTTCGTTTGGCGATCGATTGCCAGGCCCTCATGGGCGGCTTTCGTGCGATAATCCAGCACGATCCAGCATGATTCTCGGCAACCCCACGGAGGCCACCACGATGGGCAGCGATGAGAAGCGGTCGGTCGACAACAGGCGAACCTCGAAAGAACGCCGATCAGGAACGGACACGCGATCCGAGGCGGAGAAGCAGCTCACTGGCGAACGCCGATCCGGCGCCGAGAGGCGATCCAGGCCGGACAGAAGAACCGGGCGTGGTGACAAGCCGTCCGAAGGCAAATAGCAGCGCTCGCGCATCCATTCGCACGAGACGTCTATCGACGAAACGCCCGATGACTGCTTGCAGTGGCATGCAGCGATTTAAAGGGATGGAAGCCGCATGGCTCGCTTTGGCCGAAGAACAGGATTCACGTTCGGTGGAACTGCGCTCTGCCGGCGTTCGCGGCTTTTGATCTGTTGCTCGGATTCCAAGTATCGAAAAGGCTCGATGCCCGCTTCGGCGCCTTGAGAGGCCGCCAACTGAGGCGGCCTTACGTCAAGCCGTCAAAATGCGCGTGATGTCTTCGCCGGTCTCGGAATCGATCACGATGTAATCGCCATGTTGCAGCACGTCGAACGGGTAAAGGTTCAGTTCCTCGTCAATCAAAACCGATCGAGGGAAATTCCTCGATCTCAGGAACTTCAGTACCAGCGGCTTTTTCCCGGTGTGCGGTGTCATGCAGGGGACCTCCCTTTGGCTTGCTACGAGCATAGCGCCAGAACAACTCAAATCCAAAGCAAGCGCGTTCCGCAGGTGGCCGGTTACCCAACCTGACGGAGCCGCTGACTATCCCCCTGCAACGCGGGCCCGAACACGAGATTGTGGAAATCCGGCACGTCGTTATCTTGTCCGCATGACATTGGTTTTGGTACTTGCGGCGGCCATCGGCGTCATCTGGTTTGCGGAACGCAGCCTTGCGCACCTTGAATTGGCGGTCGCCGGGCTGTGCTTTGGCGCGGCGGTGCTCTTGTTCGCCGTCGGCGATCTTGCCAGGGCGGTTCTGCTGTCATGCATTGTGATGGCCGCGATCGCCGGGGCTTCCTGCGTCAAGTACAATCATAGCGGCCTGAAGCTGATTGTAACGGATCTGCCGCTGGCGTTTGCGGGAACTGTTCCGTTTCTACTGGTCCAGTATCCGGTCGCGGCTGCGGCCGTCGCCAGTGGAACCGTCGCGCTGATTGTCGCTGCGATCGTTGCCCTCCATATGCCGGCATGGCCGATCAACCGGGAATTCCAGATCGTCCTGTTCGGGGTGGCACTTGCTGCTTTGGTAGCAGCCTACAGAACGGGCGGCGATGCCCTCTCCTGGCAGAGAATTGCGGCCGAGCGACGCTGCTTTTACTCGGCCTTCGTCGCTTCCCTGCTCGATCCGCTTTCCTGGCGACGGTTCAGCGGCTTGTCGCTGAGCGATATGGCGAGCGAGCCGTTGCCGTTGCTGCCTGCCGTTCCGGCCCGCGCCCTCCACTTTCCGGATATCATCGTCATCCAGCACGAGTCGATCTTTGATCCGCGCATCTATGGACTTCCCGTTGAGCGAAACGTCAAAGCGTTTCTGTCTCCGGAAAACGGTCTTTACGGCGGCCTCAACGTCGATATTTTCGGCGGCGGATCCTGGCAATCCGAATTCAGCCTGCTCACCGGTCTTTCCAGCGCGAGCTTCGGGTCCAATGCCTATTTTCTTTTCAAGAGAGGCGTCGGCCGCTTCCACAACAGCCTTCCCCAGACGTTGACAAAGCTCGGCTACAAGACGTCGCTCGCATCGAGCTGCCGCCGCGACTTTCTCAACTATGACAATTTCTACAGCGCGATCGGCATCGGGGAGCGTCTTTTCACGGATGATTTTCCGCCGCCATTCGACGTCAAGCAGTTTGAAACGACTAATTCGGATGAGTTGTTCCTGAAGGCAGCGATCGATGCTCATGCGAAGGCCATTGCGGCCGATGCCGCGCCACGGTTTCTCTACGCGCTGACCAATTTCAATCACGGCCCGCACAACCGAAGGCTGACCGGGCCCGGACGCTTTGAGCAGGAGCGCGCCTTCGCTGAGGCGAGCCTCGGAGATCCCCATTATGCCGAATATTACGCCCGGCTCGCCGAAACTGCGCTCACGTGGAGCAATCTCAAATCAGAACTTGCGAGCCGCTTTCCCAGGCGTCCGACGCTCGTCGTGCACTACGGCGATCATCAACCCGTCATGGCACGGCAAATCGAGGCTAAACTCAAACTCCCGGCGGACCCGCGGCGCCGGTTCCGTACGTTCTATGCGATGGAGACGCTGAATTATCCCGCGAATTGGCTCGCTTCCGGTCCAAGCAGAAACCTGGATATTGCTTTTCTCGGCACGGTCGCATTGCAGCAGGCCGGGCTGCCGCTCGATCAGGTTTTCGCCACGCGCGCGAGCCTCCTTGAACATTGCGGCGAAGCTTATTTCGCTTCGTCATCGGAACGCAAACGCCGCTTCCACCGCACGCTCGTCGAGCTTGGCCTGATCGAACTGGAGCCGGCCGCCAGACACCAGGCTAGCTGATCGGCGCTCCCTCTACTTCGTCGATGCCTGATCGGGCTTGATGTAGGGACCGGTCTGAATTCGGCGGATCACGGTTGCAAAATCCTCCTCGAAACTCACGAGATGTTCCCGGCCGAATAGAATGGCCGAGCCGGTACCCTGCCCAGGTTGGACCATCAGGATTTCGTCGAGATTGACCAGCACCTCCCGGGTGGGCGGACCGGGTCTTTTCAATACGATGAAGATGGCCATTCGGGCCTCCCGTTGGAGCGGAGGCGATTAGTCTAGCACCGAAAAGCCGCGCATAGCGCATATCAGCGAAGGGTGATCCACCGTTCAACCGCCAAAGCGGTGGGCTACGCCCTTCCTCATGGCGGGTGGACTAGCCGATAACGCCGGCCCTTCGGGGTGCGAAGCTGCGGCGTCCGCGCCACCGCTTTCGCGGCGCTTGTCCCGGCCTGATGCAACCTGTTGCATAAAATCATCATCCAATTTTCAATTTTCAAATTAGCCCGGAATTCTTTTGACTGTGTAGCGACCTCTGCCGTTAGGTCGATGACGCTGGGCCTTAGGAATCGTTGCCATGTTGGATGCTGTCACTGCACTGTTCGGCGTCATTAGCGCCGGTATATTCATTGCGCACGCGGTCGACGGCTATTGGTCGCGCTAGGCGCCGCTTGAACGGTCGCGGCTGAGCTTGCCGTGACCATCGCTTGATTGACTGGCAAACGCAGCCTTCCATCATCCATCCACCACGTAGCGGGTCGCCGTCTTTCTCAGCATGGATCGGTCTTCTTGACGGGCCCCGAACTCAGACGCCTCCGCGACGATCTCAGCGACGCCATCGGCAAAAGCCTGTCGGCGGCGGAGATGGCCAAGCTCTGCGGCCTCGAGCCCGGCGACGGCGCCGACATGATCCGGCGCTGGGAAGTCGGCGGCCCCAGCGGGCCCGCCGGCGAACTGCTTCGCATCATGGCGATGGCCAGCGAGAAGTATCCGATCCTGGAAAATTTCAACGTCTTCGACCGTTTCGACGTCCCCGAGGACGAACGCCCGGCACGGCGGCGGGAGTTCCGCGAGAAGATGCGCGACGAGGTTCGCCGGCGTCTCGGCTGAGCCATCCGCGCCGCTTCCAGCCCGTTCCGAAAATCGAGATCGCTGGCCCTGTTGATAACCCGCCGCCGCCGGACCCCCCCGGCGTGACAGGCCGCCGGAGCGTGTTATCGACGGGCGGCACGGCCGGCCCGGCCCAACACGGACAGACCCACCATGCGGATCACCCTCGTCGGCTCTCGCCATTTTGGCGTGACGACTTTCGACATGCTGCGCCGGCACGGTGTCGATATTGTCAGGATCGTGGTGGCGGATGCCGACGACCGTCTTGCGGCAGCCGCCCGCGCCGCCAGCATCGAGGTCGTGGCCCAGGCCAACCCCAGGCTCGTCGTGGCGTCCGAGATCGCGCCCGGCACCGACCTGATCGTGACGGCCCACAGCCATGCCCGGATCGGATCCGACGCGCTGACCGCCGCGCGGCTGGGCGGGATTGGCTACCACCCCTCGCTGCTGCCGCGACACCGCGGCATCGCGGCGGTGGAATGGACCATCCGCGAGGGCGATGCGATCGCCGGCGGCACGGTCTATCATCTTGCCGATCGCATGGACGCCGGCGCGATCGCAGTCCAGGAGTGGTGCTTTGTGAAGAAAGGCGAGACCGCCCGCGAACTATGGGAGCGGGCACTGGCTCCGCTCGGCCAGAAATTGCTCGCCGAGGTCATCGACTACGCCAAGGCCCATAACAGCCTGCCGGCGAGAGCCCAGGAGGAGCAATTCGCGACCAGGGCGCCTGCCCTTTTCCCCTAAGTAAAATAATACCGATCAGGCCTTTGGGTGCTCTTTTAGGCCCTGGGGTCAGCCAAAATTTCGTTCCCGGCGGGAACCTTTCTCTCACCAAATGTTTGATTTGGCTGGAACATCCGGTGCTGTCGCGGCGCAGCAAATTTCGGACACATTGTGCCGGGATAAGCGCCCGATATCACACACATCGGGGACCTGAATCATGCGCACCCACCGCATCAATAATGTATTTCTTGCTTCCGCTTTTGCCGCCACCGCCCTCGTCGCCGCACCTGCCCACGCCCAGACGCCCTATGACGGCCTCTGGAACGTCACGGTTGTGACCAAAACCGGCAGCTGCGAGCCGCAGACGCGCTCAACGCTGACGATCATGGATGGCAAAATCTCCGGTGCCGGCGCCGATGTCAGCGGCAGTATTGGCCACGAAGGTCTTGTGCGCGTCTCAATCCGCGGTGCATATGCAAATGGCCAGCTCAGTGGCAACGCCGGTTCGGGGAAATGGAATGGCGCTTCTGCAGGCATACCGTGTAGCGGCCGTTGGGAAGCTTCGCGACAGTAAGGCAAGCCGGCCGGCCCATGCCAGTATCCAACGTCTGATCGTCGCCGCGGCCATTTTGTTGGCGTCGACGCTCAGCAGCACTGCAAGTCACGCCCAGGCCGGCGGCCCGTTTGCGGGGATGGCCGGCGTCTGGTCTGGTGGCGGCACCGTCACCCTGGACGACGGATCGACCGAGCGGCTTCGTTGCCGTGCCACCTATGCCGTCGGCGACGGCGGCGCCGGGCTCAATCTCAACCTGGTCTGCGCCAGCGACAGCTACAAGTTCGATCTCAGAAGCAATGTCGTATCCGACCGCGGGGCGATGTCGGGCACCTGGAGCGAGGCGAGCCGCGGCGTCGGCGGCAACATCGAGGGCCGCGGCGGCAACGGCAATTTCCAGGTCGTCGCGAACGCGCCCGGCTTCACCGCAAATATCGGCGTGACGACGCGCGGCGCGCATCAGTCCGTCCTCATCACCTCGGCGGGCTCATTCAGGTCGGCCGCGATTTCGTTGTCCCGCCGCTAGAGCTTCTTGTTTTGACGCGTTTTCTTCACGCTAACAGGCAGGCTACGCTCGAAAATGCGATCTCCCGCTACCTCGGCCTTGGCTTGACCAATTGGGCCGCGGTGGCCTTGATCGTCTTGGCGACCAGCAGCGCCTGCTCCTTGTTGAAGGCAAAGTCCTGCACCCCCTTTTGCGTGGTCAGCGATAGCACCATGATTTCGGGCTGGTTCTCGGGCCAGCCGGTGGCAAAGGCAGTCACGAAATCCGCCGAGGTCGCTCGTTTGGGCTCGTTCATCTTGAATTCTCCTATACGCCCGGCACGAAGGCCGTGACTTCGATTTCGACCTTGGCGCGCGCATCGACCAGCCCCGCGATATAGAGCAGCGTCGAGGGCGGAAAGTTTTTACCCAAACTCTCGCGCCAGGCCGCGCCGATTCCGGCGCCGGCGGCTTCGTACTCGCCGCGGCTGGTCAGATACCAGGTCAGGCGGACGATGTGCTGAGGCCCGGCGCCGGCTTCTGCCAATAGCTTGATGATCCGCCGCAGCGCGACCGCGACCTGGGCTGCCATGTCGGGCGAATAGTCACCCTTCTCGTCGCCGCCGGTCTGGCCGGCCAGCACGATCCATCGGCCGGGGCCCGAGACTTCGACGCCGTGCGAGAAACCGCGCGGCTTCGACCATTCGGTGGGTTGCAGGATGCGCATGGGGGTATCTCCGGGTTTCTTTCGTCATTCCGGGGCGCGCGCAGCGCGAACCCGGAATCTCGAGATTCCGGGTCTGGTCCTTTGGACCACCCCGGAATGACGAACGAAAATTCCTTAGCACCGATCGAAGGGCTTGCGCATCACTGCACCGGCACATTTGCGCGTTGCAAATTCCGCGGCCGTCGCCGATACCGGCATCCCACCCATGAACCGCCTTGCGGCATTACCGGCATTTTTCCGTCCATGGACCGAACACCTTCGATACCGCGAGCCGCGCTGTGGATGGTTGGCTGGCTCGCCTTGATGCTGATCGTGGCGGTCGCGGGCCGCGAGGCGCTCCGCGAGCTCAACGTGTTCCAGGTGATGGAGTTGCGTACGATATTGGGCTTCTTCATGCTGTACCCGCTGGTGCGGCGCAATGGCGGGTTTGCGGCGATGAAAACGGCGCGACCGCTGCAGCATATCGGCCGCAATCTCATCCATTATGGCGCACAACTCGGCTGGTTCTTCGCGCTGACGCTGATTTCGCTCGGCCAAGTGGTCGCGATCGAATTCACGATGCCGATCTGGACCGCGATCCTTGCTGCGAGCTTTCTCGGCGAACGCATGACGGCCGGAAAGATCCTCGCCATCGCGCTCGGCCTGATCGGGGTCATCGTCATCGTCCGCCCGGCGACAGGCGAAATTAATCCGGGGCAGCTGATTGCGCTTGCGGCCGCCGTCGGCTTCGGCATTTCAGTGGCAATGATGAAGTCGCTGACGCGCACCGAGAAGACGGTGACCATCATCTTCTGGATGCTGGTGATCCAGTCGACGGCCGGATTGCTTCCGACGTTGCTGGTCTGGCGATGGCCGAGCGCCTACGCCTGGGGCTGGATCGCGGTGATCGCCTTCTGCGGCACCTTTTCCCATTACTGCATGGCGCGCGCGATGCTGCATGCCGACGCGACCGTCGTGCTGCCGATGGATTTCCTGCGGGTTCCGCTGACGGCAACCGTCGGCTGGCTGATCTATTCGGAGCGGCTCGATGCGTTCACGGTGCTGGGCGCGGCCCTGATCCTGGCCGGCAATCTATTGAACCTGCGATCCGCCGCGCCAGTTCCCGTTCGAGTCGGCACCTGACAATCCACGTTTTTTGGTCCCTGCCCGGACCATTGTGATCTAAATCACGCACGCAGTTGCGCCGGTTGAATATCGTCCATGGCTCGGACGGCTGCCCCCAGGGATGCGGCAAGGCGCCTTATTTTTGTGGCGCAAAGCGGGCTTTTTTCGTGTAATCTGCCGTGAAATATTGCGGGCCGAAGCTGTCCGATTCTACAGGGGATTTCAGATGCGCAAGCTTACCGTTTTTCTTTCCCTGATCTGCATGTTGTTCGCCGCCAACGCGGCCAAGGCCGACCGCCGCGTTGCCTTCGTGGTCGGCAACGGCGCCTACAAGAACGTGGCGCAGCTTCCCAATCCTCCGATCGACGCCAAGGCGATGGCGGCCACGCTGCGCAATGTCGGCTTCGAGGTCGTCGAGGGCACCAACCTCACCCGTGACAAGATGACGGAAAAGCTGCTCGACTTCGGCAAGAAAGCGCAAGGCGCCGACGTCGCGGTATTCTTCTACGCCGGCCACGGCATCGCGATCAACGGCACCAACTACCTCTTGCCGATCGATGCCGATATCAAGTCGGAGATGGACGTCAAGCTGGGCGCGGCGATCAACATCGATCTCACTCTCGATCAGACCATGAGCGATGCCAAGGTCAAGCTCGTGTTCCTCGATGCCTGCCGCGACAATCCCTTTGCGGCGAAGATCAAGTCGAGCGCCTCGACCCGCAGCGTCTCGGTGCAGTCGGGCCTCGCCGAGATGAAATCGGGCGAAGGCACCCTGATCGCATTCGCGACCGGCCCCGGGCAAACCGCCCTCGATGGCCAGGAAGGCACCAACAGCCCCTTCACCCGCGCGCTTATCGCCCATATCACGACGCCCGGCCTCGAGATCCAGCAGGCGATGACCGAAGTCCGCGCCCAGGTCAACGAAGAGACCAACAAGGGCCAGCTGCCATGGGGACACACCAACCTGATCGGCTCGGTCTATCTGAATCCGGCAGCGATTCCCGCCGCCAACGCGGCGGCTCCCTCGGCTGGCGCCCAGGTCGCGGTCGCCTCGAGCGCGCCCGGCACCGACGTCGAGCTCGAGTTCTGGCGTTCGGTCAAGGAATCCAACAAGCCGGAAGAGTTGAACGCGTATCTGACCTCCTATCCCAACGGCCAGTTCAAATCGCTGGCGCTGGCGCGGATCGCCTCGCTGGAAAACGGTCCGTCGACGACGACGCGCAACCTGACCGCCGGCGTGGATCCCGCCACCTTCACCGAC
>Ga0209483_1003563_pt1 | contig 10192 bp, 10 predicted proteins | sample NGEPerA_FD_184508 | JGI IMG/M metagenome (GOLD analysis project Ga0209483, IMG submission 184508) | Arctic peat soil microbial communities from the Barrow Environmental Observatory site, Barrow, Alaska, USA - NGEE PermafrostL2-A... | ecosystem: Environmental > Terrestrial > Soil > Wetlands >...
GGTGCCGGCATCTACCGATGCCAACGGAAACCCGGTCCCAGCGGTCACGTATGGCGCGCTCACAGACGCCACTTCCTCCTCTGCGGTCGGCCTCAACCAGGGCCTGCCGGGGCAGGATGCATTGCTGAACGTCGATGGCATCAGCATCGACAGCGCATCGAACGTAGTCGGCACGGCCATATCCGGCGTCACCTTCCAGCTTCTCTCCGCAGACCCGAACACAACCGTTCAGGTACAGATTGCAAACGACAACAGCTCGGTCGTCTCCGCATTCTCAAGCCTGGTCACCGCCTACAACACAGTGGTAAAAGACCTGACGACGCAGGAAGGCAACTCCTCTTCCGGCAGTCCGGAGCCGCTTTACGGCAACCCCATCATCTCGCAGCTTCAGAGCGCTCTCTCACTATCGCTCACCTCGGGCACAGCAAGCGGGAGTATTGGCAACCTCGCCCAACTGGGCGTCTCCGTCAATCCCGATGGAACGCTGGCGCTCAATACATCGGCGCTCAACTCCACGCTCGACTCCAATTACTCCGGTGTTGTCGGATTCATGCAAAATGGCGGCGGCTTCGGGCAAAGTCTGTTGAACACACTCGACACATTGGGCAACCAGAGCCCGGTGGGCGTATTGACGCTTACTGCAGCAGCCAACGCCGCACAAGAGAAGGCGTTGAACGCAAACATTACCACGCAGGATTCGCTGATCGCTACGCAGCAGACCCTCCTCACCAACCAACTGAACGCCGCCAACCAGATCCTGCAGGGCATCCCGCAGCAGCTCAACGAGATCGATCAGCTCTACAACGCCATCACAGGCTACAACCCGAACGGCAAAGGATAAGACCGCCATGGAGACCGCATACCAGCAGCAGGCGCTGCGCAGCGCCAACGGAGTGGAACTCGTCGTCGCACTGTATGACGGCGCCATTCGCTTTCTGTATCGCGCCATTCGCGCGGTGGAAGAGCGGGATGTGATCGACCGCCGTGCTGCCGTCAAGCGTGCCATCGACGTCATCATGTACCTGCAGGCGCGCCTGCGCACCGACATCGGGGGCAGCCCCGCCGTCGCGCTCGCCGACTTCTACTCCTCCATGTTCACCATGACGTTGCAAGCCTCGCACGCAGATTCGCGCGAGGGCTTTGAGGAGGTCATCGCCTGCCTGCGCAATGTGCGCGATGCCTGGCAGATCGTCGCCCGCGACCCCGAGGTACTGAAGTCCGCGCCCCGCGATCAGCGTTCGCACCAGGAGCGCTACTCGTCCGTGCCAGTGCCGGTCGCTCCCGTGCAGGAGCCTGCCGTCTCAAATTGGATGGCATAACTGCCCTCAAAGGTCTCAACTCCTCGAGCGGTAATAGCCAGAGCCGCGCGACTTTTATTTCGTGCAAACGATGCCCCGGCCTGCAACCCGTGCTCGCAGTCGCGGAAAAAAACCGGACTCACACAAAGGTGAGCCCGGTTGGAGTTGCCAGTCAGATAAGGGGTTTTTTCCGCAGACTGATCTGGCAGGCGAAGATGTGCCCTCAGTTGCCAGGCGCACCTTTGACGTTCATCTTGTAACTGACAACAGTGCCCGAGCCATCCGTGATGAACAGCAGTTTCTTATTGCTGTCGGCGAAGGTGTTGTTGGTACCCGAAGCACCAGGGCCGCCGACCGGGAGGCGCAGGATCTCGGTGCCTGTGGAATCGACACCCACAACACCTAAGGCGTTGCTGATGTAGATATCGCCCAGCTCGTCCATGGACATGCCGTCGCCACCCCAAATAGAGAACTTCTGCAGGTTGGAGAGCGTGCCGTCGGCGTTGATGTCGAACGACCATGTGCCGGCCTTGCCGTCACCAGACCACAAGTTGACGTACAGCTTCCTGCCGTCAGGAGAACCGACGATACCGTTCGGCCAGACGTCGGAGTTCCATCCCATGGACTCTGTTGTCACGCGAATCAGCGCCGAGCCTCCCGGAGGGAGGTAATAGACGTAACCGCCCTTGCCGGTCGGCGCCTGTTCGGAGTGTGTCGGCGGCCAGGACTGCTGGCGCGGATCGCCAACGTCCCAATAGCCTCTCGGGAAGATCGGGTCAGTGAAATACATCCCGCCGGTCACAGGGTTGATCCATACATCGTTCGGCCCGTTCAGCAGTTTGCCTCCGTAATTGTTGACCAGCACTACATGGCTTCCATCCGGAAAGATCTTCCAGACCTCTCCATGCAGGTCGGAGCACGTGATGAGGTTGCCGTCTCTATCAAATGCCATGCCATTGGCGCGGCCTGTGCCCTCCAGGAATAGAGTGATCTTGCCGGTCGCGGCATCCCAGCGATAGATCTTGTCATTGGGCTGGTCGGTAAAGAACACGTTTCCTTTTCGATCAACCGCAGGTCCTTCAGTAAAGCTGAACCCTGTTCCGAGTGTGGTGACTTGACCGTGTTGGCTCGGCGAAATAAGGCCAGCAGGATCAAAGATTCCTGACTGAGCTTTGGAGTACGAATAGCTCCCTGCGCAGCATAGTAGTACCACTAAAATCGAAAGTCTTGTCTTCATGACATTAGCCCTCCGGCGAGTCCCCAAGAAACACCTCCACGGGCCAAGTAGCAACGCTCTATCGGGTACAGTTCCGAGGGTCGGGGCAATTAACGTTGACAGTCAAGACGATAACGGAGAGTACCGTTCGTCGCCGCGCTGGGGTTCAGTACTGTCCGAATGAAGCGGCGAGAGGTTTCGCGTGCCGGAATCTATTGAATCCCTCTGTACTTAAAAGAGGAGAGTCAGGCGCAGCTGCGGACAGACATGGTCTTGGCGCTCCACAATCGGCAATGGGGGCATGTTTGAAACGATGTAATTGGCTCCTCAGGTAGGACTCGAACCTACAACCCTTCGGTTAACAGCCGAATGCTCTGCCATTGAGCTACTGAGGAACAAGGCGATGCGTGCCGCGTCCTGAGACTTCGCCGCACAACTCTCCGAGTTTACCAAACCGGCCGGGCACGGTCAAAGACACGTTGGTGGTACCGCACCGGTGCAAGGGGATCATAGCGCGACGATCTCTGCGCTGAGTTTCTCAGGCGAGACTCGCACCTTCGCCAACGTTATGGGGAGATCGAACCGGCGCGGCCCAGCGCTGCCTGGGTTCAGGTACATAACACCGTTGCGCTCTTCCATTGCCGGCTGATGGGAGTGTCCATAGACCACTACCGCAACGCCCGCAGCGCGCGGCTCAATGTCCAGATCTTCAACGGCATGCACCAGGTAGAAGAGGTACCCGCCAAGTTCGACCGCATCGGTCGCCGCCAGCTGGGCGCATGCTCCGGCGACATCGATATTGCCCCGGATTGCAGTCAGCGGAGCGAGCGAACGCAATCTGTCGAGGATCCCCGCGTCGCCCACATCGCCTGCGTGCAGAATATGGTCGACGCCTGCGAGTGCCGCAACCGCCTGCGGCCGCAGCAGGCCGTGTGTGTCGGAGATGACTCCAATCACAAGCCGGCCCTTCTCCGCTGGTCCGCCACTGCCGCCCGGTACAGTCATCCGTTGCCGACGCTGCCCCGCATGCGCGGATCGAGATAGTCGCGCAGCGCGTCGCCGATGAAATTGAACCCCAGCACGGCCAGCATTACCGCGGCGGCGGGAAATGCAATCAGGTGCGGCGCATCGAAGAGATGCGACCGGCCATCGTTCAGCATGGACCCCCAACTGGGCGCGGGCGGCGGCACGCCGAGTCCCAGAAAGCTGAGCGTCGCTTCCGCCAGCACCGCACCAGCCATGCCGATGGCGGCTTGCACCAGAATAGGCTGCACAATGTTCGGCAGGATATGACGCAGTACGACACGCACGCCTGACGCGCCCAAGGCCCGCGCCGCCTCCACAAACTCCCGCTCCTTCACCGCCATCACCTGGGCGCGAACGAGCCGCGCATATCCCACCCAGCCTGAAATCGAAAGCGCAAGGATGAGATTGACCAGACCCGGACCGAGAAATGCGACGAACGCGATCGCCAGCAAGATTCCCGGCAGCGCCAACAATGCATTGGTCACATACACGTTCAGAACAGTATCCGTCCATCCGCCGTAGAATCCGGCGGCAAGGCCCGCCAGCAAGCCCAGCGAGAGCGAGATGGAGACCACGGAGATGGAAACCGCGAGCGAGATACGTGCGCCGTAGATGGTGCGAGAGAGGATGTCGCGGCCCAGCTCATCGGTGCCGAACCAGTGGCCATGTCCAGGCGCGAGCAGGCGAGCTCCGAGGTTGAGTTGTGCCGGTTCCTGAGGCGCAAGCAAAGGCGCGAACACGGCAATGCATCCCAGGCCCAGCGTCATGGCCAGACCTATCCACAAAAAAGGGCGCTGCCCAAGTGAACGCCATGCCCGCGAGCCGCATCCAATGAACAGTTTTAGAAATAAATTCATTTCTCTACAGGCCCTACGGTGTTATGCCCGACGCAACTTAGTCGATGCAGGTACGTGTTGAAAAGAAGGATACTTATGGCACCGAAACATCTCCGCCTTCTTGACATTCGTGAAGTCCCTCTCGACAATAAACTATACGCGGGACTATCCAAGGTTCTGTCCTCCCTCTCCAAACTCTGAGCACGATGGGGCTTTTTTCAAAGACGCAGGGATTGCCAGGTTAATCTTTGTGCGGATGATATATCACCCCCTACAGGAGCGATTGGAAATCTAAATGCACCTCGGAAATCAAAAGGCGGTCGTGTGTGGCGCGGGCGGTTTCATCGGGGGACACCTGGTGAAATATCTGCGAGACCAGGGCATTGATGTCGTCCGCGCGGTCGACGTAAAGCCGCTCGACGAGTGGTATCAGGTGTCCAGCCACGTCGAGAACCTGGTCCTCGACCTGAAAGATAAAGAGAGCTGCTATCGGGCAGCTGACGGCGTCCAAGCGGTATTTCAGCTGGCGGCCGACATGGGCGGGATGGGCTTTATTGAAAACAATAAAGCGCTGTGCATGCTCAGCGTGCTGACGACAACGCACATGCTGCTGGCCGCGCGCGATTGCGGCGTGGAACGCTTCTTCTACTCGTCCTCTGCCTGTGTCTACAACGGCGACAAGCAGAAGGATGAGAATGTGGTGCCGTTGAAGGAGTCAGACGCATACCCTGCCCTTCCTGAGGACGGTTACGGCTGGGAGAAGCTGTTCAGCGAGCGCATGTGCCGCCACTTCGAGGAGGACTTCGGACTTGTCTGCCGGACGGCGCGTTACCACAACGTCTACGGGCCGCATGGGACCTACGACGGCGGACGAGAGAAAGCGCCGGCAGCGATATGTCGCAAGGTAATTGAGGCCAAACGGTCCGGCAACCATGAGATCGAGATATGGGGGGATGGCCGGCAGACCCGCAGCTTCATGTATATCGATGACTGCACAAAAGGGACACTTGCCATCGCTGAAAGCGATATTGAATGTCCCATCAATCTGGGATCAAGTGAATTAGTCACTATTAACCAGTTGGTGGATATCGTTGAGGAGATCGCCGGAATCAAGCTGAAGCGCAGTTACAAGCTGGGCGCCCCAAAGGGCGTCAACGGCAGAAACAGCGACAACACGATGATTCTGGAGAAGCTGGGATGGGAACCTTCGATCCGGTTGCGAGACGGCATGGCCAGGACCTATGAGTGGATCGAAGGCGAGATGATGAAGGCTCAGAAGTAAACTTTTTCGACAGCAGAGATTTTAGATGAAACCTGTAACTGGAAATTCGGCTCTAACCGGGAATATATGGAAGCGAAAGCAAGCCATCGCCAGATTCTGGGCATTAACTTCTATGCGGGAGACGTGCGCGGCGCCATCCAGCGGATGTCCCACGGCGGGCTGCTCGTCGTCCCCGCCGCGCCCGCGCTGAGGGAGCTGGATCGGGACGCATCGTACCGCGAAGCGCTGGAGAATGCCGACCTGGCAATTACCGATTCGGCCTTTATGGTTTTGCTCTGGAATCTGCTGGAGCGCGATTCCCTGCCTCGTCTTTCCGGTCTGAAATATCTGCACGAATTGCTGAAGACGCCTGATATGCGCCGGCCCGGAAACACATTTTGGATCATGGCCGGCCCGGCCAGCGCGGAGACGAACCTGAACTGGCTGCGGTCCAGGGGGATCCACGTTCCGCATAACTGCGTGTATGAGGCCCCTCTCTATCGCGGCCAGATCAACGACCCTGTTCTTGTGGACAAGATCAACCGAGTGCGACCGAAGCAGATTGTCATCGCACTGGGCGGAGGCGTGCAGGAACGTCTGGGATATTACCTGAAGCTTCGGTTGGACTATCTCCCGGGAATCCACTGCATCGGCGCGGCCATAGCCTTTCTCAGCGGCGACCAGGTGCGCATTCCGCTATGGGCAGACCGCTTTTATCTGGGCTGGTTGTTCCGGTGCGTCTCGGCCCCATGCAGGTTCATTCCCCGCTATTGGGAAGCGCGCAAACTACTCCCTCTCCTGATGCGCTATCGCCACCGCTCCCCTATCGAACCAGTCGAAATTCCGGAAAAGTCTCGCGAGGCCGCCTGATTGAGGCGTGCTCCGAATAGTGCAATAGGTGGAACCCAGCCCTCCCCTCTGTGCCTGCCCATAAAGTGGCAGGAGACGGACGCGACCCGCAGCTGCCTTTCGGGTCTAATCGAAGTGTGGCTTCAGTCCGTCCAACCCGGACCAAAATCTCCAGGTATGCATTGCTGGCCACCGCTTCCCTCCTGTACTTTTCCGTTGCCACAAGCACCGCCGCTTCTTCAGACTCCGGCAGTCTTGCGGAGCAGTATCTGCTCGCCGCGGCCAACCAGGAGCGGGCAGTGCGCGGCCTCCAGCCTCTGCACCGCGATCCCGCTCTCGCGCGCGCAGCCGCCGAACACGCAGCATTGATGGCGGAGCACAGCGGCATCTCGCACCAGTTCGCCGGTGAGCCGGAGCTGACCAGCCGCGGCGCGAAAGCAGGAGTCGCCTTCAGCCTCATCGAAGAAAACGTCGCCGAGGCGCCTACCGCCGTCCAGATCCACGACATGTGGATGAACTCCGACCACCATCGCGCCAACCTGCTGGACCCTTCGATCGACGCCGCCGGCATCAGCGTGGTCCAGCGCGGCGGCCAGTTCTACGCGGTGGAGGACTTCGCGAAAACAACTCGCGCCATCGGCTTCGCGGACCAGGAGGCTGCCGTCGCAGCGCTCGTGCACAGGCAAGCCGCCGTGGCCATTGAGACCACACCGGCCTCCATCGCCCTCGCGCGCCAGACCTGCACCATGGACACAGGCTACGCCGGCCCTCGCAAACCATGGTTCATCATGCGGTTCACATCGGCCAGCCTGGACCGCCTGCCCGGCGCGCTTACATCGCGCCTGGCCACCGGCAAATACCACCAGGCCGTGGTCGGCGCCTGCGCAACCGAGGCGAACAGTCCCTTCACCTCGTACAACATCGCTGTGCTGCTCTACCCTTAGCGCGCGGCGGGTACTGGAACTTCCACGCCGGCTTCGGCCAGCTCCTCCGGGGATGCCGGCTGCGTCGGCTCCATCTCCAGAACATCGTTGAAGCGGTTGAAGTAGTTGAACAGCCCGATCGCCGCCATCAGCTCAACGACCTCGCCCTCGGAGTAGAAGGTGCGCAGCCGCTGGAAGTCTTCCGCGGTGTACCCGTGCGGGTAGAGCGTCATGGTCTCGACCAGATGGATCGCCGCCTTCTCAGCCTCGGTGAACGCGGTCGAATTCGCGCCGTCCTTCAGCGCCTCCAGTTGCGCGTCCGTCCATCCCAGACGCTTGCAGATTGCTGTGTGCGACGCCAGGCAGTACGGCGTGCGGTTGCACTGCGACGTGCGCACGATCACCAGCTCCTTGAGCGCCTTGGAGAGCGTGCCGGTGTTCAGCACCGCGTCCATGTGGGCGATGATGGTCTCGAAGATCTCCGGCCGGTGCGCCAGGGTGCGGAACATGTTGGGCACATTGCCGCGGTCGCGCAGGGTGCGGTCGTAAATCTCGACCGACGCAGGCCGAACCTCGTTGCGCTTCAGGCGTGAGATGCGTGGCATGTACTACCCCCTCCCCTATCCAATTCTCTATCATCTTGATTCCAGACGACTTGCATCCCATCATCTTGATTCTATTGCGGTTACACGTAGACTGCTGATTCGGAAGGGAGTCATGAGCTGCGCTTTGAGGCGTGAGATGCGTGACATGTACCCCTCCCTGGTAAAAAATATACCGCCTAATTGATTCCAAACGACTTACAACTCGTAATAGATTCTAAACGACTTAGCGTATCTTACTGATTGTTTGCCAGCTTCGCGAGATCGGCAAGACGAACGCGCTTGTCGAATCCTCCCCGACGATTCTGTAAGGGCGAGGCCACCCAACCTTGTCCCGATCTTTTCATTATACGGCGGGTTGTCAAGGGTTTCTAAGCCAACACCTGCGATGGACGTGGCGCAATTTGCGGATAGGCGACAATGCTCCCGCAACCGCGAGTTCGTCAACACAAGCGGACTTGTGGGTGCTAATAGGACTCAACAATGACCCTTACAGCTACAGACTACTGATTCGAAGCTGTACTGTTCCAGCACTAGTCGAGTAGGCCCGAGTGGGCAGAGGCATTCCAGAGTTGCTGAAATAGTGCGACGCCGACGACGAGGGCAATTTGACGCTCCTGAGTCTCCTCACAGCGCCAGAAGTCACCTAGATTCGCAATATCAGCCCGTAGTTATGGTACGTAAAGTCCGTGGACTCATTGTCATCCCTATGTTCCGATTCAGGTAATGCCTTCTGCCCGCGATGCGAAGATCCAAAAACGGTTCGGCGAGTGCCTACGCTCGCTCCGGCTGGCAAAAGGATTGTCTCAAGAAGCCCTTGCCCATGCGTGCGATCTTGATCGCACTTACATCGGTAGCGTTGAGCGCGGCGAGCGAAATATTAGCCTCATAAACATCCACATCATTGCGGCTGCATTGGGCGTACCCGTGGCGGAGCTTTTCAATGCCTGAGCGCCCTCCCATTCCCGCAAGGCTCTTGAAACGAATCAAGCTCGTCACAAACAAGCGAGCGCGTTTCGTCCTCGATTCAATCGTGAAAAATGGTATTGTCTCGACTATCGATCTCAAGAACGCTGGCTACGATCACCCGCCGCGTGCAGTGATGGATGCGAAGGACTTAGGCTTCTCCATAAAGCGCGTCCAGGCGAAACGCGAAGACGGCCAACCTATTGCCGCTTACGAGTTCGACGAGGGAGAGCTTGACCCGAACAGAACGGGCCGCATTCTTATCGCCAAGAAAGAACGAGACGCGCTCATCGCGGCTAAGGGTGCGCGGTGCAATATGTGCGGTTGCGAAACGAACCTTCAGCTTGACCACCGCATTCCGTTTGTCGTCGCGGGTGAATCCCAAAAGGATGAAGCCGACCCGTACCAGATTCTCGATGGCTCTTGTAACCGGAGGAAGTCATGGGCGTGTGAGCATTGCGAGAATTGGCTTGTACTGAGGAAGTTCGATACCTGCCTCACATGCTATTGGGCGAACCCTGAGAATTATTCCCACGTTGCCATGCGTCCCGAGCGCCGCATCGACGTTGTTTGGATTGGCGGCGAGGTGAATGCGTTCGACACGTTGAAAGCAGAGGCCAAAAAGAACGGTAGATCAGTCCCCGAGCAGATCAAGGCGTTGCTCACACCAAAGCGATAGAACGTTGTTCATCGAAATCGCGGAGCGTGACCATGCCGTCATCTGCGCACGCGGGCGCAATATCGTGGGAGATGTAAAGCGATTCAATTGTGACATGTTCCTCACCATTCAACGTCGCTTGGCTTGAACGTCCGACATCAAGCAAAATCCGCGATGCGAGTTCACATGGTAGGCGATCTCCGTACGTCTGGTCTCCACAAGAGCCGTCGTAACTCAGGACGAACGACACGCCTTTAGCGTTCAAAATCTCCAGCCCTTCGATCATTCGTTCGCGACTGACCCCGCCAATATACCGAGAATCCCGTCCCTCGCTTGTGCCTTGATAAGGAGGATCCAAGTAGAAAAAATCACCCGGTTCCGCGGAGTTGAACACATCAGTGAAATCACCGCAGACGGTCGTAGATCTTCCCACGAGTAAACCATGCGCAGCCCTAAGTTCCTTACGCATCGCGTCAGGATGCGTACCCGTTCGCCGCTTGTCGGGCGATTGGTTGAATTCCCCTGAGGGGTTGAAACGCACCGCGTTCTTCACACAC